>Ga0209941_1000955_pt1 | contig 25001 bp, 20 predicted proteins | sample ThiBiot_300_plan_FD_183945 | JGI IMG/M metagenome (GOLD analysis project Ga0209941, IMG submission 183945) | Wastewater bioreactor microbial communities from Cape Town, South Africa - Thiocy_solids_1 (SPAdes) | ecosystem: Engineered > Bioremediation > Thiocyanate > Unclassified | place: South... | reverse complement strand
CTCTTCGGGTTCATGGTGGTGCGCTCCGCGCGTCACACGGCGGGCGGGCGCGTGCGCGCGGGGCCGCCGCGCAAGGGCGCCGTCGTGGCAACCCTGCGCAACGTCGGCCTGCAGATGGCGGTGCTCACCAGCGCTGGCGTGTTCCTTGCGATTACCATGCGCGAGGCGTTCCTGCCGGTCATGCTCGACGAGATGGGTATGTCGGCCACCCTCATCGGGTCGCTCGTTAGCCTGGGTTCGCTCACCTCCGTGCTCATCCGGCCGATCATGCCGCTCGTGACGCGCACGTTGGGCGGCACTGGCAACACGCTCGTCGTCTCGATGGGGGCGGTAGCGGTCGGGGTTGGGCTCTTGTCGGTGGCCCAGAGCGTGGCGAGTTTCGCCGCGCTTGCCGTGCTCGTCGGCTTCGGGACGGGCATCGCGTTCCCCCTCAGCATCGTGGCAGTTGCCTCTCACGTGCCTGCTCGCGACCGCGGCGTTGCTCTTAGCCTGCGGCTCTCCATCAACCACACCGTCGAGGTCTTCGCGCCAACGCTTAGCGGCGTCGTGGTTGCTGCCACCTCGTTCCGCTTCGGCTTCGGCTCTGCCGGGATGGCCCTGGCCGTTCTGACCCTGTTGGCCATGACCATCGTGCGGCGCTTCAATGCGGCTGCGCTGACGGCGCATGACTACCCAGACGAGCCAGCGCAGCTGGAAGCAAGCGACGCTCCGCGGCCCGCGACGCGGTAACGGGTCGCTGGCGCTGCGCGGCGTGTTGTCAACGGGTCGATTGAGTATTCTGCACCGCTGCGCGCCAGCCTGCGCATGCCAGCATGGCCCTGAACGCCGCGGATTGCGGCGTAGCTGGAGGTCCTCTTGAGGTTCCTGCGGTTAGTCTCGGTTCTGCTCCTGTCCGCCTTCGCCGGTGCCCAGGGGAGCATCAGCGGCACGCTGTTCGCCCCCGAGACCAAGGGATATGTGGTGCTCGCGTGTTACCCAAGCGCCGACGGCTGTGACGAGGCGCTAAGCGGTTACGCGGAACTTGCCGGCAGCGGCAGACGGCAAGCGTTCAGCATCGACGGGCTCACCGAGGGCGCCTACGTCTTGATCGCCTGGCTCGACGCGAACGGCAACGGCGAGCCTGAGGAGAGCGAGCTGAGTGTCCTGCTCGGCGCTGACGGTGAGGCAGTCCTAGTCACGCCACCGCTGCAAGGCTTGGAGTTCCGCCTCACCGATGGCGTGCAGGCGGCACCAGCCGCTACGCAGCCACAGGCGCCAGCGGGCGCCGCTCCAACCGAACTCGTCGGGCTCTGGCAGGAGACGAGGGCCTCGTCGGGTGACTACCGCGACCTCGGCACTGGGCGCGAGTTCACGGCCACCTCCGGGTTTAGCGCCCAGCTCAGGGTCGACGCAGACGCCAGCTACTACATGGCCTACTACACGTCTGGCTACGAGACGAACTGCGCCCTGCAGTACAGCTACTACGAACAGTCGGCGGGCACGCTGCGGGCCGACGGAGGCAGGTTGGTGCTGCAACCGGCGCAGCACCGAGTTGACGTTGCCGGCTGCAACAACCCTGGTTCATGGGACCTGGGGACGGACCCGCTCGTCTACGATTTCGTCATCAAGGAGTCTTTCGACTTCAACGGTCTGCGGAGCTACGACCTGGTGCTCACGGGAGGACCGCACGAACTGGACCTGGAGTTGTTGCACCACACGCCGCTCATGCCCGGGTACCAGCCCGCGCAACCTGCCGACTTCGTCCTCGGTGACGTGGCCGTCTACAGCGAATTCGTGGCGACCTGGGCGGCGGCATACGACTCGGACCTCAACTTCTATGATCCAAGCACTGGCGCGTTCTACCTCCCGGAGTACAACGGCAGCGGCCACGAGTGGCTGCGGTTCGGCGAGGCGGATTACGAGCTCGCCCACGCGTGGCGCAGCTACAACTACGAAGGCATCTGCAAGAAAGACTACGTCTACTACGAGCGCGGCACGCCGACCTTCTCCATCACGCAGCCAGCGCAGTACCAGGGCGGCAACATCATCGGCCACCTGCGGTTGCAGGCCAAGGCCGCAACGGTGATCGTCAACATCTTCGATTGCGATGAGCTCGATCAGGTTCTGCGCTACGACCTAGTGCCGCAGACGAGCTACTACACCTGGAATTACCGGCCAGAGACGAACGACATAGCGCATATCCCTGACGGTTTCACGCTCATGTGCCCCTGGCCAAGGGCGGAGTGGCAGTTCATGGTGTGCGAATCAGAGTTCAACGGCTACGTCAGGCGCTGAGCGCGGGAGCGCCTGGGCGGGAGCGCCGAGGTAGTCAGGCTGGCCAGCGCTCGAGCATGCGCGTGAGTGTGCGCAGGTTGCGTACGGTCGTGTAGACGCCCAACTTGCGCTCGACAAACGTGTTGTTGAGCTTGGAAGTGTGCGACTCGCCCGAATAGAGGATGAACATGGCGCCCGGCACGATGTGAAACTCGGCGTCGGTGAACTTCGAGCGCGCCAACTCCTCTAGTGCGGCAGGCGTCGGTTCCTCGTCCCACAGGCTCAGGTACACGGTTGGCTGGTCAGCGTACGGGTTCAGGGCCAAGGTGGTGGTCAGGGCCCGCGGCGTACGCAGCACGACGCGCGTCGTTACCCCGAAGCGTTCGGCCGCAAGGTTCTCCAAGGCCGCGCGCAGGCCCTGATCGCTGAGCGCGGAGTCGTGCATGACCAGGTTGCCTGACTGGAGGAGGAACTCGGTGTTGCCGAGGCCGGCAGCTGCTGCTGCCGCTACCAGCTCGCGCATCGGCAGTTTGCTGCGGCCGCCGACGTTGACGGCCCGCAGGAACGCGTAACGCATGCGTTCAACCCCCTGCGAAGCTCACGTCCTCGACGCTGATGCTCGGCGTGAGGATAGGGGCGCCGAAAGCGAAGACCCAGGTTGGGTCGTTGCCAACGGCGCTTACCCGCCCCAAGAGGTCGAAGAGGTTGAAGGAGATCGCGAAATCGTCGACTGGCCGGGCCTCGCCACCCTGCGTTTCGAGGCCCATGGCCTGTACGCTCACCTCGCCGCTGATGGGGTTTGCGCCAGCGTGGACGCCCATGAGGTCGGTCACGGTTACGCCGTCACCTGCCGCTATGCCGCTGCCGGGCTGGAGTATCAGGTTGCTTGGGCGCACCTCGAGCGTGCTCGCATAAGTGCGGTACGCGTGACCGGTGTTCGCCTGCCCCGTGCGTCTTGCCGTGGCGGAGTTGTGCATGAACGACCGCAGCACGCCCTCCTCGATGAGGGTTAGGCGCTGCGAGATGGTGCCTTCCGAATCGAACGGCCTCGTGCCGAGCGCGTGGGAGAGCGTGGCGTCGTCGACGAGCGTTATGAGGGGTGCGGCTACGCGCTGGCCCAGCTTGTCTGCCAGGTGGCTCTTGCCTTCGGCAACTGCCTTGCCCGAGAGTGAGTAAGCGAGGAGCTGGAGGAGCTGACCGACGACGTCTGGTTCGAAGGTGGCGCGGCGGCGACCGGTTACTAGCGCCTTCGCGCCGAGGTGGCGGCCGACCTTCGTCAGGGTCTCTTGCGCCGTGCGGCCGGGCTCTAGCTGGTGGTAGTCGCCTTCTGCATGGACGTTGAAGCCCTGTTTGACGCTGTCGCCTTCGCGCAGGACAACGCCAGCGACGAGCACGGCGGTGCCTGCGCGGTAACCGCCGTCTACCCCGGCGCTGGAGCCGATCTCGATGCGCTGCTCCGACTCGATGTAGCGGCCCATCTGCATGGACTGCAGGCGGGGGTCCTGGGTGAGCCCGGCCTCGAACGCCGCAGCGGTGGCCAGCTTGTCTTCGATGGTGGCGGAGAGGCCCTCGCCAAGGAGGTCGACGCGGCCTAGTTGCCCGCCAGCCGGTAAGGCGGCGTTGCCCGCCGGGGTCAGCGAGGCGTTCTCAATTGCCTCGTTGAGGGCCCACGCGAGGGCGTCGGCGGTTAACTCCTCCGTCGAGGCGTAGCCCGTGCGGCCGTCTGCCACCACACGCAAGCCGATGCCCGCCTTGGTGGACGAGTGGACGTCGGACGCCTTACCGCCGCGCGTCTCCAGCCTCAGGCTGCTCTCGCTGGTGGCCAGCACCTCTAGTTCGACGCCGCGCGTGGCGGCTTCCGTGAGTAGCCAGCGTTTCGCTTCGGTCACGTTCATGGTGCGACTCCTGAGCGGCGCCCGGTCGAGGTGCCCTTGGCGCGTTGTCAGCGACCCTATCACGGGGTGCTTGACAAGCGCGGTGCCAGCCCCTACCCTAAGCCAGTCATAGTAAGTAATGCTGCTTTACTAACTGCGCAGGGAGGTGAGCGCCCGCAGCTAGACCAGCCCCCAGCTACCTCGGAGCCAGGCAACGGTAGGCTCCGGCGAGCCCCAAACGAACCATGGAGGCATAGATGAAGAAGTTCATGTCCATGTTGGTCGCCGTAACGCTCATGTTCGGTGCGGCCAGCGCCCAACGCAACCTAGAGATCTACATCACCGGCCTGACCGAGGACACCATGGCCTGGTTCCGCGACGTGGCCTTCCCAGAGTTCGAAGCTGAGAACCCCGGCGTCACGCTCGACATCCTCACGGGCGGCTGGGGCGACTTCGACGCTGCCGTAGCGGGCTGGATCACCACCGGCTCAGGCCCAGACATCGTCTACCTCGGCTCCGAGTACGCGGCGACCTTCGGCCCGCTGCTTGCCAACCTCGACCCGTACCTTGCCGATTGGAGCGAGCTGAGCCACTTCCTGCCAGCCGCCCTCAGCGTCGCCTCGTACGACGGCCACATGGTCGGCCTCCCTCTCCTCATGAGCCCACGGCCCATGTTCTTCCGCACCGACCTAGCGGCAGATGCTGGCGCCATCCCGCCCCTCACGTTCGCTGACTCCGTGAAGTTCGTGGCAGACAACTCCGCAGTAGCGGACGGCGCCATGACGAAGATGGGCTTCATGGACATCGGCGGCGGGCTGTTCGACGCCCAAGAGTTCATCGCCTACGTATGGAGCGCAGGCGGCGAGCTCTACAACGCTGACGGCAGCAGCGCGTTCGACAGCGCGGCCACCGCAGAAGCCTTGCAGTTCATGTACGACCGCCGCCGCGCCGTGCAGCCAACGGAACTCACCGCCGGCCTGCCGCCCATAAACGGCTACCCCATCGCTTCCGGCCTGGTCATCAGCGGCATCTTCCCCATGTGGAACATGCCCCCAACCACCGACCCACTGTGGGAGAACATCGCCATCGGCCCGTACCCGGCTGGCACGAACGGCCAGCCCCTCATCCAAGTGTTTACGGACTGGCTCTCCGTACCCGCGTACGCCAAAGACCCAGAGCTGGCAGCCTCGTTCCTCAAGTTCATCGGCAGCCAAGACAAGGCGATCCAGCTGAGCCAAGTGGCCGGCTTCACGCCCGTGCGCCAGGACGCCTGGGATGAACTCCGCGCTAACCCGGTATGGAACGCCATGCTAGACGCCGCGGTCGACTACGGTCGCGCCTTCTCGGACATCCGCGCCAGCGCCGAACTGCGCCCGCTCCTCGTCGAGCAGATCAGCATGTTCCTCTCAGACCAGCAGAGCCTAGCCGACACCCAAGAGGCCCTCAAGGAGGAGTACGACGCCATCCTCGAGGACAACGGCTTCCTCTGACCCTCGAAGGGGGCGCCACAGTGGCGCCCCCACGCTTATCTTGCGAAGGACCACCTGACGATGGACCTGGCCGTAGCCGCCCGGCTCAACAACCTGTACTGGTCGCTCGGGACCGTAGCGTTCATCGTCCTAGGCAGCTACCTCGTTGGCCGACTGGCCATGAGCATCAGCGCTGCCCGCGGCGCCGGCCTGCTGCAACGCCGCCGGGTCTTCTGGGGTTACGCGCTAGTTTCGCCCTGGCTGCTCGGGTTCGTGATCTTCGTGCTCGGGCCGGCGCTACTCTCTTTCTACTACTCGTTCACCGACTACAAACTAGGGCGCTCGATGGAGTGGATCGGCCTAGACAACTATCGCTCCCTCCTCGCTGGAGCTGGCGCGTACGGCCGGCGCTTCGTGCAGGCCATGTACAACTCCGCTTACTACGCCATCGTTGGGGTGCCGCTCCAGATAGCGACCGCGCTGCTCATGGCCATCCTCGTAGCGCAGCCGTTGCGGGGCATGGCGTTCTTCCGGCTCGTGTTCTACGTGCCAGTCATCCTGGCTGGTGGCCCGGCCATCCTGCTGGCATGGCGCTACATGCTGGCAAGCAACGGCGGCTTCATCAACGTCACGCTCAAGCGCTTCGCTGAGCTCTTCCCGCCGTTCGACTGGCTCTACCGCTCGTTCATCTTCGTCGTCGAGAGCTTCAACGCCTTCTTCATCGGCGTTTCCCGCGCCGACCCAGTCGGGCCCCTCATGTACACCATGCCAGCGCTCCTCGGCCTCGGCGTCTGCCTTGCCCTCTACTTCACGGCCTCTGAGGCAACGCGGCGCACGTTCGCGCGCACGGTGGTAGAGATCGTCGGCACCATCTTTCTCGTACTCCTCGTTGTGCGCGCCATCACCGGCGGTAGCTTCGTACCGCGCTTGCTCGGTCGCCTCGGCACGCTCTTCGACCTCATGACGCAACGCTCGAGCTTGCGCGCAGCAACCGACCTCGACTACCTGACCACCGGGTATGCCGCGCAGGCGCCGTCTGCACTATGGCTGCTCGCCGTGCTCGTTGGAGTAGCCGCCATCATCGGCTACGTGCGCGGTGCGTCACGGCAGCGTTGGCTGCTCGGCGGCGTCGGGGCACTGTTCGGGCTCCTCGCCATCGGCGCAACCATGGACGGCGTGCGTTACTTCGCGGCCTACGACACCGTCGCCGCAGCAACCGACGCGGCGAACCACCACTTCGCCCTCTTCCGTCAAGTCGTAGCGCAGTTCCCGGACGCCAACCGCGTGCCGCTCTGGCTCTCTAGCGAACTCTGGTCCAAACCGTCGCTCGTGCTCATAACCATGTGGAGTTCAGGGGCAGGGATGCTCATCTTCCTCGCGGCCCTCAAAGGCGTGCCGCGCTCCCTCTACGAGGCAGCAAGCGTGGACGGCGCGACCGGCTGGCAGAGGTTCAAGAACATCACCATGCCGATGATCTCGCCAGCCATGTTCTACAACGTCGTCATCGGGCTGATCGCTGCGCTGCAGACTTTCGAGGCCGTCTACATCATCCAGAACACCCAGACCGAGCAGAGCATCGCTTCCGCCGCCTACTTCCTCTTCGTCCGCACGTTCAGGCAACTAGAGATCGCTCAGGGTGCCGCCGCGAGTTGGATCTTGGCCGTGCTCATCGTGCTCCTAACGGTGGCACAGTTCCGCTACAGCAGGTGGGTCCACTATGAATGACACGAGCGCCCTCCCCCGCGTACGCCGCCAGCGCAGCGACCGCGCTGGCCTGCGCTTCTGGCGCCGCGGCTGGCGCGCCACCGGTGTCTTACTGCTCTACGCCGTCCTAATCGGGGCTGGCATCTTCTTCCTCTTCCCGGTCGCCTGGATGGCAGGCACGTCACTTAAGACCATCGAGGAGGTAGGCCAGGCGCAACTCAGCATCTTCCCTGAGACCCCGCAGTGGACGAACTACACCAAGCAACTCGCCGAGAAGAACTTCTACCGCGCGTACGGCAACAGCCTCTACACCGTGCTCATCGTGCTACTCGGCACCGTCTCGAGCCTGGTGGTCGTGGCGTTCGCGTTCAGCCGCCTGCGTTGGCCGGGCCGCGACCTAGTCTTCGGCCTCATGCTCGGCACCCTCATGCTGCCTGCGCAAGCCACGCTCGTTCCCCAGTACGTGCTCTTCTTCGAGCTCGGCTGGCTGCGCACCTTCAACCCCATCACCCTGCCCGGCTTCTTCGCTGGCGGTGCCGCGCTCGTGTTCCTACTGCGGCAGTTCATGCTCACGCTCCCACGCGAACTAGACGAATCGGCCCTGATAGACGGCGCCAACCCACTGCAGCTCCTGTGGCTCATCATCTTGCCGCTCTCACGGCCGGCCGTAGCGACCGTTACGGTCTTCCTCTTCGTCGGCCAGTGGAACAACCTGGTGCAGCCGCTCCTCTACCTGCAGAAAGCCGAGCTGTTCACCATGCCCATCTACGTTGCGCAGAAGAACAACCTGCAGGAGTCGCCAATACCGTGGCAGGACATCATGACGGCCAGCGTACTCTTCGTCATCCCCGTCCTAGTTGTGTTCATCCTCACCCAGCGTTACTTCACCGAGGGCATTGCGCTCACGGGTTCGAAAGGCTGACGTCGCTAATGGGCTCATGCATGATCAGTTTCCGTGGCCACGAAGCGCCCGCCTGGGTGCTGGCCGCGCTGGAATCCGGTGCGGTAGGTGCCGTGTGCCTCTTCAACTTCAACGTGGCCTCCTTGGCGCAGTTGCGCGAGTTGAACCTCAGCCTCATGGCCGCTGCGGCCGCTGGCGGTCACCCGCCGCCCATCATCGGCATAGACCAGGAGGGCGGCCAGCTCATGGCCGTCGGGCACGGCGCCACCGAACTCCCTGGCAACCTGGCGCTAGGGGCGGCCGGCTCACTCGAGTTAGCGCATCGCACCGGCGAGGTGCTCGGCAGCGAACTCCTTGCGCTGGGGTGCAACATGAACTTCGCGCCCGTCCTCGACCTCGCCACGCAACTAGCCAGCGACGTGATGGGCGTAAGGGCCTTCGGTGACGACCCGCAGCAAGTCGCTGCCCTTGGCGCGGCGCTCATCGCCGGCATGCAGAGCTTGGGCGTGCTCGCGACGGCCAAACACTTCCCCGGTCACGGCGACACGCAACTAGACAGCCATCACTCCACCCCCGTCATCACCGCGGCGCCCGAACTCCTCAAGCGCCGTGAGATCGTGCCGTTCGTGGCCGCCATCAAGGCTGGCGTGGCCGCCATCATGTCGTGCCACGCCGTCTACCCAGCATTAGACGGCGCCGTTGCCACGCACTCACGCGCCATCCTCACCGGGCTGCTGCGTGACGAGCTGGGGTACGCCGGTCTTGTCGTCACGGACGCGCTCGACATGAGCGCCGTCGGCGACCTGCCTGGCGTGGAGCGCGCCAGACGCTCCGTGCGCGCTGGCGCAGACCTCGCCATGCTCGGGCACCTCCCTGACCAGCACCAGCTAGTGCGTGAGCTAGAAGCTGAGACGGACCCCACCAGCGCTGCACGCGTGCTGGCGGTTAGGCGCCGCCTGCCAACCGAACTGCCGCCCCTGACGGTGATAGGCAGCCAAGGGCACCGCGAGGTTGCCCGGGTCAGCTCAGAAGCCGCCATCACCGTGGTGCGCGGCGATCCACGCCTAGCACAGCGTGCGCGCCTGCTCGTCGTCAGCGTGGCAGCTGGCGCCCTGACGCCTGCCGAGACGGCGCCAGGCGGAGCAAGCTGCCTGGCAGCGCAACTGCGGGCGCGCGTGCCAGACACTACCGAGGTCGTGTTTGAGCGTGGCGCCCCAGCGCCAGCCGTCGACGTCGTCGCCGCGCAAGTAGCCGCGTGGCGCGCTGCAGGCGCGGGCGAGGTCGTGGTGGCCACCGTCAACGCAGCTGGCGACGAGGCGCAACTGAGCCTCTTGCGCCGCCTCGTTGCCATGGGCGCAGACCCCATCCTCGTGGCGTTACGCACCCCACTCGACGTGGCGGCGGCAGACGGCGTGCGCCGCGCCGTATGCAGCTATGGCAGGCGCGAACCACAAACGGAGGCAGTTGCGCGGGTGCTGTGCGGTGAGGTGGAGGGGCGAGGGCGGCTGCCAGTTGCCCTGCCAGCAGCCGTGCTGGGCGACGATCAGGCGCGGCCGTGAAGCGCTTAGCTGCGGTGCTGCCCTGCCTGCTAGCGGCGGCCAGCGCACTAGCTGCCGCGCCGCCATCTTGGTGCGTTGCCGTCTGGTACCCGTCGTCTGACCACCCCGGCGGCTACGACACCATAATCGCCAGCGCAGACGTCATAGACATCGTCTTCCCGTTCTGGTTCACGCCAGATGCCGAGGGCGCCATCCTCTCCCAAGCTGGCACCAACTGGGAGGATCAGGTTGCGGCCTGGCGCGCAGCTGGCCTGCTCGTCTTGCCAAGCGTGTTCGCCACCCACAGCACCTTCATGGCCGAACCGCTGCTAAGCGCGCACGTTGCTGCCCTCGTTGCCCTCGTCGAAGCCGGTGACTTCGACGGCATCGACCTCGACTACGAGATGTTCCCACTCGCAACGCGCGCTACTTTCAGTGGCTTCGTCGAGGCGCTTGGGGCGGCCATGCATGAACGCGGCAAGCTTCTCTCAGTAACGGTGCACGCTAAAACCGAGGCGAACCCGAGCGGCTTCCCGAGCGCAGCGGCTCAGGACTGGCCGCGCCTCGCGGCGGCAGCCGACCTCTTCAACGTCATGACCTACGACTTCACGAACCGCAACGAAGCACCAGGGCCGGTGGCGCCGCGTTCGTGGGTCGCGCGAGTCGTTGAGTACGGGCTCAGCGCAGTAGGCGAGAGGCAACTCCTCGTCGGCATGCCGCTTTACGGCTACACCTGGAAGCGCGGCCGCCCACCCGCCGCAGCCACGACCTGGGAGGCAACGGAGCGCCTGATCACGCAGTTCGGCCTAACCCCGCAGCGCGAACCAGACAGCCTCGAACTCCGGGTCGACCTCGACGTTACCGGCCTGCCGAAGCAGACCGTTTACGTGTCTGACGGCGCAACCACCGCGGGCCGCTTGGCCGCGCTCGCAGCAGCAGGCGCACTAGGCGGCGGCGTTGCCATCTGGGGGCTCGGGGGTGAGGACCCCGCCGCCTGGGACGCCATCCGGACCGTGCGGCCAGCCGCGTGCGCGCTCCGGCCGCACGGCGCTGAGGCCGCGCGTTAACCCGGTATGGTTCGCCCATGACGCCCATCAAGGCCACGCGTGAGCAGCTGCGCGACCACAACCGCCGCCTCGTGCTGCGCATGCTCTACCAGGACGAGGTCAACACCCGCGCTGCCCTCGCCACCGTGACCGGGTTGACCAAGCCGACCATCTCGAACCTCGTTGGCGAACTCATCGACGAGGGCCTCGTCATCGAAGAGGGGCTCGGGCGCGCCAGCGGCAGCGGCGGCAAGCGCCCTACGCTCCTCGCTTTCAACCGGCGCGCGCGGCACCTGATCGGCGTGGCGCTGAGCGGTAAGCGCGTTAGCGCCGTCCTCACCGACCTGGCGGGCGAGAGCAGCGCAGTTCACGTCCTCGACCTGCGCGGCTCGGGTGAGGAGGCGGTCGTTAGCGCCGTGCAGAGCGTCGTCGCCGCGCTGCTGCCGCAGTTGGACGCCCCACTGCTAGCCGTCGGCGTTGCCGTGCCAGGCAGAGTGAGGCCAGGTACTGGCGTCGTGCGCCGGTCGGCGGTACTCAACCTAGACGATTCACCCCTCGCCGAGCTCCTCGCCACCAGGCTCGGCGTGCCAGTGCACGTCGGCAACTTGGCCGAACTCTGCGCGCTCGGGCAGCATAGTTTCGGGCCGCAAGGAAGCGCCGCGACCGGCACCCTCGTCACCGTCACCCTCGACGAGGACCTCGAGCTCGGCGTCGTGCTGCACCCTAGCGGCGCACACTTCGGTAGCGAGCTGTCTGGGCCGATGATCGACGAACTCCGCCTCGGTTGGACGGCGTTCAAGCTGCGCGCGGCCGAACTGCGCGGCGAGTCTCACAGCAGCCTGCCGGAGGGCGGCGACTTGCGCTACCTGCACGTCAGGAGCGCAGAGGAGCGCGGCGACGCAACCGCAAGGCAGCTCGTGCTCGAGCTTGCCGCCGGCTTGGCCCGTCCGCTCGCCTGGATCGTTTCTTTGCTGCAGCCAACGCAAGTCTCGTTGGCTGGCGGCGTTACCGACCTTGGGGAGGCGTTCTTGCAGCGCTTGGCCGCAGAAGCGAGCCTGCTGCTCGGTCCGGGAGCGCTAGACGACCTCGAGTTGACCCTGGCGTACTCCAACCGCCTTGGCGCGATGGGCGCCGTGGCGCTAGCCAACCTCACGGAACTCGGGTTGGTTGCGTGAAGCGCGCCGCTGGCACCATCGCCGTGTTGGTCAACAACCTTGAGGGCGTGTTCCAATTGAGCGTGCTGCAGGGCGTAGAGGAAGTTGCGGCGGCCAACGGGCTGGGCCTCGTCGCCCACCCCCTAGTCGGCCTGCTCTCGCCAGACGCAGTGCGGGCGGAGGTGGCCGAGGTCCTCAGAGGCGCGCGCGGCGTGATGGTCCTAGCCAACGCGCTGGCGGATGACCACCTGGCCGTCGTCGCGGAGTCCGGCCTGCCAGTCACGTTGATCAGCCACGACACGCAGGACCTCGAGCTGCCGACCATGATGTTCGACAACCACCAGGGCGTTGCCCTGCTCATGCAGCACGTGGTGGAGGCCTGCGGCAGGCGCCTGCCAGTGTTTGTTGGCGGCGACGCGTCGCAGCTAGACGCCCGAGAGCGCGAGTCGGCGTTCCGCGACGAGGTCGTGCGCCACGGCCTGACGGTCCCACCCGAGAACTACTTGCGTGGCGAGTTCACGCCGCGCCTGGCCGCCGACGCCCTGGCCGCGTTCCTAGCCGGCGGCGGGCAGTGCGACGCCGTGGTGGCGGCCGACTACCTCATGGCCATCGAGGCGCAGGCCGTCATGCGGGCAGCTGGGTTACGCGTGCCCGAGGACCTTGCCGTGGTTGGGTTCGGCGATGGACCCGAAGCCGTAGCCGCAGGCGTCACGACGGTGGCTGCCGACGTCGTCGAGCTGGGCCGCCGCGCCGCGCGGCAGTTGATGGCGCAGTTGTCAGGCCAACCGCTCGTTGGCAGCACACTACTCAGCACTCACCTCGTGCGCCGCAGCAGTAGTTGCTGAGGTCAGGCCTCACCGCCCACGATCAGCTCGCTGACCAGCAGGTGCGGTTGACCCACCTCGACCGGCAGCGACCCGGACATCGACCCGCACATGCCTGGCGCCGTCGAGACGTCGTCGGACACTGCCACGATGCGCTTGATCGACTCGGGGCCCTTGCCGACGAGCATGGCGCCGCGCACGGGCTCTGCTAGTTGACCGTTGCGGATGAGGTAACCCTCGTCGACCGCGAAGTTGTACTCACCGGACCCAGGCATTACCTGCCCGCCGCCCATCGACTTGGCGTATAGGCCGAACTCGATGCCAGCGAACAGCTCCTCCTTCGGCGTGGTGCCGGGGAGAACGAAGGTGTTGCGCATGCGCGAGGTGGGGGCGTACGTGTAGTCCTGCCTGCGGCCAGAACCCGTCGCGCGGTAGCCCGTCATGAGCGCGCCCCACCGGTCAACCATGTAGCTCTCGAGCACGCCTGCGTTGATGAGCACGGTGCGTTCGGTCTGCGCGCCCTCGTCGTCGAAGCGCGAAGAGCCCCAACCGTGCGGCGTGGTGCCGTCGTCGACGTAGGTAACGACGTCGGACGCCACCATCTCGCCCAGCTTGCCCGTGAGGGCCGACGCGTTGCGCGCGACGGCCGTCGTTTCAAGCAGGTGCCCTAGCGCCTCGTGGAAGATGACGCCGCCGAAGGCGTTGCCAATCACCACCGGCATGCTGCCTGCCGGTGCCTTGCGGGCGTTCAGGTTGAGAAGCGCGACCTCTGCCGCGCGCCGCCCGATCGCGGCGGGCGGGTGGACGTCGAGGAGTTCCAACCCCATGGAGAGGCCGGGGCCGTCGTGCGCGGACTGCGTGTCTACGCCGTTGCTCGCGATTACCTGCGCTATGAGGCGCGTGCGTACGCGGCGGTCATCGGCCACTACGCCATCCGAGTTCGCGACCGAGACGTCCTGCTCCCACTCGAGCAGGCGCCCCTCCACCTGCTTGACTTCCGGAGCTATGCGCGCGGCCGCGTCTAGTTCGCGTAGGCGCTCTAGCCGCCAAGCCTTACTGCGCGCATCGAACGGGACTTCCGGTGCGTGGATGAACGGGCCGGCGTCGCGGACGCGCAGGTCGAGGCCGCCGCGGCCCTCCGCGTCAGGCACGCCAGCTGCGCCGCCTGCGCTAGTGCGGACGGCAAGCAGGTTGCCTAGGAGCTCGCCCAAAGCCGCGTCAGATAGGTCGTTCGTGTAGCCGTACACGACGTCCGTCCCGAAGAACAGGCGGATGCCAGCCCCGTAGAGCAAGCTACTGGTGGCCTCCTCGACGTTGGCGTCGATGGATCTGAGCAGGCGGCGACGCCAACGCTCGGCGTAGACCTCCACGTAGTCGGCTCCGGCGCTGCGGCCCTGATCGATGAGCGCGGCGTAGGTGTCGTGGTTGAGCATGCGCGATGCTACCGCGTTAGGGTCGCGCGAGCGGCCCATGCGAGGTCCTGCGCTCGGTAGCATCGGGCATGAGCAACGAGCGCGCTGGCGTGGAGGCCTTGACTGCCTTCCTCGCTGGAGGCCGGAGCCTCGTCCTAACGGGCGCGGGTATCTCGACCGACTCCGGCATCCCCGATTACCGCGGCGTTCATCGCCGCACTCCTGCGCCTAAGCCGATGACGTTCCAGGAGTTCACGAGCGGCGAGGAGGCCAGGCGCCGCTATTGGGCGCGCAGCACCGTCGGTTGGGCAGGCATGGCGGAGAGGCAGCCGAACGCTGGGCATCTCGCCGTGACCGAACTCGAGCGCTTGGGTCTGACGGCGGGCGTCGTGACGCAGAACGTGGACGGGCTGCACCGTAAAGCAGGTACGAGGGCGCTCATCGAGTTGCATGGCGACCTCGCGCTAGTCACTTGCCTCGAGTGCGGTACGCGCGAAGCCCGCGAGCATTTTCAGGGGCGGCTACTCGCCTTCAACCCCGAGTTCGCGGGCCTGCAAGTCGCGCTCCTTCCGGACGGCGACGCCGCGCTTCCCGACACCCTCACCCAGTCATTCCGGGTGCCGGTCTGCACCGTGTGCGGCGGCGTCCTCAAGCCGGACGTCATCTTCTTCGGCGAGAACGTCCCTCGCGTGCGCGTTGACCAGGCGAGTAGGTGGTTGGCCGCGGCGGACGCGCTGCTCGTGCTCGGCTCGTCCCTCGAGGTGTTCTCCGGTTACCGCTTCGTGAAGACCGCCATAGCGCAAGGCAAGCCTGTCGCGGTCGTGAACCAGGGCCCGACGCGCGCGGACGCCGAGGCCAGCCTGCGCTTGGATGCCGGGCTGGGTGAGGTGCTGCCGGAGGTGGCAGCCGGCCTGGCCGCGACGCAGGCTTGAGGTACCAAGGGCGGAACGTTAAGGACTGCTGAGGCCCAGCGGCGGCGCGCACAGACCTCCACACCTGCGAAGCGTGCAACATGGCGTCCATGAAGCGCAGGTACTCAGTACTCCTAACCGCGGTGATCGTAGTTGTGCTCGTCGCCGTGGTGATCACACGGCTGGCTGGCGAGCCGGACCGGTCGCAGGCCAACGATGCGCCGCCAGCAGCCGCGGCGCCCGCCCAACCGGCGGTTGAACCGACAGCCCAACCGGGAGCCGTAGCTGCGCCACCAGCCGCTACGTCCGAGCCCGCCGCACCGGCCACGCACACCCCAACCGAGAGCCTCTCACCAGAGATCTCGTTGACGCTCACCGGCGGCGTAGTCACCCTGCAAGCGCCAGCCGACCTCAGCCTCGCCGTCGCGGGTGAGCCGCTACTCGCCACCGCCACCATCCCGCCGTGCGACGAGGGCTTCGACTACTGCCTCTACTTGCCTCGAGGGAGTTACGCGGGCACGAACTTCAGCGCGGCGGGCACGGCCATCGAGGTGCGCGCGGACCTGACTTCGCAGATTTCGTGCCTCTTAGCCCAACCGTCCGGTTACCAGTCACTGCAGCCCGGATTGGTTGTCGAACCTGACGGCCCAGACGCCGCGTCTACCGCACGCTTTTCTGGGCTCATGGACGGTGCGGCTGGCACCTACGCCAATGGCGAGCTGCGCCGCCTGTACGTGGCGGGAAGCTGCTACGAGTTCACGAGCCGCGTCGTCGAGTCGCAGTTCGGCAACTACCCGACCGGCACCATCACGGAGTTCACCGCCGCTGACCGCCAAACGGTGCTCGGTCAGCTAAGCGACGTGCTGAAGCGCATGAGCCTGAAGCTGCCAGCTGGCAACCGGAGCGTAACGTGGCCGGCCTCGGGCACTTCTGACCTCGCACCCTTCATCCGCCTGGCCTCGCCGCTGGCCGGCGCTAGCGTGACGAGCCCACTGCAACTCAGTGGCGAGGCCGTTGGGCAGTGGTACTTCGAGGGGTCGTTCCCAGTAACGGTCGTGGCTGACGACGGCACGGTGCTCGGCCAGGGCATCGTTACGGCGCAAGGCGACTGGATGACCACCGACCTCGTGCCGTTCGAGGGCCAGGTGACCTTCGAGGCGGGTGACCACGACGGCGCAGCCACCATCGTGCTGGCGCGGGACAACCCGTCCGACCTCCCGCAGAACGATGCGGCGCTGCACGTGCAAGTGCTGCTCACGCCCTAGGGCATTACATCGATAGGTAAGCCTCGCGCACGGCCGGGTCGCCGAGGAGTTCGCGGCCCGTGCCCTGCTTGACGATCTCCCCGTTCTCGAGGACGTAACCGCGGTCGGCGATCCGCAGCGACTGCTGCACGTTCTGCTCGACCAGCACTACGGTCACGCCGTCTTCGTTGATCTGCTTGAGCGCCTTGAAGACGGTGAGGGCGAGGCTGGGGGAGAGGCCAAGCGACGGTTCGTCGACTAGCAGCAGGCGCGGGTTGCTCATCAGCGCGCGCCCGATGGCGACCATCTGGCGCTCGCCGCCCGAGAGCGTGCCAGCGAGCTGCCCGCGGCGCTCCTCCAGGCGGGGGAAGAGTTCGTACACGAACGCGCGGTTGCGCTTGCTGTTGGCGCGCGCGTGCGGCAGGTACTCGGCGCCGCTCTCCAGGTTCTCACCGACCGTCATGAGCGGGAAGAGCTGCCGTCCTTCCGGCACGTGACCGACTTGCGAGCGCACCACGCGCGCGGCGCTGAGGCCCGTTAGGCGGTTGCCGAACGCGCTCACGCTGCCAGTACGGGTAGGGATGAGGCCGCTGATGGCGCGCAGGAGCGTGGTCTTGCCAGCGCCGTTGGCGCCGATGATCGTCACGAGCTCGCCGGCCTCCACGTGCAGGTCAATCTCCCACAGCACCGTGATCTTGCCGTAGCCCGCGCTCAGCCGCTCGATGTCAAGGGCCTGACTCACGAACCCTCCTCCGCTTCGTCTTCCTCTTTGCCGAGGTACGCCTCGACCACCATGCGGTTGGCGGTCACCTCCGCGTAGGTACCTATCGCGAGTTCGGAGCCGTGGTCCATGACGAGTACGCGGTCGGCCAAGTCGCGCACGACCGGCATGACGTGCTCGATGAACACCACAGTTATTCCTTCGTTGCGCACGTCACGCACGAGCTCGACGGCCAGCCGCGCCTCCGCAGGCCTAAGGCCGGCCATGACCTCGTCGAGCAGCAGCACCTGCGGCTTGGTGGCTAGGGCGCGGGCGATCTCGAGGCGTTTCTCCTGCAGGAGGTTGAGGTCCTCGACGGGGCGGTCGCTCAGGGCGGCCAGTCCGGAGCGTTCGAGCGCGACCTCGGCGCGCCTGTTCGCCTCGGCGGCGCTCACGTTAGCTGAGCCGAACTGAGCGCCAACGAGCACGTTCTCCAGCACGGTCATCTCGGGGAACGGCTGCACGACTTGGAACGCCCGGCCAAGGCCGAGGTGGCAGCGTTTGTGAGACGGCAGCCTGGTGAGGTCCTGCCCCGCGAGGGTGATGCTGCCGGCGCTAGGCGCCAACAGCCCGGAGACGAGGTTGAGGGTCGTCGTCTTGCCAGCGCCGTTCGGCCCGATGATGGCGAAGATCTCGCCAGGGAACACTTGGAAGTTGACGTCGTGCACGGCGCGCAGGCCGCCGAAGCTCTTGCTGAGGCCCGTGACGCTCAGGAGCGGCGCTGCGCTCATGGCGTCTCCTCCGGAGCCGTGAACGGCTCGTCGGTCATGGCGCGGGCACTACTCATGCCGCCCTCCTGGCCTCCGCCTGGCCGCCTCAGGCGCTTGGCAATGCCACTCAACAGCCCGACGAGGCCGCGCGGCATGAAAAGAATCGACGCCACCAGCACGATGCCGTAGCCGATCAGGTAGCCGTCAGCGAAGGTACGTTTGAGGGTCTCCTCGAGGCCAGCCAGCACGAGGGCGCCGAGGATGGGGCCGACGGTGGTATAGAGGCCACCGAATATCGGCGTTACCAGGGCGAGAACGGTGGTGGAGACGGCGAAGGCGCCATCTGGGCTCACGCTCCCGAGCCGGTGGGCCTCAACCGCGCCGAGGGTGCCAGCCACGAAGCTGGAGAGCACGAAGGCGAGCAGCTTGAGGCGCGCAGGGTTGACGCCCATGACGCCCGCCACGAGTTCGTTGGTGCGGATGGCCGTGAACGCCGACTTCAAGCGCGAACGCTGGATGAAGATGGAGATGATGACGGCAACGAGCAGCAGCGCGGCGTAGACCCAGAAGTAGCCCTGGTTACGCACGAAGGCTAGCTCCCAGCGCTCCATGCCCGGCGCAAGGGTGGGCCTGAAGAGCGCAGTCACGTTCATGCCCGGCGCACCACCCGCGATCTTGGTTGGTAGTTCCTGCACGACCGTCTTGAGGACCTCGGTGAACGCCAGCGTTGCGATGGCGAAGTAGATGCCGTAAAGCCTCAGCGTCACCGACCCCAACGCCAACGCGAGGAGTGCGGCGACCACGCCGCCTAGCGGAATGCCGAGCCAGAGCGGCACGTCGGCCATGCGCAGCAAGATGGCAGTTGAGTACGCGCCCGCGCCAGTGAAGGCGGCGTGTGCTAACGACAACTGGCCGGTGCGGGCGAGCAAGTCCCATGACAGCGCGAGAGTGGCGAGCACGAGGGCGTTGATGCCGAGCGACAAGTAGCTTACGGACGCGCGCCCGAACGCGCCCCTCAACAGGGGCGGCAGGAAGAGCAGCAGCGCGAAGAACAGCAGGGCGAGGAGCAAGTCGCGGCCTAGTGGGTTGATGCGTGGCTTCATGACGCTCCCCTAATAGGCCCGGCGCGAGCGCGCGACGAGCGCCACGAAGATGATGGCGAAGAAGACGGCGTTGCGCAGCGAGTCGCCGTTGGGCACCATGGTGGCAACCAACGACTCGGACAACGCCACGACGATGGCGGCTATGGTGATCCCGCGGATGTTGCCCAGGCCGGCAAGCACTACGATCGCGAACGCCTTGAGCGTGAACCCGAAGCCGATGGTTGGCGTCGGCGACTGGATGACGGCGATCATCACCCCGCCCATGCCGGCGAGCAGCGCGGACATGGCGAACGCGATGAGGTAGATGCGGTTCACCTCGAGCCCGACGAGGCCGGCCCCGATGCGGTTCTGCGCCACCGCGCGCATGCCGCGCCCTAGTGGTGTGCGCGCCAGCATCCAGTAGAGGGCGGCGACGAGGATGAGCGAGATGACGAAGCTGCCAAGCGGTACGAGGCCGATGCTGATGTTGCCGATCTTGTAACCGATGGCGCGGTACGGCACGCGGGCGATGGTGCGCGGGTCGCCGCCCCAGATGAGCAACGCTAGGTTCTGGAGGATGATGCCGACCCCGAACGTGAGGAGCATCTGGTTCAGCTCCGGCGCTTTCAGTACGAAGCGGATGGAAGATAGGTAGATGATGGCCCCGATGACGAACAGCGCGGGTGCCACGAAGAGCAGGGATAAGAGAGGGTCGAAGCCGAAGCTTACGAAGAGCTGGTAGGCGAGGAACGCCCCGACCATGAAGAACTCGCCGTGCGCGAAGTTGACGATCCCGATGACGCCGATGGCGAGCGCCAACCCAACGGACACCAGCGCGTAGAGGCCGGCGGCGAGAACGCCCGAGACGAGCGCTTGCGGTAATAGAGATAGGTCCATGACGTTGGAGCGTGCGCGTCCCTTCGCGGTTCTAGGTTGCCGGGGAGGGGTTGCTCCCTCCCCGGCGGTTGCTTGTCAGTTGCTAGCCGCGAACCTTACGGGCAGGTCTGCAGTGGCGAGGTGCTGATGTCGACGGGCCAGACGATCTCGCGGACGCCGTTCTGGAACTGGAAGATGAACCACATCTCGGCGCCGAAGCCTTGGTGCAGGGCCTCGATGGAGGGCTTGAAGCTCCAGTCGCCCATCGGCGAGCGGAAGGTGCCTTCCTGCAGCGCCTTGATGACGGCGGCCTGATCGGTGGTGCCGGCCGCGTTGATGGCGTCGGCGTAGCTCCACAGGTTGGCGTATGCCAGGGCGGCCATGTAGTTGTCGGGGGCCGTGCCGTGCATGGCCTGGTAGCTGGTGAGGAACGCTTGCGCTTCAGGGTTCGGCAGGTTGGGCAGGTAGCCGATCATGCCGGTGACGCACTGCGCTTCTGGCACCTTGTCGAAGTCGGATGGCCAGCCCGGAGGGGCGCCGAAGATGTACTTGGGGTGGTAGTTGAGTTCGCGGACTTGGCTGACCAGGGGCTGGGCGTCGCCGTCGTAAGCGATCCAGTAGAGCATCTCGCCGCCGCTAGCGGCTGCCTTGCTGATGGCCGCGCGGAAGTCGCCCGTGCCGCCGGTCAGCGTGGACTTGAAGGCCTCGTTGAGCACGACCTTCATGCCGGCTGCTTCCAGGAGCGCCTGAGCGCCGGCAGCGCCTGGGCCGCCGAACGCGCCGTCTTCGTGGAGGAGCGCAACGGTGTCTACGCCGGTGTAGACCTGGAAGGCGGTTGAGGCTTCCGTGTTGGCGTAATCCCACGGGTGAATGTGGAAGAACCACTCTTCTTGGCCGAGGAGCTCCTCGATGCCGTCGAAGTTGTCGATGCCGATGCCGGAGACGGCGCCGCCGATCCAGCTGACGATGGGCTGGAAGGTCTTGAACGACTCGACGAGGGCGAGGGTCACGCCGGAGGAGTAGCCGCCAGCGATGAACTCGACGTTGTCTTCCGTCATGAGCTTCTCGAAGGCGGCCACGCCCGTGGCGGGGTCGGCCTTCGTGTCTTCGATGATGATCTTGAGTGGCTGGCCGAGTACGCCGCCTGCTGCATTGATCTCTTCGAGGGCCAGCTCGAAGCCGGCCTTCTGGGCCTGGCCGGTGCCAGCTGCGCCGCCGGTTAGGGGCGCTAGGACGCCGATGGTCACGCCTTGCGCCGCAGCGAAGGCGAGTACGGCGAGGACGAGGGTGGCGAGTATGCGCTTCATGCTTCCTCCTTGGAAGGTCTGTCTCCGGGCGTTGCCCGGTGTCTGATGGGTGTCGGGCTTCTGGGCGGTAGCAGGCGGGCTCATCTCATTTGGCGCCCCCCGAGAAGGTCTTGGTCAGTAGGTCCCGGAAGGCGGCTGGCGCCTCTAGCGGCGGTGAGTGGCCTACGTCCTCCCAGGTGATGAGGGTGGCGTTCGGGTAGGCATCCTTGGTGGCCTCGGCTGCGGCCGCCGGGACGAGCAGGTCCTTGCCGCCGTGCAGAACGGTGACTGGCACCGTTACTGCGGCGGTACGGCCGGTGAGGTCGTACGCCCCTAGAGCCCTGGCGTTGCCTTGGTAATTGCGCTCGTCCATGCCCATGGCGTCGTCGATGAGCGCGGGGAAGTAGTCGGGTTGACGCGTGGGGGTGATGGCGCCGAGGCCTGCCGTGAGGAGTTCACGGTTGGTGCGGTAGGCGGTCAGCACGGGGAAGTGCGCTTCCGGCGTCACGAACCCGGCCGGTGGTGCGGCGTCCACGAGCAGTAGCGCCGTTACGAGTTCTGGGTGCCGCACCGCCAACGTCTGCGCGACCGCACCTCCGAGGCTGTGCCCAACGACGCCCGCGCGCTCGACGCCGAGCGCCTGCAGGAACGCGGCCATGGCGTCCGCCCAGCCGTCAACCCACTCGCTCGTCGGCCAGTCGCTTGGCAGCGGGTCTGAGCGCACGAAGCCGGGTAGGTCTGGGGCTATGAGGTCGAGGCCCGGCGCCGGGTCGGCCAACTGTTCGAGCCACCACTGGCGGCTGGCGAAGTTGCCGTGCACGAGCAGCACGGGGGCGCCGGCGCCAGCGCGGACGTAGTCGATGGTGAGGTCGGCCGCTGCGCCGCCAGTTGGGCGCGGCACGTGCACGCCGATCCGCTGTCCTGCCGTCATGCTGCTCCTCCTTCGTGGGAGTGCTCGAAGCGCTCCCGCAACGTCGTCTTGAGGATCTTGCCTGCGCCGCTCTTGGGGAGCTCTTTGGTGAGTTCGATGTGCTTCGGGACCTTGTAGCGCGCCAGGCGCGTGAGGAGGTGCTCGCGCAGTTCCTCCACAGAGGTGGCCGCGCCGGGACGCAAGGTCACGTACGCCACGCCGACTTCGCCCCAGCGCTCGTCGGGCACGCCAAGGACCGCGCACTCGTTGACGGCGGGGTGGTCGTAGAGGGCGCTCTCGATCTCGGTGGGGAAGACGTTCTCGCCGCCGGAGATGAACATCTCTTTGCGCCTGCCTGCGACGGTGAAGTAGCCGTTGGCGTCGGTGGTGGCGAGGTCGCCCGTCCACAACCAGCCGTCCTTGAGGGCTTCGGCGGTGGCCTGCGGCCGCTCGTAGTACCCGAGGAAGACGTGGGGTCCGCGCAGCGTGAGCTCGCCGACCTCGCCCGGGTTGCACACGCTGCCGTCCGGCCGGCGCACGGCTGCTTCTGCGTGCAGGAGCGGTTTGCCAACCGACTCGGGCCGTTGTTCTGCTTGGTCTAGGGTGATGGCGAAGCAGTTGACGCCCGCCTCGGTGAGGCCATAGCCCTGCCTGAAGCGCACGCCGCGGTCAGCGAACGCGTGACGAACGGGCTCTGGGCAGGCGGCGCCGCCGGAGATGGCCCAGCGCACGCTGCTCAGGTCGCGCGTGGTGAAACTCGGATCGTTGGCGACCATGGCGTACATGGTCGGCACGAGGAAGAGGACGGTTGCGCCTAGCTCCTCCACGAGCCGCAGGTACTCTGCCGGGTCGAACTTGCTCTGCAGGATGGTGCGCCCGCCGACCTGGAATAGCGGCGTCGTGAAGGCGTTGACGGCCGCGTGATAGCAGGGTGTTGCCTGCACAACGCGGTCGCTCTCGTTCAGCCCCCACGAGAACACCGTGTTGACGGCGTTGTAGAAGTTCTGGCGGTACGGCAGCATGGCGCCCTTCGGCAGGCCGGTGGTGCCGCCGGTCAGGAGGATCATCTGCACGTCCTCGGGGCCCAAGTCTGGACTCGCTGACGCGGGCACGGCACCGCCAGTGGCGGCCACCTCGCGTTCGAAGGTCGCCAGGTCAAGCACTGACCCGTCACCAGCGGCTGCAGCTGCTGCAAGCGCGTGCTCGGCGTCGTGCAGTACAACGCTTGGCTTCAGATAGGCGCCTAGCCCCTCGAGCTCGCGCTGGGCGAGGCGCACGTTGAGGGGGGCGAAGATGAACCCGAGCTTGGGCGTTGCGAGGATGAGGTCGAGGTGGCCGATGTGGTTGTGCGCCGCAATGGCCACGCGGTCGCCTTTGCGAACGCCCATGCTGGCTAGCAGGGCGGCGGTGCGCTCGGCGCGTTCGTTGAGTTCGAAGTACGTGTACCAGCGCCCGTTCCACCACAGCGCCTCGCGCTCAGGGGTGAGGTCGGCGCGCCGGGCCGCGACGTCGAGGATCATGCTGGCGCCTCGGCAGCGCCCGCCCAACGGAGCGCGATGGCGTTCCACACGTAGCCAACACCCGCCGCCACGGCGACTGCCAGGTCGCCTGGCTTGAGAGTGCCATTGTCACGCGCGATCTCTAGCGAGAGGAGTTGGTCTACCTGACCGAGGTGGCCGTAGTCGCTGAGGTAGGTGCTTTGGCGCTCGGTCAAGCCAAGGCGGTTGAGCAGGTAGTCGTGGGCGCTGCGTTTGACGTGCAGCATGGCGAGGTAATCGATGTCTGCGAGGGCGGCGCCGCTCTTGGCCACGGCCCGCTCGACGACCGTCACGAAGTTGTCGAGGCTGGTGCTCTCGAGTCGCGCTTTCATGCCTGCCGGGTCGGGCACGCGCAGGCGGTAATCGTCGAGGTTGGCGCTCGTAAGCGGCTCCTTGGTGCCGCCGACTGGCACGAGCACGTCCAGGGAGAAGCTGCCGTCAGTGACGATGCTGGCGCCAAGCAGCTGGTGCCCTGCGTTGCGCTGCACGACGGCCGCGCCCGCGCCGGCCCCGAGGTTGTACATGAAGCGCACGTCCGGGTCGGTGAAGCGGATGAGGTCGGAGTTCCTGTAACCACCGGCCACGAGCACCACGTCGACGCTGGGGTCTGCGATGAGTAGATCCTTGGCCTGCTTGAGGGCGAGGACGGCAGTGCCGCACTTCTGGCCAAGGTCGTATGCGTAGGCGTTACGCGCCCCGACGTCGTACGCGAGCTTTATGCCCGCCGTCCAAACCGGGTACTCCTTGTACTCCTCGGTCATCGAGATGACGACGTCGACGTCTTCCGGCCTCACACCCGCGTCCTGCAGGGCGCGAGCGCCCGCCGTTACGCCCATGGCTACGGGGTGATCGTCCGCGCCAGGCAGCACCCGCGCCGTTATCCCGAGTTTCTCCCTCACTACCCACTCGGGCAGGCCGGATGCCTCCGCGAGGTCGGCGGCGCTTAGACGCCCGGCCGGAACGTAGGTGCCGAGTCCGGTGATGCCGACGTGGTTGCGGTTCATGCGGCGCCGTCCGAGTCGGGAGCGAGGCCGTTGGCGATCAGCTCGAAGGTGGCGTCGAAGATCTCTTGCGGTGGCGCCTCGTGGCGCCAGATGGCGTAACGCAGCCCGAGGAAGTGAGCAACGCCCATGAGCGACCACGCCTGCGCACTGGCGTTGCCTTGGCGCACGTCGCCGCTGGCCTGGGCGCGTTCGAGGTTGACGGTGTAGGCGTCCGCGAGGGTCTGGTAGTACTCGCGGTAGATGGTCTCGTCGACGAACTGCGATTCCATGACGACCTTGTAGAGGTTCTGGTGGCTGAGGGAGAAGCCGATGAACGCCTCGAGGCCGAGGCGTTCGACGCTCAGGCGGTCGGTTGCGCCCGCCGTGCCCTCGCTCAGGGCGTGCCGTAGTTGCCTGCCCATGTCTCGCACGAGTTCACGTAGCACGTCGATCTTGGAGGGAAAGTAGAGGTAGAAGGTCCCCTGCGCCACTCCTGCGCGGCCCGTGATGTCGGAGATGGCGGTGG
>Ga0209941_1000954_pt1 | contig 25021 bp, 20 predicted proteins | sample ThiBiot_300_plan_FD_183945 | JGI IMG/M metagenome (GOLD analysis project Ga0209941, IMG submission 183945) | Wastewater bioreactor microbial communities from Cape Town, South Africa - Thiocy_solids_1 (SPAdes) | ecosystem: Engineered > Bioremediation > Thiocyanate > Unclassified | place: South... | reverse complement strand
GAGGGCCTCGACGCCCAGCGCGCGAGCAACCACAGCGCGCTAGCACGCGCCTTCCGCGTCGCCATTCGCGCCGCGGATGGGAGTCCGACGCCCAGCCTCAAGACCGGTACCTCCGACATGAACGTGGTGGCGCCTTACTGGAACGTGCCCATGGTGGCTTACGGCCCAGGCGACTCGAGCCTCGATCACACCCCTGAGGAGCGTTTGCCCCTTGGCGAGTACTTGCTCGCGGTCGATGTTCTCGGTTCCGTGCTGCGGGAGTTGGCTGGCCTGGGCCAGTGAATCTGTTCCCTGCTAGGTATTATCAAATGCATGGTTTGTGGCCTAGCGGACCGCGGCGCAAACGCAGCGTCGGGGAGCGTAGACTCCCATCACGATGAGTGAACGTGTTGCACTGGTTACGGGCGGAGCGAGCGGAATCGGAGCGGCGTGCGCCAAGCGGCTGGTAGCTGACGGGCTGAAGGTAGTCATCGCCGACAGGAACGAAGCGGCCGCGGTCGAGGTCGCCGCTGAACTCGGGTGCGGACACGTCATAGCCGACCTGGCAACGCGCGCCGGCTGCGCTGCGGCAGTATCGGCCACCGTCGAGTCGGCAGGCGGGCTGGACGTACTGGTCGTCAACGCAGGCTACCAGCACCTCGACGCGCTAGTCGACTTCCCGGAAGAGCGTTGGGACGAAATGCTCGCACTCATGCTCACGGGTCCGTTTCTGCTGACCAAGTACGCCTGGGAAGCCTTGAAGCGCACTGGTAGCGGCCGCATCATCTACATGGGCAGCGCCCACAGCCTAACAGCGAGCCCCTTCAAGGGCGCGTACGTCGCCGCGAAGCATGGCGTGGTCGGCCTGGCGAGGGTGGCGGCACTGGAGGGTGGCAAGGACGGCATAACCGCGAACGTCGTGGCGCCAGCCTACGTGCGCACCCCGCTGGTGGAGGCACAGGTTCTCGACCAGGCGCGCACACGCAACTTGGCGCCCGCCGAGGTGGAGTCCAAAGTCTTCTTGGAGCACGCAGCTATCAAGCGCATGCTGGAGCCGGCCGACGTGGCAGGCTTGGTTAGCTACCTCGCCTCAGAAGCGGCCTGGGGCGTGACCGGCAGCGTCCAGAGCATTGACCTCGGTTGGTCGGCCGGGTAAGCACGCGGCTAGAACGCGGTAAGTTTGCCAAGATTCTTTCGGGCGCGGCCTGCAGGTCGCGCTCTGAGCTGAGGGTGGGAGCGCACGTTGTCGACTAAGGGTTCGGTAGAAGCGGTTGTGGACGAAAAGGGCGCCAACCCACTGCCGCAAGCGCAGCAGACTGCTGCGCAGGCCATCACAAACGCGGTTCCAGCTACGGTCTTCACGGTCATAGCCGCGATCAGCTTCTCGCATTTCCTAAACGACCTCATGCAGGCGCTCCTGCCTGCCATCTACCCGATGCTCAAAGACAATTACGCCCTCACCTTCGGGCAGATCGGGCTCCTGACGTTGACGTTCCAGTTCACGGCGTCGTTGCTGCAACCGGTCGTTGGAATCATCGCCGACCGCAGGCCGCTACCTTTCTCGATGGCGATCGGCATGGGCTCGACTCTCAGCGGCCTCCTGCTGCTCTCGGCAGCGCACCAATACTGGCTGCTAATACTGGCCGCCGCCCTCATCGGCCTCGGCTCAGCGGTGTTCCATCCGGAGGCGTCGCGCGTGGCGCGCATGGCGGCGGGCATGCAGCCGGGCCTCGCCCAGTCGATGTTCCAGGTCGGCGGGAACTTCGGTTCCGCGATCGGCCCACTTCTCGCCGCTTACATCGTCCTGCCGCTGGGCCAGGGGAGCATCGCGTGGTTCTCGGCAGTGGCGCTACTAGCGATGGTCGTGCTGCATAGGGTAGGCAAGTGGTACAAGGGCCACGTCGCCAACCTCAAGCGTAGAGGCCAGGCCGCTTACGCCAACTCCAGCCGCAAGCGGATCTTGGGTTCGATCGCCATTCTCGTCGTCCTGACTTTCTCGAAGGCCGTCTACGGCGCGAGCCTAAGCAGCTACTACACCTTCTTCCTGATCGAGCGGTTCGAGGTCACCATCCGCCAGTCGCAACTGCTGCTCTTCGGTTACATGGCCGCCGTGGCGGTCGGTACCATCATCGGCGGCCCCCTCGGCGATCGCTTCGGCCGCAAGCTCGTTCTCTGGGGCAGCGTTCTCGGGGCGCTGCCTTTCACGCTCCTCCTGCCTTGGGTGAACCTCCCATGGACCATCGTCCTCACCGCGATCATCGGCATAGTGATGGCGTCCGCGTTCCCCGCCATCATCGTTTACGCGCAAGAACTACTACCCGCGGGTGTTGGAATGGTCTCCGGCCTGCTGTACGGCCTATCGTTCGGCGTGGCTGGCATCGCCGCGGCACTGCTCGGAGGGCTGGCCGATAGCCACGGCATCACCTTCGTGTACCAACTCTGCGGCTGGTTGCCCGTGGTCGGGTTGTTCGTAGTGTTCTTACCGGACGCGCGGGTTAGGGCGGCGACGTAGAGCGAGTCAGTTGCCCGTCTGACACGCCAGCGCAAGCTGATCACCTGACAAGTGCCCCCTCCGGCAGTATTCTCAACCAGCCGGACTCGCTGCGCCCCTCTCGCGCCGTCCGCGTTTGGTGGCGTTGACTCTGGCGTCGCGCATCCGGTGACGCCGGCCACATGTGGTCGGAGGAGGCAACCTGTGACATGCCCCAACTGCCGGGCCGTTAACCCGCAAGGAGCGAAGTTCTGCAGCAACTGCGGTACGGCTTTGCCCGTCACGCGGCCGCTTGAGGGCGAGAGGCGCCTCGTCAGCGTTCTCTTCGCTGACGTGGTTGGGTCTACCGCACTTGCGGAGCAGGTTGACCCAGAGGAATGGGTTGAGCTCATGAACGGCGCGTTCGCGTTCATGATCGCGGCCGTCAACCGTTACGAAGGAACCGTTGGGCGGTTGATGGGCGACGCCGTCCTCGCCCTGTTCGGCGCGCCAGAAGCTCACGATGATGACGCGGCGCGCGCAGTGATGGCGGCGTTGGACATGCGTGACGCGGCCGCCGCGTACGGTGCGATCGTCAAACGCAAGCATGGACTGGATTTTGCCGTGCGCGTTGGGATAAACACCGGGTTGACCGTCGTGACTACCGTTGGCGACGAGACCAAGGCCGAGTACACGGCGATGGGCGACACCGCTAACGTCGCCGCACGGCTCCAAGGGTTGGCGCAGCCGCAGGGAATCGTGATCGGTCCAGCGACTTACGCGCTGGTCAACCAGCTATTCGAGATCAAGGACGCATCCAGGGAGCCGCTGAAGGGTAAGGCCGACCTGCTCAGTACGTACGAGGTGGTCGGGCGCCGAACCAAGACCGCAGTAAGCCAGAACTTGGCGGACGTCGTCTCGCCGTTCGTTGGCAGGACCGCTGAACTTGGAGCGCTCACGAACATGCTTGCTGAGGCGGATGCGGGGCGCGGGCGGCTAGCTTTCCTCATCGGTGAGGCCGGGCTCGGCAAGTCGAGACTGCTTGCCGAGGCGACGGCCCGCGCTGGCGGTACGGCCTTGGTTCTCGAGGCGAAAAGCGTGCCTTACGAGCGTACTTCGCCCTACTACCCATGGCGGCAGCTACTCCGCGGTGTGGCAGAGCCCGCTGGCGATGACCACGCAGGCGCCATCGCCCAACTACTCGACGAGTCTGACGACCCGGCGGCCGCGAACCCGAACGCGGTGGACGGCGACAGGTTCGCTAGCAGGCTCGTGCGCGACATCTCGCAGCAGCTCGGGCAACTCGCGCGCGAGCGCACGCTCGTGGTTGCTTTCGAGGACTTCCACTGGGCCGATCCGGCCTCGATCAGGCTGGTGGCGGACGTCGCCGTGGCGTTACAGGACAGCCGCGTGCTCATCGTGTGCTTGGCGCGGCCGGAACACCACTCAGAGGCGTGGCGGCTCATCGAAGGTGCGCGAGGTGCGGGCATTCCCGGTCTGGTCGCGGGCCCGGTCGTCCTCGAGGTGGCCGCCCTCGACCGCGATAACTCGCAGGAACTCCTTGAGAGAATGCTCGACGTCGAGGGCATGCCTGAAGAAGTGCGCTCCAGAATCGTCAGCAAGGCGGACGGCAACCCGTTCTACCTCGAGGAGGTGTTGCGTTCGCTGATCGATTCGGGCGCGATCGCTAACGAGGGTGGGGCGTGGCGGGCCACCAGCCGCATCGATCAGGCGAACGTACCGAACACGCTAAGCGGCGTGTTGAGCGCCCGCATCGACCGATTGCCGCATGCCACGCGCGACGTGCTTCAGACCGCCGCCGTCATCGGCCGCGAGTTCGCTAGCCCAGTTCTCAGTGCGGTGATGCGCAGTAACGCCTCCGCGCCGGACGTGCTCCCGTACCTCGAAGAGTTGAGCGACGAGGACCTCATCAACCACGTCCTGCTCGCCGACGCCGACTTCCGGTTCAAGCACGAGCTGACGAGAGACGCGGCCTATCAACGGCTGCTGCTAAGGCGGAGGCGTGAACTGCACGCGTGCGTAGCACGTGAGCTCGAGGCGCGTAGTGGCAAGCACCTGCCGGAGATGGCGAGGCTTCTCGCCTACCACTACCTCCTCGGCGAGCAGTGGCTGGCGGGCGCGCGGCATAGCGTTAGCGCCGCTGGCCAGGCGGTACGTCTGTACGACACGGCGGAAGCGGTGGAGCTGTACGAGGCCGCGTTGGCCGCCCTCGACCACCTGAACTCCGCGCTTGAGCCCGGCGTCGAGGCGTCAGTCGAGCACAAAGAGGTCGCCGTCGATGCTGCCGTTGGTTGGGTCAACGCCGCCGTTACGCTGCGCTGGCACGAGGACACCACGAAGCGCGCCGCGATCATCGCTAGGGGAGGGGCCGCGGTCGCCACGGCCAGGACCCTCAAAGACGACCGCCGCCTCGTGAGCTCGCTGGTTGCGCTTGGCAACGTCCAAGTGCTCTCCGGCTTCCCGGCCGCCGGCTTCGAGGTGTTAGGTGAGGCGCACGACGTAGCCCTGCGCCTGGGCGACGAGCGCCTCTTCCTGCAACCGTTCTGGGCGGCGACCGAGAGCATGGTCGACGACGATCCTGCCGGGGCCGTCGTGCAGTTCGACAGTGTCATCGCGCTTGCCCGCAAGGTCGGCCACAAGGCCATCGAAGCTCACTCACTAGGTTCGAAAGCGGCGGCCCTCGCCCGTCTCGGAGAGTTCGCTGGCGCGCTGGAGTCGGCCGAACTCGGTCTACAGGCTGCAGTGGACAGCGGCTCGATCATCAAGTTGGCGGACGTCAACGCGCTTGTGGGGGCTGCGTACATAGACATGGGTCTCACGGACTTGGGCCTTGAGTACGCGCGGCGCGGGGGCGATCTGGCGTTGAGCGTGAACGGCATGGAGTGCGCTTGTGCCGCGTTTCACTTGGTGGGCACGGGGGAACTACAGGTCAGGCGCTTGGAAGAGGCGACCGCCAACCTTCGCCGCTCGCTTGAGTACGGTGCAGGTACGTCCTTCGAGCCGATGCTGCACAACGTCCGCATCGAGATGGCAGGCGCGGGGTTCGTAGATCACGACGTCGCCGCCGCCGCGCAGACGGTAGAGCTGGAGCTCGGAAGGGCAGAGGCCGTACACGACGGCTTCGGAGTCGCGAAGGGCCGGCTAGTGCTTGCCGAAGCGCTCTGGAGGTGCGGACAGACGGAGAGGGCTGAACAACTAGTCGCTGCGTCCGTGAGCTGGTTCAGGGAGCGCGGCATGCTGCCTTACCAACGGCGCGCCCTTGCGCTCCTCAGCCAGCTTGAGGGCGCCCTCGGTAACGACGAGGCAAGCGCCACCGCCGGCCGAGAAGCGCGGGAGCTCAGCGAAAAGCTGGCCTCGTCGGTGGCAGAACTTCGGCTCGCACCTCCACCGCTGCAGGGCGGCAGCGCCGGGAGGAGTCCGGCGTGATCGAGCAAGCTGTGTCGGCGCCAAAACCGATCATCTACGCCGTCGACGACGACCTCGGGGTGCTCGGCGCCGTAGCGCGGGACTTGAGGAACCGTTACGGCGAGGTTTACCGGATCATGCGGGCGACGTCGGGCGCCGCCGCGCTTGCGGAACTCGGCAGTCTGCGCCTAGCGAACGGCACGGTGGCGCTCTTCCTCGTCGACCAGCGCATGCCGAACATGTCCGGGCTCGAGTTCCTCGCCCAGGCGCGGGAACTCTACCCGGACGCCAAGCGGGTACTGCTCACCGCGTACGCCGACTCGCAAGCGTCGATCGAGGCCATCAACACCACGAGGCTCGACTACTACCTCATGAAGCCCTGGGACCCGCCGGAGGAGCGCCTCTACCCGGTGCTGAACGAGTTGCTTGACGACTGGCACGCCGACCACCGCCCGCCGTTCACCGGGTTGACGCTGATCGGCTTGAGTTACTCGGCCGCTAGTCACGAGCTGAGGGAGTTCCTCGGTCGGAACCTCGTGCCTTACCGCTGGCTAGATGTGGAGAGCGCGGCGGACGCCACGAACCTCCTCACCCTGGCGGGGGCCGACGCCAGTGAACTCCCCGTGCTCCTCTTGGCTGACGGCACAGCGTACGTGAAGCCGACCATCGCCACGGTCGCCGAACGGATCGGCCTCCAGACTATCGCCGACTTGCCGCTCTACGACGTCGTCGTGGTGGGTGCAGGCCCGGCTGGCCTGGCGGCGGCTGTTTACGGCGCCTCCGAGGGCCTCACCACCGTCCTGCTCGAGAGTGACGCGCCGGGCGGCCAGGCGGGCACGAGTTCGAGGATCGAGAACTACCTCGGCTTCCCGAGCGGCGTCAGCGGTGCGGAGCTTAGCAGGCGTGCAACCACGCAGGCGCGGCGCTTCGGCGCTGAGATCCTCACCCCCGCGGTGGCAGTCGGCCTGCGCAGGGCAGCGCCTTACCTATTCGTTAAGTTGAGCGATGGCCAAGAGGTGCGCGGTCGCACCGTGCTCGTCACGACTGGCGTGGCTTACCGGAAACTGGACGCCGTTGGCGCCGAGCGGCTCGAGGGTTCCGGGGTGTATTACGGCGCCGCGCTAACGGAGGCGCAACTCGTCAGGGACGGTCACGCGGTGGTCATCGGCGGCGGCAACTCAGCAGGGCAGGCTGCGGTTTACCTGGCGCGCTTCGCGAGGCAAGTGACGATCTTGGTGCGCGCGTCGTCTTTGGCGAGCAGCATGTCGCACTATCTCATCAAGCAGATCGAGGAGACGCCGAACATCGAGGTGCGGCCGCGGAGCGTGGCGGCCGAGCTGATCGGAGAAACTCGGCTGGAGGCCGTCCAGGTGCGAAACCTAGATTCCGGGGAGGTGGAGGCAGTGCCTGCCGCCGCGACGTTCGTGTTCATCGGCGCGGCGCCACACACCTCGTGGCTGACGGGGACGGTGCTCGCCGATCGCCAGGGCTATCTGCTTACGGGAGCTGACCTGGCGCGCGCCGGCGACTCGCGGCCAGAAGGGTGGCCGCTCGAACGCGCGCCTTACTGGTTGGAGAGCAGCGTGCCTGGCGTGTTCGCGGCTGGGGACGTGCGGCACCAATCGGTGAAGCGTGTTGCTTCGGCAGTTGGCGAGGGTGCCATGGCCGTGATGTTCATCCATCGTCATCTAGCTGAGACCTGAACTGACCGGCAGGCGGGGAAGAGGGCGCATGAGTGCCAAAGATGCGAACGTAACCGGACCAACTGCCTACCTAAGGCAGGTCGAGCTCTTGTCGCCTCTCAGCGAGGCGGACTTGCAGCGCCTCGTCACCCTCGCTCGTAACGTGGAACTACCTGCTGGCAGCTGGTTGATGAGGGAGGGCGAAGCTGGCGAGGAGATGTTCGTCGTCCTCTCGGGGAGCCTAGAGGTGAGCATCGTCGAGGGCCAGGTCAATGAGGTAGTAGCCACCCGCGGTCCCGGTGACGTGGTTGGCGAGATGGCGCTGCTCGGTAGTGGGCGCCGCACGGCTTCCGTGCGCGCCGCCACGCCGGTAACCCTTCTGGCAGTCGACCGTGAAGCGTTGGCTGCGCTCCTGTCTTGCTCGGTCGACGCGGCGACGACCATCTACCGCACGTCGCTCGAGCGCGAGCACGCCCTTGCCGGGCAGTTGGCGCGGCGAGAGAAGCTGGCTGCGCTCGGCACGATGGCCGCCGGGCTGGCTCACGAACTGAACAACCCTGCCGCGGCGCTGCGGCGGAGTTCTGCGGAGATCGGTAAGGTGTTGGACGAGCGTCAGCGAGCCGGTATCGAACTCTTCAGCCATCCGTTGAGTGGGGAAGAACTGATCGCGGCGAACGGGTTGAGCAAGCTGGCATCTGCCAGGTTGGCCGCCGCCGAGGTCACGGTGGGCGCTGGTAGCACCGAGGACGAGCTCACTGATTACCTAACGCAGCTCGGTCTGCCTGCCGCGTGGGATGCCGCTGCCGCGCTGGCCGATGGTGGCTGGAACGCGCAAGCCGTGGGCGAGGCCCTTGCCCCTTTCGGGCCGGACAACCGCTTGCGCGCCGCGGCTTGGCTGGCTGCTAACGGCGCCTGCCTGGTGCTACAGCGAGACATCATCCTCAGCAGCGAAGCGATCTCCGCGCTGGTCTCGGCGGTCAAGGACTATACCCACCTCGACAAGGCTCCTATCGCCTCGGTCGACGTGCGCGCTGGCCTCGAGACTACCCTCGTCATCCTCAAACACCGCCTGAAGGAAGGCGGGGTGACCGTAGTCAAGGAGTACGCGGTTGACTTGCCGGCCATCGAGGCGTACGTCAGCGAGCTGAACCAGGTGTGGACGAACCTGATAGACAACGCCGTAAGCGCCATGAACGGGTCGGGTGTTCTCACGGTGAGGACCCTACGCGGCGATGGCCAGGTGAGCGTCGAGATCGAAGACAACGGACCAGGTATCCCGGCAAGCGTCGCGCCGCGCCTCTTCGAGCCGTTCATGAGCACGAAAGGCGTTGGCGAGGGCACAGGCCTTGGCCTCTACTTGAGCAAGGAGATCGTGGAGCAGCGCCATGGCGGCAGCTTGACGTTCACGTCGCTGCCCGGTTCTACGGTGTTCAGGGTGACGTTGCCTGTGAAGTTGCTCCGGCGGCCGTGACTTAGACAGCGGACCCCATTACGGGCGGGCGTTTCTCACCGATGCAAGCGAAATATTCGACAGTCGTGTGTATCGCATAGCGCAACGCAGTTCGCCATAGCGCGCCTGAGCATGGCGTGCTCAAGTGATGATTGGGTGCTAGTAGGGCGTGCTATGGCGCTACTTAGCAGCAAGTAAGTGTGACGGATGATCCGAAAATCTCAGACGGTCACATTACTGTCACTTCATGCTCACTTGCGCCCCCGCCAAAGGCTGGCAACGACGTTCTCGTCAACGACACCATGGTGGTGTCGTGGAACGGGTCGATAGGCGGGCGGCCCAGGCAGCGAGCGGGGGTCGGGAGGGCCTCAAGCAGCATCAGGTGTCGGTCTGCTCCTTGGATCACGAGAGCAGAACAAGGGCGGTTCGAGTGCTTCGTCCACGCCGTTGACTTGCCAGTAGCGTTAGCTCGGTGAGATGGAGGCAAAGTGAAGATGGCAAAGCAAAAGGGCAACGAACTTGAGGGACCGGCCGAGCCTGGTGCGAAGCACGCGGTAAGCCGTAGGGACTTGCTCAAAGGCGCCGTGCTTGCGGGTGTTACTTTGTCGACAGGACAAGGCTTTCAGGCGGCACTCGCGCAGTCGGGCGCCGCAACTGACCCAACGAAAATGCCGCCTCAGAAGGGCGACTGCTTCGTGTTCGCAGGGTCGTCTAACAAGGGCAAGCTAATCACGGATGCCGATATTCCACTTGGCGGGCCGCAGATTCTGGCGTGGCCAGCGCAAGTGTCGAACAAGGGCTCGACCCCGGTCGTAGAAGTCGTGCGAGACGGCAACACGCAGAACGCCGTCCTGCTCGCTCGCTTCCCGGAGGACGCGTACAGCGTCGACACCAAGGGCTACACGACGGCCTCCGGAGTCGTGGCATATGCGGCGACCTGCACCCATCAATGCTGCCAGGTCACGGACTGGCTAGCCGATCAGAAGCTGTTCCATTGCCCTTGCCACGGCAGTGAGTACGACCCGCTGAACCATGCTCAACAGACGCCCGATAGTCCAGCGCCACGCCCGTTGCCTCAGTTGCCGCTAGTCACGGACGCGAGCGTGGCCTCGGTGCCGACAGTGGCAGCCGGCTTCCGGACAAGAGTCGGCTGCGGAGTCTAGGCGGGCGGCGGTAGGTCGTTTCGGACTAAGTACCCCGACGGCCTATTGGCATGGTGCTAGTTCACCATTCGTCCTTGAGGGTCCAGTTCGCTGGTCCTCAAGGACTTGCCATCGATGGCGCCTTTGCACTTGGGAAGTCACGGCATCCGCCGCTGTGCCCCATGGTGGTCTCCGCTCGATCGGGCCTAAAGTTCACCAGATGCCTGGGGAGTATGCATGTTACACACAGAATCCGCAGCATTGACTCCAAGCATGTCGAGCTGTTGGGCTGAGACAGGGGACGCGCCATCGCTTTGCGGAAACTGGCGCTCAACTTTGGCTAGGTCCCGGAGAGTCGTTCGATCCTTGAAGTCTCTCTGGGTTCGCACCAGGTATAGGGGCTGGCGCATCTGGTGGTCCCACGGGCGGAACGAAGTCTCCGCGGCCTTGCCGACGTCGAACTGCACGCCTTCGTCTTCCAAATAGTCAATCAGATCCGTACTTTCTGTTGAGTCCGCCTTGACGGCGGCCTCGGCCATGACCTTGACTCCCGCGTACGCGGCCCAAGCGAGGGGGTCCATGGCCAGGCCGAAGCGCTCGAGATATCTCGAGTTCAGGTTCACAGCAGTTTCGTTCTCGAGAGTCGCATCCCATGTGGCTATGTGTTTAGCCGAACTGATTTCTGGCAAGTTGGCCAGGTAGGCCGCATAGAACTGCCGAGACTGCGCAACGGGCGACGGGAAGCACATGGTCCTGGCTGTGAGCCCCGAGGCCCCGTACTGGGCAAGAAACGTGAGTTGCTCGTTCGGTGTTAGGAGTAGGATCACGAGTTCAGGATCTACCCGAGCAATCTCGGTGAATGCAGCTGAGTAGAAGGGTACGTTCTGGGCGACCTTCACGCTGCCTGCGATCGAGACGTCTCGGTGATCGTGAAGTAGTTCCGCCGCGGTTGTCATCTTCGCTTGCTGTCCTGGCTCGTCCGAGTAAACGAAGTACCAGCGCTTAGCGGGTGACTGCGTCCCTAACGTGATCATGGCGTCAAGGCACGCTGTAACGCTGTCCGACAGGTGGAAGGTGTTCCGACTACAGTCCGATCCACGCAATGAGTCGCTTTGGGCGCCGATATTCAGAAAAATGAAATCATCTTCGACGGCAAGTGAACTGAGTGCTTGAGCATCGTCGGTGGTGAATCCGCCGATGATGGCGTAGGCTCCTTCTTCTCTGGTCATTCGTCGAGCGGCACGCAGCATCGAGTCAGTATCTGGCGCAGAGGAGATCAGTGCCTTGAACTGGCGGCCAGAGGGTCCCACTTGGCCAAGAATCTCGTCCCCGGCCAAAATGGCGCCGCGATTGGCTGCGGAGCCCAGGATCGCGCTGTTTCCAAAGGCCCCTAGGGTGCGGTCTCCAGTGGTTGGCAGAACAAGGCCGATATGGAGCATTCCTTTTGTGGTAACGGCTGGGGCTGCACGGGAGCGCCCGACTGCTTGCCCCAATAGCGTGCCAGCTAAGGCGGTTCCAGACAGCGCCAAGAATCGGCGCCGTGAGATCTTCGAATCCCACATAGTCATCCTCCAACACTGATTATCGGTTTGGGGAGTGGAAGTACCGGGATGTTGTAGGACTCAAGAACCGACTGGATCTCGTCCCATGTTCGCGCTAGGGAGTTGTTCAAGAGGTCACGCAGGTCGGTATCCGCAAGCCTTAGCCCCATTGCGGTCTGGTACACCATGAGGAGCCCGGACAAGTCAACTTCGGGAGCGACTGGAACGACTTTGAGGTCTGGCCGCTCTAGCGCCAGTTTCCCTGCTGACGGTCCAAAGATCACAGCTACGTCCAGTTTTCCACTCACGACGTCCTTGATTTGCTGTTCTTCTGCGCTGGCGGGCCCAGGGTAATAGTGACGCACGTTCTTTGCCAGATTGCGGATTCCAAGGGCTTCATCTGGCGGACTTGCCGTTATCACCCCAATGCGCAGCGAGGCAAGTGCCTCATCGTCGAATGAAGAGATGTCAAAAGCAGCATCCTCGCGATATACGAAGTAGTAGGTTGTCTGAAAATAGGGGATGGTCGTCAGGAAATCATCAGAGTTATCTCCGACGTCTAGGAACAAGTCGCATCTACCTTCTTCGAGGAGAATCTGGTTCTGGCTCGCGACCTCGATTTTTGGCAGCCATACATAAGTCAGCGTGGCGTCTAGGTCTTGAGAAATGAGGGTGATGATCTCATTCTCGAAACCCTGCTCCTGACTGTTCGAGTACGGAAGATTGTCTTGTGCGGCACAAACGATTAGCTCCCAAGTCGGTACACGCTGCGCCTTGCCAGGGCTCAGTGGCATAAATGCGAATGCAAGGACTGCGGCAGCGAAGTTCAAGAGTGTCCGTGGCTCTTCCATCGTTGGCTTACGCCCTCCTATTGCTGTGGTTGGAACGTTGGCGGGCCGGCCTCAGCGGCCGGCCCGCGTGCGAGTGATCGCTGTCTAGCTTCGACTTCTAGTTCGCTACCTGTCCAAGGTAGTTGCGCTCTGCTACTGGCCGGCGGCCTGGGCTGCAGCCACCTGATCTTTGAGCGCGAAGACCCAGATGACGCCGCCCTGCGCCGGTGGGGAGAACGGGACGTTCGCGAGTTTGGCAGTCTGAGCTAGGACGTTGGTCATGGTGTTCCCGCCGCTAGACTCGACCGCGATGTACTGAACGCCGTCTACCTCGAAGCTTGTCGGCACACCAACTACCGAAGAGTTGGTCGTGAAGTGCCAGACTTCCTTACCGGATTTCGCGTCATAGGCCCTGAACTCGCGGCTAGCAGCATCCCCGATGAACACTAGGCCGCCGTGAGTCGAAAGTGGCGGCGAAACAACGGGCAGCTTCTGATCCACGCGCCAGGCTACTTTGCCTGTTGCGACGTCAATGGCCTGCAAGGCGCCGTAGTCAGTGATTCCGTCCGGAAGGAGGAGCTGGTTCTTGGCGCCGATGTAGCGCTGGCCCGGCTGGTAGACAACCTGCACGCCCGAGATGGTCTTGCACGATTCTTGCGTCGGGATGTACGCGTAGCCCGTATCTGGACTGAAGCTCAGGCCCGTCCAGTTGTCGCCACCCGTCGTGTTCGGGCAAACGGTTACGGTCTTGTTGATGCCCGGGCGGTGATCTTCTGGAATGACTGGGCGGCCCTCGGCGTCAAAGCCTGTGATGGTTTGTGGCTGGGCCTTCATGTACGTTTCGCCGTAAATGAAACCAAGGCGGTCAGGCGCGGTAGCACCAACACTCGTGTCGGTAGGGGTAGAGGCGCTTGGTGAGACTACCTGGCCGTCAACCACGACGCTGGGAATGGTGTTCGCGCGGTCGAGCAAGTAGAACTGCCCGTTGCGCCCGGCGTGGATTAGGCCCTTGATTTCCTTACCGTCGCGGGTGATGTTTACCAGGGTCTGGTCAGAGGTCTCGTCGTAGTCCCAGGTTTCATTCGGTGAGTATTGATAGAAGGACTTGATCTCGCCAGTATCGGCGTCCATCCCTACTACCGATGCAACGTAGAGGTTGTCGCCTGGTCGAACTTGGCCCATCCACGGACCACCGTTCGAGGTGCCCCAGTACGTCATGTTCGTCTCTGGGTCGTAACTACCAGTTACCCACGGCGCTGCTGCACCGTTTTCGTAGGTGTCGCCGGGCCATGTGTTGCCGCCGGGCTGATCAGGGGCGGCCGTGGTGAAGGACTGCCAGACGCTGTCGCCAGTATTGGCATCAAAAGCCTGGACAAAGCCGCGAACACCATACTCGCCACCGGCAACGCCAACCATTATCTTGCCTTTGACGGCCAATGGCGCCATGGTCATCGCGTAGCCTTTGGTGTAGTCGGCAACGGTCTCGTCCCACAGCATCTTCCCGGTTGACACGTCAAATGCGAGGAGGTGGGCGTCTAGAGTCGTGATGTAGACGTTATTGCCGTACAGTGCAACGCCGCGATTGTCCAACCCGCAGCAAACCATGGGGTATACGTCTTGCGGCAAATCCCTCGCATACGACCAGAGTAGTTTGCCAGTCGCGGCATCCATGACGAAGAGCGTAGTGTATGCGCCCGTAGCGAACATGATGCCGTCGTTGACGATCGGAGCGCCTTCATGGGCCCCAGTTACGCCAGTAGAATAGGTCCAAACTGGCACGAGGTTTGAAACGTTATCCGGAGTTATCTGATCTAGCGGACTGTAAGCGTGCTGGCTATAGTTGCCCTTGTAGATTAGCCAGTTCTGGGGTTCAGGCGTTAGCAGGCGGGCATCCGTTACCTCTGAATAGTTCGGCACCAAGACGTCGGCAGGTGCGGTGTTCTGAGCCAGGGCCGTCGTGCCTAGCGCGGTAGCGCCAAGCAGTACAGCGATACAAAGGCGTTTAAACCAGGAAAAGGAATTCATAGTTCTTCCGTCCAATCCTTCACGGTGTATTGCTTGGAAAGCGCGACCCTCAGCGACCTCACGTTCGCTCTTGCACCGCACGCCTGCGCCCCGAGTAGGAGGCATTGGAAGCAACGGCGATTCGACTGAAGACTCGACTCGTAGGCTGTAGTGGCGATGCAACAACTTCCGAAGTAGAACCAGCGACGTCCCCGGCACCGTCGAACCCTCGGGTCCGCGCTTTAAAGTACGCACCGCTAATAAGCCGGGGCCAATGGCAAGGAACCCTGCGAAACGCTCGAGGTCCGCAGTAGATCGCGCCGCGCCCACATACAACCGACTCCGCCACCTCGTTCAACTCTCTTCCCTCCAGAGCCTGCGGGAAGTACTCACCGACATGTATCTCGAAAACCTGGCAATCGGCACACTTACGTCCAATACCACTCGAGAATTGCCTTCACATGCAAGTGACACGCTTTCCAAATTACCTGAGTATGCGGAACGCTAACGCTTCCTCCTTTCCATTAGGGCATAATGCGCTTTGAAGACGGTTAGTTCCGTGACTCATGCACACGAGGATCGGGAAGGCGCTCTACGTGACCTGAGAATCCTCGATCGAAGCATGTTTTTTGTGTGCTTGGCGAGCCAAGAGGAGGCGAGGCGCCTGCGTGAAAGGGACAGCCTCTTCTCGCGAACCGCTCGAGCAGCTGTGAGGGGCTGGGCTCCCGGATACCCTAAATGAGCCGCCAGCGAGTCTCCAGTGAGGTCAGCTCGTTGTGCCATGTGCGTAAGGAATCGGGAACGCGTAAGGAGGTCCGGGGTCGAACGTTGTCGGCTACCTTCCTACTCGTCAAGCCGACCGACTACCTAAGAAGCGCGCTCGGAGGCGAACCGACTCACAGTAGGAGCGCATACTGCCGGGTGCTCCCTTCTGCTTTCGTAGTAAGCAAGGCGCCAGTTCAAGTAGCCACAAGCTACCCCCGCCACGAAAAAGCCTCCCGTCCGGCACCAACATTTCCGGCGGGAGGCCGACGGGTCAACGACCCGCGCGTTCGTCAGTAAGTTGCGGTGACGGTGGCGCTGACGAGCTCAAGACGGTCAGGCCCCATCGTTCCAAGGGTGTCGCTCTGTGGCCGGATGGCAAAGCCCATTGAGTCTTCGACGGCGGAGCCAAGCTCTATTGTCACGTCCCACGTCATGGTCTCGTCGACCGCGAAGGTTCCCTGTGGATGGGCGTCGATGCGCATCGTGAGTGGCACCGTCGCCACGGGGGAGAACCAAGTTTGGAGCCCATCCGCTGGATCGGCACCACCGGCTCCGCCTGTGAACGTTATCGCCATGCCGGAGGTGTTCTTCATGGTGAATTCAACCCGCACTTCGCTCAACTCGGATAATGGGAGTGCAGGCGCGCTGTTCCACCAACTTGGCCCTACCTCAAGCGTAATGGCCGGCCGTACCTTGAGGTCCGCTTCCAGGGAGTACGTTCCGGTAGCGCCGCGGGCATCTCTCGCCACCACAGACAGGCCGGTGAAGACGCCGTACTCGGTGGGAATACCGTCAACATCGCCGTCCGCGTTCACGGTCAGACCAGAGGGCCAGGTGCCTCGCAGGCTATACGTGTACGGCGCAACGCCGCCGGAGGCAACGACGCTGAAGCCAACCCAAGGCTCACCTTGAGCCGCCAGGCTTGGCGGTGTGCCTACCGAGGTGACGAGCAGGCTACTTGGTGCCGAGCAAGCACCCATCAGCGCGAGAGTGGCGAGGATAGCAAGTGCGGCAGGTAGCTTGTGCCTTTGCATGGTTTGACCTCTCGGGGCGGTGACAGCACGCCCGCTCTCATGATGCCGCCTTCGAAGCGCTCCCAAAGGTGAACTCGCTTACGCGAACCGTGGACCAACTACCAACTATGTGGCGTCGGACGGCACAACCTCGATCATGCCCCTGGCGTGGGCTAGCGCCTTGACCTCGCTCTGGTTGACCACCGGCACGAAGCGCAGGAACAGCAAGAACAGAGTGAAGAAGAGCCCGAACGAGCCTGAGAAGAGCGCGTAGTCCCAGAACGTCGGGTGGTAGAGGTGCCAGGAGGACGGCAGGTAACCGCGGCTCAAGCTCCCTACGATGATCATGAAGCTGTCGAACCACATGCCGACGAGCACGACCAGGGAGATCACGAACAGGTAAAGCGGCCGCAGCCTCACACGGCGGAACCATAGCGCCTGGATGACGGTGAACGACAAGAGGGATAGCCAGAACGCGAAGGCGTACGGTCCAGTGACCCAACTCAACGAAACGAACTGCTCGGCTGGACTCCCGCCGTACCAGGCTCCGAAGAACTCCGTCGCGTGCCCGTAAACCACCACGAGGCCGAGCGCCAGCATGAGTTTCGCGCAGTTATTCAAATGGGTAGGCGTGATGACTTGCTGCAGTCCGAAGGCGCTGCGAACTGGGATGGCCAGCACGAGCACGAGCGCGAAGCCAGTGAACATCGCACCTGCAACGAAGTATGGCGGCCCGAGGGTGTTGTGCCAACCTGGCACGAGCGCGACCGAGAAGTCGAAGTTGATGGTGCTCTCTACCGACACGACGAGCGCAGTGGCGATGGCGGCCAACAGCACGTACGAGCGCCGGTACCGTTGCCAGTGCTTGGCGGAGCCGCACCACCCAAGCGCGAGAAGGCCGTAGGCGAGCTTGCCGCCGCTCGATGTGACCCTGTCGCGGAGCGTGGCGAGGTCCGGGATCAGACCCACGTACCAGAACAAGAGCGAAGTGAAGGCGTACGTTGGAATGGCGAAGAAGTCCCACGCGAGAGGGCTACGGAACTGTGGGAAGAGCCCGACCGTGTTTGGGTACGGCGCCAGCCAGTAGAAGAGCCACGGCCTACCCATGTGCAAGATGGGGTAGAGGCCAGCGCAGACGACGGCGAACAGCGTCATCGCCTCGGCAAGCCGGTTGATGGAGCTGCGCCACTCTTGACGGGTGAGCAACAAGATGGCCGAGATGAGCGTTCCGGCGTGAGCGATGCCGATCCACCAAACCAAGTTGATGATCGGGAAGCCCCAGGCGGAAGGGATGGTGTCGCCGAAAACGCCGATGCCCCCGGTGACAGTACGGATGACGGCGGCGAGGAAAAGCAGTAAGAGAGCGCCAGAGATGGCCAAGCCAAGGACCCACCACCGCGGCGGGTGGGCCCGAAGGATGGGTCGGACTACCAACTCGTCGATTGCCGCGTAGTTGAGGCCAGACTCTAGTACAGTCCCGGCTTCGGGAACCGCAACCGTACCACTTGATACTGTGGTTGCTCTGCGCTGCCTTCTTAGCGTGTTCTTTGCGAGAGAGCTCGCTCGACCCGCTTCTTGCATCTGCTTCAATCCTAGTGCCGTTCTGGGTTTCACGTGGTACGCGTGAGGGTTAGGTTGCCGGCGCGCCGCAATCGCTGCGCAACGTTCACAGGCAGTTGGCGGCGGGCGGTTGGCGTGTAACCTAACCAATGGCCCGCCCACCGCATGACGACCCCGCTGTGCAGGCGGTGGCCGACGAGGCCGCCAGGGCAGCCTCCCCGCTCACCCGGGTCGTGGATTGGTTTCGCCGCTTACGTCCGGTGCGGGTCATCCGAAACTACGGTCTCAACAGGGGTCCACTACTTGCGGCCGGGCTCTCGTTTCACTCGCTGTTCGCCATGTTCGCGGCGACGTGGCTCGGGTTCGCGGTTGGTGGGCTCCTGATCAAGGTGGACCCGACCCTGCGCGATGGCGTATTTCAGTTCATCAACCGCAACGTGCCTGGCCTGATCGAGAGCGGGGCAGGGAACGGCGTGATAGACCGCGGCGAACTGCTAGAGGCGCGAGTGTTGGGCTGGACGGGCGCGGCCGCATCCGTTGGGCTGCTCATGACCACTTTGGGGTGGTTGGCGTCTGCTCGCGCCGCCATCCGCACTATCTTCCAGCTCGAGAACCCTCAAACCCATCTACTCATGTTGAAGTTGAAGGACCTGGGTCTCGCCATCGGGTTCGGCTTGGCCGCGCTGATATCAGCGGGCCTTACCGCGGTTGGCACGCAGGCGCTCGGCCTCTTCCGCCCCTACCTAACGTCGTCTGGCACAGAACTCGCGGCGCGAGCTCTCGGACTTGCGGTGATGTTTCTGTTCGACGCCACCGTTCTGGCCAGCCTCTTCCGCGTGCTGGCGGGGATTCGTATCCCGTTCCGTCGGCTGGTCGGTGGCGTGTTGCTAGGCGCCGCGAGCCTCGCGGTCTTGAAGATCTTGGGTGGCCGGTTGCTGATAGGGGCGAGCGGTAACCCTCTCCTCGCCTCGTTCGCCGTGTTCATCGGGCTGATGGTGTGGTTCAACCTCGTCTCGCAGGTCATCCTCATATCTGCGTCTTGGATAGCGGTGGGCGCACGCGACGCTGGCGTCTCGATGGCCGAGGAGGATAGCTACCCGCCTCGGGTAGGCTGAACCGGTACCCTCGGCGCCGCCACGAGCTGGCGGGAGGGCAAGAAGGAGAATCCGATGATCGAACGCACGGGCCAAGGCAGCTACTTCCACCGCGTGGTGAAGCACGATGCGACGCTCTACCTCTCCGGCGTCGTAGCCGACGACCTGTCCGCACCGATGGCGGGCCAGACGAAGCAAGTCCTCGACAAGATCGCGAACGTGCTCGTTGGGGCCGGCAGCGACGCCTCCAAGATCCTCAGCGCCACCGTCTACCTTTCCGACTTTGGCGCGAAGGACGCCATGAACGAAGTCTGGAAGGCGTGGTTCGCGGCCGACCAACTACCCAGCCGCGCAACGGTAGGGGTCGCGACTCTCGGACAGGGAGTCCTGATCGAGGTCGTGGTGACTGCGGCGCGTTAAACCAAGGCGCGGGGCGGGCAGCTGCCTGCGGGAGCGGGCCGGGCACGCGCTACCATTGCCGCCGTGAAGCGAGGACTTGCGTTCGCCATTTGCACCCTGCTCCTGCTGGCGGCCTGTGCCCCCACCACATCCGAGCAGGTGGCCGCCCCGCAGCTGGAGGCGTTCACCCTCCAACCGCGCGACCGCAGCGACAGGTGGATCATCGCTGTGCCCAGCTTCACGGTCGGTGCTGGGAGCGTTCGCATTGGCTCAGTAGACCTGTCGCAGGATGGCGGCGAGTTCTATAAGGAGCTCGGTTCAGGTGTGGCCGACATCTTCATCTCGGAGGCGTACGAGAGCCAGCAGTTCCGCATCACGGAGCGCGCCGAGATCGACAAGGTGCTCTTCGAGCAGGACCTCGCTCAGTCGGGCCGCGTCAATCCGGAGACGGCCGCTGCCATCGGACGAATCGAGGGTGCGGAGTTGCTCGTGCTCGGCAGTGTTTCCGAGTTCGGCGTGCAGACTACTGGCGGTGGGGGAAAGGTCCTCGGCATCTTCGGCGGTTCGGCCGAAACGATAACGGCGCGCGTGGCGGTGGAGATCCGCTTCGTGAACACCGTCACCGCCGAGATAATGGCCATCGGGCGCGGCGTGAGCGAGGAGTCCCAAAGTCACGTGACCGTCGACCTCGCCAACGTGATGGCCAACCTCCGCGTGGGCCGCACGGGCACCACCATCGTCGACTACGCCGTCAGGAACGCCATCCGCTCCGCCATTCAGAACGCCGCCAAGACGCTGCCGCCGAAAGAGTGACTACGCCGAGGGGCTCGGCGCTTGTTGTGCCTGTTCGGCCTGTGCCGCTACCTCGGCGTGCACCTCTTGCATGTCCAGCCCACGCACGGCGGCGATGACCTCTTCCAACTGCTGACCGTTCAACGCCCCTGGCTGCGCGAACACCAGGACGTTCTCGCGGAATGCCATCAGCGTGGGGATGGAGCGGATCTGGAAAGCGGCAGCTAGCTCTTGCTGTGCTTCCGTGTCGACCTTGCCGAACACGACGTCTGGGTGGGCCTCAGATGACTTCTCGAAGATGGGTCCGAACATGCGGCACGGACCGCACCAGGCGGCCCAGAAGTCAAGGAACACGATGTCGTTGTCTGCGATGGTCGAGTTGAAGTTCTGGGTGGTGATCTCTAGCGTAGCCATGTCAGAAGTATACCCCCAGGGGGTGTACGAGGTGGGCGAGGGACTACACTGCCAGCGCGGTTAAGGTCGCCGGGTCAGGCACCCCGCTGTAATACTTCTCCAGCACCCGCGTGAAGATGTTATCCCGCTCCGCCACCTGCGCGAACAGCGTCATGCTCGAGCGCAGCTTCAGGTCGTCTGGCGAGCCGAGGAGCTCTGTCGCGCTTTTCCCGTCAACCGCGAGGAGCAACCCGGCGCACTCCCGCAAGCGCGCGCCAAGGATGGGATGCTCGAGATAGGCGACCGCCTCGCTCCTAGAGCCGATGGCATAGTACTCGGCGTTGAGACTGAACCCTAGGCCGGCAACTTGTGGGAAGACGAACCACATCCAATGCGACTCTTTGTGACCCGCGGTCAGCTCGGCCAAGACGTCGTCGTAGACCTCGTCCTGGGCAGTCAGGAAACGCTGCAGGTTGAAAGGGTCAGTGGTCACTCTCTACACTCCGCGCCTGGCTAGGCGGGAGTCTCCTGACGCCTGACCATCTCGTTGATCCAAAGCGGTGCGAACGGTGAGGTGCAGCCCCGCGGAACGGGATAGTCGCGGTAGATGCCCAATGCCTCGCCTATGGCGATGGCGCGTTGGCGCAACTGCGGCACGTTGATACCGATGCTTGCGAGACAGTTGTTCATGGTCCACTGCGTCTGGGGGGCGGCTGCCGGCATCTCCGCCTCCAAACGGTCAAGTAGCGCCGCCAAGTCGAGGCCTTCTGGGCTTCTGGCAACACGCCCGGCCGTTAGGCTCCAACCAGCGCGAGCAACCCAGCCGTTGGCGTCCGCCATCCAGGCTTCGCGAAGTGACTCTCGCGAGGGGTGGTTCTTCACGATGTACGAGTTCAACCAGTCTGCTAGCTGTGCGAAATCTGCGTCGCGCACCATGGCGTCAAGGTCCGCTGGCGCGATGTCGCGCGGTTTCAGGAGCAGTATGCCGAGCAGGCGCGCGTCTAGGTTCCCCGTCGCCCACAGAGCCAGGCCGAGGTCGTGTTGGTTCTTGCGCTTGGCGGCCACCTTGCGGATGTCGCCAAGGAGGACGCCAAACATGTTCTCGCTCGCGCCCGCCTTGCGGTAGCGTTCCCGCACCGACTCATTTCCAAGAGCGCTGAGCTCGGCGAGGGCGGTTTCGAGGTCTAGGTGAGTTGACTCCACGGCTGGTTACTGTAGCGCAACGAGAGAACGGCTTACGTCGCCACAAGGTGCGCGGCCGCTTCGGCTGCCTGCAGACGCCCGCGCACCACGTCGGATTGACGGCGCCGGTGCGTCTATGTGCGAACAGAACCGATTAGTATGTCTCAACGTGGTGGAGCTGTGATTGCGCCCTGGTTGGTTGGAGCTGGGACCCGCCCTAGTGAGGCGGGGTGTCCATGTCGTTAAGCCCCATCTCGCCTACGGAGCTGCTGGCCAAAGCCCAGGTCTTCGCGGACCTGGACGCGTCTTTGCTAAACAGGCTCGCGGCCGCCCTCGACGTGCAGCAACTAGCCGACGGTGCGGTGCTAATTCGCCAAGGCGACGTGGCGGACGCGCTCTACTTCATAACGAGCGGCGAGGTAGAAGTCACGTGCGCCACGGAAGAGGGCCGCTCGGTCGTGGTCGACCGCCTCAAGCCAGGTGCCGTGATCGGCGAGATGGCCCTGCTGGCCGGTAACCGCCGTACGGCCACCGTGACCGCACGCGGACCGGTGTCGGTAGCGTGCTTCACGAGAGAGGCGTTCGACAACCTGACGGCAAGCACCCCAGGCTTGCGTGAGCAGGTGATCGCCGCGATCACGCCCCGGCTTGAGCGAGTCGAGCTGGCGGCCATCTTCGAGCGGTGGTTCGGCGCCCTCGCCGATGTCGAGCAAGTGATCCAAGAGCTGCAGGACACCGCCGAGTTCGTAGCTATCCCAGGAGACGGCGTGCTCTACCGTCCGGGCGACCCCGCCGACGGGATGTACCTGGTGGCCAGCGGCCGGCTTCAGGTGATGCCAGATGGTGGCGAGGAGGCGCACGCATACCAGGCCTCTCGCGGAGAGAGCGTCGGCGAACTCGGCGTGCTTGGCGGCGTCACGCGCACGGAGACGGTTAGCGCGTTGCGCGATAGTCACGTCTTGCGGCTACCAGCGACTCTGGTGGAGTCCTACCCGGCGGTCATGGCCCGCATCGCCCGCACGGCGGTGGAGCGGCTCGACAGTAGGCGTCATGTTGGTGTTCACGGCAACGGCCTGCGGACAGTCGCCCTCATGGCCGCGCACGCCAACGCCCCTGTGCGGGAAGTGGCTGGCCTGCTCGAACGGCAACTAAGCGACTCGGGTTCGACGCTGCTCATCGACGAGGCTTACGTCACGAGCGTGTTCGGCGGTGCACTGCCTGCTTCCGGTTCGGTGCTCGACGTAGCGTTGACGCATTGGCTCAATAACCTCGAGGCTGAGCATAGTTACCTCGTCTTGATCGGCGACAGCAACCCAGATGACTGCTCCGATTCCGCGCGCGCCTGGATCGATCGCTGCAGGCGCCAGGCGGACGCCGTGCTGGTGGTCGCGGACGCGACGGCGGCGCCAGACGCCATCACGTCGACTGCGCCAGCTACCGCCCAACTTGTGCTGCTGCACCCGATCGGCAGTGCCGCGCCGAGCGGCACTATGGCCTGGTTGGAGAGCACGCGTGCGACGGTCTGGCACCACGTGCGTGCGGGCGACGGTTACGGGATGCCGCGCTTGGTGCGCAGGTTGACGGGTCGGGCTCTAGGCCTCGTGTTCAGTGGGGGAGGCGCCCGCGGTTACGCCCACATTGGCCTGTTGAAAGCCGTGGAAGACCTTGGCATCGAGGTCGACATGGTGGCCGGCACGTCGATGGGGGCCCTCATCGCCGGGGGCTACGCATTCAGCGGCAGCTCCGCCGAGGTGGAGCGCGCCGCCGTGATGTTCGGTGACAAGAAACGCCTCCTCGACCGGACCCTTCCGATAGTGGCTCTAACGAAGTCTAGTGGCGTCACCAACACGTACACCAGCGTTTTCGGCAGCGGCCGCATCGAGGACTTGTGGATGCCGTTCGTGTGCGTGTCCGCGAACCTGTTCGAGGCCGTGCCCGTCGAGCACACAACGGGCTTGATCTGGGAAGCCATTCGCGCCAGCAGCGCGATTCCCGGGATCTTCACCCCGTTCGTGCAGGACGGGGCGCTGCTCGTGGACGGCGCCATCATGAACGCTTTCCCAGTTGACCTGATGCGCGACATGGTCGGATCAGGCACGGTCGTCGCCTCGAGCGTCATGTCGAAGAGCGCCAGGCGCGAGCCGTTCACCTTCGGCCCCAGCGTGTCTGGCTGGAGGGCGCTCGCCCAATACCTCAGGCCGCGCAAGCACCGAACTCGTTACCCGACCATCATCAAGACCCTGATGGAGGCGACGTCGGTTGGCTCGAAGCACCAGAGCATCACCGCGCGCAAGCTCGCCGACATCGTGGTTGAGCACCCGGTTCAGGCGTACAGCAAGCTGGATTTCCAGAACCATGCAGAACTGATCGAGATCGGCTATCGCCACGCTCTAGCGGAACTTGAGGCGTGGAAGGCGGCGCAGCAGCCCGACCGCGTCATGCGCTAGTCAACGACCCTCCGGGAACGCTAGGCCCAACAACTGCATCTAACGTAATAGAGCGAGCAGCAACGGGGCAGTTAGGCCGCGTGCTAAGCCTTCGTTCACTAGCACTTCCTCGACCCCGGAGGTCGGTATGTACTACGCCGTTACTCAGCAACACCCTTCAGCTCGCCGCCTAGCCGTTCGCGCGCTGGTGGCCACCGCGCTCTGCGTAAGCTTCGTTATCCCGCATGCGTTCGCTCAGCACGACACGCACGCGGACGAGCCCAACCGCATCGTCAACAGCGTGAGCGCCCTCTCGCTCAACAACGCGATGCGTGACCTGTGGGCGCAGCACATGGAGTGGACGTACGCCGCCGTGACCGCGTTCGCAACGGAGTCGCCAGCGTTCGAGGCCACCGCGGAGCGACTCATGCAGAACCAAGTCGACATCGGTGCCGCCATCAAGCCGTTCTATGGCGAGGCCGCGGGAGACGCCCTGGCTAAGCTGCTCCAGGAGCACATCGCCGCTGCCGTCGAGGTTGTGAGGGCAGCCAAGGCCGGCGAGGGCACCGCCACCGACCTCGCCATCGCAGTGGCTTACGCCAATGCGCAAGAGATAGCCGACTTCTTGGCTGCCGCCAACGCCAACTGGCCGCAGGCGACCGTCCGCGAGATGCTCAAGGGGCATATCGACACGACCCTCGTGTACGCCACGGCCCTCCTAGAAGGCAGGCACGCGGAGGGCATAGCCGAGTACGGCAAGGCCGAAGCGCACATGATGATGCTGGCTGACGTGTTGACGGACGGTCTCATCGCAGCGTTCCCAGAGAGGTTCGTGGACTGATAATGAGAGCCCAGACCGTGGTGCTGCGGCGG
>Ga0209941_1000946_pt1 | contig 25277 bp, 21 predicted proteins | sample ThiBiot_300_plan_FD_183945 | JGI IMG/M metagenome (GOLD analysis project Ga0209941, IMG submission 183945) | Wastewater bioreactor microbial communities from Cape Town, South Africa - Thiocy_solids_1 (SPAdes) | ecosystem: Engineered > Bioremediation > Thiocyanate > Unclassified | place: South... | reverse complement strand
TCATAGAATCGGGTGGCACATTTCGGGCAGCTACGCTTCGTGCCCCATTCAGCCTTTACCATATAAGCCTCGTAACCTTTTGGAAATCGGTTGATATTTCGGAAAAAGATGGGCGCCGGGCCGGCGAACCGTCAAATCGGCGTGCGCCTTGCCAGATTGTCGGGCCGCTGTCAAAAGCCGCACGCCATGACTGACCAGACTGCCCGCCCCCGCAGCTTCGCCGCGTCCGCTCCGCTTGAAGGTAGGATCGCGATTCCCGGCGACAAGAGCATTTCGCATCGCGCCCTGATGTTGTCGGCGCTCGCGGTCGGCACCAGCCGCGTGAGCGGGCTGCTTGAGGGGCATGATGTCCTCGCCACCGCCGCGGCCATGCGCGCGATGGGCGCGAATATCGACCGCACCGGCGACGGCGAATGGGTCATTGAAGGCGTCGGTGTCGGCGGCCTGCTCCAGCCGCGCGAAGCGCTCGACATGGGCAACAGCGGCACCTCGACGCGCCTGCTGATGGGCCTTGTTTCCAGCCATCCGATCACGACCACTTTCGTCGGCGATGCCAGCCTGTCGGGGCGCCCGATGGGGCGCGTCATCGATCCGTTGTCGCAGATGGGCGCTGACATCTCGGCCTCGCCGGGTGGCCGCCTTCCCTTGATGGTGCGCGGCCTCGCGCCCGCGGTGCCGATCGAATATCGGCTTCCGGTCGCCTCGGCGCAGGTCAAGTCGGCGATCCTGCTCGCCGGCCTCAATACGCCGGGAATCACCACCGTGATCGAACCCGTGCCGACGCGCGACCATAGCGAACGGATGCTCAAGGGCTTCGGCGCCACGCTGGACGTCGAAGTAGAACCCGACGGCACCCGCTGGATTTCGGTGATGGGCGAAGCCGAATTGAGGCCGCAAACGATCGTCGTTCCGGGCGACCCTTCGTCGGCCGCTTTCTTCATCGTTGCAGCGCTGCTCGTCCCCGGATCGGACGTCACCATTGCCAATGTCGGGCTCAACCCGACCCGCGCCGGCCTGGTCGAGGTATTGACGGCAATGGGCGGGGATATCGACCTGCTCGATGCGCGCGAAGTCGGCGGCGAGCCCGTCGCCGACCTGCGCGTCCGCCACAGCCTGCTCCGCGGCATCGCGGTCGATCCGGCAGTCGCGCCGAGCATGATCGACGAATATCCGATTCTCTTCGTCGCCGCCGCGCTTGCCGAGGGGGCGACGGTGACGACCGGCCTCGACGAGCTGCGCGTCAAGGAAAGTGACCGGCTGTCGGTCATGGCCGCGGGCCTCGCGGCGATCGGCGTGCGGGTCGAGGAGAGCGAGGACGGCCTCGTCATCCACGGCACCGGCGGCGACCCGCTGCCCGGCGGCGCGACCATCGCCGGCCACCTCGACCACCGCATCTGCATGAGCTTCGCCATCGCGGGCCTCGTCAGCAAGGCCCCCGTGACGATTGACGATATGGCACCGGTCGCAACGAGCTTTCCCAATTTCGAGGCGTTGCTGGAGGGCCTGCAGCGATGAACCGTCGTCCCATCCTGTCCATCGCGGCCCCGATCGCGCTCCTCAGTCTGAGTGCCGGCGCGGCTGGCGCGCAACAGGGCGCCATCCTTCCGACAACCGCCGACACGGCGGGCGCCTTTGCCGATACAGCGCGCGCGCCGGAACCGACGGCACCGGTCACCAGCGCGACGTGCGACGGCGACGTCGAATATTGTCCGAGCAGTGCGCAGCTTCGGGTCGACCGGAGCTTTTCCGATTATCCGATCGATAGCCGTGCGGCAGACGCCGGCAGCGGACTTCGGCCGATCGACGACGAGCCCTGCATCCCCGACGAGGGCTGCGAACGGCGCGACGCCGCCGGTGTGCGTCATTTTCTGTACGGAGACGGCGCCGACGACCTCCGTGTCATGATCAAGACGGTGGAGGCAAGCGAGTTCGAAGGGCGACCGATCGGCGCGCTCGATATCGGGACGGCGCGCGACCAGTCCGAGGTGATGGCCCGGGTTCGCCGCTTTCTGCCCGATGTGGCGTTCGACTGCGACCCGTCGCTCGTGTCGGGAAACGTCGGCCCCGTCGAATGCGGCGCGACGCTCAACCCCGGCTGGGTCGAAATCGGCTTCGACCACGATGGCCGGCTGCTCCGCGTGCGATTTGACGGCTATCAATTCATATGAGCGCCTATATCTCCTCCTTTGCCGCGAACGCGATCGGCATCATCGGCAGCATCCTGTTCATCGCTGCGTTCGCCTATGCAAATATGGCCAAGACGCTGGATCAGTTGCTGTTCAATGCGGTCAACCTTGTCGGCGCGATTTTGCTGCTGATCTCGCTGTCGGTTCATTTCAACTTGGCGGCGTTTCTGCTCGAAGCGGCTTGGGCGCTGATCGCTTCCTGGGGCTTGCTGCGCGCCCTCCGCGCGCGCCGTACCCGCGGTGATTCGGCATGATTATCGCGGTCGACGGCCCTACTGCGTCGGGCAAGGGCACCATCGCCAAGGCGCTTGCCGAGCATTTTGGCCTCCCCGTGCTCGATACCGGGCTGCTCTATCGCGCTGTGGGCTATCAGACGCAGCTCAATCATGGCGATCCGGACAAGACGGCCGACGCCCTCGTCGCCTGCGATTTTCCGGACGCCTTGCTCGACGATCCCGCGCTTCGCTACGAAAGCACGGGCAGCCTCGCCAGCCGCGCGTCGGTGCATCCTGCGGTGCGCAAGGCGCTGTTCCAGCGGCAGGTCGATTTCGCCAACCAGCCTGGCGGCGCCGTGCTCGACGGGCGCGATATCGGCACCGTGATCGCGCCGCACGCCGACGCCAAGCTGTTCGTCACGGCGAGTGCCGAGGAACGCGCTCGCCGCCGCCATGCCGAGATGCTGGGGCGCGGGGTCGAAATCGGCTATGACGCGGTGCTCGCCGATGTTCGCGCTCGCGATGCCCGCGATACGGGTCGTGCCGACGCCCCCCTGCTCCGCGCCGACGATGCGATGCTGCTCGACACCTCGGCGATGGACCGCGATGCCGCGATCGCCGCCGCCATCGCCTTCGTCACCGAACGGACAAAGGCGCGCGGCTGACAGGAGCCCGCGGCCGATAGGGCTTTTCGCCTTGCCGAAAGCCGCGTTCGCGACTATACGCGCGCCGTCCGACGGGCCTTGTGGCCGGTCGAGGCACGGACGAACCGCCGCTCCATATCGAGCGTCGGGCGTGATGGGTTATTCTCGTCGCGCCCTTTTTGCTTTGCCCGTGCTTCTGCCGCCAACCGGTCCCGAGGATGTTCTGCTTTGCATCCGGCGGGCAGGACGGATCGGCCACAAGACCAGCGGAACCAACCGCTTGGCCGGAACAAATGAAGTAAGGAAGAACCCATATGGCCTCTACGGCTTTTCCGTCGCGCGACGATTTCGCCGCGATGCTCGACGAATCGCTGGGTGGTGCTGATGGCGGCTTTGAAGGCCGCGTCGTCAAGGGCACCGTGACCGCGATCGAAAATGACCTGGCAGTGATCGACATCGGTCTGAAGAGCGAAGGCCGCGTGCCGCTTCGCGAATTCGCGATGCCCGGCCAGAAGGCCGACCTCAACGTCGGCGACGAAGTCGAAGTCTATGTCGACCGCGTCGAAAACGCCAATGGCGAAACCATGCTGTCGCGCGACCGCGCTCGCCGCGAAGCCGCCTGGGACCGCCTGGAAGAAGAATTCAACAAGGAAGCCCGCGTCGAAGGCGTTATCTTCGGCCGCGTCAAGGGCGGCTTCACCGTCGACCTTGGCGGCGCCGTGGCGTTCCTTCCCGGCAGCCAGGTCGACATCCGCCCCGTGCGCGACGTCGGCCCGCTCATGGATCTGCCGCAGCCGTTCCAGATCCTCAAGATGGATCGCCGCCGCGGCAATATCGTCGTGTCGCGCCGCGCCATCCTTGAAGAAACGCGCGCCGAACAGCGTTCGGGCCTGATCCAGAACCTGGAAGAAGGCCAGATCATCGAAGGCGCGGTCAAGAACATCACCGATTATGGTGCGTTCGTCGACCTCGGCGGCATCGACGGCCTGCTCCATGTCACCGACATGAGCTACAAGCGCGTCAACCACCCGAGCGAAGTCATCAACATCGGTGACACGGTTAAGGTGCAGATCATCCGCATCAATCGCGACACGCAGCGCATCAGCCTCGGCATGAAGCAGCTCGAAAGCGATCCGTGGGAAGGCGTCGCCGCCAAGTACCCGGTCGGCGCGAAGCTCACCGGTACGGTCACGAACATCACCGACTATGGCGCGTTCGTCGAACTCGAACCCGGCATCGAAGGCCTGGTCCACGTCAGCGAAATGTCGTGGGTCAAGAAGAACGTCCACCCCGGCAAGATCGTTTCGACGAGCCAGGAAGTCGACGTCATCGTCCTCGAAGTCGACAGCGACAAGCGCCGCATCTCGCTTGGCCTCAAGCAGGCCCAGTCGAACCCCTGGGGTGCCTTCGCCGAAGCGCATCCGGTTGGCTCGGTTGTCGAAGGCGAAGTCAAGAACGCGACCGAATTCGGCCTGTTCGTCGGCCTGCCCGGCGACGTCGACGGCATGGTTCACATGTCGGACATCGCGTGGGGCATCTCGGGCGAAGAAGCATTGCACCTCCACCGCAAGGGCGAGAATGTGCAGGTCGTCGTTCTCGACGTCGACGTCGAGAAGGAACGCATCAGCCTCGGCATCAAGCAGCTTGAAAAGGGTGCTCCGGCCGTCGGCGGCGGTGTCGCCGCTTCGGGCTCGCTGAAGAAGAACGATGTCGTCACCGTCTCGGTCCTCGAAGTCCGCGACAACGGCCTCGAAGTTCAGGCCGGCGAAGATGGCGCCACCGGCTTCATCAAGCGCGCCGACCTTGGCCGCGACCGCGACGAACAGCGCCCCGAGCGCTATCAGGTCGGTCAGAAGTTCGACGCGATGGTCACCGGCTTCGATCGTTCGAAGAAGCCCAGCTTCTCGGTCAAGGCGATGCAGATCGCCGAAGAAAAGGAAGCCGTCGCGCAGTACGGTTCGTCGGATTCGGGTGCGTCGCTCGGCGACATCCTCGGCGAAGCGCTGAAGGCCGGCAAGAAGGATTAATCCTTCCCCGCTTTTGCGGTGAAACAAAAGGCCCGCAGAGTGTCCCTCTGCGGGCCTTTTTCTTTCAGCGATATGTTTTGAAAGAACCCTGAATCATGATAGGTTCCATGCCGCGTTGGGAGGGGTCCTCACGCTGTGGAACCGGCAAAGACCGGATGGCCTGCGCCCGTGGGGCGCGCGTGATAACTAGGGGAAGCTGATGATCCGGTCGGAACTGGTTCAAATGATCGCGAGTGAAAACAGCGATTTGCGCCTCGAAGAGGTGGAACGCATCATCGATGAATTCTTCGATGCTATCGTCGAGCAGCTTGCGGCGGGGGGCCGCGTCGAGCTGCGCGGCTTCGGCGCCTTCTCGACCCGCGAACGCGAGTCGCGCACCGGGCGCAATCCGCGCACCGGCGCGCCGGTCGCGGTAAGCGCCAAGAGCGTGCCCTATTTCAAGCCGGGCAAGGAAATGCGCGAGCGGCTGAACGGCTGAACGGCCAAGCCAAAGCCAGCCGCAGAAAAGACCGGTTTCGCGGGATTTTTCTGCGGCCTTCCTGTCAATCAACGGAGCGCGGGGGCTCAATGCTTGCGCCGCGCTTCCTGCTTGCCGACATCCCGACAATGCGCACTCCCATATGCTTCCTGATATGGTTGCCCAAAGCAGGCGATCAATCCATCGACCACATCGAGATTCTGCGGCCAAGACGGCGGGACACTGACCTGCGATCGATCAAGTGTATCGAAACCCGGCGGCATGGGCGAGTTGGCAAGACGGTCCCGCGCCTCCTTCAGCGCATCCATGTCTCCCTCCAGAAACGCGATCGTTGCCAAGACATATTGGTTCCAAGGCAGCGCGTAGTCGGTCCAGCCTTCAAAGCCCTCGGGGCCCTTCTCCGGCTTGATCGACTGGCGCATCAGGCGAGTGGCCTGCGAAACCTGTCCCGCCATAGCGCGGAGCTGCGCCTCGTGCCATTTGAAGGAAGGCAGCTGCCACTGTCGCACCAATGTTTCTCGGTGACTTTCGATATATAATGCGATCGCATCAGCGGCGGCAGCTTGGCATCCGTCTCGATTGGCGAGCTCTCGCCAACCGGCCTTGTCATCCTGATCGAACATATTCGGATCAAGTTGCAGTATGGCGTTTCGGTCATAGGCACACGCCGCGCGTTCTTCGGCCTCTACGTCGGCTGTTGTAGGAACGAGGAAGAACGCCAAACCTGCCAACAGAATCTTTGGAGTTTTCATCTCCGCTTACTCCTTAGCGATCTTGACGCTCGCCATGCACGCCCTCAGTTCTTGAGCCGGTAGCCCGTGCGGAACATCCAGAAGATCAGGCCGAGGCACAGCGCCAGAAAGAGCGCCACCGCGCCCATGCTGACCTCGATCGCCACGTCGCCCTGTCCGAAAAAGGTCCAGCGAAAGCCGCTGATCAGATAGACGACGGGATTGAACAGCGTCACCGCGCGCCACGCGGCCGGCAGCATGTCGAGCGAATAGAAGGCGCCGCCCAGGAAGGTCAACGGATAGACGACGAGCAGCGGGATCACCTGCAGCTGTTCAAAGCTCTGCGCCCAGATACCGATGATGAAGCCGAAGAGGCAGAAGGTCACCGCCATCAGCACCATGAAGCCGACCATCAGCAGCGGATGCGCCACCTGAATGTCGACGAACAGATGCGCGGTCGCGAAAATGATCGCGCCGATGATTACCGATTTGGTTGCCGCCGCGCCGACATAGGCGATCAGCAATTCGAGCGGCGACATGGGCGACGAGAGCATCTCGTAGATCGTCCCCGTCCATTTGGGCATGTAGATGCCGAAGCTCGCGTTGCTGATGCTTTCGGTGAACATCGTCAGCATCATTAGCCCCGGCACGATGAACGCGCCATAGGGCACCGAGCTGACGTCGCTCATCCGGCTACCGATCGCCGATCCGAAGACGACGAAATAGAGCGTCGTGGTGATGACGGGCAACATCAGGCTGGTCCACACCGTGCGCCCGAAGCGCGCCATCTCGAACATATAGATCGCGCGGATACCGCGGACGTTGCCGATCATGCCGCCGCTCCTTCGCCGTCCCTGGGTTCGTGTACCAGCCCGACGAAAATATCCTCGAGCGAGCTTTGCCGCGTGTGCAGATCCTTGAAAGCGATGCCGATATCGGTCATCCGCCGCAGCAGCGAAGGTACGCCGGTCGCCTCGGCCTGGCTGTCGAATTCATAGACAAGCTCATGCCCCTCCCCCGCCAGTTCGAGCGTCCAGTCGGCGAGCTCGGCCGGAACGGCGTCGAGCGGCTCGGCAAGATTGAGCGTCAACGTCTTGCGTCCAAGCTTCTTGATCAGCGCGTTCTTCTCTTCGACGAGGATCAGCTTGCCGCGCGTGATGACGCCGACGCGGTCGGCCATTTCTTCGGCCTCTTCGATATAATGGGTGGTCAGAATGATCGTCACCCCGCGCTCGCGCAGGCCCCGCACCATATTCCACATGTCGCGGCGCAGTTCGACGTCGACCCCCGCGGTCGGTTCGTCGAGGAAGAGGATTTCGGGTTCGTGGCTCAGCGCCTTGGCGATCATCACGCGGCGTTTCATTCCGCCCGACAATTCCATGATCTTGCTGCCGCGCTTGTCCCACAGCGACAGATCTTTCAGCAATTGTTCGATGAACGCCGGATCGCGCGGCTTTCCGAACAGCCCGCGCGAAAAAGTCACGGTGGCCATCACCGTTTCGAACGAATCCGTATGCAGTTCCTGCGGCACCAGCCCGATCATCGATCGCGCCGCGCGATAATCGCGCGCATGGTCGTGACCACCCACCGTCACCGTGCCTTCGCTCGGCGTGACGATCCCGCAGACGATGCTGATCAGCGTCGTCTTGCCGGCCCCATTGGGGCCGAGCAAAGCGAATATCTCGCCCTTCTCGATGCGAAGGTCGACACCCGCCAAAGCGCGATGCCCGCTCTTGTAAGTCTTTCCCAGACCGGAAATTTCCAGAACCGCTGTCATGCGCGCCGGTCTAGCCGAGGAGCGCGCCGGGACAAAGCGGCAAAGATGACTTGACCTCCCCTCACCCATCGGCATGACAGGCCGCGGTGCGCGGACGTGGCGGAATCGGTAGACGCAGCAGACTTAAAATCTGCTATCCGAACGGGTGTGCGGGTTCGAGTCCCGCCGTCCGCACCAACCGCTGGCACAGGGGAAGCACAGGGATATGACGCGCCGCAGCCTCCGTTCGCGCCGCGGCGCGCGGTTCGCGGGCGCCGTGCTGCTGGTCGCCGCGCTCGCCGGATGCGGCCTGTTCGGCGGCGGCGGCGGTCCGGTGCGGATCGCCGCAATGGGGCCGCTCAACCCCGCAGCGAGCCCGCTCAACGGCGAACTGTCCTCGCCCAATGCGGCGCTGCTCGAAATGACGGCGCAGGGGCTTGTCGGCTATGACGCCGACGGCCAGATCGACACCGGGCTTGCCGAACGCTGGACGGTGACGGGCGACGGGCGCAGCTATATTTTCCGGCTGCGCGAGGCCAAATGGTCGAACGGACGCGAAGTCACGGCCGGCGACGTGGTTTCGGTGCTGCGCGGCTATCTTGGCGCGAATAGCCGCAATCTGCTGAAGGACGATTTCCCGGAGATCGAGACGATCCGTGCGATGACCGATCAGGTCATCGAAATCCGGCTCGCGGTGCCGCAGCCCAATATGCTCGAACTGCTCGCGCAGCCTTCGATGACGATCGTCTACAAGGGGATGGGCTGGGGCCCGATGCGATCGCGCAAGGCCGGACGCGCGCTGCTGCTGACGCCCGCGCCCGACCCGCTCGCCGACGATCCCAAGGCCGCCGAAGCCGCCGCGAACGATCCCGCCGCATCGGTCGAACTTGTCGGTACGACGCCCGCCGGAGCGCTCGCACGCTACAATAATGGCTATGCCGACGGCGTGATCGGCGGCCGCTTTTCGACCCTCCCCTATTTCCTCGTCTCCAGCATCGGCCGCTCGCGCCTGATCGTCGATCCGGTGCCGGGGCTCTTCGGACTCTCCTTCACCAGCGCCGAAGGGTTCCTCGCCTCCGATATCAACCGCGACGCCCTGTCGCGCGTCGTGCGGCGGCAGCGCCTGATCGACGCCTTTGGCCTTGCCGAATGGCAACCGCAGCGTTCGCTTCGGCCGGCGGTGTACCGCCGCGATGGCGGCCCCGAACCCTTGCAGCCTGCCTGGGCCGACTTCGACAATGATTCACGCTTCGCCCAGTCGAAGCGGGTGGTCGATAGCTGGCGCGCCGCCGGGCGAGAGATTGCGCCGCTCCGCATCGCGGTCCCCCAGACACCGGGCGGCCGCATTCTCTTTGCCTATGTCGCCGCCGACTTTGCCCGCATCGGTATCGAAAGCCGCTGCGTCGCGATGGATGCAGCATCGGACCTGCGCCTGATCGACGAGGTGGCGCCGAACGACGATGCGCTCTGGGCGCTCCGCCGGCTGTCGTGCCAGCGCGACACGCTGTGCAATCGCGAAGCGCAGGCGAAGATCGATCAGGCCGTGCTCAATATCGACAGTGGCCAGCGCGCGCGCCAGATCGGCGAGATCGAAACGATGCTGGGGCGCTACACCCCGTTCATTCCGATCGCCACGCCGCTGCGCTGGTCGGTCGCATCGCAGCGGCTTACGGGGTTCAAACCCAATGCGCGGGCGGCCCACCCATTGAATCGCCTGCTCGCCAAACCCAACTAACGAAAGGCGCACATCGTCGTGCGCGGTTGGAAAGGACGCCGATGCCCCCCTCGACGCCCAATACGGACGCGATTTTCGAAGCCTTGGTTGCCGACCGCAACAATCCCGCGGCGCTGCGCAAGCGCATCGAAACGCTGGAGCTTCTCCTCGAACGCAGCTTCACCATTCCCGGCATCAACCGGCCGGTCGGGCTCGACGCGATCGTCGGGCTGGTGCCCGTCGTCGGCGATGTCGTGACCGCCGTCATGGGGGCCTATATCATCTGGGAAGCGCGCAATCTGGGCATGCCCAAATGGAAGCTGTGGCGGATGATGGGCAATCTCGGCGTCGATACCGCGCTTGGGGCCATCCCGCTCGTCGGCGATGCCTTCGACTTCCTGTTCCGGTCGAACACGCGCAACCTGCGCATCATCCGGAAGCATCTCGACAAGCATCACCCCGGAACGATCGTCATCGACCAGTAGGCGGTTCCCATCGGGTGTCTGATAGTGCTAGCACAGCAGCTTCAGACCCTGCTCATGGAGACCGAGATGACCCGCGCCCGCCTTGTCGCGCTCGCCCTTGCCTGTTCGCTGTCCGCGGCGGCCTTCGCCGCGACCGACACCGACCCTTGGTTGTGGCTGGAGGATATCGAGGGGGCGAAGGCGCTGGCGTGGGTGAAGGCGGAAAATGCCGCGACCGACAAGCTGATCCTGAACCGCCCCGGTTTCGAACAGGATCGGGCGCGCGCGAAAGCGATCCTCGACGACGACCGCCAGATTGCCGACCCCGGTCAGGTAATGGGCGATACCATCACCAACTTCTGGCGCGATGCGGACCATCCGCGCGGCATCTGGCGGCAAAGTCCGCTGAGTGCCTATCTCGCCGGAACGCCCGAATGGACGACGCTGATCGACGTCGACGCGCTCGGCAAGGCGGAAGGACAGAGCTGGGTCTGGCACGGCGCCGACTGCCTTGCCCCGACCTATGCACGCTGCCTCGTCTCGCTCAGTCCCGGCGGCACCGATTCGGACGTCGTGCGCGAATGGGACCGCACTACCGGTCGCTTCGTGGCCGACGGCTTTGCGTTGCCGCAGGCGAAGAGCGCGGTGGCATGGGAAGACGCCGACACGCTGCTCGTCGCCACCGACTATGGCGAAGGCAGCATGACCGCCTCGGGCTATCCGCGCATCGTCAAGCGCTGGAGGCGCGGCACGCCGCTCGCCAGCGCCGCGGTCGTCGCCGAAGGCGAAACGAACGACGTCGGGATCAACCCGATCGCGATCGACGACGGCAAGACGCGCTGGATCCTCATTGCCCGCAACAAGAGCTTCTATACCAGCGACTATAGTATCCGCGCCGCCAACGGCTCCAGCTTCGTCCCGGCGCCGATCCCCGACACCGCCGACCTGCGCGATGTCATCGGCGGTCAGGCGATCATCTTCCTCAACAAGCCCGCGGACGGCTTCGGCGAAGGCTCGCTCGTCGCGCTGTCGCTCGCCGACGCAGCGACCGGACGCCCCTCGAAAATGGAGGCCGTGATGGCGCCGACCAAGGCGCAGGCGATCGAGGAGGTCAGCGCGACCGACAATATTCTCTGGGTCAAGGCGCTCGACGATGTCGAAGGCAAGCTGTTCGCACTGCGCCGCGATCCCACGAGCGGCAGCTGGACCCAGCGCGAGGTGCCGCTGGCGGCCAATGCAACGGTCCATCTCGCGGGCGCGATCGCCAAGCGCGACACGATCTTCGCAACCGCCGAAACGATGCTCGACCCGCCGACGCTTTATGCCGTCACCGACAACGCCGCGCCGCGTGTCGTGCAAAGCCTGCCCGCAGCCTTCGACGCCAAGGGCATGACGGTGGAAAAGCGCTTCGCGACGTCGAAGGACGGCACCAAGATCCCCTATTTCCTCGTCCGCAAAGCCGGCGCTAAAGGCCCCGTGCCCGCGCTGATCCACGCCTATGGCGGCTTCCGCGCCGCGCAGACGCCCGGCTATCTGACCGGTCAGCCCTATCGCGCCGGTCCGCTCGGCCTGTTCTGGGTCGAGGACGGCAACGCTTACGTCCTCGCCAATATTCGCGGCGGCGGCGAATATGGCCCCGCCTGGCATCAGGCGGCGCTGCGCGAAAAGCGCCAGAACAGCTTCGACGACCTCCACGCCGTCGCGGAAGATCTGGTCAAGACCGGTCTCAGCAGCAAGGGCAGGATTGCCATTTCGGGCCGCTCGAACGGCGGGGTGCTGGTCGGCGCCGCGATGACGCAGCGCCCCGATCTTTATGGCGCGGTCATTGCGGGCTCGCCGCTCGAGGATATGAAGCGCTATAACAAGCTGCTCGCGGGCGCCTCGTGGGTCGCTGAATATGGCAATCCCGACGATCCCGCCGACTGGGCCTTCCTGTCGAAATATTCGCCCTATCAGAATGTCCGCAAGGGCGTGAAATATCCGCCGATCTTCCTGTACCTTTCGACGAAGGATGACCGCGTCCATCCCGGCCACGCCCGCAAATTGGCCGCAAAGCTGCAGGATTATGGCAACCGCGTCTATTATCACGAATATCTGGAAGGCGGCCACTCGGTCGGCGCCGACCATGCCGAGGACGCGGTGCGCGCGGCCATGCTCCACGCCTTCCTGTTGCGCGAACTGGTCGAGCGAAAATAGCCGGGGACTCAACCGCCGCGATCGTCATGCACCGCGGCGGCGCGCTGCGGCAGAGCGAGGATCAGCGTGACGATCGCGATGGCAAGCACCGCCGAGGCACCGGCGCGGCTCAGCGCCAGCCCGCCGTGGTCGACCGGCTTGTCCAGAAAATCGCCGACCACGGCGCCGAGCGGACGGGTCAGGATGAAGGCGGCCCAGAACAGCGCGACATGGCTGATCGCGGTGCGATAATAAGCGATGGCGAGCAGCGCGAGCAGCGCACCGAAGATGATCGCCGCCCCCAGGTAGCCGAGCGGGCCGTCGGCAATCCAGTCGCCGAGCGCGGTGCCCAGCGTCTGCGAAAAGGTAATCGTCAGCCAGTAATAGAGCTCGGCCCGCGGCTCGTGCACCGACTGGATCGAGATGCTGCCGAGCATCCGGTGCCAGACCGCGAGCGATGCCAGCACCGCGCCGAGCAAGAGCAGCGAACCGCCGGGATAGCCGATACCGAGCGAGCGCGTCGCAAAGTCGGCCATTGTCGTGCCCGCCGTCGTCGAGGCGATGATCGTCGCCCAATAGAGGAAGGGATGAAAGGCGCGCGCGCGAATCTGCCAGACGATCAGCATCGCCAGCACCGCCGCAAAAATCGCGGTGCCGACCAGATAGCCCAGATTCATCGACATGCTCACCGTGTCACCCGCGGTCTCGCCAAAGGTGGTCGCCAATATCTTGATGATCCAGAAACCCAGCGTCACCGCCGGCACCTTGGTCAGCACCTGCTTTTCCCTATCAGTCATTTGCATCTCCTTGTGTGGCGCACGATTAGCGCGGCGGAGCGTTTCGCCCTATAAGCAGGCGCTTATTCCCGTCCCGATAAGCGGAAGTGCCATGCCATCTACCCAGTCCGCGCCCGGTAAAAGCCGCTTTTCGCCCCGTCTGATCGGCCCGATCGCCGTGGTGGCGCTTCAGGCCGTCGCCGCGAGCTATTTCGTCGTCGATGGCATCGACGATCTGATCGAACAGGCCGGACGCGGCTTCAGCGTCGAGGTGATGATGGAATGCCTCGTCGCCCTCGCCCTGCTCGCCGGCGTCGTACTCGGCGCGCGCCACCTGCGCCGGATCGCAGGCGATCTCGCACGCGCCGACGATGCGCTCGCCCGCGCGCGCGGCGCACTCGCCGACCATATTGCCCATCGCTTCGATGCCTGGTCACTGACGCGCGGAGAAAGCGACGTCGCGCTCTTCGCGCTCAAGGGCTGCGACGTCGCCGAAATCGCCCGACTCCGCGGCGCTGCGCCAGGCACCGTGCGCGCGCAGCTCAGCCAGGTCTATGCCAAGGCGGGCGTCGGCAGCCAGGCCATGCTGATGTCGCTGTTTCTGGAAGACCTGCTCGACACCGATCCAGCCGCGGGGCCGCGACGCGGCAAGTGAGGGGCGTCGATCCTTTGGCTCGCCGCTTGGGCGCGGCGCAATCGCCCATACCCGCACGCAATGGATTGAATGGGCCTCGACCGTGCCCGATCGCCGACTGAACCCTGCCTTGTCATCGCGACCGCCGCCGCGAGCGTGCGCCCGGGGACATGAAAGCGCGTAGCCGATACCGTTCAGATCGGCTGCAACGACGATAGCAATCCTCTCGCGCGCCGCCCATGACGAAATGGCAAAGATTGCGGGCCGGATCACGCACGAAGGACGATGCAGGATAGGGGGGGGCCTTCCGCGCAGGCGCGCGGGTGCGATCGAGAGCGGGCGGAGCACCCCATCGGAGCGGGCTAAGTCGCTAAAAAGAGGCCAAGCCCTTATTCATATTAACATTGGTTTTAATGTATATTGACATCAATATCAACATGGCTCAGCTTCCTGGCAGGAGAAAGCTCCAGCCGGCTACCGGCACAAAATCAGGGGAGAGAATATGCTACACATCCGGCCCGCTCGCATTTCGCGCACGGTCAGCCTTCTCGCGTTGGGAATCGCCATCGCGACTCCCGCGGCCGCTCAGCAGGGGCCACAGGCCGAGGAAGCAACGGACGGCAATCTGATCATCGTGACGGCGCAGAAGCGCGAAGAAGCCATTCAGGATGTGCCGATCGCGATATCGGCCTTCTCCGCCGAGGCGCTCGACAATTACAAGATCGAAAGCGGCTCGGAGTTGCTGCGCGCGGTCCCGAACGTGAATTTCTCCAAGAGCAATTTCAGCATGTACAACTTCTCGATCCGCGGGATCGGGACCAAGGCGATTTCGGCGTCCAGCGATCCCGCGGTCGCCGTGAGTTTCAACAACACGCCGCTGATCCGCAACCGCTTGTTCGAATCCGAACTCTTCGACATGCAGCGGGTCGAGGTGCTACGCGGCCCGCAGGGAACGCTTTATGGCCGCAACGCCACGGCGGGGGTGGTGAACCTGATTCCCGCGTTGCCCGATGACATGTTCGGGCTCGATACCAAGGTCGAGGTCGGCAACTACAAGACGATGCGGGCCAGCGGGATGATCAACGTCCCCATCACCGACACGCTGGCGATCCGCGCTGCCGGCGCACTGACAAGCCGCGACGGGTTCGACTACAACACATTTACCCAGCGACGCGTCAACGGCCGCCAGCTCTGGTCGACCCGACTGTCGATGCAGTGGAAACCCAGCGATCGCCTGAAAATAAATGCGATCTGGCAGCATTTCGATGAAGATGACGATCGGTCGCGCACCGGCAAACAATTGTGCACGCGCGATCCCGGCCCGGCAGAGATCAATGGCATCCGGATTCCCGATGGGACGCAGCCGGGCGTCGTCACGCCACTTGAAGAGAATCTTCGGGGGCGCTTCAGCCAGGGTTGCCAATCCGCGTCGCTGTACGACGATGCCGCCTATGGCACGCCGAACGGATCGGGCCTTGCCTTTGTCGTCGCCGGTCAGGTGGTCATTCCGATGGGCCTGCCGCCGGGCAATTCCTTTCAGCAGGTCTATGCCTTCCTTCCGACCGATCCTTTTGTCGATGCAACCCAGTCGCGCAACCTCAGGGAAATCGCGACCGGCTATGATCCGGTTTTTCGCGCCAAGAACGATATCTTCCAGGGTAATGTGGAATTCGACGTCACCGATGCCCTGACCTTCGTGTCGCAGACCGCCTATGCCCGCGATCGCTACTATTCGTCGCAGGATTATAATCGCTTCGTATCCGGACCGTTGTTCAGCGATACGACCGGGCTGCTCGACCCGCAAACAGGGGTTCCGATAAGCCAGGCTCATGCCGCGCCGGGCGGCATTTTCTGCGACCCGCAGCTGGGCTGTTCCAACCGGCTGCTGGCGGTCGATCTCAGCCGGTCGCGCAATCGCCAATGGTCGCAGGAGTTTCGTCTGCAATCCTCCTTCGACGGGCCGTTCAATTTCAACCTTGGCGTCAATTATCTCGATTTCAAAACGCAGGACGACTATTTCGTTTTCAACAACGCCTTCACCTACATCGCATATAATCTGTACAATCGTTCGCCCCCCTATGGCACGACCAATTACGACCCCTGCCCGATCGGAACGACGGGAAGCGATTGCGTTTACGTCGACCCCAATCCGATCGATTCCCTCGATGAACAGGGCCATAATTATTTTCTCAGCCGCAATCTGGTGCGGACGAAATCCTGGGCGATTTTTGGTGAGGCTTATTGGAACGTCACCGAAAATCTGAAGATCACCGCAGGCCTGCGCTGGACCAAGGACAAGAAAACCACCACGCCGGTGCAAAGCCAGTTGCTGCTTGGCGGCGGCGGCGGGACCATCGGGACGAGCGGCGGCAATGTAAGCTTCGGATATCCGACCGATCCCGATGTCGTCCAGAAATGGTCGGAACCGACCGGCCGCATCGTGATCGACTGGAAGCCCGATCTGGGCTTTGCCGACCGGACTCTGATCTATGCGTCTGCCTCGCGCGGTTACAAAGGCGGCGGCACCAACCCGCCGCGCCCAAATCTGAACCCGCGTATCGTCCAGTTTCAGCCACTGCCGGCGACCTTCAAGCCCGAATATGTGACCGCCTTTGAAATCGGGACGAAGAACAGCTTCGACGGGGGGCGGGTCACGCTGAACGCGACGGCATTCTATTATGATTACGAAGACTACCAGATCTCGCAGATCGTCGATCGCATTTCGCTCAATGAAAATTTCGACGCGACGAGCTGGGGCCTCGAACTCGAAACCGCATGGCAGCCGTCGCGCGCATTCCGGGTCGACGCCAATCTGGGCTATCTGCGAACCCGCCTCAAGAAGGGCGCCCGATCAATCGACGTGATGAACCGCACACAGGGCAATCCGGACTGGGTATTGTTGCGTCCGTGGATCCAGCTGCCATCGAACTGCATCGCTCCGCGAGAGATCGTCGAGAATATCCTCAGCAATCCCGTGACCCAGTTCGGCGTGGGCCTGAATGCCCTGCAGGCATTATGCGGCGGGTCCAAGGAAATGGGAACCTTCGACCCGTCCATCACCGACGGCTTGCCGCTCTATCAGTTTTACGGGTTCGAATATAATCCGATCACCGATGCACCCAACGGCGGACGCGGATTCTTTGCCGATCTGGAAGGCAACGAGCTGCCCAACGCTCCGCGCCTGACATTCAATATCGGTGCCCAATATACTATTCCCATCGACAATGGTGATTGGGAACTGACCCTGAGAGGCGATTATTACCGTCAGTCCAAAAGCTTCGCACGCGTATATAATAGCGCCTATGACCGCTTGAAGGGATGGGACAATGTCAACCTGGCGGTAACACTGATGCGGCCCGATGATGAATTGACATTTCAGTTCTACGTTAAAAATGTCTTCAACAAATCGCCCATCACCGACTTTTTCACCAACAGCGACGACACGGGATTAAGCACCAACGTATTTACGCTGGACCCAAGAATATTCGGCTTTAGCGTGGCTAAACAATTCTGAACTCTTAACGTAATTGTTAGTCGAAAATTAGCGAAAACCACAAATCGTGTTGAATAGTTACTTTATTTGATTATAATATCACCAATTTAGTTTGATGTTTTGATATTGACATCAATGTATATTTTTGAAATCTTTGCAGGTGCACCTCCCCCAAGATTCGGGGTGCATAAATAATCCTATAAGTAACTGTTAGCTGTGGAGAGTTGATCATGAAAAAATTGGCAACATTCGCTGCGGTAACTGCCGCCTTCGTCGGCGCGCAGATCGCGTCCGCCGCAACCTTCGCCCCCGCGCCCAGCGGCCCTCACGTCTTTCAGGGGTCGGTACAGGTGAAGAAGGACGGGTTGACATATACGTGTACGCTCACGGTCAACGCCAATGTGACTTCGTCCTCGACGGCTACCGCGACGGCTTCGCTATCGGGTGGCTTTCCCTGCGCGCTCATCTCCGTCACCGGAACCGGCAACATCACGCATGACGGGACCGATTGGGGCATTTCGGGCCTCACCATCGACCCTCCGATCAGCTCGGGGCTGTGCACCGGCCGTATCAAATTCGTCTGGGGCGGCAACACGGGCACCCGGACGATCACGTTGAGCACGCCCTATTCGAACTCGAGCGCCACTTCCGGCAATCCGTGCACACTGTCCGGCACGCTCACCAACACGAGCCCGGTTCCGAACACGGTAACGATGACGCCGTAATCGGATCCTGACTGTTCCTGGAAGGGGCGCTGTGAAACTTGCGGCGTCCCCTTCCTCGATTTCGAGCGATCCGTGCCGGTCCTTTGACACACCCCTTCGCCCACCCCTCCCCCCAAGCCCGGGTTGCAGCCATTTCCTCGATGGCTGCAATCTCCTCCCTCCTCGGGCGCGCGAGCTTCGCGCGCCCTTTTTGTCGCCAGGGCTCCGCGGCGCGGGCGCGAGACCGGCCCGGTCCGACAAACATTCTCCGGCCGCCGGATGAGGAACGCTTGCCCCTCCTGCAATCCTCTCCCGATGCTGCTGCGGCGATACAGGGGGCGGCCAACCAGTTCCGCACCGGCAATTGGTCGGCTTCGTTGATTGTGCTGGCGCTCTGCCTCGTGGGCGTGCCGCACTGCGAAGCCAGGACCATCCCTGCAACGGACAAGATCGCAGCGACCGGAGAAGGCCGTGACGCCACGGCTGAAGACCAACTGCCCGCGAACGACGAACAGGACGGCCCGATCATCGTTACCGCCAGGCGCTGGGGACAAGCCAATCTCACGTCTGAAAGGGAGTTGGATGAAGACCAGATCGGAGCCTATGGCGCGAACAGCATCGGCGAATTGATAGAGGACATCACACCGTTGATCGGCGGTGTACGCGACCCCCCTATCCTTCTCGTCAACGGGCGGCGTATCGGCAGCTCGACAGAAATCACCGGCTATCCAGCCGAAGCGCTCGATCGACTGGCTATTCTGCCTCCCGAAGCCGCGGCGCGCTACGGCTATGCCGCCGGGCAGCGGGTCGTGAATCTGGAGCTCAAGAAAAATTTCGCGAGCACCGATGGGGATGCCAGTCTCGCCGTACCGCTCGCGGGCGGTCGCACCAGTTCCCAGCTTTCGGTGGCGCGGTCGGTCATCGATGGCGACACGCGCTGGAATGTCCAGGTGACGGGCTCCTATGAAACGCCGCTGTTGAAAAGCGAACGCAACATCCCGGTCCGCCCCGACGCGGCGGCCATTCTTCCCTCGCTGGAAGCCGCCGAAGGGCATCCGGTCGAACCCAACCGGTTCGAAACGCTCGCGCCAGAAACGCGTTCGCTGAATTTGAACATCGGCGTCGTGCGGCCGGTCGGGGATTTTTTCCTGTCGCTCAACGCCAGCGCGGGCGAGAATCGAAGCACGCAGCTAACCGGCATGCCGGTAGCGGCGATTGCCATATCGGCTGCGGGCGAACGCGAAATGCTCTACCGGTTGGTGAGCGATCGCGCCCTGCAAAGTCGGCAACGATCGACCAATTACACCGCATCGGCATCATTGTCCGGCCCGATTGCCGGGTGGCAGACCAGCCTTTCGGCATCCTATTCCTCCAGCCGTAACAGCAACGCCAACGACACAGGCTATGACAGCGCAGAATTGCAGCGGAGGGTCGATGCGGGAGATCCATCCTTTGATCCATCCGGTCGCTGGCCCTTCATACCGCTGATCACCGATCGCAACCGATCAAACGCGCAGACCATCGGCGCGACGTTCAACGCGTCCAGGTCCATTTTCAAGCTTCCAGCCGGCGCGGCGAACACCAATGTCACGATCAATGCAAGCCACAGCCGATCGGGTTTTGCCGCAAGCGAAGGCATTCTGAAGGGCCGGGTCGCAAGCAATCGGCTGGAGGGGCGATGGACATTGACCATACCGGTGGCCAATCGCGCGCTGGACATTCTTGCACCGCTTGGCGATCTGGGCGTGGACCTGTCGATGGAGATCGGCATGCAAAGGCGAACGGGAACGCGCCACAAATGGGATGCCGCTGTACGGTGGGCGCCGCTTTCCGTTATCGATCTCCGCGCATCGGTCGGGCGCGAAAATGTCGAGCCACTGTTCGAACAATTATATGGCCCGCGGATCGAACTGATCACACGCCTGTTCGACTTCGTCCAACAGGAATATGTCCAGCCGATCAGCGTTTTCGGCGGGAATCCCGATCTTGAGGGCGGTAGCATAGATACGCTGTCCGCGAGCGCGACGATGCGTCCGTTCAAAGGCGACATTGCGACCCTCAACATCGAATATCGCCGACGTGTTGCCCGTGGTGGTATCGCATCGCTACCCACGCTCACGCCGGATATCGAGGCGGCCTTTCCCGAACGGGTCGTGCGCGATGCAAGCGGAAGACTCATTTCCATCGATGCGCGGCCCATCAATATATCGGACGACAGGGCCGAAACGATCACGTCCGGCTTGACGCTGCTCTATACCGCGAAGCGGAAGACGCCCGCCGGTGAGCCGCTTCCGCCCGGCAGTCCGCGGCCATGGACGTTCAGCCTGTCGCTCATCCATAGCTGGCAGCTCTCGAGCAAAATGGTCATACGGCCCGGCCTTCCGGTACTGGACCGGTTACGCGACAGCGGGCTGCCCCGGCATAATGTTGCGCTTAATCTGGCCGTTGGGCGCCGCGGAATGGGGGCGTCGCTGAACGCGAACTGGAATGGCCCGGCGAGCGTCCGCTCGGACGCCGCCGCCGGCGCGACCGAATTTCGCTACCCATCCTGGGCTCAGTTCAATCTTGGGTTGTTTGTCGAGCCCGAACGGTGGCGCGGAATATCGCGCGCGCGCAATTGGGCATCCAATCTCAGAATATCTCTCGATGTTCAGAATATTCTGAACGGATACCAAGAAGTGACGGTTTTGGGCGCGACCAGGCGCCGCGGTTTGACGCGCGACGAAATCGACCCATTGGGCCGAACCATCCGCCTGAATATCCGAAAACAATTCTAGGGTCAGGACGTGGCTGGCGGAATTCCCGACGGAAGCAGGAACAGGGGCAGGATACGGGCCATCAGGTCGCGCATCGCATCGTCTTTCTGGTCCAGCATGTCGCGCAAATAAGGGCCAATCACCGCGTCGCCGAATGCACTCACCGCTATCATCAGCACCGCTGCCCGTACCCGGTTCTGTGCGCCCTCGTCCGTCGATTGGCCAACGATCGCTTCGACGAGCGAGCAAACCGCTTCGCGCACGGGCTCAAGGTGCGCCACATCTCCCGACAGGATGATCCAGGCCGCGAGCGGCCCGGCACCGCCCTTGTCGAAGGCGTCGAAAACCCGATCCGTCACCGCGCGCGGCGCCGCGGCGTCGGTCTTGAGCAATTCGACCACATGGCCAAGTGCGACCGTCAGGTCGTTGATCATCGATCCCATCAGCGCAGACTGAAGGCTGGCGGCCGACCCGAAATGATGCAGGACATTGGCATGCGACATACCGATGTCGTCACCGATATTCGCCAGCGTCACCGCCCCGGGCCCGCCCTCAAGCAACAAGCGCCGCGCCGCCGCCAGCCCCTCCTCGCGAACTTCGGGGCCCAGCCGCTTGCGCCGCTTCACGCGCGGCATCGCTTCCTTTTGCATTCCATTGTTCCTTGCGGCCGTCCCACCCACCTGGGCCGAAATCCTCGGCGTCCTTAGCGCAAAGCGCTCGCCTGTCACAATGCATCTGTGGGATGCGGCCATCATCCCCTTATGCCCTTCACGCGTCAGAAGCGCCGTGGCGGACAGGTATAAGGTCCGACCGAGCACATCATAACTACCGGCATCGGGCGTTTCCGGAACAGCGCCAACCTAGCAGGTTTTCGCATCAGGGCCGCTTCCGTCAGGATCGCGCGCCCGTCGATGTCACTATCGGCGTGAATCAGTTCCGTCGCAACACAGCCGAACTCGATCAACAGGCGTAGCGAGATGAGGTCCCGAAGATAGCACGAGAGCAGCGGAGCATATATCTCGGTGAGTTAAGGGATGCCCTCGGACCAGAGGGTGGTGGACAGGGCTGGATTCGAACCAGCGTACGGGAAACCCGGGCAGATTTACAGTCTGCTGCCTTTAACCACTCGGCCACCTGTCCATGGGGTCCGCGTTGGGAAGCGGTCCAATGGCGAAAGGAGTCTTGCCTGTCAATGGCAGTCATGGGAAAGGCCGCCGCTATGAGACAATTTTCCCGTCATCGCCGCCCGCAGGGGCAGACTCCGCGCGGTCAGGGCGTCCGTTTCTGGGGACGCCACGCCGTTCTGGCCGCGCTCGCCAACCCCGAACGTCGCGTCAAGCGAATCTGGGGGACGCGCGAAGCGCTCGGCCAGCTCGATTTGCCGCCGGTTGTTCCCATCAGTTTTGCCGACGTTGCCGACTTGGCGCGGCTCGTTGCGCGCGATGCTCCGCATCAGGGCTTGGTGATCGAGGTCGATCCGCTCGACGAAATCTATCTCGGCGATCTTTTGCAGGACGAAGTCGATGCGGAGAGCAAGCGGCCGATCGTCGTCCTCGACCAGGTCACCGATCCGCACAATATCGGCGCCGTGCTGCGCTCCGCCGCGGCCTTCGACGCCGCGGCGATCGTTACGCAGGACCGTCACAGCCCGCCCGAAAGCGGCGTGATCGCCCGCTCGGCATCGGGCGCGCTCGAAACCGTGCCGTGGGTGCGCGTCGTCAATCTGTCGCGGGCGCTCGAGGAAATCGCCGAAGCGCAATATTGGCGAATCGGACTGACCGGCGACACCGAAACGACGCTGGGCGACACGCTTGACGGCAGCAAGGTCGCGCTGGTGCTCGGGTCCGAAGGCGACGGTATGCGGCACAATGTCATGGAACATTGCGACGTGCTGGCAAAGCTCCCCATCTCGCCGCGGATGGAGAGCCTCAACATCTCGAATGCTGCGGCGATCGCGCTCTACGCGGTCGCGACGGCTGGAGCCTGAGCCCATGAGCAGCCACCCCGGCGGAGGCCGGGGTCTCAACTTCGCGTTATAGCTGAACCGTCGAGATCCCGGCCTTCACCGGGATGACGAATGGGATCAATCCTCGGCGGCGATCCGCACCTTCAGCCCGTCGAGCGCGTCGCTGAACGGAATCTGGCACGACAGGCGCGAGGTGTCGTCGCGGTCGCTGGTCGAATCGAGCAGATCATTCTCGTCCTCGCTCATCGCCGGAAGCGCCGCGGCGTCGCCCGCCTCGACATGGACGTGGCAGGTCGCGCACGAGCAGCAGCCGCCGCACAGCGCGAGCAGTTCGTCGAAACCGGCGTCGCGGATATTTTCCATCACGGTCAGGCTGGTATCGCCCTCGATTTCATGTTCGGTTCCGTCGCGCGTCACGACAATCAGCTTGGCCATGCTCGTCCCCATAGTTTCGATTCGGCTGGGCTATGTCGTGCGTTGCGTGGCAAATCAAGCGTTGCTAATGACGGCCTTCAGAACAAAAGGAGAATATCGATGGGGCTGTCGCAGGAGCAATTGAACGCCGGGATCGATGCGCTTGCGGCGCGCGAGCCGAATTTTGCCCGCGCGCTGGGCAATGCCGGCTATCCCGAACCGCGCATCCGTGAGCCCGGCTATACGACGTTGCTCCGTACCATCGTCGGCCAGCAGGTCAGCGTCGCAGCGGCAACCTCGATCTGGAACAAGCTGGAAGCGGGTTTCGGGGCGGGTTGCCCCGCCGAGGTGATGGCGGCCGCGGAGTTCGATGCCCTTCGTGCCTGCGGCCTGTCGGCGCAAAAACAGGGCTATGCCAAAAGTCTGGCGCAGCTCGTACTCGATGGCGAACTCGACTTCGCCGCCCTCCCCGCCGACGATGAAGAGGCGATCGCGCTGCTGACCAAGGTCAAGGGCATCGGACGCTGGTCGGCCGAAATCTATCTTCTCTTTGCCGAAGGGCGCCCCGACATCTGGCCTGCCGGCGACCTTGCGGTGCAGGAAGCCGTTGGCCGCATCCTTCGGCTCGACGCACGCCCGAGCGAGAAGCGTGTCCGCGAAATCGGCGAGGCCTGGCGTCCTCACCGCGGCGCCGCCGCCATCTTCAGCTGGCATTGTTACAATATGGATGTGATCTGACATTGGTGGAGCCTGACGCGCCGATGAGGTCCTTCGGGAACGCCGCCAAAGAATGATCGCCCCGCACGCGCTGGCGTCGCCGATATCATTCGAATCCCCCAGACACAAAAAAGGCCGGGCAGAGAAACGCCGCCCGGCCTTTTTGTTCACCTGATATAAGGCTTATTTCTTGGCGGCGGCCTTTTTGGCGGGCGCCTTCTTGGCGGCTGCCGGCTTTTCCTCGGCGTCGACCTTGGCCGCTGCCTTCTTCGCCGGCGCCTTCTTGGCCGGAGCTTCGGCCTTCTCGGCCTTGGCTTCTTCCTTCACCGCGTCCTTCTTGGCAGCGGGCTTTTTCGCGGCCGCCTTCTTGGCGGGCTTGGCGTCATGATCATGGTCGTGGCCACAGCCCGGACCATGGACATGATCGTCGTCAGCCTCGATCGCGGCTTCCAGCTCTTCGCGGGTCACTTCGCGATCGCTGATTTCCGCCTTTTCGAACAGGAAGTCGACGACCTTGTCTTCGTACAGCGGAGCGCGAAGCTGCGCCGCGGCGAGCGCGTCCTGCTGGACATATTCGACGAAGCGCTGACGGTCTTCGGGGCGATACTGCTGCGCCGCCTGCATGACCAGACGCTGCATTTCCTGCGGGCTGACCTGTACGCCATGCGCCTGACCGATTTCCGAGAGGAGGAGGCCAAGGCGGACGCGGCGTACCGCGATGCTGCGATATTCGTCGCGATCCTTTTCGAGTTCAGCCTTCGCCGCCTCGGGATCGGCTTCGTGGCTCGCTTCATGTTCGAGCTGCTGCCAGATCTGGCCGAATTCGGCTTCGACCATCGTCGGCGGCACGTCGAAATCGTGGCTCGCGGCGAGCTGGTCGAGCAGCTTGCGCTTCATATAGGTGCGCGTCAGGCCGTTGAGTTCCTGTTCGACCTGGCCCTGCATCAGCTCCTTGAGCTTCTCAAGGCTCTCGAGGCCGAGCGACTTGGCAAACTCGTCGTCGATCGCGGTTTTGGCCGGAACCTTCACTTCCTTCACCGTCACGGCGAATTCGGCGGGCTTGCCCTTCAGATTTTCGACCGGATACTCGTCGGGGAAGCTGACCTTCACGGTCTTTTCGTCACCGACCTTCACACCGACGAGCTGATCCTCGAAACCGGGGATGAGCTGGCCCGAACCGATTTCGACCGCCATGTCTTCGCCGGTGCCGCCGTCGAAGGCGACGCCATCGACGCTGCCGGCGAAGTCGATGATGACCTGATCGCCGGTCGCGGCCTTCTTCGTCTTGGGCGCATCTTCAAAGCGCTTCATCTGCGCCGCGAATTCCTCGATCTTGGCCATTACGGCGGCATCGTCGGCCGCGACGGTCAGGCGTTCGAGCTTCAGCCCGTCGATCGACGGCGCTTCGATTTCGGGCAGCACTTCGA
>Ga0209941_1000943_pt1 | contig 25355 bp, 22 predicted proteins | sample ThiBiot_300_plan_FD_183945 | JGI IMG/M metagenome (GOLD analysis project Ga0209941, IMG submission 183945) | Wastewater bioreactor microbial communities from Cape Town, South Africa - Thiocy_solids_1 (SPAdes) | ecosystem: Engineered > Bioremediation > Thiocyanate > Unclassified | place: South... | reverse complement strand
CCATATCCTATTATGAGTCGGAGGCGCTGGCATGGGAGCAGGCGGCCTTCATCCGTTCGCGCGCGTCGGCGGGCGACCGCGCGCTCGGGCAGCATTTCCTCGACGCGATCCAGCCCTTCATCTGGCGGCGCAGCCTCGATTTTCGCCAGCTCAAGGAAATCGGCGCGATGAGCGACCGCATCCGCGACCATTTCGCGCAAGGGCAGGCATTCGGCCCGGGTTTTGACCTCAAGCGCGGCCGCGGCGGCATTCGCGAGATCGAATTTTTCGCGCAGGTTCATCAGCTCATCTACGGCGGGCGCGATCCCTCGCTGCGCGTGCCGGCGACGGTCGACGCGCTGGCCGCGCTCGCCGGGGCAGGACGGATCGATGCTGATATCGCGACGCGGCTTGCCGATCATTATGCGGTGCTGCGGCGGATCGAACACCGGCTGCAGATGATCGAGGATCAGCAAACGCACAGCCTGCCGGTCCAACCCGCCGCGCTCGACGCGGTGGCGCGGCTCGATGGAGCGCCCGACGGCACCGCGCTGCTCGCCGCGCTCGAACCTGTGGTTACCGATGTCGGCGCCGTCTACGACCGGCTGGTCGCCGAACGCGCGGTGGCGCGCGGGCTGCCGATGGGCGAGGGCGAGCTGGCGGGGGCGCTTGAAGCGGCGGGGTTCGATCCGCCCGACGCCGCGCTGCGCACCATCGCCGAATGGCGCGGCGGCAAGGCGCGCGCGCTGCGCAGCCCGGCAGCGCTCGAGGCGCTGGAGACGGTGCTCCCCGAACTCGTCCGCGCGCTCGGCGCGGCACCCGATCCCGACGCGGCGCTCGTCCGCTTCGACAAGCTGGTGGGGGGGCTGCCCAGTGCGGTGGGCTTCTTTCATCTGCTCGCGGCGCAGCCCGCGCTGGCGAAAATCGCGACGCGCATCCTCGCGCTCGCGCCCGCGCTCTCCGATGCGCTCGCGGCGCGCGTCGAGTTGATCGAGGGGTTGATCGACGCGCGCGCGTTCGAGGCACCGGCGAGCAAGGCCGAACTGCTCGCCGAATGGGCGCCGACGCTTGCCGGTCTTGATTATGAACGGTTGCTCGACCGCGTGCGCGACCGGGTGGGCGAGCGGCGTTTTGCCTATGGCGTGCAACTGATCGCGGGATCGACCGACCCGCTGATCGTCGCGCGTGGCTATGCCGATCTGGCCGAAGCGGCGTTGCAGGTGCTCGCCGACGCCACGGTTGCCGAATTCGTCGCCGCGCACGGCCGCGTTCCGGACAGCGAACTGGTCGTGCTGGCGCTCGGGCGGCTTGGCGGCCGCGCGCTGACCCACGCCTCCGACCTCGATCTCATCTATCTGTTCACTGGCGACCATCTCGCCGAATCGGACGGGCCGCGGCCGCTCGGCGCCACGACCTATTACAACCGGCTTGCGCAGCGGGTGACGGCGGCGATGTCGGTACCCACCGCGGCGGGCAAGCTCTACGACGTCGATGTCCGGCTCCGCCCGTCGGGCGCGCAAGGGCCGCTGGTGGTCACGGTCGACAGCTTCGACCGCTATCAGCGCGAGGAGGCGTGGACGTGGGAGCATATGGCGCTGCTGCGCGCGCGCGCCGTCTATGGTGGGGACGCGGCGCGCGCCGAGGTGGGCCGCGTGATCGAAAAGGTCCTGACGGCGCCGCGCGACCGGGCCGCGGTCGTCGCCGACGCCGCGACGATGCGCGACAAGATCGCCGCGCATAAGCCGCCGCAGGGCGCGCTCGACATCAAGGGCGGCCCCGGCGGGCTCGTCGATCTGGAATTTGCGATGCAGACCGAGCAACTGGCGAGCGGGCGCTGTCGCGATCCGCATATTCCGACCGCGCTCGCCTGCCTGGAAGCCGCGGCATTGGCGCCGACCGGAATGGGCACGGCACATGCGCTGCTCGCGCGGATGCTCGTCATGCTGCGACTGACCGCCCCCGAAGGCGCCCCCGCCACTGCGGCGGCGCGCCAACTCGTCGCCAGCGCCTGCGGCGAATCGGGCTGGCCGCAACTGCTTGCCGCGCACGATGCGGCGCGGCAGGAGGTCGGCGACTGGTGGGCCGCGATTCGGTCCGCCGCGCCCCAGAAGGAGAAGGAAGAATGAGCGCACTCGCGATCGGAGACGATATTCCGGCCGGCACGCTTGCCGATGCCGACGGCGCGGCGATCGACCTCAAGGCGCTGAAAGGCGCGCCGCTGGTCGTCTATTTCTACCCCAAGGCGGATACGCCGGGCTGCACCACCGAGGCGCAGGATTTCACCCGGCTCGCACCCGATTTCGCGCATCTGAATGCGCAGGTGATCGCGGTGTCGCGCGACGCGCCGGCGAAGCTGTGCAAGTTTCGCGACAAATATGGTCTGACCGTGCGCCTTGCCTCTGACGAGGACGGCAGCGTGTGCGAAGCCTTCGGCACCTGGGTCGAAAAGCAGAATTATGGCCGCACCTATATGGGAATCGAACGCTCGACCTTCCTGTTCGGGGCTGATGGCAAGCTCGCCCGCGAATGGCGCAAGGTGCGCGTGAAGGGCCATGCCGATGCGGTGCTGGAGGCGGCAAAGACACTCTGATGCAAAGCCTGGGCGAAGCGGCGCGCGCGGTCCTGCTGACGCCGGACCCGCACGACAAGCGGCGCGCCGCGCGGGCGTTGGCGCGGGCGTGGCGCCGCGGCGCGCTTGCCCAGCGCTGCGATGTGGTGATGCCGGATCAGCCCGCATGGCCGGCCGAACCTGCGCTGCTGCCGCCGAACCAGATGCCGCGCCGCCGCAAGGGTGGCTCCGAGCGGGGGCGCATCGCGATGCTGCATGCGCTGGCGCATATCGAATTCGTCGCGATCGATCTGGCGGTCGATCTGGTCGGGCGCTTCGGCGACCGCTTCCCGCGCAGCTTCGTCGATGACTGGATCGCCGTCGCGGCCGACGAGGCGATGCATTTCGCGCTGCTCGACCGGCGCCTGCGCGCGCTTGGCAGTCACTATGGCGCGCTGCCCGCCCATGCAGGCCTGTGGGAAGCGGCGGCGGCGACCGCCGACGATCCGCTCGCGCGGCTGGCAATCGTGCCGATGGTGCTGGAGGCGCGCGGCCTCGACGTGACACCCGCCACCGTCGCGCGTTTTCGCACCCAGGGCGACGAGGCTTCGGCAAAGATATTGGAGCGCATTTATATCGACGAGATCCGGCATGTGAGCGCTGGCACTGTCTGGTTCAACTGGATGTGCGACGAATTGGGATTCGCCCCGGCGCCGACATGGCAAACCCTCGTGAAATCGCGATTTCGCGGGGTGCTGAAGCCGCCGTTCAACGACTCGGCGCGCCGGGATGCCGGTTTAACGCAAGAATACTACGCCGTTATTGCTTCGTAAGGATCGGCCACGCAGTAACCATCGCGGGCAAGGGAATAATCCCATCCACGAGAAACAACCGGCGCCGACACCGCCGTAAAACGGGTCGGCGACAAGGCGATAGCGGGGTCGATACGTGCGAAACGCTTCTCTGGGGCAAAAGTTCCGATTTGGTCTTGTTTTCGGTGCCTTGGCACTGACAGGCATGACCGTTCCGGCTGCACATGCGGTCGAAGGCAGCAGCGATGCGGGCATCGTCGTCCCCGACGAACCCGATGAGGACAGCGTCCCCGGCGCCCCGGCACAGCGCGACGACAGCGAAGCCTATGCGATTTTTCAGGCGTGGAAGCGTCTCGACACCGGGCTGACCGCCAATATCGGCATCGCGATCCCGTCGCGCCGTCCGATCGAGCAGATGTCGCTCTCGTCGTCCTATGGCATGCGCGTCCACCCGATCACCGGCAAGCTCGCGCGTCACAATGGCGTCGATATTCCGGCGCCTTACGGCACCCCCATCTACGCCACCGCCGACGGCATCGTCGGCCGCGCCCAGCGCCTTGGCGGCTATGGCAATTATGTCGAAATCGAACATGGCAACGCGATCGAGACGCGCTACGGCCACATGTCGTCCTTCGTCGTGCAGCCCGGACAGCAGGTTAAGAAGGGCGATGTGATCGGCTATGTCGGTTCGACCGGCCGCTCGACGGGCAACCATCTCCATTACGAAGTCCGCATCGACGGCGAACCGGTCAACCCGATGCCGTTCGTCCGGTCGGATTCGATGACGATCGCGGCGCTCACCGGCGACAAGCTGGCCATGGGCGGTCCCGAGTAACAGTTTCTCTGGGTCGGAGAGGAGGGGCGTCCCCAGGCCAGCGGCCGGGGCGCCCTTTTCTTTTGGGGCTAGCGATCCTATCTTCACAGGATGGCCACGCAGATCGACGATATCACCCTGTCTCCCGCCGCTGCGGCGCGCGTCCGCTGGATCGCCGAACGCAAGGGCGGGGTGGAACCTGCACTGCGCCTTGCGGTCGACGGCGGCGGCTGTTCGGGCTTCACCTATCGCTTCGGTCTGGCTGAAAGCATCGACGCCGATGACCGCGTCACCGAAACCGACGGGGTCAAGCTGGTGGTCGATTCGATCAGCCTCGATCTTTTGCGCGGCTGCACCGTCGATTTTGTCGATTCGCTCGGCGGATCTTCGTTCAAGGTCGAAAATCCCAACGCCGCCTCGGGCTGCGGTTGCGGCTCCAGCTTCTCGATCTGACGCCTTTCTAAGCGGCGCGCTTCCTGCCATAGCGGGGCGATGAAAGTCGCCACCTTCAACATCAACGGGATCAAGGCACGGATGCCGCGTCTTGTCGAATGGCTCGATGAAACGCAGCCCGATGTCGTCTGCCTGCAGGAACTGAAATCGAGCGACGAAACGATGCCGACCAAGGAGATCGAGGCGGCGGGCTACGGCTTCCTCTATCACGGGCAAAAAGGCTTCAACGGCGTCGCGATCCTCGCCAAGGGGACCGATCCGGTCGAAGTGCAGCGCGGGCTCGCCGGCGAGGCCGAGGACGAACAGTCACGTTATCTGGAGGCCGATGTTTTCGGCGTCCGTATCGGGGCGATCTATCTTCCCAACGGCAATCCGCATCCCGGCCCCAAATTCGATTACAAGCTGCGCTGGATGGCCCGGCTGCGCGAACGCGCGAAGGCGCTGCTCGCAAGCGAAATCCCGGCGATCCTGGCAGGCGACTATAATGTCATCCCGCACGATGACGATGTGTGGGACGTGCGCGGCATGGCGGACGATGCGCTGATGCAGCCCGAATCGCGCGACGCGTGGTTCCGAATGCTCGGCGATGGCTGGACCGATGCGGTCCGCAGCCGCCATCCGGCCGGGCATGTCTGGACCTTCTGGGACTATCAGGCGGGCGGGTGGCAGCGCGACCATGGTTTCCGCATCGACCATCTGCTGCTCAGCCCCGCAATGGCCGACCGTCTGATCGATGCGCAGGTCGACAAGGCGTATCGCGGCCGCGAAAAGGCGAGCGACCACGCGCCAACCTGGGCCAGCTTTGCATGACGCCGCTGTCCGCCGATCAACTGGCGGACGTCCCGCTCTTCGCCGGACTGGGTGACGCCGAACGCGACGAACTTGCGACCGCCTTTGCGCCGCGCCACTTCGCCGACGGCGAGGCGATCCTGATCCAGAATGAGCGCGCCGACGGTCTCTATCTGATCGCGGACGGCCGCGTCGAAATCGGCAAACGGCTGCCCGGTGGCGGGCTCGCCACGCTGGCCCAGGCCGGGCCGGGCGAGGTTATCGGCGACATGGCGCTGATCGGCCGCGATCTTCGGCGGTCGGCGATGGGCATAGCGCGCGGGCCGGTGGCGACCTGGCACCTGCCGGCCGAACAATTTCGCGCCGCGCTGGCGCAGCTTCGGCCGGCATCGCTGCAATTGCAGGCGGCGCTCGGCCGTGCGATCGCGCAGCGCATCCAGGGGAAGACCGGCGACATTGCCGCGCTCCTCGCGCGCTGGCCGGACAGTTTTGCCGCCCGCCCGCAGCGCGCGCTGCCGCCTGTCGCCGAAGATGATTTCGCCGCCGAAGCCTTTCTGGCGCGGCTGCCCTGCTGCGCGGCGATGAGTGCCGCCCAGCGGCTCGCTTTCTGGAATGCCGGTCGCCGTGTCGATTTGGCCGCCGATCGCGATCTGGCCGCGCCGGGCGGCGATCCCGCGTGCATCTGGCTTGTCGTGCGCGGCGCGGTGCGCAGCGCGCTGCCGCATCGCGCGGGTATTTACCAGCTCACCGTGACCGGACCGGGGCAGCTCGTCGGGCTGGCCCCCGCGCTGTTGGACAGCCCGCACGACCGGGTGCTGCGTAGCAGCGAGCAGACCACGCTGCTGGCTTTCGATCGCGCGATCTTCTCCGAAATGCTGGCAACCGGCGACAGCCTGGCGCGCGAGCTCGGTACGTCGGTCAACGCCGATCTCGTGACCGCGCTCGATACGCTCGATCAGGTAGAGGCCCGGATCGTGGCGATGCGCCGCGGACATGCCGTCGTCGCTTAGGCGCTAGCGCTCCAGCGGAATCACCCGGAAATCGGGCCGCTTTCCGTCCATAGCCGCGTGGACCATCGCATATTCGGGCACCGGCATCCATGTCGCGCTGTTCGACGAAAGCGGTTCGGATGCGATGATGATCGCGCGCGGTTCCTCTTCGCCGCCGACCATTTGCCACTCGCCATCGTGCAATCCGTAATCGCGCCCGGTGGTGAACCACATCGACAGAAAGGTCATATTGGCTTCGTGGAGTTGGTCGGGCGATCCGGTACGGTAATGGCCGAAATCGAAACAGTGGCGCAGCCCCAATATCTGGCGGCCGGTGGTCAGAAAGAGATTGCAGCTCGATGAAATGGCGATGCCATGCCGGCGCCGCGCCGCCTCGATCAGATCCACCGTCCGCTGGACCGCGGCCACCAGTTCATCGGGTGCGGGCTCGGCGCGCCAGTCGGCCAGCTGCGACAGCAGCAGCGCATAGACCCATTCGCTATCGGTCGATCCCGAAATCTGCGCGAGCAGGTCGGGCGCAATTGCCTCCGCCAGCGTGCGCTTGAGATCGCCGATGCGATAAATGTCGCCATTATGCGCCATCGCCACCGCGGCGCCGGGAAAATGAAAGGGGTGGGTATTCTGTTCGCTCACCTTGACGCTGGTCGAATAGGCCACCCCGCGGACATGTGCGATCACACATTCGGCGCGCGTCTTGATCGCCAGCGATTTCAGATTGCCGTCGAAAATTGGCAGCGAGGGTGATCGGTAACGGTGCGGCACATCGGGCACGAAACTGGTCGAATCCCACGCCATCATCCCGAACCCGGCGAGATTCAGCATGTGCAACATGCGCGGCATATAGGCCTGATTGACAAGGCTGGAATCGGGCTTGAACAACAGATCGTCGAGCTGCACCGGTTCGCCCAGATACATCATCGCACGGCACATGATCGGTCCCCGCCCGCTGCTTCGCGTTCAGCCTACACCATTCGGGCCGTTATGAAAGGCCGCCAGCCCCGTCCGTCGCGATGGCACCATGGCCTCAGGCGTCGGGATAGAGCGTCTGCATCACCCGCGCCGGATCAAGCGCATAGTGATGCGCGATCGCGGCGCCGATCACGCTTTCGAGGCTGCGCGTCGGTTTGAGGTCGCGGCCGTCGAGGCGGTTTGCGGCGCTCAGCCCCGGCCAGTCGGCCGAGACCATCCCGCCCGCGACCGGCCCCCCGCCCGCCAGCGCACCGCCGAAGAACATTGCCGCCGATCCGGTGCCATGGTCGGTGCCGCCGGTGCCGTTGACCGCAACCGTGCGCCCGAATTCGGTCGCGACTACGACCAGCGTGTCGTTCCATGCCGGGCCAAGCCCGGCTTGCAGCGCGCCGACCAGCTGGTCGAGCCCGCGAAGCTGCGCCGTCAGCCGCCCGCGCTGGCCGCTGTGCGTGTCCCAGCCGCCGGTTTCGATCATCATCACCCGCGCGCCGTCGGCAGGAAGCATCAACGATGCCGCGAGCTTGCCGAGGTCGGCGCCGTTGCGGCCATTGTTGCCGCCGATGTCGCCCGCCAGCTCCTGCGTCTTGACCGCGCTGTCCCACAGCGGGTGCAGCAGCGCGTCGTCGGCATAGAGTGCCGACAGTCGCGCGATCAGATCGGCGTCGGCCTGCGGCAGGCGACTGGGGGCGTAGGTTGCGACGGGGGCGCTGCCGCGCAGCGCCAGCGGCACCGCCGGCGCGATCGCGAGCGCCTCGCGCTCGGCGGCGGGCAGCAGCGTCAGCAGCCGCCCGACCCAGCCGTCGCTCTTTTCATAGGGGCGCGAGCCGCCGCCTTCGAGCACATTCTGACCATCGAAATGCGACCGGTCGCGATAGGCGGTGGCGACGGCGTGCGCGAAATGCGCCTGCTTGGCGCGATAGAGACCGGCGCCGGCGGCAAGCGCCGTGTGCAGCGTGAACAGGCCGTTGAGGCTGGCGCCGCCGGCCTCTTCGGCGAGCGCGCCGCGCGCCGCGGCATAGGCGGGATCACCCGTCGGTGCGACGATCGCAAGGCCGTCGGCGGCGCCGCGCTGGATCACGAACACCAGCCGGCGTGGCGTCGCCGCGGCGGCATAGGCAAAGCGCGGGACCGCTCCGGCGGCGGCAATGGTCAGTCCGCTAATGAGCATATGGCGGCGGGAGAGGGTCATCGTCTATCTCCGCAGAAAGGCCGGGCTGGCATAGAGCAGCGCGAGCGCCTGGCCGGGGCTGTCGGCGCGGGCGACCGCCTGCGCGGTTTGCGTCGTCAAGGCGTCGGCAAGGATCAGCGGCGCGAGCTGGCGGGCGTCGACGCGGTCGCCGATGCGACCGGCGATCCGGCTGGCGAGCTCGACGCGCTGCATCATCGCCGCCGATCCGGCCCAGGTCGCGACCAGATCGTCATAGCCGGCGGGCGATCCGGGGCGCCAGATCGGCTGGCCGAGCTGGGTGAACAGCGCCGGGACATTCTGCCGGTCGCCAAGCGCCGGCAGTTTCAGACTTCGCATCACCGATACGGTCCAGTCCCACGGCGATTTGAACATCGCGGGTTCGGCCCCCCATGCCTCGGGCGCGGCGACGAGCGTGCGGTAGAGCGAGGTCAGGTCGCCGCCGGTCCGAAGGAAATCGGCCTCGAGCCGCGCGACGAGCGCGGGGGCCGGTGTGTCGCCGGAAAAATGCCGGGCCAGTTTGGTCGCGATGTGCCGCGCGGTCGCCGGATGCCGCGCGAGGTCGAGCAGCACCGCCTCGGCCTGGTCCGCGCCGCCTTGCGCATAGCTTTTGCCCATGATCGACTGCGCGCCGGGTTCGTGCAGCGGTGCGATAAAGACGGTGTCGCCGTCGGCCGCGCCCGCAGGCATCAGCCGCTGCCCGGCACCGCGGCCGAGCCCGGCGACGGTCAGCCCGGTCAGTACCTTGGCAAAGGCCGTGACGTCGGCCTGCGTATAGCCGGTACGCACCCCCAGCGTGTGCAATTCCATGATCTCGCGCGCCAGATTTTCGTTGAGCCCCGGCGCCTGCCGCCGCCCGCGCGCGCGGATGCGGTCGGACACCGGACTGTCGGGCCCGAAACTTTGCGCCTGATCGAGATAGAGCAGCATGGCGGGATGCCGCACCGCCGCGATCAGGAGATCCGAAAATTTGCCCATAATGTGCGGGCGGATCGCCTCGAACTCGTAATTGCCGGCAAAACCGATCACCGGCAGCTTGTCGGCCGACACGGCGAAATGGTTGGACCAGAAGTGGACGAGCCGTTCGGGGAAGGGCGTTGGCGTCGCGACCGCATTGGCAAGCCGCGCGGCGGCCGCATCGACATAATGGGCGCGGATTGCGGAGCGCGACAAGCGTTGCAGTTCGGGGGCCATCGCCGTGCCTGTGCCGTCCTTCTGGGCGACATCATCCGGCGCATTGCGGCGCATCGCTCGCCGGTCGTCCTGATATTCGACATAGGCGGCCGCGATGGCGGCGCGGCCGGGCAAGGCGGCGATCGGTGCGGGAACCGGGTCATAGTCTTCAAGTTGTCGCAGCAGCCAGGCCTGCGGATCGTCGGTCGCGGGATCGTCGAAGCGGCGGCCGAGGCCGAAGCGGTTGGCGGCAAGATAAAGGCTGGGCATCGCGCATCCTTCGGGTTCAGACCCCGAAGCTGCCCGCCCTTTGTCGCAAAATCATGCCAGCAGAATGGCGGCCCGCCGCGTCAGGACAGCGGCTTGTCGTAAAGCTGATACACGCGGTTGACCGTCGCGTTAATGGCGTCGGCGACCGCGTTCATCCCCTGATTGTCGTCGAGCACCCAGCCGATATCGCCCTGCTCGGCGCCATATTTGGCGACGCCGTCGCGGCGGATATATTCGATCATCATGAAGGCGAGGGTGCTCGCCATGCGGCTGTTCTGCAATTTCTTGACCACGCCCATCAACGGCACGCGCAGCCGCTTGCTCTTGGGCTTGCGCAGCCACCAAAGTAGGCGCGCCCAGTTGAAGGGGAACAGCGATCCGTCCATCCCGATCAAGAGTTCGTTGAGATCGGGCAGCACGATCATGAACGCGACCGCCTCGCCGTCGACTTCGGCTACGCGGATCAGATCCTCGAAAACAATGTCCTTCAGCTTCTTGCCGACATAGGCGATCTCGCTGTCGGTCAGCGGGACGAACCCCCAATTGTCCGACCAGGCGTCGTTCAAGATGCCCATGATCAGCTGCGCCTCGGCATCGAACTTGCGCTTGTCGACGCGGCGGATGCGGATGCGCTCGTTCTTCTCGCCCGCCGCGACGATGCGGTTTACCAGCGGCGGAAAGCCGTCGACGATATCGACCGCATAGTTGAACAGCTTCTTGACCGGGCGATAGCCCTCGCCCTCGATCCACGCTTGATAGAGCGGGCTGTTGTGGCCGAGCATGATCGTCGGCGGCGTATCGAAGCCTTCGACCAGCAGCCCGGGTTCGTCCCAGATCGAAATCGACAGCGGGCCGAGCGCGCGGTTCATTCCCTGGCCGCGCAGCCAGTCTTCGGCGCTGACGATCAATGCGTGCGCGACCTCGGCATCCTCGGCCTCCAGCAGCCCCCAATTGCCCGTCCCCGGACCCATGCCCTGGCTCGCCGGCTGTTCGAGCGCGAGGAAGTCGACATGCGCCGAAATGCGTCCCACCGTGCGGCCGTCGCGGCGTGCGAGGAACAGCAGCGCCTTGCCATGTTCGAACCAGGGGTTCTTGCCTGGCGTCAACAGGTCGAACGCCTCGTTCTTCAGCGGCGGCACCCAGGCGGGATCGCCGCGGTTCAGCCGAAAGGCCAGCTCGACGAATTCGCGCTTGTCCGCCTTGTCCTTGACGGGATGGATGGAGACGGGACCTTGCGAATGTGCGGCCATGGCTGGTTTCCTGAATGACGATGCCTATATCTGTGGCGACGCATTAGGGCATAGCTGTGGCGCTGGCGACCCGTATTCGGCCATCATGCTGCCACGAAATCATGGTGAAGACGCCGGCATGATGACGACCAATCCCGCAGCCGAACGGATCGCGACTCCCCCTGCGGCCCCGGCTACCAAGACGCCCAAATCGGCGATTGTCGACGATATGGCGATGATCCGCGCGGCTTCGGAGCTGACGCGCGATCTCGTCAATCCGAACGCGCGCATCTATTGGGTCGATTTCCTCGGTTCGGCGTTCATCGGCTATGCCGGTGTCGCGGCGGCAATCCTTGCGCCGTCGACCGCATGGATGCTCGCCGCGGCGCTCGTCGCCGTCGTCGCGCTCTACCGCGCGGGCAGCTTCATCCACGAACTGACGCATATCCGCAAAAATGCGCTCCCCGGTTTCCGGCTCGTGTGGAACCTGCTCGTCGGTATCCCGCTGCTTATCCCTTCCTTCCTTTACGAAGGCATCCACAGCCTCCACCACAACCGCACCAAATATGGCACGGTAGAAGATCCCGAATATCTGCCGCTGGCGCTGATGAAGCCGTGGACGGTGCCGCTGTTCGTCGTCGCGGCCGCCTTTGCGCCGCTGGCGCTGCTCTTTCGCTTTGCGGTGCTGACCCCGCTGTCGTTCGTCATCCCACCGCTTCGCCGCGTGGTGATGGAGCGCTATTCGGGGATGATCATCAACCCGATGTTTCGTCGCCGCCTGCCCGAAGGCGATTTCCGCCGCCAGTGGGCGTGGCAGGAGGGCGGGGCCTGGGCCTGGTCGACGCTGCTGATCGCGGCGGGCGTGTTCGGCTGGGTGCCGCTGCGCGCGCTGCTGATCTTCGGCGCGATTGCGGCGGCCAGCCTCGTGCTCAACCAGATCCGCACGCTCGTTGCGCATCTGTGGGAAAATGACGGAGAGGTGCTGACCGTAACCGCGCAGTTCCTCGACAGCGTCAACGTCCCGCCGCCGGGCCTGCTCCCCGAGCTGTGGGCGCCGGTAGGGCTGCGCTATCACGCGCTGCATCATCTGCTGCCCGGCGTTCCCTATCACGCGTTGCCAGAGGCGCACCGCCGCCTGCAAGCAGCGCTGCCCGGCGATTCGCAATATCATGCCGCCAACTACCGCAGCCTGCCGAAGCTGGTGATGAACCTAGTCGCGGGTTCGGCGAAGGGCGTGGCTGGCTGACCATCGGCCGCGCGGTCGCTCGAAATGGGCCCGCGGCGACCGCTTCTACTGCGTTTCGACAGCCTGCTTGAACCGCGCAAGCTGCGCGGCTGCTGCCGCCGCGTGCGGGCCGATCCAGCGGTCGTGAATATCCTGAATCGGCATCGCGTTCAGATGATTCCAGCGTTCGCGGCCGCGACGTTCGGCGATGACCAGCCCCGCCTCCTCCAGCACCTTCAGATGCTGCATCACCGTGCATCGGTCGAGATCGGCGAAATGGTCGCACAGCGCCCCCGTCGTCAGCGGCTGATCCTTCAGATCGTCCAGAATCTGCCGCCGCACGCCATGCGCGAGCGCCTTGAAGATGCGGTCGAAATCGTCGTGGATTGACATGTTATAAATTTATAACATAATTGAATGCGACTCAAGCGGAGAATGAAAATGGAACTGAAATTCAGGGTCGCGGCGCGCATCGCCAAGCCGGTGCATGAGGTGTTCGAGGCGGTTGCCGATCCCGCGCAGCTGTCGCGCTATTTCACCACCGGCGGCGCGCAGGGGCGGATCGAGACGGGTGCGGTGGTGACGTGGGATTTCCACGATTATCCCGGCGCCTTTCCGGTCCATGTGATCGAGGTGGTGCAGGATGAGAAGATCGTTCTGGAATGGGCGGCCTATGAAGGCCAGGCGCCGGGGGTAGAGGGCGGCACGATGGCGGACGCCGCTTACCGTACCCGCGTGACGATGACCTTCAAGCCGCTCGATGACGGCCGCACGCTGGTCGAGATCGCCGAGGGCGGCTGGCGCGAAACGCAGGCGGCGCTCGACGGCAGCTACGGCAATTGTCACGGCTGGACGCAGATGCTCTGCGCGCTCAAACTCTGGGTCGAACGCGGCATAAACCTGCGCGCCGATTTCTATGTCTGATGCCGTCTATGCGTTGCGCGCCATCAGCCCGCCATCGACGGGGATCACCGCGCCGGTGATATAGCTCGCCGCGGGCAGGACGAGGCTCAGCGTCACATGCGCGACCTCCTCGGGCTCGCCATAGCGGCGTAGCGCGGTGCGGCGCCGTGCGAAGATCGCCTTTTCCGCGTCGGGCACCTTGTCGGTCATCGCGGTACGGATCGGGCCGGGGCAGATACAGTTGACGGTGATCCCATCCTTGCCCAGATCGACCGCCAGCCCGCGCGTCAGCCCGGTCACGCCCGTCTTGGCCGCGACATAGGGCGTGTCGCCGGGCGTCGCGCCCAGTCCCTCGGTCGAGGCAATGTTGACGATGCGCGGCGCGTCGCTTTGCCGCAGCCACGGCAGCGCCGCGCGCACCATCCGCTGGTGCGCGGTCAGCATCACCGCGATCGCGCGGTGCCAGATCTCATCGTAATCGTCACCCGAATCGAGCGGGCAGAAGCTCGACACGCCGGCGTTGTTGATGAGGATATCGATACCGCCGAAATGCGCCGCGACGTCGGCGACGACACGCTTGATCGCCTCGCCGTCCGATACGTCGAGCGCAAAAGCGCGCGCGCCGTCGCCGGCTTCCGCGGCAACCGCCTCGCATGCGGCAGGGTCAAGGTCGGTGACCGCCACCTTCGCGCCCTCGCGCGCCAGCAGCAGTGCGGTCGCCCGCCCCATGCCGCTCGCCGCGCCGGTCACGATTGCGACGCGGCCCGCGACGGAGCGCGAGAGGGCGGCTGCCGGCGTCACCGGAACGGCGGCTCGTTGAACGCGCGCAGCTTGCGGCTGTGCAGCTTGGCGCCCTCGTCGTGCATCAATTCGCAGGTGCGGATGCCGATCTGGAGATGCGCGGCGATCGCTTCTTCATAGAAACGGTTGGCCTGTCCCGGCAGCTTGAGTTCGCCGTGGAGCGGCTTGTCGGACACGCACAGCAAGGTGCCGTAAGGCACACGGAAGCGGTAGCCCTGCGCCGCGATGGTCGCTGACTCCATGTCGATGCCGATCGCGCGCGACTGCGAGAAGCGCAGCGCGGAATCGGTGAAGCGCAATTCCCAGTTGCGGTCGTCGGTGGTGACGACGGTGCCGGTACGCATCCGTTTCTTGAGGTCGGCGCCGCTGGTTCCCGACACCGCCTCGGCGGCGCTCGCCAGCGCCTGCTGGACTTCGGCGATCGGCGGGATCGGAATTTCGGGCGGCAGCACGCTGTCGAGAATATGGTCGTCGCGCAGATAAGCGTGGGCGAGCACATAGTCCCCGATCCGCTGGCTGGGGCGCAGCCCGCCGCAGTGGCCGATCATCATCCATGCCTCGGGCCGCAGCACCGCGAGGTGATCGCAGATCGTCTTGGCGTTCGAGGGGCCGACGCCGATGTTGACGAGCGTGATGCCGCTGCCGCCCTCGGCAATCAGGTGATAGGCGGGCATCTGGTGCCGTCGCCATGCGCTGTCGCTCGCGAGCGCGCTGGCATTGATATCCGGCTCGTCGACATAGAGGCCGCCCGCACCGGCGAGCGCGGTGTAGCGTCCCTTGCCGACCTGCGCCCCCGCCCAGGCGACGAATTCGTCGACATAGCGGTGATAGTTGGTGAACAGGATATAGCGCTGGAAATGCTCGGGCGCGGTGCCGGTATAGTGGCGCAGGCGCGCGAGGCTGAAATCGGTGCGCAGCGCGTCGAACAGCGCGAGTGGCTGCGCCGCCGCGGGGTCGAAGCCGAACAGGCCGTCGGCCAGCTCGTCGCCGATATCGGCGAGTTCGGTGGTCGGAAAATGGCGCGCGAGTTCGAGCGGAGTGACGCTGCCCATGTCCGACCCGTCGCTGGCGTCGAGCACATAGGGGAAGGGGATCTGCTGCCCGGTGCGCGTCACCTCCAGCGTCACCTCATAGTGGCGGACGAGCAGGGTCAGCTGTTCGCGCAGATAGGCCTCGAACAGATCGGGGCGCGTTACCGTCGTGACAAACTCGCCCGCCCGCTCGAAATGACCGAAGGCGAGGTTGTGGCCGCCCTGGCCTTCGCGAAACTCGCCATTGGTGACGAGGCGCAACGCCGGATAGTCGAACAGGCCGGTCGCGGCGGCATCGGCGGGCGGCAAGGTGCCGTCACGGACGAAGGCGGCGATGGCGGACTTGAGATTGCCGACCGACGTGCGGAAACGCGACTGAAGTTCGGCGATGACCCCTTCGACAAGGGTGGTGGGGTCGGCGATATTTTCGTTCGATGATTCTGATGTCATCGCGACGCTGTTGCACGAAAATATGACAAAAGGAAAGGGGGGCGGCGCAGCGCCGCGCCGCCCCTCATTTCAATCCGCAAACCGCTCAGAGCTGTTCGAGCATATAGTCGGCGCTCGACACCTTGAATTCGCCCGGCGCTTCGACATTGAGCTGCTCGACGACGCCATCGTTGACGACCATCGAGAAACGCTGGCCGCGCTTGCCCATGCCGAATGCCTTGCCGTCCATGGTCAGCCCGACCGCTTCGGCGAAATCGCCATTGCCGTCGGCGAGCATCGTCACGCTGTCGGTCGCGCCGGCATTCTTCGCCCAGGCGCCCATGACGAAGGCGTCATTGACCGCGGTGCAGACGATTTCGTCGATGCCCTTGGCCTTGAGTTCGGCTGCCTTCTCGACGAAGCCGGGCAGGTGCTTGGCCGAACAGGTCGGCGTAAAAGCGCCTGGAACCGAAAAGAGCGCAACCTTGCGGTCCTTGAAATAATCGGCGGCCGAAACCTGTTCGGGGCCGCCTTCGGTGACCTTCACCAGCTTGGTGTCGGGCAGCGAGTCTCCGGTAGTGATGGTCATGCTGGCATCCTTTCGTTGAGGGGGGTCTTGTGCGGGCGAGACATTGGGTGTGCGCCGCCGCGAGTCAAGCGGCGGAGCGTTCACATTGCACAATGGACCCCGCCGTTCGTCGATATGGCCGCAAAGACGCTGGACCCTGCGCGCCCGGCAGTCCATGATGGGGCGATGGAAAAGGCGCCGACCTGGTTCACCGGCCAATTGCTGCTCGCGCTGCCCGGCATCGGCGATCCGCGTTTCGATCACTCTGTCATCGCGATGATCAGCCACGACGAAGAGGGTGCGATGGGGATCGGCATCGACGACCCGATCGACGGCATGACCGTCGGTGCGGTGCTCGATCAGCTCGACATCGCGCACGACGCACCGCTCGATCAGCCGGTCTTTCTGGGCGGACCGGTCGAACCGTCGCGCGGTTTCGTGCTCCACAGCCGCGACTGGTCGGGCGAGGGCGCGGTGCAGGTGTCGGGGCGCTGGATGATATCGAGCTCGCACGACATATTGCGCGCCATCGGTGAGGGGCGCGGGCCGTCGCAATGGCTCGTCGCGCTCGGCTATGCCGGATGGTCACCGGGACAACTCGAAGAGGAAATGGTGCGCCATGCCTGGCATCTGACGCCCGGCAGCGACGCGCTGCTGTTCGACACGCCGCCGGCGCAGCGGTGGCAGGCAGCCTTTGCCGAAGCCGGCATCGATGCGCGCCTGCTGACGGTCGAGGGCGGCGAAGCGTAGGATCGCCGCCCGTCGATCGGCTGCGTCAGTGCGCGAGGGCGAGGAGCGGGCGCCCTTGGTCAAGCCGCGCGAGCGCGGTGCGTGCGGCCCAGCGCGAATCCATGAAATCGCCGTTCGCAAGCTCGAGGTCGTAGCGGATCGGGCTGTCGATCGCCGACCGATAGGCGGTCGCGGCGTCGGCGGTGCGGCCAAGCCGGGCATAGGCGGTGCCCAGATTGATCAGCCGCGACGGATCGCGGGCATCGACCCGGCCGTCGGTCAGCTTGACCACTGCCGCCTTGTTTTCGCCCGCCTGCAATTCTTCGAAGGCGACCGACAGCGGCGTCGAGGCGCTGTCCTCGGTGCCCGTGACGACGATCGACTGAGCCATCGCCGGCGACGCGACGGCCAGGGCAGCCAGGCTGAGCAGAATTTTTTTCATCTAGGTATCTCCCCGAAAACTTTGACCTATTTTCTCGTTTGTGGGGATAAAAGTCAATGAATCGCGGGCTATGTAACATTGGTGTCACATAGACGGATTATGCTCATCGCAAGGCGTATTATAAGGCAAATTTCTTAGGAAGTTGGCCATTGCAAGGCTGTGTCACAATTGCGCCCCGCGCGTTGTAACATTGGCGCGCGCCCGAAATTTATTTTGCGCTGCCTCGCGATTGGCGGAGGACGAATCGTGCCTGCGCCGCGTTCGACTGCGACCCGTGCCTTGCAGATATAAAGAAAAGTTTATATTTGAATGGCGACGCGCTTTCGATTAGGGCGCGCAACATAATTGCTCGACAATTCGGGGCCGCTCGCCTGCGGCCGTACTCGCCAATATGGAGACTCCCCCGTGGCCACCACCGCAGCCAATGCCACCATTACCGCCGCCAATGCCGCAATTGCGGCGGCGAAGACCAAGGACGGCGCCGCCGACTATGTGATTGCCGACATCGGCCTCGCCGACTTCGGCCGCAAGGAAATCGCGATCGCCGAAACCGAAATGCCCGGCCTGATGGCGCTGCGCGCCGAATATGGTGCGGCGCAGCCGCTGAAGGGCGCGCGCATCACCGGATCGCTGCACATGACGATCCAGACCGCGGTGCTGATCGAAACGCTGACCGCGCTGGGCGCCGAGGTGCGCTGGGCGACCTGCAACATCTTTTCGACCCAGGATCATGCCGCCGCCGCGATCGCCGCTGGCGGCACGCCCGTCTTTGCGGTGAAGGGCGAGAGCCTCGCCGAATATTGGGACTATGTCGGCCGGATCTTCGACTGGGGCGACGATCAGACCGCGAACATGATCCTCGACGACGGCGGCGACGCCACGATGTTCGCGCTGTGGGGGGCGCGCGTCGAAGCGGGCGAACCGCTGTTCGAGCCGACCAACGCCGAAGAAGTCGAATTCGTCCGTGCGCTCAAGGAATTCCTTGCCGCCAAGCCGGGCTATCTCACCAAGAGCGTGCGCGCGATCAAGGGCGTGTCGGAAGAAACGACGACCGGCGTCCACCGCCTTTACCAGCTGGCCAAGGAAGGCAAGCTGCCCTTCCCGGCGATCAACGTGAACGACAGCGTCACCAAGTCGAAGTTCGACAATCTTTATGGCTGCAAGGAAAGCCTGGTCGATGCGATCCGCCGCGCGACCGACGTCATGCTGGCCGGCAAGGTTGCGTGCGTCGCGGGCTTCGGCGACGTCGGCAAGGGCTCGGCCGCCTCGCTCCGCAACGGCGGCGCGCGCGTGCTGGTTACCGAAATCGACCCGATCTGCGCGCTGCAGGCGGCGATGGAAGGCTATGAAGTTGTCACGATGGACGAAGCGGTCGCCCGCGCCGACATCTTCTGCACCGCGACCGGCAACGCCGACGTCATCACCGCCGACCATATGGCGGCGATGAAGCCGATGGCGATCGTCTGCAACATCGGCCACTTCGACAGCGAAATCCAGATCGCGGGGCTCGCCAATTACAAGTGGACCGAAGTGAAGCCGGGCACCGACCTCGTCGAATTCCCCGATGGCAAGCAGATCATCGTGCTGGCGAAGGGCCGCCTCGTGAACCTCGGCTGTGCGACGGGCCACCCGTCGTTCGTGATGTCGTCGAGCTTCACCAACCAGACGCTCGCGCAGATCGAGCTGTTTACCAAGGCCGACGATTACAAGAACGACGTCTATGTTCTGCCCAAGCATCTCGACGAAAAGGTCGCGGCGCTGCACCTCGAAAAGCTGGGGGTGAAGCTGTCGACGCTGACGCAGAAGCAGGCCGATTACATCGGCGTGCCGGTCGAAGGACCGTTCAAGCCCGATCATTATCGTTACTGATCGTTACTGCGCAAACAGCGCGATCCTGATTGCGGCGCCGGGTAACACCGGCGCCTTTTCCGTTTCTAGTCCGCCAAGGCGCCCAGTGTCTCGCGCAATGGTCCGAGCCATTCGGCATAGGGACGCCAAACCTCCATGCCGTCGCGATTCAGCGGGCGGCGGACCTGCTCGCTGGAAGGCGTGCGGACGACCCGGTCGAGTTTGTAGAAATTCAGCACGTTCGGATCCCAATCCAGACCCAGATAGGCCAGCATGTCCCGGAGTTGCGGTTCAGGATTTTCGACGAGCTGCGCATAGTTGATATGATGAACCAGGTCGGGAGCGACCCGGTCGAGATGCGCCATCAATCGCACATAATCGACGTAGCATTGCCCGATATCGCGCAATGCGAACGAAGCGGCATGCGCCCGCGAAAAGGACTGGGTAAAGTTCGAGAAACAGCAGTCCATCGCCGGCCGCCGAATGTCGAGAAACTTGGCGTGCGGCAATATCCTGCGTAGAAACAGGATATTGCTCCAGTTATGCGGCAACTTGTCGACAAAATAGCGGCGTCCCGCGCGTCGGTGCAGGGCGGTCCGTCGGAGATAATCCTGCCCCATCGCCTTCGCCTGGTCTGGATGAATTCCGGCGATAAGCTGCGGTACCGTGACAGGTCCGCGCCGCGTGGCCATCTCCATGACACTCCGCAGGATTGCCGGCGCGTAGGGCAATTCGCCGACCGGTTCGACCTCGGGGTGACTGCCCAGCATTTGTTCCAGAAGCGTGGATCCCGAGCGCGGGAGGCTGACTATGAATATTGGAACGCTCTCATCCTGGCCGTCGGTCGGCAGCGCCCGAATGAAATCGCGGGTGATCAACCGTTCGAGTTCGGCGATTTCGTCCGTCAACTCCTGCGCATTATAGTCAATGCTGTCGGCGCGTTGTCTGTTGCCCTCGCGATAATGCTCGAACGCCTCTGCGTAACGCTTTCGATCGTGCAGCGCTCGCGCGAGTGCAAAATGCAGCGGCGCGCTGTTGCGTTCGTCGATAGCGATCTTGAGGCCCTGTTGCATCGTGTCGATATCGGCATCCGTAAAAACACGGCTTTTGATGCTCGCGAGGCTCCACCATGCTTCGCCGCACTCATAATCGATCTCGGTAGCGCGCCGATAGGCAGCGACCGCGTCATCGACGCGGCCCGCCGCTCGCAAATTATGGCCATAGGATATCCAGAACGGTGTACGGGATGGATATTCCTCGATGAGGCCCTCCAGCATGGTTCGCGCTTCGTCGCCGCGGCCCATCTTGTCGAGGGTGAGTGCGTAAAGCCCTTTGAGCTGAGGGTCGTCACTTTCCCGCGTCAGCGCGTCGAGCAGGACGCTGGCTTCCTCCAGTCGTTCCTGCTGGTTCAAAACTGACGCCAGATTTCGCCTGACATCGAACTGGTTCGCACCGCGGGCAATGGCAAGGCGCAGAAAATGCTCTGCCTGGCCCAAGCCGCCGAGAAACATCGCGAGTTCGCCCAGCTTTGCCAAGCCTTGCGGCTCTTCGGGGTGTTGTCGCAAATGGGCGATCACATGCTGCGCCGCCGCGTCGAACTTTCCGTCGTCCGCCAGCTTGTCCGCCTTGATAAGCGCGGGATAGGTTGTCACAGCGCCAAGAGCTATCGATCCGCGGGCTTCCTTACCTGCCATCATTCATACCCCAGCAAATTGCGCAGCCCCGGCACCTGATAATCGACTAGCGCGCGGTGCTGCGCGCCAAGCGTGGCGGGAAAATCCAGTGCGATGCCGGTCAAATTGTCGCGCGCGGTGCCGCTTTGCTTTCGATCGGATCCGATGCGGACGCGCTCCCGCCAGTCCGGCGGACACGCGATACCACACGCGTCCAGCAACCTTGCGAAAAAGACTTGGGCATCTGGGGCATCAAGGTCGCTGACATAGCGCACAAGATCCTCGTATCGCACCACATGGACGCGGGCACCCAGCCAGGCTGCGGCGTTCATTTCATAAATATCGCGGAGTGACGGAGCCTTGCCGGGAAGGCCGAAGATCATCATCGTCAACAGTTCATCGGGATCGAGATCGCCCGTCTTCAGATGATCCAGATTGCCGACGAATTGTTCCGAAACGAAGAAACGCGCGCGCGCGATCACCCAGTCATAGGGGTCGCGGTACAGCAGGATGCGCCGGGCGCGGGCGGTTTCGATCGCCGAAGCGTCAGCGAAGAAAAGGTGGCCCCAACTGAGCATCGGCCGATCGGTTGAAAAGGCCGCCCGATGCTGTTGCAGGTTCGCCCACTGGATGAAGTCGGCCTTATATTGTCGATCGACTGGCACGAACATGCGGAGGATGTTCCGCAGCAAATGACTGCCGCTTTTGGGGACGCTGTTGAGGAATATCGGCTGCTGCAACGGAATTTGCGAAAACCTGCGATTTTCGTCGTCCAGCGTGTCGGCCTTGACGCGGACCGTAGGCATTCTCGAGCTCTCTTTCAAAGGCGCAAAAAAAGGGGCGGCATGTCGCCATGCCGCCCCATTGCGCGATCTGTCAAATCCCGATCAGAATTTGCTGGACACGTTGATGAATGCCCGGCGCCCCGTAAAGGGATATTGCGATGCAACGACCACCGGACCCAGCATCGAAATCTGGCCACCGTTCAGCTTCGACACGCGCGGCGGGCGGGTGTCGAAGATGTTGCTGATGCCGAAGGTGATTTCAAAGCGATCGCCGATTTCCTGCGTGATCGATGCATTGTGATAGAAGGTCGCATCGGTCGTCAAGAGCGGGCAATAACGACCGCGCGTCGTTGAATCGATGCAGGGATCGCCGCCGTTGCGCCGCAGGAAGTCCTGAACGTCGGACGTTCCGCCAATGACATTCATGCCATAGAAGAAGGTCGTTCCGCCATTCGTCGCCCAGGTGAGGCGGAAATCGCCCACCCATTGCGGCGAACCCGCTTCGCCATTGTCCGATGTCGGAACCGAGGTCGGCAGGAGCTGGAAGTCATCCTTCGTCTGCCACGTCATGTCTGCCGTAAAGGACAGGCGGCCCAGGCGCCCGAGATCGTGGCGCAGGTTGAGCTGAACATCGACACCGCTGTTCTGCTGCCGTGCGATGTTCACATACTGGTCGTAAACCTCATCGACTGCGAGCGGGTCGGCCGTTTGGCCACGCGTGAACAGATTGCAAAGCGGTTCGTTGGCAAAGTCTTCCGAGTCATAACAGCCCAGAAGGATGTTGCGAGCGCCAAGCTGCGTGATTTCACCCTTCACCCGGATGTCGAAATAATCGACCGCCAGATTGATGGTCGTATCAGGCAGGAACGCGAGCTTCGGCGTCAGAACGGCCCCAAGAACCAGGGCGCTCGACGTTTCCGACCGCAGGTTTCCTAACCCGCCTTGCGAAAAGGCCGTCGCCGTGATGCTGCCCCCGGCATAATTGCCGGGAATGCCGTCCAAGGCGCAGTTGTCGGCCACGCGCTGCGTGGTCGTGCCGTTGTTCAAGCCATTCTGCCACAGGACGCAGGGATCGATGTTGCGCGCGTTGGGGAAGCTGGTTTCATTGGCAAGAAACTGTTCGAACAGCGCCGGGGCGCGGAACGATGTGCCATAGCTTGCCCGCAGGCGCAGCACATCGTTGAGCGCCCAGTTTGCACCCAGCTTGTACGTCCAGTTGCCGTTGTCGCTGTCCGATACGCCGTCCGACGCGCGCGTCGACTTGACGCTGGTGACGCGGGCGGCGGCCGACAAGGTCAAATTCTTGAAGAAGGGCTTATCGGCCAGAAGCGGCACATTGATTTCGCCAAAGGCTTCCTTCGTCACGCTTTCGCCGGCGGTGATGCCAGCTGTCGAAGCGCCCCAAGCGTTGCCCGCGCGGGTGATCTCGCCGGGCGTATCATTGATGCGGTCACGGCGCGCATTGATCCCGAGTGCGATTCCGACCGGACCGGCCGGCAGGTCGATCAACGTGCCCGACAGCGTCGCTTCGCCGGTGAGCTGGGTATAGACGGTCTTGCCTTCTTCCCAGTCAAAGAGGAACGCAACCTGCTCCGGCGTCATTTCCCCGCGCAGGAAATACGGGTCCATCCACGGAAGGTCGATGCACTGCTTGCCCGAAACAGGCGTCACCGTGCCGACGCAAGATGCCGTCTGGAAATTTCCCGTATCGTAAACGTCCTGCAAAATCTGCTCGGAACGATAGCGGCCGATGCTCTTGCTGTACTGACCATAGGCTTCCCAGCGCCAGTTGCTGCCGAACGAACCGCGCAGGCCGCCGACACCCCGGTAATAATCGACCTTCTGGCTCGCATCCGAATGATTGGTGATGCCGGTGGGGCTGACATAGTTGACCCCCGTCCAGCCGTTCGCCCAAATGGTGCCGGTTCCATAAAGGTTTCCGGTACCATAAAGATCGCCGGTGAAACCAAAGTTCCAGAACTGACGCCAACCGTTCTGATAGGTCTTGCGGCGGTTGAACAGAAACTCGCCGAACATTTCGATCGAGTCGCTGAGTTCGTAAGAACCTTCCGCATAAGCGGTGATCAGCGTCGTCTTGGGAATGATCGTCTGTTCTTCGACGAACGGGTGGTAGGCGTTCTGAACCGCCAGCGACGCCGCATCATAACCGGTCGGGAACCAGCCGGCCGGCGTTCCGAGGTCGCCGGGAAATGCAGGGGCCCCGTAAGCCGGGATGCCAAGCGTTTCACCCGGGTACTGATACTGGATCTGGTTGACGCCAGCCGGTGCGGTGTTGACGCCGGTGTTCGGCCCACCGGTTCCGTCGAGGCGCATATTGCCGATCAGATCATAGGTCCAGATATGACCCCATGTCAGATCCTCGCACTTATATTTGCCCGTGCGGGGGTCGACCAGATCGGCGCGGCTGCCGTCTTCGCGGAAGGTATAGGCTTCAGGGCAGGCGAGGTAGCTGCGATCGCCGCGCTTGAGCTCCTTCACATGGGTATAGTCGCCCGCCACCAAGATGTGGCCGCGGCTGAACGTCTTGCCCCATACGGCGCTGGCGCGATATTCTTCGCCGCCGCTGTCGAAGGGCGCCGACACGTTGAAATTGAGTTCGAGGCCGTTGGTATCGGTCTTGGTCTTGATGTTGACGACGCCCGCGACAGCATCGGAGCCATAGACCGACGAAGCGCCGGTTTTCAGGATTTCCACGCTGCTTGCAATCGCCTGCGGAAGAACGTTGAGATCGAAGGAGGAAACGCCGCCGCGTGTCCCGGCCGGGCCGGCGCGACGACCGTTGAGAAGAACCAGCGTCCGATTGGGGCCCAGACCACGAAGGTCGATCGTTTGCGCGCCAGGGCCGCCATTGGTGACGAAGTTCGACGAAATCGCAGCGGTGATCTGCGTGGAGCCCGCGGCAACCGGCGAGCTTTGCAGCGTCGATGCCAGATCGAACTTGCCTTCCTTGGACGCGATCTGCGGATCGATAACCGAAATCGGGTCGGGGCTGTTGAACGGCGTTACAGACCGCAAGCGCGAACCGGTAACAACAATCGCTTCTTCAGGTGCCGTGGCGGGCGTGGCCGCCGTATCATCGCTTTGCTGCGGATCGACCTCCTGCGAAAAGGCGGGAACGCTCATCATTACTGCCATTGCCGACAGGCTCGCCAGCCCCGAAAGGCGACGCAGGCGCGAAGACGCGCTATTAGGATACTGCATTTATATTCCCCGGTTTTGGTCGCCTTGCCCCAGCGACTTACTGTGGATGCAGGTGTGAAGTAACGAATGCCCTCTTATCACCTGCAATTTACGAACCCTTTCAAAGCCTCGTCGGCAAGTCAAGCGTTGGCGGTGCACCAGTTTGCGATTTTGTGCCTTTGGTGTGGCCAATATGCCGCACGGCGGAAGCATGCGTCCGGGCGCCGCGCTTGTCAGGCGGAGGCGATGCGAGACGATTGAAACGGCACGCGACAGCCGATAGGGCGAGAGGATGTTTGTTCCCCAATCGTCGATATACGACCGGCATTTGGCAGGCCGTTGTTGACATCGCCCTCGGTGTTCTTCGCGCTCGGCCTGTTCGCCGCGCTCTGGCTGGTCGCCGGGCTGTGGGCGGTCGGGCGCGGGGTTGCGATGCAGCGGCGCTCGGCGTTCGTCGCCGGGCAGACCGAACGCCTCGCCAGCCTGCT
>Ga0209941_1000936_pt1 | contig 25459 bp, 25 predicted proteins | sample ThiBiot_300_plan_FD_183945 | JGI IMG/M metagenome (GOLD analysis project Ga0209941, IMG submission 183945) | Wastewater bioreactor microbial communities from Cape Town, South Africa - Thiocy_solids_1 (SPAdes) | ecosystem: Engineered > Bioremediation > Thiocyanate > Unclassified | place: South... | reverse complement strand
GCAAGAAGCTGGGCGAGCAGACCCTGTGGGTCGGCGTCGCCAAGCGCGACGTGCGCTTCCGCCTGTACGCCGAGACGCACAACGTCGCCACGCGCGCCGAGGGCGAGAAGCTGATCGCCGACCTGCTGACCGAGCACCGCAAGCGCGGCGACCGCGTCCTGGTGGGCTTCGACTTCGATTTCGGCTTCCCGGCCGGAACCGCTGCGCGGCTGAAGCTGGACGGCCGCCCGTGGGACGCCATGGGCAAGTTCCTGGCCGCCAACATCGTCGACAAGGCCGATAATTCGAACAACCGCTATCAGGTCGCGGCCAAGATGAACCGTCTGATGACGGACGAGCCCTGGCCCTTCTGGGGCGCGCCCGCCAGCCAGGCTCAGCGCTGGCTGACCACGACCAAGCCGCCCGAAGGCGCCGGCGCCGACATCCCCGAGTTCCGCGCCACCGAACTGGCCGCGCGCAAGCACAAGCTGCCGCCCAAGAGCGTCTGGCAGATGCACGGCGCGGGCGCCATCGGCGGCCTGACCCTGGTCGGCGTGCCCATGCTGCGCCGCCTGCTGGATGCGCTAGGCGCCTCGGCCGCCGTCTGGCCCTTCGGCACCGGCTGGCGCGAACTGACCGAGGCCGACATCGAGCCGCTGTCGGCCGTCGTCGTCGAAGTCTGGCCCCTGATGTTCGAGGCCAAGCGCGCAGTCAGCGCCGAGGGCGTCAAGGAATACAAGACCCAGGCCCAGGTCCGCGCCGCCGCCGAAGCCTTCGCCCGCATGGACGACGCCGGCGACCTGCAGAAAGCCTTCGCCCCGCCCGCCAGCGCAGACGAAGCCCTGATCGCCCAGGTCGAGGGTGAAGAAGGCTGGATCCTAGGTGTCTAAATCTTCCTTCTCCCCTTGAGGGAGAAGGCGGGCGCCGGAGGCGCTCGGATGAGGGGTGTCAGCGCATCGGTTGTGAAAGCCGTGCTGACGCCCGCTCATCGAATTTCAAGAAGACGGAGTCGACACCCCTCATCCGTCAGGCTCAGCCTGCCACCTTCTCCCACAATGGGAAAGGTAGGATGGGTAGGTGTGCAAGAACCTCTTGGTTTTCAGGTCGCTCGTCGACAAGGAGTGTCCGCTCGCAATGCCGTGCCACCTGAGGTGCCACCTTCAACAAGTGCGGCCAAAAAGCCTTGAACGACAAGGTTCTAACTGTAGCACAAAACGCGTTGCAGTGCGAACAGTTGGCTGGTCGTTTTGCGCTACTCGATCACCGGCATGCCCTTGAAGATTGCCGGCGACGGCGGCGGTCCGTCAGTCCAGTGCCAGGTCTCACGGGTGCGCATCAGCCCCTGCGTGACCTGGGCCGGGACGGCCGGGATGTCGACGGGCGTTGGGGCATAGGTGCCTGACGGCGCCAGGTTCAGCCGGAAGCGGTGCGGGAAGCCACCGAAGCGCACCTCTATGACCATGTCGCGGACTGCGCCGTCGGGGATGACGACCTGTTCGGCCAGGATGGCGCCGCCGTGGGTCGTGCCGGGGTCGATGGTTGTCGTCTCCAGCATGGTCCGCCCTAGGGTGGAGATGGTATGATGCAGACGCCGCTGGATGTGGCCATGTGACGCCTGCAACTGGCCCGAGGCGCTGCGGTAGGCGATGTCATGGCGGCGCGGGTGGTCTTCCATTTCCTGAACGGTAAGGAAGTACTCCACTGCCGCGTCGGCCCAGGCCAGGTTCATATCGCGCTGGGCAGACACGCGGGCCGTATGGCGCAGGTAGTCGAAGTCCTGAACGCTGTAGGGCTGTCCGTCGAGATAGAGGCGCACGTCTTCGGCCCCGATATTGATCGGATTGCCAGAGGTGTTGAAGGCGGCGATCGAGAAAAAGAACTTCTGGGTGTCGTTGTAGCGCACCGGCAAAAGCATGATCGCGCCCGCCGGACCACTCGAAACCATCAGGGCGTTGCCGCGCGAGAAGCGCACGCCCACGCCGTGATCGGCCGTGGGTATCATCCGAACCTCCGGAGGCGGCGTAGTGGCGCAACCGGCCAGGGTCGCCATCGCGGCCACGACCACTGCTTTAGGAAATATCGACTTCATCCCCACGCCCATCCCTCCCCATCAGAACTGAACAGGCGTGCCGGCGATGCGGCCGCAAAATTGGTTCCAAGCGCCTTCGAAGTAGGCGGTGTTCAGGTCCTCGCCCCCGTCTATCAAGGCCGAGGCATCGCCTGTGCGATCAACGCCGGCCTCGAAGCGCTGAAAGCCCGACATGCCACCATAGGCGTTCCGCCCATTCACTTCGCCGCAGAACATGGTTGAGCCGTTGGAGTGCTCGATGCGGCGTACATTGCGGAACTGGGCTGACGACGGATCGCGCAATTTGTTTGTGACCGCCTGACGCGCGGCCGTTCGAATGCGCGTCGGCGTCCAGTTCACGGGCGGCGTGCGGGCGCGTTGGGCTTCGACGCAAGCCGCATAGGCGCCGCTGGCGAGGTTCTGCATCCGCGCCATCACCGCATTGGGGCTACCCGGCGGATAGCCGCCATTTGTGGAGCAGGCATCTGCCTGTGCTGCTGCAGGTCCTGCGGCGGCGAAACTCAACGTCAGCATGGCTCCAGCCAGCAGAATGCCTTTGGTCACGGAGTACCTCCCTATCAATGGGCAACATAGTGCCTATGAAGGGTTGCCAGAAAGTTAGGCAAGATAGTTCCTAGAGATTGCGCGGTGTCACAGTCCCCATGCGCCCATGCGATGGGAGGACCGAGTCGGCGCCAATGTGAGGCGATTGAGGCGAGCGAAAGGGCTCAGCCAGGAAGCGCTTGCTCATGAAGCTGGCATGGCCATGCGCTATCTTGCCGGCATTGAGCGCGGCGAGGAAAACCCTTCACTGGCCTTCTTGGTGAAGCTGGCGGCAGCGCTTGATATTCATCCTGCCCGTTTATTCGATTAGACGACCGCATTTGTCTCGAAGCGGCGGCTGGGAATGTCCGCGCTGTCTTGAAAGGCGTGTCCATAGCCTTCGACTTGCCGCAGGGTCCGCCCGGGCTGCCAATGCTGGTCGCGCCAACTCGCGGGTGGACGGCGCGCCGCGTTCGCGCCACTACTCTCGGCTGTGGGGGCTAATATGACGGACACACAAGGTCGGCTTTTCGACGAGAGGTTTCTCGACCGCCACGCTGGTTCAATCATTCACGATCCAGCCGTCTCGATAGTCGAACTGGTGGCCAACGCCTGGGACGCCTGGGCGACACGGGTTGAGGTAGTCTGGCCCGAGCAGGGCGGCAGCCGAGTCTTCTCCATCACTGACAACGGCAAGGGACTGACCGAGACCGAGTTTCGACGGCGGTGGGGCACCTTTGACTACAACAAGCACGCCGAGGAGGGGCCCGTCTCCGCCCCGCCGCCCGAACTGGCGCAGTTCGCCGGTCGTCGCGCCTACGGACGCAACGGCCGTGGGCGGCACGCCGCGTTCCGGTTCGGCGACACCTATCGCGTGCGGACCTGGCGCGATGGGGTTGAATTGATCTTCGAGGTCCGCCGCGACGTGGCGAAGGCGTTCGACTTCGAACTGATTTCAAAGCGAGAAGTGCCTCCCGGTCACGGTACCGAAATTTCAACCGCTGACGCCACAGGGACCGGTATGACGTCCCAGCAGGTTCGCGAGACCCTTGGCACGCGTTTCCTATCAGACCCCAACTTCACCGTGGTGGTCGATGGCACAGTGGTCACGTTCGCGGACGTGCCGTCCGATCGGCTGAGCGAAAGCGACATCGAGATTCCGGGGGTCGGGACGGCGAGTTTGACCGTGATCGACACGCAGAAGGCCGACAAGACAACCCGCCAGCACGGCATTGCTTGGTGGGTCGACAACCGCCTCGTCGGCAGTCCCGGCTGGCAGGATTTCGATCTAGACGGACGATCCAGCGAGGCTAAGCGTTTTCTATTCATCGTGCGCGCCGACTTCCTTGCCGACTCCGGGGCGACCCTCGCGGACTGGTCGGGATTCCACGCCCACAAGCCCGAGTGGCAGGCGACGCGGGAAGCCGTGTTCGGTCGTATCCGCGAGTTTCTCGCCAGCATCACCGCCGAGCGCCGCCGAGAGGCCAAAGCGTCCGTAAAGGAAAGCATGAGCGAGGCCGTCAGCAGACTGGCTCCCGTGAGCCGCGAGCGCTGGAACGACTTCGTCGACCTAGTCGTCGACACCTGCCCGAGCATCAATGCGGAGGAGGTCGAACAGGTCGCAGCGGTTTTGGTCAAACTCGAAATGGCCACTTCGAAATACGGACTGATACGGCAGTTGCACGAAATGAAGCCGGGAGACCTAGATGAATTGCACGCCCTTCTTGCCGATTGGACGGTGAGGACGGCGAAGATCGCGCTTGATGAAATCCAGGGCCGTCTCAAACTGATCGCCGAGTTGGACCTAAAGCTACGCGACGAGACGCTGAGCGAAGTGGGGCATCTCCAGCCCCTGTTTGAAAAGAGTCTGTGGGTGTTCGGCCCAGAGTTCGAAAGCCTGGAGTTCACCAGTAACAGGGGCATGACGCGCGTCATCCGTGACATCTTCGGCTCTGGCGAAACCGGCTCGCTGCTGCGCCCGGATTTCGTCATCGTCCCGGATGGCAGCGCCGGATTCTACAGCCGTGACTCGCACGACCTGGGTCACGATGTGGACGGGGTCGCACGGCTCGTGATCGCAGAGATCAAGAAGGCTGGGGTGACCATCGGTGCCAAGGAGAAGGATCAGCCGTGGCGCTACGTCAAAGAGTTGCGCGCTAAGGGCCTAGTCACCGATGCGACCGAAGTGACCTGCTATGTCCTCGGCTCCCAAATCGATCCGAATGAGACAGCCGTCGACAGCAAAGGTGACCGCGTGAAGATCATCGCCATGACTTACAATACCTTCATTCGCCGGGCTGAAAAACGCATGCTGGGTCTGCGGGAGCAATTGCGGGAAGCCCCATTCCTAGCTGAAGCCGGGATCGACGCGACTGGATTTCTTGAGCCCAAGCGGCCCCTCCAGGCCAGCCTCGAATTCACGGGGTAGTCCGCCTAAATCCAAGACAATGATAGCGCTGGTCCTTCCACACGACCCGACCTGGGCGCAGGCTTTCAGGGCAGAAGCGTGCTCGATCATGGCGGCTGTCGCCCCGGCCGACCTGACGCTCCATCACATCGGTAGCACGGCTGTGCCTGGCATTCTGGCGAAGCCAATCATCGACATCCTGGGAGAAGCGTCCAGCCCGCAGGTCATCGATCGATCTGCATCCCATTTGGAGGCGATCGGCTACGAGGCGATGGGAGCCTACGGGATCGAAGGCCGGCGGTATTTCCGTAAGAACGCTCCTGACGGCACACGAACCCATCATCTGCATGTGTTTGAGGTAGGGGCGCCGCAGATCGCTCGTCACCTAGCGTTTCGCGACTATCTGCTGGCCTTTCCTCATCGGGCTGCGGCTTATTCAGCACTGAAGGCACGGATCGTGGCCGGTTCGGTATCGAACGGCGCGACCTATCAGGATGAGAAGGCGGCTTTTGTCGAAGAATTGAATGCTGAGGCTACGGCTTGGCGACGGGCGGGGCGTGGCCCCATCGATCGCTAGAGCGTGACCCGTCCAGCAACCGCCCCGCCCAGAATGAGGATCGGCGTCCAGCGCGGCTTGATCCGCCAGGCGGCGATCAGGGCGACGAGGAAGATCGCTCCGGCGATCCATAGCGACGATGCCGACTGGGCCGTGGTCCAGGCCAGTTGAAGCGAGGTGGCGGCGATGACGCCGACAACGGCGGCGGCCACGCCAGCTAGGAGCCGGTGTAGCGCCGGGCTTTCGACCACGGCCTCCAGGTGATTGAACAGCACCATGGAGAAGGCGAATGCCGGCAGGAAAATCCCGGCGGTGACCGCCAGGGCGCCGGCCCAGCCGCCGACGACGTAGCCGGTGAAGGTGCCGAAGATCACCAGGGGCGCCGGCAGGACCCCGGCGATCGCCACGCCGTCCAGAAAGACCCCGTCCGGCAGCCAGCCGCGACCCACCGTGTCAGCCCGTACATAGGGGATGGCGGTGTAGGCGCCGCCGAATGTCAGCAGGCCGCCCTTCAGTCCAGCGACGAAAAGGGCGACGAGTTGCGGCGACGCCTCGGATGAGATCGGAACCGCTGGCGGTGTGACGTCAAAGCCGGCGCCGAGCAGGACCGCTGTAAGGATAGCAACAGCCGCGATAGCGACGGCCAGCCAGGGGCGTTGTTCCACGGCGTAGATCAAGCCGCATGCCACCAGCGGTATCCAGAAGGGCGCGTGCAGCAACGAGGCGACAAAGGCGCCGATCGCCAAAATCCATAACAGTTGGTCCTCCAGCACATGGGCGCCGATGCGCTGGACGGCGCGGATGATGATGGCGACCACGACAATCTGAACGCCCAGCAGCAGGCCCGTCAGACCTGTCTGGCCAGCGATGAAGCGCTCATAGAGCCATGCGGCCGCCAGCATCAGAACGAAGCCAGGCAGCATGAAGCCGAGGCCCGCCAGGAGGCCGCCGATCCGCCCGCGCGCCATCATGCCCATGTGGACGCACAACTCGTGGGCTTCGGGTCCTGGCAACACCTGCATCACGGCGAGAAGCCGGTTGAAGCGCGGACTGGAAATCCATCGCTCTTCATCGACCAGGGCGCGGCGGATCATGGCGATCTGGGCCACCGGACCGCCGAACGCCAGGAAACCGAAGCGCAGGAATTTGAGGAACAAGGCCGCCAAGGTCAGGCGGGGCGGTCCAAGGGCGTCGGAAGAAGCGGTCATGGCCTTGTCTCGCTGGTCGCGGACACTGATGACAAGGCGGCGTCTGAAGCGTCGCCCCAGCGAGCGGCCGCGACCGCGCGCGCCCCATACTAGCTTCACCAGCGGTGAATTGGCAGCCGGCGCCCGCGCTTCAGAACGGCGGCGCGCTAAAGGTACTTCGTGATCTCGCGGAACTCCGCCATCGCCAGCTTCGCTTCGACGGGATCGCCGTCAGCGGCATGGGCCAGGCAGTGGTCGATGTGGTCGTGGATCAGGGTCTTCTTCGCCGCCGCGACCGCCTTCTCGATGGCGTGCAACTGCTGGGCCAGGTCAAGGCAGGCGCGTTGGTCCTCCATCATCTGGATGACCGTACGCAGATGCCCTTCGGCGCGTTTGAGGCGCTTGATGACTTCGGGATGAGACGCATGAGAGATGTGTGCCATGCGTTTGACCTATCCCCCCGGTAGGGATAGGTCAAACGCGGAAACGCCGCACTGAAAGCCACCTGATGTTCTCCCCGCTTCGGAACGCCGCCTATCGCCACCTGTTCATCGCCCAGGTCGCGGCCCTGCTGGGCACCGGCATGGCGACCGTGGCCCTGGGGCTGCTCGCCCATGATCTGGCGGGGGCTGGAGCCGGTGAAATCCTTGGGGTCGCCCTGGCGATCAAGATGATCGCCTATGTCAGCGTGGCGCCCTTCGCCAGCGCTCTGGCCGCCAAGCTGCCGCGCAAGACCTTGCTGGTTTCGCTGGACGTGGTGCGCGCCGCCGTCGCTGCCTCCCTGCCGTTCGTGAATGAAGCCTGGCAGGTCTATGGCCTGATGACGGTGCTTTATGTCGCCTCCGCCGCCTTCACGCCGGCATTCCAGGCCATGATTCCTGACCTGCTGGATGACGAAGGCGAGTACACCAAGGCCCTGTCGCTTTCCCGTCTGGCCTCCGATCTGGAAAGCGTCGCCAGTCCTGTGCTGGCGGCCATTTTGCTATCCGTCATCAGCTATCACAACCTGTTCGTCGGCACGGCGCTCGGCTTCATCCTGTCCGCCGGCTTCGTCGTGACGGCGGTTCTGCCTCGGCTGTCGACGGCCCAGGCCCTGCCGTTCTTGCGTCGTCTCACCGGGGGCGTGAAGCTGTTCGCCCTGACGCCGCGTCTACGCGGATTGCTGGCGATCAGCCTGGCGACGGCGGCGGGCGGCGCCATGGTTTTCGTCAATACGGTCGTTCTGGTGCAGTCGAACTTCGGCCTGTCGCAACAGGCGACCGCCTGGGCCTTGGCCGCATTCGGGGGCGGGTCGATGACGGCGGCGGTGCTCTTGCCCAAGACCCTGGAGCGCGTGACGGATCGCAGCGCCATGGTTTCGGGCGCGCTGCTGATGACGGGGGTGCTGATCGCCGGCGCTCTGTTCGCCCGCAGCTACCCGGTGCTGATCCTGCTCTGGGTCGTCATGGGCTTCGGCTATTCCCTGACCATCACCCCCGCCGGACGCGCCTTGCGGCGGTCATCGACGGCTGGCGAACGCCCCGCATTGTTTGCGGCCCAGTTCGCCCTGTCGCACGCCTGCTGGCTGATCGCCTATCCCATGGCCGGATTGGTGTCGGCCGAGGCCGATCCCCAGGCGGCCTTCGTCGTGCTGGCGGTGCTGTGCGGTTTCGGCGCGCTCCTGGCGCTAGCCGTTTGGCCGTCGCATGATCCGCAGAACCTGTTGCATCATCACGATGAACTGGACCCGGACCATGAGCACCTCAATGAAGGGATGCGTCCTGACCCGGCTGGCGTCGCGCACGCCCACCCTGTCGTGATTGACGACAATCACCGCCGGTGGCCGAAGGGACGGTAAGACCGCAGGTCAGGCGTCATCGTTGTCCAGGTCGGCAGGTTCATAATCGTAGTCGATCAGATCGCCTGGGCGACAATCCAAAGCGGCGCATAGACGGGCCAGGGTAGAGAACCGGATGCCCTTCACCTTGCCGGTCCGAAACAGAGAAAGTTGAGTCTCGCTAAGGCCGATGCGAGCCGCGAGATCGCGCGCCTTCATTCCCTTGGACGCGAGCATGGAGTCCAGCGTCACGCGAACCGGCATCAGACCATCGCGTCGAGTTCAGTCTGAATATCTACCGCGTGATCAATCAGGGTCGAGACCAGCAGAAGGCCAGCGCCAGCGACGGCAAGTGTCAGCCCGGCCGGATCGAAATGGAGATAGCCGCCGGTGGAAGCGCCCAGCCAGCGGCTGGCGTTGCTGACGATGAAGACGCTGATCAGGCCGCCTGTCGCTAGGCAGACCCCCATGCGTTGAAGGCCCTTCGCCAATCCGCAATGAAGCGGTCGCCCCTGGGGCGGCGAGCCGGCGGCCCGACCGAGGAAGACTAGGGCCATCAGATAGAAGACGACCGGGATAGAAGCGATCAAGTCCGCAGCCACAAGCCGCAGGTGATCCGGGCCAGCGTCGGCGGGCCAAGTGGCGACCGGCGCGACAAGGTACATCAGGCCGAGCACACCCCCGACCGCCGCCGCCACGACATAGCAGAGGTGCTGGAGGGTCTGGCGGCGCCGGTCGAACTGCTGGCGGGCATGGGTGCGCATGCGAAACTCCATTTTAAGTCTGACTTAAAATAACAGTGTGCGCTTACCTGGCGCTTCAGACGCTGCCGTACCCTGCCGGTATCGCGATCTGGTGACGGCTTGGGGTTCTGAACGGCCTAGCTGCAAGGGTCTCCGACGCGCAGTCGCGTCGCAGTGGCCGCGAAGGTTTCAGGGTGGCCGACTTCAAGGCGCAAACGATCGACAGCTGCAGCATCTTCAAGGCGGTAGAAGCTTCTCGCGCCATTGGTGCAGACAACCTGGCTTCCGAACCGTTGGGGACGATTATTGAACATCTCCACCCTGTCAAAGAGTAGGGCGTAGTCGCGACCGCTGACTTCGCCCTGCTTCGCCAGGGGCTCCATCCGCGAAAGCACTTCCTGCATGAAGGACTGGTCAGGGGAATGTTGCACAATCAGCCAAGCGTCCGTCGTAGTCTGCTCGCCATCGCGGCTGTTTCTGAACCAGCCGTCGGAGGGAAGGTTGGCTTTCAGGTAGTCGGTGTTGTCAGCGTCGATCTGCTGAATGTCGGCTGCAATCAGGCGAGCCGAGGCCGATTGACTGCCTTCACTTCTCATGGCCTTCACATAGGCTTGGCGAGCGGCCTGATCGACATCCACGCGTCTGCGCAAACCTGCTGAAAATGAGATGGGGGAGCCAGAGGAGGCGTGCGCGGAGCGCAAAGAAGCCATCTCGGAGCGATAGGCGACCAGCCCTTCGCTATCCTGGGCGGCGGCCGATGAGTGGCCAGGAGCGGCGCCTCCAAGCGCCAGCATGGCTAGGCCAATCAGTCGTGCGAACAAGGATTTCATCGCCCTAGTCTAGGCGGCCGGATAGATTTTCGACAATCATTGATATGTATGGTTGTCGATGAACCCCGGCTTCGCCCTGGGCGAGGCGAAGCCGGGGGCGATCGCCGTTAGACCACGCGCTTCACTTCGGTGTAGGCGCCCTCTGTCTTGAGGGTGATGGTGACCGGTGCGCCGGTCCGGTTGCGCCAGAACCAGCCGTGGCTGCCGGTGAAGGCGGCGGTCAGGACGCCTTCCTCACGCTGGGACGAACCCTTGCCGTAGCCATGGTAGGAAACGCCCGGCCGATCCGCGTGGGTATCGAAGTTGATCTTGCCGCCGCTGCTGGTCCAGGTGAACCGCGCCGTGGCGCCTTCCTCCATGACCAGTTTGATCTCGGCGCCCTGATCAGGCTGGAGCGTCAGGACGGTTTCGTCGGTGCGCGGCGCGCCCGGCGCCGCAGGCGCAGGCGCGGGCGTCGTGGCCGTGGGCGCGACGGGAGGGGCGGCCGGGGCCGTCGACATCGGCGTTGCATCGATTGCCGCCGCGTCGGCTGCAGCATCCGCCGCCGCTTCTTCGGCGAGTTGGCGCTTGATGCGGCCCATTTCCGTCAGGCCGAACACCGAACCGATGCGGGTGGGATCGACGCCGTATTCGGCGGGAAGGACGACGGTGACCAGGAGCGCGGAGGCGACGACGGCGGCGATGCCGGTGGACTTCAGCAGTTGGCCCGTGGACGGCAGGTCGGCTTTGGCGGGACGGTTTGCGTTGTACATGAGGGTGTCTCCGATCACATGACGAAGAAGCCGACGAGCTGATAGCCCGTCAGGATGAAGCCGAGCGTCATCAGCACGACGTTGGTGAGGTAGGCGTGTTTCCAGAAGCCGTTCGAGCGGCGCCAGAAGCCCATCAGGATGAGGATGCCGCCCAGGGCGAGCAGCTGTCCGATCTCGACGCCGATGTTGAAGGCGACGAGGTTCCAGAGCAGGCCGTCCGGCGACAATTGAAAGTCCTGCAGCTTGGTCGCCAGGCCGAAGCCGTGGAACAGGCCGAAGATCATCGTGGCGGCCTTGGTGGAGGGCTGGAAGCCAAACCACCTCTGATAGGCGCCCATATTGTCCAGGGCCTTGTAGACGACCGAAAGGCCGATGATGGCGTCGACCAGATAGCTGGAGACGCTGATGTTCATCAGCACCCCGAGCAGCAGGGTCGAGGAGTGACCGATGGCGAACAGGGTCACATAGATGCCGATGTCCTTCATCCGGTAGAGGAAGAAGATCACGCCGAACAGGAACAGCAGGTGGTCGTAGCCGGTGACCATGTGTTTGGCCCCCAGGTAGACGAAGGGCCAGAACAGGAAGCCGGAGGTTTCCTGGATGTAGCCCTTGTCGCCCTCGGCGACGCCATGGGCGAGGACCTGGCTGAGCAGGCCTTCAAGGAAGAGGAAGCCGACCACCAGGACCGCCAGGGTCCAGGGTGATCGAAGCCACGACAGTCGGTCGCGGCAGGGTGCGGAAGTCATGGGCATCCTTGCGATTGGAACAGTGAGGCGACATCCGCCGTCATGGCGGCGGTCGCGTAGAGGAAGCGGCGCTGAAGACCGGCCGCCCCATTCGGGGCGGCCGATCGCGTCGGAGCGCGCTGCGACGGCGGAAGGGCAGATGGTCCAGCCAGGCGGGCTTGGGGCGGTCGCTCGGGGCGTCGCGTCCATGCACCAGGCTGTAGAGGGCCGGCAGAACGAGCAGGGTCAGAATCGTCGAGGAGACGATCCCGCCGATGACCACGGTGGCCAGCGGCCGCTGGACCTCCGCGCCCGCGCCGATGTTGACCGCCATCGGCACGAAGCCGAGGCTGGCGACCAGCGCCGTCATGAGCACCGGACGAAGACGCGTCAGCGCTCCCTCCCGAATGGCCTGTCCGACGGGTTTGCCCTCTTCGATCAAGCCCCGGATGAAGCTGACCATCACCACCCCGTTCAGCACGGCCACGCCCGACAGGGCGATGAAGCCGACGCCGGCCGAGATCGACAGGGGCAACCCCCGCAACGCCAGCGCCGCCACCCCGCCGGTCAGGGCCAGAGGCACGCCGGAGAAGACGATGGCGCTGTCCCTCCAGGAGCGGAACAGGGCGAACAACAGGCCGAAGATCAGCAGCAGCACCCCTGGCACGACCAACTGCAGCCGCTTGGCGGCCGAGATCAGTTGCTCGAACGTGCCGCCGTAGGAGACCCAGTAGCCGGCGGGCAGGTCGACTTCTCGATCCACCCGTTCCTGCACCTCGCTGACGAAGGAACCCAGGTCGCGGTTGCGGACGTTGGCGGTGACGACGATGCGACGCATTCCGTCTTCGCGGCTGATCTGGTTCGGACCGGTCTCCAGCGCGATCATGGCGATCTCGCTGAGCGGCACGAAGCCGCGCGACTGACCGTTGGCGCCTGGCAGCGGCACCTGGATGCGGCCGATGGCGTCGGTGTTGCGCCGCAGGTCTTCGGGCAGGCGCACGACGATGTCGAAGCGTCGGTCGCCTTCGAAGATTTGCCCCGCCGTGGCGCCGCCCATGGAGGTCGAGATCACCGACTGAACATCGTCGATGCTCAGGCCCAGACGCGCGATGGCGTCGCGGTTCGGCGTGATCAGCAGCATGGGCAGGCCGGTGACCTGCTCGGACTGCGGGTCCGCCGCCCCGCGCACGGAGCCGACGATCTCCTCGATCTGGGAGCCCAGGGCGACGAGTTGGTCCAGATCATCTCCGTGGACCTTGATGGCCACGTCGGCGCGAACGCCGGACAGCAGTTCGTTGAACCGCATCTGGATGGGCTGGGTGAACTCGTACTTGCTGCCCGGCACCTCGTTCACCGCTTCTTCCATCTCGCGGACGAGTTGGAGCCTCGGCTTGCGGGGATCGGGCCAGTCCTTGCGATCCTTGAGCAGGATGAAGGTGTCGGCGACCGACGGCGGCACCGGGTCGGTGGCGACCTCCGCCGTGCCGATCTTGGCGACAACGCGTTCGACCTCCGGGAACTTGGCCAGACGGGCTTCGAGCGCGGTCTGCATCTCGATGGCCTGGCTCAGGCTGGTGCCCGGAATGCGCAGGGCGTGCATGGCGATGTCGCCTTCGTCCAGGTTCGGCACGAACTCCGATCCCATGCGCGAGGCGATCAGGGCGGTCCCCGCGACCAGGGCGATGGCGATCGCCACCATCGTCACGCGCGCCTTCAGAGCGAAGTCGAGCGCAGGCTGGTAGCCGGTGCGCGCCCAGCGCATCAGGAAGCTGTCCTTCTCCTGGACCTTGCCGGTGACGAACATCGCCACGGCCGCAGGCACGAAGGTCAGCGACAGGACCAGGGCGGCGGTCAGGGCGATCACCACGGTGATCGCCATGGGATGGAAGGTTTTGCCCTCCACGCCGTCCAGGGCGAAGATCGGCACATAGACCAGGGTGATGATCAGGACGCCGAACAGGGACGGCCGGATCACTTCGCTGGAGGCGCGCGCCGCCAGGGAGAAGCGTTCCTCGCGGGTCAGCAGGCGGCCCTGTTGGTGTTGGGCCTCGGCGAAACGCCGCAGGCAGTTCTCGACAATGATGACGGCGCCGTCGACGATCAGACCGAAATCCAACGCGCCCAGGCTCATCAGATTGCCCGAGACGCCAGTGCGCACCATGCCGGTGATGGTCATCAGCATGGTGATCGGAATGACCGCCGCTGTGATCAGGGCCGCGCGGAAGTTCCCGAGCAGCAGGAACAGAACCACGATCACGAGCAGGGCGCCCTCGACCAGGTTCTTCTCGACCGTCTTGATGGCGCGTTCGACCAGGTCGGTGCGGTCATAGACGGGCGAAGCGACCACGCCGTCCGGCAGGGCTTTCGCCGCTTCCTGAAGGCGGGCCGACGCCGCTTGGGCGACGACCCGGCTGTTCTCGCCGGCCAGCATCAAGACGGTCGCCAGAACCGTCTCCTTGCCGTTCTCGGTCGCGGCGCCGGTACGAAGTTGTTCGCCCAGGCCGACCTCGGCCACCTCCGCGATGCGGATAGGGACGCCGCCGCGCGTGGTGATGACGATGTTCGACAGGTCCTGCGCCGTGGACGCCTGCCCCGGAACCCGGATCAGCCACTGCTCGCCGTAGCGTTCGACGTAGCCGGCCCCGACGTTGGCGTTGTTGCGTTCCAGCGCCGACACCACCTCGCTCATCGTCACGCCATAGGCGGCGAGACGTTCAGGGCGGGGCGTGACGTGATACTGGCGCTCGAAGCCGCCGATGGTGTTGACCTCGGTGACGCCGGGCGTGTTGCGCATCTGCGGGCGGATCACCCAGTCCTGCAGGGTGCGAAGGTCTTCAGGCGTGTAGGGCGTGCCGTCCGCCTTGCGGGCGCCCGGCTTGGCCTCGATCGTGTACATGAAGATTTCGCCGAGGCCGGTGGCGATCGGCCCCATCTCCGGCGACAGTCCGGCTGGCAACTGGTCTCGCGCGGTTTGAAGCCGCTCGTTGACCAGTTGGCGCGCCCGGTAGATGTCGGTCCCGTCCTCAAAGACGACCGTGACCTGGCTCAGGCCGTAGCGTGAGACCGAGCGGGTGTAGGAGAGCCCCGGCACCCCTGCCACGGCCGTCTCGACCGGGAAGGTGATGCGCTGCTCGGCTTCGAGCGGCGAATAGCCGGGCGCTTCCGTGTTGATCTGAATCTGGACATTGGTGATGTCGGGCGTGGCGTCGATCGGCAGCTTCTGGAAACTCCAGACGCCGATGATCGCTGAGGCCAGGACCAGCGCCAGCACGATCCAGCGATGCCGGATCGACAGGCTGATGATGCGTTCAAGCATGGCGACGCATCCCCCTAGTGGTCATGGCTCGCGCCGGACTTCTCGATGTCCGCGCGAATGAGGAAGGCGCCGTCGACGACATAGGTCGTTCCCGGTTCGATGCCGCCCAGGACCTCGGTCCATTCTTCGGTGCGCCGGCCCAGTTCGAGCATGCGCACCTCATAGGTGTCGCCGACCTTGGCGTAGACCACGGTGAAGTCGCGGAAGGGCTGCAGCGCCTCGGTGCGCACCGCCAGCGGAACCTGGCCTTCGCCGACCTGGACCAGGCCGGACACGCCCAGGCCGGGCCGCCAGACGCCGCCCTGGTAAGGCAGGTCGACGTGGGCGACGAGGGTCTGACTGAGGACGTCGTCCGACGGCAGGATAGCCTCGATGACGCCGCTGGCCGTGTGCTCGCCGGCGAGGCTCTTGAGTTCGACCCGCTGACCGACACGAACCCGTTCGGCGTCGCGCGGGTAGAGGAAGAACTCCGCGTGCAGCCGGGTCGGGTCGCCGATCACCAGCATGGGCGCGCCATTGCCGGTAATCGAGCCGGGGTTGACGTTCTTGGCGGTGATCACGCCGGAGATGGGCGCCGTGACGGCGTAGGTCTGCAGGCTTTCGCTGGACTCCACGCGGGCGACGACCTGACCGCGCGAGACGCGTTGGCCTAGCTGGACGGTCAGGGACATGACGCGGCCCGGATAGCGGGCGTGGACCTCGGCCTGGCCCTCGGGCGTGATCTCGACCCGGCCGCTGAGCGGCAGGGTCTCGCCCAGGACGGCGGGGCCGACCTGCTGGGTCGTGACGCCTCCGGCGCGGGCGGCGTCGGCGCCGATGACCGTCCGTCCTTCATAGGACTGATAGGACCAGGTCGAACGCTTGCCCGCCTGGGTGGCGGCGACTGAAACGTCGAACGAGTGGGGCTCGGACACCACGCCCGAACTGGCCAGGTAGTCGTTCTCCGGCGTGAAGGTGAAGCGATCCACCTTCGGCCCGAGGCGGGTCAGGGCGATGCTGGCCTGGACCAGTTTCGGGTCGACCGGCTTGTCCTTGAGGTAGGGGTAGAGGCGGAACAGAGGCTCCGGCCCTTCCTCATAGATGGTCACCTCGATGGCGAAGTCGCCGTCACGAAGCAGGCGGCCGTTGTGCGGCCCGCGTTCGTAGTCGGCGGCGGCCGCTGCTTCGCTTTCCGGCTTGGCGGCCTGATCGCCGCCGCCGCAGGCGCTCAGCGTCAGGGCCACAGCGGTCAGGACGCCGCCCAGCGCGGACGCTGAAGTGCGAGACATCTTCATGGTTGGGTCTCCAGGCCGAGCAGGTCGGTATGCGCGCCGGTCAGGCGGTCCAGCCGCGCGCGGTCGTTGTGGAAGGTCTGCAGCACGGCCACGCGGCGGGCCTTCGTCTGCAGCAGCGCGGTGTGAGCGCTCATCACGTCGTTGTAGGTGAAGCCGCCGCGAGCGAAGCCGTCCCGGACCAGGGTCACGGCTCGTTGCGCCTGCGGCAGGGTTTCCTCGGCGATGCGCCGGGCTTCATTCGCCCGCGCCAGAAGTTGAACCTGCAGACGGGCGATCTCGCGTTCGCGTTCCTGGCGCAGAGCGTTCTGGTCGGCCTGGGCCGCCAGGCCCTCAGCGCGGGCGCGGTCGATGGCGCCCTGGTTCCGATCATGGCGCTGCAGCGGGATCGACCCGCCGAAGACGAGGGCGACCTCATTATCCCAGATATGCCGGACGCCGACGCTGACCGTCGGGTCAGGCACGGCGCGGGCCTCCTCCAGCCGCGCCTGGGCGTCGGCGATGGCCTGACGGGCGCGGAAGGCCTCCAGGTCGGTCGATGCCACTTCACCGGCGGCGACGCGCGATGCGCTGGTGTCCTCGAAGTCGGACTGACCTAGGTTGAAGTCGACGGTCCCATCCCAGAACTTCGCCAGGACGATCCGCGCCACGCGGACCGCGATCTCCGCCTGGTCGAAGTCGATCTGGGCCTGGGCCAGTTCAGCCTCGGCGCGGGCGCCGGCGAACAGCGGATCGCGAGCCGCATTGACCCGACGCTGCACTTCGGCCTGGAAGCGCTCCGCCAGCGAAAGGCGCTCGCGCGCGATCTCCAGCGTGGCCTGGGCGGCCATGGCCTCGGCCCAGGCGCGCTGGACCGCTTCCATACGGTCCAGTTGCGCGATCCTGGCCTGGGCGACGACCAGAAGGCCTTCGCTCCGCGCCAGGGTGGTGCGCGCCGGACGATCGCCCCCGCGCTCCAGCTTTTGCTCGTAGGACAGGGTGGTTTCGGTGCGCCCCAAGACGTCGCCCCCGCCGAGCGTCGGCAGGTTTTCCACCGTCAGACCGAGCGTGGGATTGGGCTTGAGATCAGCCTGGCGAACGCCGGCGTCGACAGCGCGCAGGCGCGCATCGAGGCCCGCTCGGGCGGGATCGGCTTCGACGGCGCGTCTAAGCGCGGCGTTCAGGGTGAGCGGCTGCCCGCTGACCGTGGCCCCGGCGGGGGACGACGATTGGGCGAGCACGATTGCGGGCGGCGACCAGGCCGCCGTCAGGACGAGCGCGAAGGCGGATGCAGCCGCGCCTCGCCCTCGCCATCCGGCATAGCCGGACTTGGAAGGTTTCAAGGGATGTCTCCAACAGGACGCGCACGGCCGTGAGGCCGCGCAGGATCAGCTTTTCAGGCGATCAGGCGTTCTGTCTGGGAGGTTGGTGCGGCGCATCGAGGATAGCGCCAGGCGGCACGGCGTCGGGCGCCGGGCCGAGATCGAGCGTGGTCACGACCCCTGCGCCGGTCGGATGGACAGGCGTCGCCAGTGCCACATGAATGTCGCCGCCGTTGTGATGGTGATGGCCGAGGGGCGATTTGCCGCCGTCATCGGCGACATCCATCGCCAGGACGGGAGTCGATGCGACGTCGCTCGTCGCCGCGTCGTGACTATGGCCGTGGTCATGATCGTGGGCCAGGTCGGCGGCGTCTTCATAGGAAACGCCGGGGAACTGAAGGCCGTGTTCGATTCTGTGCTGATTGTTCTGCACGCCATGCATCTGCACCGCGACCATGACGGTCACGCCCAGGCAGACGCAAAGGAGGCGGAACAAGCGTGGCAAATCGAAATTCTCCGATCGAATTTCGTTACGGGGAAACCGCCCATGATGCAACGGCGTGAAGGTCGCAGCACCTGGTCCTCAAACGCCTTTAGGAATCGCGCCGTCGCTTCAGCGGTTCCTGATCCGGGAAGCGCAGTTGCACGCCGGCTCCGAACGCGCCGGCTGGAATGAAGACAACACCGGCGTCTTCCAGGGTCGCAACGAGCAATCGCGCATTCGCCGTCGTAACGGGCGCAGCGGCGTTGGTGCTCTCAGCTTTCCGGACGGTGTTCAGGGCTAGTCCCGTGCGCTCCGCCAGATCGGACACGGACATATTCAAGAGCCCACGCGCTGCGCGCAACTGCGCCCCGGTTACGATAGCGCCGGAGGGACCTGTGTCGCGCTCGGAATTCATGATTGACCAATAGCACCATGTTTGATAAATAGCACCAATGCGTGAAAGGAGGTGCCTTTATGAGTGACGTTAGACCGGATCATCCCGCTTGTCCGCTCCATGGCAAGCCGCGCCATCGCCGGACCTGCCGAAGCTGCAACGCGGCCTATATGCGCGGCTACCTTAGCGCAGCACGTAAAACTCGCCCCACTTCCGCGCTTTTGACGCGAGCGCGTCAGCGGGCTGTCCGCCAGGGCGTGCCCTACACGCTTCGGCGGCAGGACATTTCCATGCCGCATAATTGTCCCGTCCTTGGTCTGCCCTTGACCGTGGGCGCGTCTAGGTGCGCCAGTTCCCCCTCGCTTGATCGGATCAATCCTGCCGAAGGGTATCAACCTGGCAATGTCAGGATCATCAGCGATCAGGCCAATCGCCTGAAAAGCAATCGTAGCCTGGAAGAAGTCGTCCGATTGAGCCAACGCGGGGTGCCTGAACGACAAGCGCAGTACGCCGCCGTCGCGGCCTATATGGAGCGGGAAGCGCTCTTGGCTGAGGTGAAGCGAAAGGCGGCGATCGACCCGTCGCCGGGCAGGCCCTGGCAAGTGATCGCTGATTTCCTAGAGAAGCGCTTTCGCGAATATATGCCATGACAACTTCAAGTATCAGAAGTATTCATTTACACTAATACTGAATTAACTATCAAAGTAGTCGGTTTTTGCTATTTTTTCTTGACTAACTTTGTCGGTTAAGTTTTCGTAAATCTCACTATCAACTCGCACTGACCCACAGGAGATGTGCAACGAAGCAAGGAGAAACCATGAAGAACGACGAACGCGATGCACCCAGCCTGAGCCCGCTGGAGAACCGTTGGCTGACAGCCGAAGAAGCCGCCGCGTACATCGGGGTGAAGGTCGAGACGCTTTCGAAATGGCGTCTTCGCGGCCACGGCCCTCGCTATTCGGCCGCCTTGCGGCGCGACCCGCGCTATCGCCTGTCCGATCTCATGGAGCACATGGCCGCCCAGATGGTGTCAAACACCCGCGAGGCGCGCACCGTTCGCATCTCCTACGCCTCCGAACATTCCCCGACGACGCTGCGCCGACCGTTACGTCCGCTTCGGTCAGCGTAAGCGCCAACCACGCTGCGACCGCACGCGCTGATTTGGCGCCGCCTCGTGCGTATCTGTGAGGCGGCGCAATTCTGCACTCCACAGCGCTTCTGCGCCTCTAGGGGTTATCCGGTAGGGTTGTGCTGTACATAATTTCCATTATCTTGGAATTATGGAATCAGAAGCCGCCATCCTTGCTCTCGCCGCCCTAGCCCAGCCGACGCGCCTGGAGACCTTCCGCCTGCTGGTCCGACACGAACCCGAGGGCCTGCCCGCCGGAGAGATCGCGGACGCGCTGACCGTGCCCGCCAACACCATGTCGGCGCACCTCGGGGTTCTGTCCCGCGCCGGTCTGATCAGCTCGGAGCGGCGCAGCCGGTCGATCATCTACCGGGCTGACCTGGACCGCCTCCAGGCGCTGGTCGTGTTCCTGCTGAAGGACTGCTGCCAGGGCCGGGCCGAACTGTGCGAGCCGCTGTTGGCCGAACTCTCACCCTGCCGCGCCTGAGGTCATCATGGACGTCGCAATCTATCACAACCCCGCCTGCGGGACGTCGCGCAACACCCTGGCCCTGATCCGCCACGTCGGGATCGAGCCGCACGTCATCGAATATCTGAAGACGCCGCCCAGCCGCGCGATGATCATGGGACTGGTCGAGCGCATGGGCGTGCCGCTGCGCAGCCTTCTGCGCGAGAAGGGCACGCCCTTCACCGAACTGGGCCTCGGCGACCCCGCCCTGTCCGACGATCAACTTCTGGACGCCATCGAGGCGCACCCGGTCCTGCTGAACCGTCCGATCGTGGTCTCGCCACTGGGCGTGAAACTGTGTCGACCGTCCGAAGCGGTTCTCGACATTCTGCCGCCTGAGGGTCTGAAACCTTTCACCAAGGAGGACGGCGAAGTCGTCATCGACGCCGAGGGCCGGAGGGTCCGCTGATGGTCAATGTCGTGATTGCTGACCAGCCGAAGCGCCGTCTGTCCTTCCTGGATTCCTGGCTGACATTGTGGATTTTCGCGGCAATGGCGTTCGGCGTGCTGCTGGGCACGGTTGTGCCGGGCCTTCCCGCCTGGATCGACGGCCTGTCGGTCGGAACGACCAACATCCCCATCGCCATCGGCCTGATCCTGATGATGTATCCGCCGCTGGCGCGGGTGAAGTACGAGGAACTGCCGCGCGTCTTCGCCGACAAGCGCGTGCTGCTGCTGTCCCTGTTCCAGAACTGGGTGCTGGGGCCGGTGCTGATGTTCGCCCTGGCGGTCGTCTTCCTGCGCGATCAGCCGGAATACATGACCGGGGTCATCCTGATCGGTCTGGCCCGCTGCATCGCCATGGTGCTGGTCTGGAACCAGTTGGCGCGCGGCGACAACCAGTATGTGGCGGGACTGGTCGCTTTCAACTCGATCTTCCAGATCGCCTTCTTCAGCCTCTACGCCTGGCTTTTCCTGACCGTGTTGCCGCCCTTGTTCGGGCTGGAGAGCAGCGTGGTAGACGTCAGCGTCTGGACCATCGCCGGCGCCGTCCTGGTCTATCTGGGGCTGCCTTTCCTTGGCGGCTTCCTGACCCGACGGACCCTGGTCGCGAGGAAGGGGAACGACTGGTACGAGACGCGCTTCCTGCCACGCATCGCGCCGATCACACTGATCGCCCTACTGTTCACCATCGTCGCCATGTTCAGCCTCAAGGGCGGCGAGGTGGTCGCCCTGCCTCTGGACGCCCTGCGCATCGCCATCCCGCTGACGATCTACTTCTTCGTCATGTTCGTGGTCAGCTTCCTGATGGGGCGACTGATCGAGGCGGACTACCCGCGCACCACGGCCCTGGCATTCACTGCCGCCTCCAACAACTTTGAACTGGCGATTGCCGTCGCCATCGCAGCGTTCGGACTGGCCTCGCCGGTCGCCTTCGCCGCCGTCATCGGCCCGCTGGTCGAGGTGCCTGTGCTGATCCTGCTGGTGTCGGTCGCTCTCTGGCTGGGCCGCCGCTACTTCCCCGCGACCGCGCCCAAGAAAGACGTCTGCTGATGGCCTTCAGCGCTGTCGAGTTGCGCGAGCCTGCTCCAGACCTGATCGCTGCGCTGGAGGCCGACGGACTGCCAACGGATGATCTCCAAGAGCCTGGTCGGCGCTTCTACCGCTTCGGGGACGATGCCGGACTGATCGGCTACGGCGGGCTGGAGCAGATTGGCCCCGACGTCCTGATCCGCTCCATGGTCGTCGTCGACGCCCGTCGCGGCGGCGGTCTGGGCGCGGAGGTTCTCTCGTGGCTGGAAGCCCGGGCGGCCGAACGGACGGCGACCGCCCTCTACCTGTTCACGACCACGGCGACCGCCTTCTTCCAGCGGCAGGGCTACGTCGTCCTGCCGCGTTCGGCGGCGCCCGCCGCCATCGCCGCCTCTAGGCAGTTCAGCACCCTATGCCCAGCCTCGGCGGCTTTCATGTTCAAGGAGTTGCGTCCCCAATGACCCGTCTTCGCGTCCTACCCGATCCCGACCACCTGCCCGCACTCGACCCGGCCTACCTGTCCAGCCGGCCCGCGCTGGGTCTCGGCCCGAACGAGCATCCGCCGCGCATCCTGCTGCTCTACGGCTCGCTGAGGGATCGATCCTTTTCCCGTCTGTGCGTCGAGGAAGCCGCCCGCCTGTTGCGCTTCATGGGCTGCGAGACACGCATCTTCGATCCGTCCGACCTGCCGCTGACGGATCAGGTCGACTACGACGACCATCCCGCCGTCCACGAATTGCGCGAACACGCCCTGTGGTCTGAAGGCATGGTCTGGAGCAGCCCTGAGCGCCACGGCCAGATTTCGGGGATCATGAAACTCCAGATCGACCACCTGCCGCTCAGCATGGGCGGGATGCGCCCGACCCAGGGCCGCACCCTGGCGGTCATGCAGGTCTCCGGCGGCTCGCAAAGTTTCAACGCGGTCAACTCCCTGCGCCTTCTCGGTCGCTGGATGCGCATGATCACCATCCCCAACCAGTCCAGCGTCGCCAAGGCCTTCATGGAGTTCGACGAGAACGGCCGCATGAAGCCGTCCAGCTACTACGACCGCATCGTCGACGTGATGGAGGAACTGGTCCGCTTCACCATCCTGACGCGCGCCCATGTCGGCCAGTTGGTGGATCGCTATTCGGAACGGAAAGCAGCAGGCGTCTCGATCGATGCAACCCGCGATCTGTCGGCCATCGCGATTGGGCCAGCGGCAGCCTAACCGGCTTTCGGGGCGACGGCGCCCAAATGGCGTCTGAGGCCCAATGGTTGTCGAGCGCCGCATGTCAGAGTTTCTGACCTGCGGCGCCGTGGGCTGTTCAAGTGCATTGGCAATCACTGCCAACATTTGTGGCGGAGTCGGCTTACTCTCAGGACGTTACCGCTCATCTGAGGGCGCGGGGCTAAACGCATGCGGCCCTACCATTCGCGCGATTTCGTCGCTCCAGGCATGCTGAGCGGCCCGCACCTTCTCGCGCATCGTGCGGACATTGTATCGGCGCGAGGGATGGTTTTCATCGAAGTGGTTGATGACGTGCTCTGCGACACGTTCCGGATAACCCAGGTCCTCTTCGATGACGGTGCGCCCGTACCGTCGACCGTCGTAGAGTTGCAGTTCTTTCGACGGAAGATCGCCAGCCTCAACCATCTGGTTGCGCATGGCCATGAAGGCGCCTCCCATGGAAATCCGGCTGAGATGCCCCTCCTTGGCGTGCGAGGGGAACAAATAGATGCTGCTACTGCGATCCATTTGGAATTGAATCAGCCGCACAGCCAACGGAGACAGAGGAACGTAATATGGTTTCCGTTTCTTCTTGGTCAGGTGCTTCGGCACAATCCAGGTGGACTCGGCGAGGTTGATATGTTCTCGCTGTGCGCGGGCAACATCAACGGGTCGTTGCAGGGTGACCAGATAGATCAGTGTGGCAAGCGCGACACTGACGCGAGCGTCCTTACCGGTGGCGCGTGCGACGTTCTCATGCCAGATTTTGGAAAATGAATCTGGATCGAAGTATTCGGGGCGTTGTTCCAGATTATCTTCAAAGAGGGCGGGGAACGACGCGGGGTTTTCAGACAACCACTCGCGATCGGTGATCGCCCAGTTATACATCCTGCGGACAATGGACTGGATTTGGTTGGCCGTAGAGTGCCCGATAAATCGGGGATGGCGGGCATTGGTCGCAATCTGGTTTTGGACGCTGCGAACCAGGTCCTTCATCTCGGGTTTCGAAATTTCCCTAAACGGACGTTCGCCTATGCGCGGCAGCACGAAACGTCCCAGAAGATAGCTTCTCGCCCTCTTGTCCGTCGCCGAAAAATGCGGGTGGGCTTCGTCGAACAACTCCGCCAGCGCTCTGACCGTTTCCACCTTCCCGCGCTTTGCGGCAGCAATGTCGTCACGACGTTCAACGGAGGGGTCGATCCCCTCCAATTGTAGTGCAGCCAGTCGCTGAAGCGCACCACGGCGGGCGTCCTCAGGAGGGATCGAGGCCGCGCATAGCCGGAAGTCATTCTTGCTGCCGTCGGCTCTCGGATAGCGGATGTAATAGCTGGCAGACCCTCCAGGCGTAATCTGGACGTACAGTTGGGGCACGTCCGTATCCCATAGGCGCACCCGCTTTCCTCGCGCATGATCGGCTTGCGCCTTGTCGATCAGCTTGCGTGTCAAGCGGGCGCGATTGCCCTTCTTGTTCTCGTGGTTTGTCATTCTCTACCTCGTTCAAAGTTCGAGGTTCGAGCAGCACTTCCCACGCCAGATGAACCACCCACCGTGCCACTAACAGTGGTCGTAAGTCGTCCTAAATGATCCCAAATGGCCCTAGAGAGCCTCTCTGACCGCATTCGACGGCTGCGTTCAGAAACGGGATAAGAATCTGAATTGCTGTCCATTTTCGGGACATCGGGCAACTCATGATTTTTCAGGCCTTCCTGCTCCCACAAGGGAGAAGGAAGAGGTCAGCCGATCAGCACCCGCGCCGCCGCGCGCGCTTCATCGGTGATCTCGGCCCCCGACAGCATCCGCGCGATCTCTTCCTGACGCGGGCCTTGCTCCAGCACGTCGATGGAGGTGCGGGTGTGGCCCTCGACATCGGCCTTGCGGACCTTCCAATGAGCGTGGCCGCGCGCCGCGACCTGCGGGCTGTGCGTCACGACCAGAACCTGCGCCCCGCGCGACAGGCGTTGCAGGCGCCCGCCGACGGCCTCAGCCACGGCGCCGCCGACGCCCTGATCCACCTCGTCGAAGATCATGACCGGCTGGCGCTGGTCCTCGCGGCTGGCCAGCGCCGCCTTCATCGCCAGCGCAAAGCGCGCCAGTTCGCCGCCCGAGGCCACCGTATCCAGCGGGCCGAAGGCGGTCCCGGCATTGGTCGCCACCTCGAACCGCACCGTCTCGACGCCCAGCGGGCCGCGACGGCCCTCGATCGGCTCCAGCGTCACGCGGAAACGGGCGCGCTCCAGCTTCAACGGGCCAAGCTCGTCCATGACGGCGGCGACCAGTCGGTCCCCCGCCGCCTCTCGCGCCGAGGTCAGCAGCAGGGCCGCCACATCATAGGCCTCCATCGCCACGGCGACGTCGCGGCGGGCCTTGGTCAGGGCTTCCTCGCCGTCCTCGATCAGGCGAAGCTGCTCGCGCAGGCGCACCCGCAGCGCCGGCAGGGCCTCGACCGTGGTGTTCAGCTTGCGGGCCGCGGCGCGCAGGGCGAACAGCCGCTCCTCCGCCTTGTCCAGACGGCCCGGCTCGAAGTCGAAGGCGTCAGCCGCAGCGTCGACACAAGCCACCGCTTCGGTCGCTTCGACCAGGGCGCGGTCCACCGCCTCGGCGGCCGAGGCCAGTTTGACGATGATGGGATTGTCGCCCTCGGCGCCCGCCTGCACCGCCCGCTGGCGCGCATGCTCCACCGCGCGCAGGGCCGAGGCCAGACGCTGGCTCAGCTTGTCGCCGCCCAGCAGATTGCGCGCGTCGGCCAGATCGGCCACCGCCTTTTCCG
>Ga0209941_1000929_pt1 | contig 25645 bp, 22 predicted proteins | sample ThiBiot_300_plan_FD_183945 | JGI IMG/M metagenome (GOLD analysis project Ga0209941, IMG submission 183945) | Wastewater bioreactor microbial communities from Cape Town, South Africa - Thiocy_solids_1 (SPAdes) | ecosystem: Engineered > Bioremediation > Thiocyanate > Unclassified | place: South... | reverse complement strand
GAACATTTGAAGATCGAACCAACTGTACCGCTTCCTGCTTGAACTCCGCTGCATATTTCCTTCGCCTTGCCATGACACACCTCCTGACTCATTATCAGCCTTTTTAGATGTGTCCGTGAAATCGGGGTAAAACCCCAGATACTCGCACGAGCATTACGGGGACAGACGGCTTGCAGCCAGCGAAGATTGGGCTTATGCGAGTTTTCCAAAAGCGGTCGAACGATTTTGTAAAAAATGCAATCTAAAACTTTCCCAGGAACTCAATGATTACTTGAGCTTTGTTCTGAAATGAGTTGCGAACAATTTAAAGAGATCACGGGCATGCAGTGCAACCAGATCGGCTCAGCCGTGGAAATCTTGACGCCGTTTACTTTTGCCGATGGTAACGGAATCGAGATATTTGCAGAAATATATGGATCTCAGATTCACTTCTTTGATGATGGGTTTACTCTCCTTCATTTGCATTCTGCTGGCATTTCGATCGGAGGCAGCAAGCAGAAATGGAGGCCGCTGACCTCGATTGCGAATGCTTATGGAGTCACATTATCGGAAGACGGTGTATTTGAAGTAATGTGTGATTCCAAAAATCCGGGCAAGGGTTTTGCGAAGATCGTTTCTACCTTGTTAGGCGTTGCGGCATGGGAAAGAGAACAGACCGGGGTAGCCATGAGCTCGGCTTGGCTGGTAGATGAAGTGGCCCTATATCTCAAGGCCTGGAAACCCGATTACCAGTTGATTGAGCAACCCTCGATAAAAGGATTTAGTGGACGGATTTTGACTTTTGATTTTGAACTGGATGGGCAATACATTGATGCCGTAAGTCCGCATTTCGCCAGCATCGGCTCAGAGTTGAGAAAAATAGTGGACCTGAACAGCAGCGCAGGAGAAGTTAGGAAAGAAATGCTGGTTATTGTTGATGACCGGCAGAAACCTGAAGCGGCAGAGCAGGAAATCAAAATTCTGGGACGAGTTGCCAAGGCATGGCCATTGACATCCCTTATTTCGGCCGCTGGTATCCCAGCATCAATCCAGTAGCTCGTTACTTCCCCTGCTTCCCCGCTACCACCTCACGAGCTTGAATAGCATAATTGTTGCGAATCCGAGACAAAAGACAGCGGTTCGGGATGAAAGACGATTTTCCTGTTCCCCTGAATGCTCGGATGGCTGAAAAGCCTCCAGCTAACGCTTGATTCCGTTTTCTCCGAATGTCCGCCAGATATCGAGGTTGATGTCGGATCGCAGCGCGGGCAGGTTCTTCTCCGCTTCTGCCACCCAGGCGACGAGTTCCAGAACGATCCCGCCATCGACGAATTCCTTGAGATACACTGCGGGCGCAGGATCAGCCAATATCTGCTGGTACCTCTTTGCTGCTTCCGACATGATTTTCATCGCGGCTTCGATCGGGCTGTCGTAGCTGATCCGAATCGGAAAGACAAGGCGCAACCGGCGATCGGAGTAGGGGTGGTTGATGACAGCCGAAGTAATGAAAGTATCATTGGGGATGAGGATATTGGTGCCTTCCTCGCTCTTGAGGACCACATACCGCGTAGTGAGCGAAGTCACCTCGCCTTTGCGGTTATCCACCGTGACTATATCGCCGAGATGGAGGGAGTGGTCCAGCAGGATGATAAACCCGCTGATGTAGTTGCTTGCTATTTTTTGCAGCCCCAGTCCCAGCCCGACGCCGAGTGCGCCGCCAAACACGGACAGAAATCTGATATCCACGCCGATCATGGGCAGCGCAACCAGCACGCCGATGACGATCAGAATGGTGCGGCTGATCTTCGACAGAATGACACGCTGGTTGATATTCAGCGCTCTCGCCATCATGATGCGTGTTTCAACCGAACTGGCAAGCGATGCAGCCACGAGCATGCTGACGGTGAACGCGATGAAACCCTGCGCGATCAGCAATATCGAAATGCGCTGCTTGCCGACGTGCAGTGAAACGTCATCGAGAAGGGCCAGAATTTCGGGCAGAAGCCCTGTGATATAAAGCGCGAATCCTATCCATATCGCCCAGCCGATGAATCGTTCCCACGGGCGCAGCCACTCCTGGCGGCGAAACACCTTGCGCAGCATATAGACCGCGGCCCGGATCAGGACGAGCGCGAACAGAATCGGAATAATGATATTGAGCAGGTGCGCCGGATACCAATACTCCAGCGCCCACTTGCCGATGGCAGTAAAGATCAGCGCAAAAGATGGAAACAGGAGCCGGCTCAGGCTGCGTGCGCTGATGGTTAACTTCCCGCCGGCAGTGACACGCGCCGGAGCGCGCCGCATGAACTGTCTTTGCAGCAACCACGCCATTCCCATGCTTGCAGTCAACACAGCAAGCTGCCACAGGACGGGGACTTGCTCTGGTATTCAATGTCGAAGTGCATCCGTTGAAACAGGAAGATGGACGGCGCCGGAAATGGATGGGCGGGTGCCGGATTCTAGCACGCGTAGATTACTTTCCCCTCATGCCGTGTTTCGGTTCGGGGAAGCACATGCTCGCATGCCTGAACACTTGAATCAGCGGTAAGGACGCGCATGCCTGAAATGATCCAGCCAGTTTTCCAGGTAAAGGTCCACCAGGGCGGCATTCCCGCGCATCACCAGCACGTTCTCCGCATTCTTGTGCTGCGCTGCGTGAGTGAAATTGAAGCTGCCGGTAATCAGGGTAGCCTGGGCACTGCCTGCATCGATCAGCATCACCTTGTTGTGGGCGCTGCCATGATTCGAGTCCATGAATACCGGCACACCTTGTGACGCCATTCTTGCAATCAGGCTGGTGGGAATTTTTTGGGTCTGTTCCCTGTCCGCAATGACTTTCACGTCCACTCCTCGATGCCTGGCTGCGATTAAAGCATCGGCGATTCTGCGATGGGTAAAACTGAAAGCCTGGACCAGAACCTGGGTGCGGGCATCATCGATGGCATCCGCAATCAGTTTACCTGCATCCTGCCCCGGCGTGAAAGCCACCTGCACTGTGCCGGAAGCGGACAGGACTGGAGATGGCTTGCGATAGGAAGGCGGCTCAAACGCTGCGGCAGAGGTTGTCAGAAGCAGGGCAAGGCAGGCCAGATATTGCTTTATGCAGGAGCTGCGGTCCGATGACATCATGTTTGAGCCTTTCCTGATTCCAGTGCGGCGGCAAAGAAACCATCGGTACCGTGCAGCCTGGGCTGGAGTTGCATGAGCACACCGGTATCGAGCGGAATTTTTTGCTGGTGCAACAACTCGGCGCAATTCAGCAGGCTGAAGCGGGGGTTATCCGCAATAAAATTCTCGACGATCTCCCGGTTTTCTTCGGGTAAAAAGCTGCAAGTGGCATAAACCAGTCTGCCACCCGGTTTAAGCAGGCTGGCGGCAGATGACAGAATGGCGGCTTGCTTGCGCTTGAGTTCTTCCAGGCTTTGCGGCGACTGGCGCCATTTCAGATCGGGGTTTCGTCGCAGGGTTCCGAGCCCGCTGCAAGGCGCATCTACCAGCACCCGATCGATTTTTCCCGCCAGCCGTTTCACCTTTATGTCGTTTTCATTGGTGATAAGCTGGGGATGGAGGTTCGATAAGCCGGAGCGCTTGAGGCGGGGTTTGAGATTGTTCAGCCGCTTTTCCGAATTATCGAAAGCGTAGATGCGTCCTTGCGAACACATCAGCGCACCCAGCATCAGCGACTTTCCTCCCGCTCCCGCGCAGAAATCCACCACCATGTCCCGGCGCCTGGGCGCAAGCAGATAACCCAGCAGCTGGCTGCTTTCATCCTGGACTTCGACCTTGCCGCTCGTGAACACTTCATGACGGTTGATCGCGGGCTTCCCGGTGAGGCGGATGCCGATCGGGGAGTAGGGCGTCGGCGTGCCTTCGATTCCATCTTTTCCCAACAGTTCGATGACTTCCTCGCGCGTCGCGAGCTGCGTATTGACACGCAGGTCGAGGGGTGCGGGTGCTTGCAGCGAGCGGCCCAGGTCAAGGATGGCGCCGTCTTCCAGGAATTTCCGCAGTTTTTCCAGCAGCCAATCCGGAAATTCGGCCTGGACGCCAAGTGGCTGCGATTCCAGCGACACGGCTTTCATTTCCGCAAGCCGTTTTGCTTCTGTTTCACTCACCAGGGGTGCCAGCTCGCGCAAGTTCATTCCCGAGAACTTGGCCAGGTAAGCCAGCAGGAGCGAGCGGGGCGTGGCAATTTCCACGATGCGTTCCAGAAAAAACCGGTGGCGCAGAATACCGAACACGGTTTCAGCAATGAACGCGCGGTCGTTCATGCCGGGTCTCCGATTGTCCCGGAAGAAATGCCGCAGCAGCGAATCGGCCGGATGCTCCAGTGGAAGCACGGCGCGCAGTGCAGCGGTTGCCATGTCGAGATGAGCAGGGGTAAGACGCATTGTCATCAATTATCGATACTGCTCGAGGGAAGCCCAAAGCGGGGATACAGCGGACATGAAGCGGACATAAATCGGGCATAAAGCAGGTACAAAGCAGTCCTGTGGCAGGACAGGCAGGCACAAAGGGGGCTCCGGGCAGGTAGCGCACGCTGCCCGCACAACCGCTTCAGCGTCCCGGTGATTTTACAGGTTTGCCGCAGCCGGATCTATTGCAGCAGGCCCTGCTTTATGCCGTTCATCGACCCGCCATAACTTATTTTTGTCACCATCTGATCCGTCACGATGCCGATTTTCTCGGTAGCCACGACGCGGACCGGCAGCATATGGTGATCGACGGCAAGCCAGATTTTTTTATCCCGATCCCCTTCTTTTTCAAGCTGCTTCGTCAGCACGATCGTTTCGAGCTTGCCCATTGGAGTATCGAGGGTTTCCTTGCTTACCGCATAGCAAACCGGCTCCAGGTGCTTTCCATCGGTTTCATGCAGGTTTACCATTTTGCCGGGGGCGGAAGTAAACATGAAACTGTAGAGCAGGCTCAGCTTGTCCTGGGCATCGGCAGGCAGCGCTTTTTGCTCTTCCCCGCGCTTATGCTGAAGGGTGATCAGTTTCTTGCCCCAGTCGAAAATCGCCACTTTGGGCACCTTGCTTCCGTGCTGATCCGAAAACCGCTCCGGCCGCAGCGTCCCCTGAGTCGTGATGATGCCTTCACTGTCACGTACCAGGCTGTCCGGTTGTGTCAGTGCCAGCAGGCCTTTGGCCTTGCCCTCGCTGTACAGGCTGTAGCGGCGCTCGCCGTTTTCCTGAGTGATTTTCAGCGTGTCATTCATGTCCGCTTCCAGGCTTCCGGATGTGACCGAATAACTGATATCGACTCGCGAGGGCACTTCTGTACCGCAGGCATTGCAAGCGGAAAAAGCGGGAAAAGCAAAAAAAACTGCTCCCGACAACAGGGCTAGAAATAAAAATCTCATTTGGATAATCCCGGTGAATATAAAACAGAATCGTCGAAATCGGCATCGCTCACCTCAACACTGTTATCAGAGAGCTTCAGCCGGTCTTCCATAAACCAGCGCACGGCTTCAGGATAAATACGATGTTCCTGTTGCAGTACGCGCGCGGCCAGCGTTTCCTCGGTATCACTAGGTATAACCTGAACAGCCGCCTGTATGATGATCGGACCCCGATCCGTTTCGGCGGTGACAAAATGTACTGTGCATCCATGCACCTTCACGCCTTCCTTCAGCGCCTGCCTGTGGGGATGCAGACCGGGAAAAGCAGGCAGCAGCGAGGGATGAATGTTTATCAGCCTGCCTTCATAGCGGCTGACAAAACCATCCCCCAGCAGTCGCATGAAACCGGCCAGGGCGACGAGGTCCGGTGCGTAGGCATCGATGATTTCCGCAAGTTTCTGGTCAAACACCTCGCGCCCTGCGTATGACCTTTGGTCCAGCACAATGGTTTCATAGCCGCGGCGGCGCGCGATTTCGAGTCCTGGCGCCTCGGGCTTGTTACTGATGACTGCAACTATCCGGGCAGGGAGATTTGCTTCCATAAGAGCCTGCATATTGCTGCCACGGCCGGAGATAAGGATTACAAGGGACTTCATGGATCGACAGGGGGATTCAGCTTCGTGCGTGCCTCAGTGCTTCGCGCTGCTCACTCGATGATCGTCCGGGGCTCGTCCGCGCGCTGCTCGCGAATGGCGCCGATGCGCCATGCGGTTTCCCCCGTTGATTGCAGCAACTGCATGGCGGTATCCGTATACTCCGGCGCCACGACAACAGCCATGCCAATGCCACAATTGAAAACGCGGTGCATTTCGCTATCGGCCACATTGCCTTCCCGCTGCAGCCAGGCAAAAAGCGCCGGGATCTCCCAGGCTTCTTTCTTCAGTACTGCCGTAAGGCCTTCAGGCAGGATGCGCGGAATATTTTCCAGCAAACCGCCGCCGGTGATATGCGCCATGCCTTTAACCGGTACATGCCTGATGAGTTCGAGCAGGGGCTTCACATAAATCCGGGTAGGCGCCATGATTACATCTATTAACGCCTTGCCATGGAAATCGGCGGACAAATCCGCATTATTTTTTTCGATGATCTTGCGGATCAGGGAATAACCATTTGAATGGGCGCCGCTGGAAGCAAGCCCCAGCACGGCGTCGCCCGCCTCGATGGTTGCGCCCGTGATGATTCGATCCTTCTCGACTGCGCCGACAGCAAAACCCGCAAGGTCATACTCGCCTTCCGGATACATACCCGGCATTTCAGCGGTTTCTCCGCCGATCAAGGCACATCCGGCCTGCTCGCATCCCGCGGCAATGCCTTTCACTACCCGGGTGGCGGTTTCCACGTCCAGTTTTCCACACGCGAAATAGTCCAGGAAAAACAGCGGTTCCGCTCCCTGCACCAGAATATCGTTCACGCTCATTGCAACCAGGTCGACGCCGACGGTGTCGTGTTTGCCAGATTCGAACGCAAGCTTCAGCTTGGTGCCAACCCCGTCCGTACCCGCTACCAGTACCGGGTGGCTGAATTTCCGGGAAATTTCGAAAAGCGCGCCAAAGCCGCCGATGCCAGCCAGCACTTCAGGGCGCAGGGTGCGTTTTGCGTAGGGCCTGATGTTTTCCACCAGGCGTTCGCCGGCATCGATATCGACGCCGGCGGCGCGGTAAGAGAGAGGAGCAGGGTTTTCTTCGCAGGGCTTGGAGGTGGTCAAGTTGAATTCTCGTCCTGTTACAGATAGAGTGGCGTTTGCAGCCGCAATTTTACCCCAAATGGCGCCCAAGGAACCTGGCACGGAGCCTCGACCCCGTTCTCCTGACCGTTCGAGTTTGATAGCAGTTTTTCGGATGATACTCCGATCTGCGTCTGCGTCCATATCGCCTGTTTCTTATCCTGATATCCAGTAACAGCTCCCTCGTTGATGAAGCAATTGCCGCTGGACATAATCCCTCCGCCACCAACCTTGTCCAATTTCGTGCCGGGCCGCAATGCCGAGTTATTGCAGACCCTGGATGACATTCTAATGGCGCGGGCGCAGGAGCGTTTTATTTATTTATGGGGTGGAACAGGTTGCGGAAAAAGTCACCTGCTGCAGGGTGTGGCCAGCGCGTGCAAGCGCAATGACATGGACACGCTTTATTTCGCATGTGGCGAGAGAACCTCTTTTGCGAATGGCAGCGAGGCGGATTGCTTGATGGTGGACGATGTGGATCGCCTTGGCGCCGATGCCCAGATCGGATTGTTTCATCTCTATAATCGCATCCGTGACGAAGGGCAAGCGTTCCTGCTGGTAAGCGGTTCTGTCGCCCCCGCGCAGTTGAAGCTGCGCGCAGACCTGCTTACGCGCCTTGCATGGGGCCTGGTATATGAGGTCCACGAACTGACTGATGAGGAAAAAATGGAAGCCATGAAAAACCACGCCAGCAGCCGCGGCCTTGCTTTGCCTCAGGAGGTATGTGACTACCTGCTGCGGCATGAGCGGCGCGATTTGACTTCCCTGATGGCGAAGCTTGACGAACTGGATAAATATTCACTGGCGAGCCACCGGAAAATAACCGTTCCGCTGGTACGCGAGCTGTTGCAGCCGGTCTCATGAACCTCGCTCTGTTTGACCTCGATAATACCCTGCTCGCAGGCGATAGCGACTTCCAGTGGGGACAGCACCTGATCGAGCAGGGGGTGCTCGACCGCGAAGTCCATGAGGCCCGCAATATCGAATTCTACGAGCAGTACAAGGCTGGCACTCTGGATATCCAGGAGTTCCTTGATTTTCAGTTGAAGCCCCTGTCGCGTCATCCGCGCAGCCAGCTGGATGCCTGGCACAGGGATTTCATGGAAAGAAGAATTCTCCCCCTGATCACGCCGCAGGCACGCAAGCTCGTCAATCGGCACATGCTTGGCGGCGATTTGTGCGTCATCATTACGGCGACCAACAGTTTCGTGACGGAGCCGATTGCAAGGGCGTTCGGCATAAACCATCTCATCGCGACTGAACCGGAGCAGAAGGATGGCCAATTCACGGGCAGGGTTTCAGGGCCGCCCTGTTTCCGCGAGGGCAAGATCGTACGCCTGGAAAGCTGGCTGGACGAGCATAACCTGACCTGGTTATCGTTCCTGGAAAGCTGGTTTTACAGCGACTCGCTGAATGATCTGCCACTCCTTAAAAAAGTGACCCGTCCGGTGGCGGTTGATCCTGACGCAACACTCAGGGCACATGCGGAAAAAAACGGATGGCCCGTTATCAGCCTGCGATAGCAGTCAGAGGTAGGGGTATATGGGGGGCGAGAGGGCGGCAAGAGCAGCAAAGAACTGTCCATGCTGCCCATGCTGAAACGGACCGGCGGAAACCGGAAATTGTTGCACCGTTCGCCCTCGCTTCATTCCGGAGGAGACATGTCTGCGCATCGAGATGACCTCCGTATGACCTCAGCATGACCTCGGGGCCGACCTTCGCCAGATATTCCTACCCCCTGCTGCTGGTTCTTTTCGGTTTGCTGGCTATGGGCAGCCTTTTCACGGGCTTGTTGTTCGGCAGCGTGCATATTCCGGTTTCAGGCGTCGTTCAGGGGCTGCTGTCTTCAACCGAAAGCATCTCTCATCAGATTATCTGGCAACTCCGCTTGCCACGGGCGCTGGCCGCCTTTGCCTGTGGCGGTCTTCTGGCGCTGGCGGGTGCGCTGTTGCAGGTTTTACTGCGCAATCCCCTCGCCGATCCTTATATCCTGGGGGTTTCCGGGGGTGCAGCCGTAGGGGCGCTCCTGGCAATGCTCCTCGGGTGGGGAACTTTGCTGATGAATCTGACATCCCTGGCGGGGGCGTTGGCAGCCGTTGCCATTGTATTCGGCCTGAGTTTTCGCGCAGGCAACTGGAATCTTTACCGGCTGCTTCTGACCGGTGTAGTGTTGTCCGCTGGCTGCGGAGCGCTCACAACGCTGATTCTTACCCTTGCGCCGGCGAGCAATGTCAAGGGCATGCTGTTCTGGCTGATGGGCGATGTTTCGCGTGCCGAAGATCCATTGCCTGCCTGGATAACGCTCATTTTCGTATCCGCCGTGAGCCTGCTTTTTTCCGGCAGCCTGAACGTCCTGACATTGGGTCAAATGAAGGCAAGAACCTTGGGAGTGGCTGTGCTGCCGCTGCAAATAGGGATTTATTTTTGCGCCTCCCTTGCCACCGTTGCAGCGTTGATGCTCGCGGGGGTCATCGGTTTCGTCGGCCTGATCGTGCCGCATGCCGTTCGCCTGCTGGGGGTCAGTAATTTTCGCTGGCTGCTGCCCCTGGCGGTATTACTAGGCGGGAGTTTCCTCACGCTGGCGGACACGCTGGCGCGCACGCTATGGGCACCGCAACAGTTGCCCGTTGGCGTATTGACCGCTTTGCTGGGCGTACCGATGTTATTGCTGCTGCTTTCACGAAAACCTTGATCATTTCCGCCTCATGAACGGGCGCTATCATGAGCCGATACGGCGCCATCATCACTAACGGCGTAAAGGATTTTCATCCCGCCTACTTCGCCATGGTGATGGCGACCGGTATCGTATCGCTTGCCTTTGAAGCGATGGGTTTTTCCATCATAGCAAAGGCGCTCTTCGTGCTGAATCTGGCTATCTATCTGGTCTTGTGCACCGTCCTCGTCGCGCGGATGGCATTTTTCCTGCCGGATCTGAAGGCGGATTTCCTGACGCTGCGGCGCGCCTGGCTGTTTCTGACATTCGTGGTGGGAACCAATACGATTGGCATGCAACTGTTTGTCTTCGAGCATGCCACCGTGCTGGCAGCGTCGCTTTGGCTGGTGGCACTGATTGGCTGGTTCATGTGCATTTATTCTATTGTCCTCAATCTCGTCTCCGCGCGCTCGAAACCCATCCACGAAACCGTGAGCGGTGCGACGCTGCTGGTTGCAGTGGGCACGGTCTCGGTCGCCCTGCTTGCGACTCATCTGATCGAGGCGGTAGCAACACCGCCGGGCTATGTTTACCTTGCAGTGGGTGCATTCTGGGCTCTCGGATTCATCCTGTACCTGGTGATCGTGTCGCTGGTAACCTATTGCCTGTTTTTCAGGCGGTTTGAACTTGCGGACTGGGACGCTCCTTACTGGATCTGCATGGGTGCCGCCGCAATCATTACGTTGGCAGGGGCGGATTTTGTCACGCATTTGCCCCTTCTTCCCGCATGGAACGGCATACGTGAGAGTGCATTGTGGATGACCCTGTTTGCATGGGTTGTCGGCACATTTTGGATTCCCTACCAGATGATCATGGATATTCGTAAATTCACGCGCGTCGGGATCGCCGGCCCCCTGCCGCTATGCATCAAAGTCTTTCCCTGGTCCAGGCTGGCGTTGGGCCGGCAATATCAGGTTTATGATCCTCCGGCATGGAGCAGAGTCTTTCCGATGGGAATGTACACAGCCTGCACGCTTGCCCTGGCGAAAGCGGCAGGGGATGAATCCCTGGCGGTTATTTCGCATTATTGGGGCTGGTTCGCATTGCTGATATGGGCGCTGACATTGATGGGCATGCTGCGTTCCCTTATTGGCGCATTCGCGGCCGAGTGAAAGCGGATTGCGGCAGCCACCTAGATTGCCCTTAAGGCAATATGCCGACACATCCTCAAACACGCTCAAAATTTCCGTTCAACCAGAGCGCCATTACTTCATCGGCAAGCTCGTCCAGATCCCAGCCTGACAAGTCCACGTTAGCCGTATTTTCAAGGGAGATACGGTCTTTCTCTGGATCATCTGGCGAGCGCACCACTCTGGCCGTGATGCCCGATCGGTGCACCGCGATTCGCGAAATCATTTCAAGCGTCCAAAGCGAACGCCAGTTCTCGTTATCCCTATCCATAGAGTCTGCTCGCTCCCGTGTTATGCGTAACTCATTTCTGCCACTCGCCGAGCAAATGGAATTTTTCGTATGGGTGGAAAATTCTTGTTTTTCTGGCCGCATTTTTGTCCATTCCTGGACGAGAAATATGTTCGCTACCGTACACAAAAATGGGGTGGACTCACGATAATCTCGTTGTCTTTGATTCAAGATGAGGCGTATAACCTGCGGTATTCTCATGGGGAGGAAAAAGTAGAGTGCGATACCGTACGATTGGCGCACATAGCTTGTGATACTGTCTGCTTTGATTGTCAACGCATGCCTTCTGGCAATGGTAAGGGCAAATTATCAAATCCGAGGAGGCTACTGATACAGACAGAAGATTTGCCGCTTCTTTCCGGACTCAAGGTCTTGATCGTGGATGACGAACCAGGGGCATTGGCCGTCACGAAACGTATGTTGTCTTTCTATCAAGCCAAGGTCATCGTTTGTCTCAGTGCTGTCGAGGGATTGAAGCAGCTGCGGGCGCACAGGCTGGATGTGATCGTCAGTGACATCATCATGCCCCACATCGATGGCTACCAGTTCATTCAGGCTGTGCGTAATTTTCCGCCAGACAAAGGCAGGGATATTCCTGCGGTTGCGCTCTCCGTGCTGAGTGAGGGGGAGGCGCAAGTCAAAGCGATCGATGCAGGTTTCCAGAAATATCTTTGCAAGCCTATCCGGTTTGCCACGCTGATTGGAACGGTTGCGGGTGTGGCAGGCATCAATTCCAGTAATGCTCGCCAATGAGTCCTGACTGACAAGCACAGCCCCACAAGAGACCAAGGAGTTTCCCGTCGTTCCCACGTCATCCGTTACCGTACCCTCTACTCATTCAGGAAATCCCTCACGGATTGCCCATGGGCCGCATCGAATGCGACCTTGATGGCAAATGCTCCCGTCTGCCGCATTGGCACAATCCGGCTTTATTCCAAGTGGGGGAATTAAGAGGCAAAGGAAGGCCAGAGCATTTCTCGTTTAGTTGGACACATATCCGGAGTTGGCGAAGTAGTTGCGGCATTCCTGGGGCCGGATGGTTTCAATGATGCGGCCGATGGCGGCCCGGAGGGCATCGAAGGAGCGTTCGGCGGCTTTACGCAGGAGGGTTTTGATTTTGGAGAAGGCCTGCTCGATGGGGTTGAGGTCGGGAGAATAGGGCGGCAGATAAAGGATCCCGGCACCCTTGTCCTCGATCATTTCGCGGACGCCCGCGACCTTATGGCTGCCCAGGTTGTCGCAGACGACGATATCGCCGGGCTTGAGCGCGGGGCAGAGCTGGGTTTTTACATAAGCCAGGAAAGCTCTGCCGTTCATGGGAGCATCCAGGCACCACGGTGCAACCAGGCCGTCAGGATGCAGGCCGGCAACGAAAGTCATGGTTTTCCAGTGACCGCCGGAAGCGTGGTCATGGCATCGCTCTCCCACAGGGCAGCGGCCGTGCCGCCTGGTCATGTTCGTGCCTGCTCCCGTTTCATCGAGAAAGATCAGGCGCGCGGGGTTGCAGGTCTTTTGCCAGTCCCGCCAGAGGCACCTTGCCGCCGCCACATCAGCCCGTTCTTGTTCGCTGGCCCGCAGTGTTTTTTTTATAGCTGTATCCCAGCGAGCGGATAAACCGGTCAACGGGGGAAACGTGGACACGAACCCCCAAGGTCTCTTCAATCCAGCCGCGCAACTGTGCAAGCGTTATTCCCTTGTCCCCCAGAAGCTTGCCCCTGATCAAAGCCGCATGGGCTTTCAGCGCATGAGGCCGCCAGCCCCCGATCCTGCGTGGGGAAACGTTCCCCTCCTGTCTCCTCTTCGATACGAATGACGGGCTGACTGAATATTTATCGGCTACCGCCCTGATACTCAGACCCCGGTCCACATCCGCCACCACCCGGCGGCGCAAATCCTCGGAATAAGCTCTCGGCTTGTCTCACCCCCACCCCGATCTTCCCCTGTTTTGGCGCACAGAGCAACCCTCCCGATTCCAATTAGAAGAAAAATGCTCTAGGGATTCAGCCGGGCCGGATTATGCGGCATAATTCACCCTTTTCAGTTCTTCCGGAATGAATGCTGCCCCGCTGTCGGACTGGCATCCTGCACTCTCTTCCATATCGCCCCGCGCCCGCAGCTGGTTGCAGAATCGCGGCTCTCTTACCCAGCTTATTCAACGCCGCTGCCGTGGTGAATTCAGCGTCAAGCCCGTGTTCCAGTCGCTGGCGGAGGTCTGCGGCGATGAGCTGGTCGTGATGAATTTACGGCGGAATGAACTGGCCCTGGTGCGGGAAGTGTATTTATATTGCGGCGAGACACCAGTGGTGTTTGCCCATTCCGTGGTGGCCAGGCAAGATTTGCGCGGAGCATGGCGCAGCCTGATCGGACTTGGCAACAAGTCGCTGGGGACAGTATTGTTTACCAACCCTATCGTCAAGCGTACCCCGCTCCGCTTCAAGAAGTTGACGTCCGCTCATCCGCTTTTCGATCGCGCCTGCCGCAAGTTGCAGATAAAGCCGGCGAATCTGTGGGCGCGCCGCTCCCTGTTCACACTGCATGGACAGTCCATACTGGTTACCGAAGTATTTCTTCCTTCCATCCTGGAGCTCGCGTGACATTCGCTCAACGTCTCGTGCACAGCACCCGTGGGAGTAATGCATGAATAATCCAGCTTCCATGCAGGCGATCGGACTTCCCGAACGAACGGTCCACCTCTGGCGCCTGTCGGTTGCGCAAACGCGGATATCGCTTGATTATCACCTGTCGCTTCTCGATGAAGAGGAGAAGTTTCACGCTGCCCGCTTTCACTTCCGTCAGGATCGGGAACAATCCATTCTAGCCCGGGCCTCTCTTCGCTCGTTGATGGCCCGATATACAGGTTTTGCTCCCGACCAGATTCGGTTCAAAAAAAATCAGTACGGCAAACCGTTTCTTCAATATCCCGACAGTTCAGTGCAGTTCAATGTGACGCATTCCGGCGATTGCATAATCCACGCCATCACATGCGGAGCCGAAATAGGAGTGGACGTTGAGATGGTCCGGGATTCCGGTTCGCTCGGGTCGATTTCCTCATATTTTGCAACTGGCGAGCAGGCCTGGCTGGATGCGACGGCTCATGAGGCGCGGGATGACGCGTTTTTCATGCTGTGGACCTGCAAGGAGGCATACATCAAAGCACTGGGGCGGGGGCTTTCCAAGCCCTTGGACAGCTTCGAGATTGGCATCGTGAACAACGAGCCGAAGATTCTCCTTGACTCCGATGATCATGCTCCTGCGGATTCCTGGCAATTGCTGCTCTTCAAGCCAAGACGAAACATGGTCGGCTGCGTTGCTGTCAACACGTCGATCAACGCAGTCGAGTTTCGGGATTACGAGTCAGGCCGCCGCTGGCATTTATCTGATCAATAGCGCATTGATCGCATTGATCGGATCGCAGGACTTCTATCGAACCCGGATGAAACACTGTATATAGGCTTCACCGCTATTCCTTGTGACGTAATCGGTCGTTGCGTACGAGGCATAGGATCGCCGCTCGACCATGATCCGGTCAAAGTGATGGACGAATTGCCATCGCAGCACCGGGCGGGTAGAGAAGCAGGGGATAAAGACTCCGCGAGCTGCTCTTTTTTCCGTGGACTTTCACGCCACTCAAGGTATTGGCAGTCCAGTTGCGCATTGCCGTGAACGATCTGCAAGGGCGCATCCAGGCCTTTCCAATGAAAGGTCGTTCGTAGCACGGGATGCCGGACTACCAGGCGCCGCCAGCTTTGCTCGAAGGTTTCGACGTCGATACCGTTCTGGAAGCAATGATGGAGCTGTTCAACATAGATTTCCGAATCCGGATCGAGCAGGGTGTGAAAGAGCATTCCCTCCTGCATGGGCGAGAGAGGATAAATATCCTCGAGATCCGGATTGTCAGCCAGGAGTCCAACCAACTGAGAGTGGTCAAGATTTGAAAGTGGAAAATCCATTGGCGAAAGTGGGCTCTCCCCTCGGGATGGGCAGTAGTTGATCAGTTCGCGCAGTTTTTCCATGAATACCATGGCCAGTACCTCGATGGTGTCGCGCTGATGTACCGCTTCGCTGTAAATCCAGGAGAGATGCAGCCGATCGGCGAAAATCCCGCCGTTGATATCGATAAGATAGCGGCGCCGGCCACTTTCGCTGCAGGCCAGCCCGCGGAGATCGTCCTCCCTGGCGTCCGGATCGGCGGCATGCTCGAACTGTCCGAGGTAATTGAAGCTTATCTGTGCTTCCGGCAGCATTTTCAGGTGTTGCCCAGCCTCGCCTTCGCTCATGTATCGTAGCAGCCCGTAACCAATACCCCGGTGGGGAACCGCATGCAGACGTTCCTTGATTTGCCGCAGTGCAGCGCCATGATTGGTGCAACTGCTGACATCGAGGGGCACCGGAAAGATCGTGGTAAACCAGCCGACTGTTCTGGACAGGTCGGCATCATCGAAGATGGCTTCCCGCCCGTGTCCCTCCAGATCGACAAGCGTGGCATCCGATTCTGTCCACTGAGAAAGAGTGAGGGCAAGGGCAGTAAGCAGTATTTCTTCAGCTGTGCTGTGATGAGCCTGGGCAGCCTCCCTCAGCAAGCGTTCCGTTTCCAGAGGTTCGAGCGTAACCACCACCATGCGGCTTGAGCCTGCGGTATTGGCCTCAGGTGGAGCCGCCAGATCGAGGGGCAACGGGACGGCATGTGAAGGCAGCGTGGTTAGCCAGTATGCCGCTTCTTCCCGAAGCTCCGTCGACCCGGCGTATGCTGCAAGCTTGCGTGCCCAGAATGTGAAAGCGGTGGTTTTGGGTGGCAGGCGTGGCGGATGATCAGCCCCGGCGCTGACGGTTTCCAGGTCTTCGAGCAGGATGCGCCAGGAGATGCCATCAACGGCAAGATGATGGATTACGATCAGCAACAGAGGTTTCTCGTCCCCTCCAAAGTCGAATAGCTCAGCCCGCAGCAAGGGTCCACGGCCAAGATCGAGGCTCGCCTGCACCTTCGCTGCGCGAGCCGCTATAGCTGCGGGCCGGTGCAGTGGAGTAATTCCCGATAAGTCGGTGCGGCGGTAAGGAATCTCCGCAGGCGGCTCCGCAAGTGTCTGAATCCATCCTTCCCCGGTATGAAAGAAACGCAGCCGCAAGGCGTCGTGATGCGTCAGAAGCTGACCGAAAGCGTATACCCATCGAGCATCATCGATATCGGGGGAGACTTGCAGCAGCACGGCCTGATTATAGTGCTGCGGATTGGCCAGTTTTTGCTCGAAAAACCAGTGCTGGATAGGCGTAAGCGGGGCAGTTCCCGGAACTGTTTCCTTCTCTGCCGGAATGGGAGCGGTATTCACCACGGTCAGCAATCCCGCAATCGTTGGCTGCTCGAATATCTGGCGGGGCGTGAAATGCAGCCCCGCGCATCGAGCCCTGGCGACGATCTGAATCGCCAGAATCGAGTCTCCTCCCAGTTCGAAGAAGTTATCGTGGATGCCGACCTTTGGGATTCGCAGCAACTCGGCGAATATATCCGCCAGGCGCTGCTCGTCCTGTGTTCGCGGCGCAACGGCTTCGGTTTCCCTCACGATCGAGGGGGCTGGCAGGGCCGCACGGTCGAGCTTGCCATTCGGGGTGAGCGGCAAGGCAGGGATGGCCACGAATGCCGAAGGCACCATGTAGCCGGGCAGCCGTTCCTGCAAGAAACGCCGCCACTCACCCGCAGAAGGCGGTTCGTCCGCATCCGCTACCACATAGGCGATCAAACGCTTGTCGCCGGGCGCATCTTCGCGCATTGTCACGACCGCCTCGCGCACACCGGGATACGCGTGCAAAGCTGCCTCCACCTCGCCCAGTTCGACGCGGAATCCCCGCACCTTGACTTGCTGATCGCGGCGGCCGATGAATTCGAGATTTCCGTCGGGAAGGTAGCGCACCCAATCTCCGGTCCGGTATACGCGGCCTTCGGGACGGAAGGGATGGGCAATGAAGCGCTCGGCGGTGAGTTCCGGACAATTGAGGTAGCCGCGTGCCAGTCCTTCGCCGCCGATATAGAGTTCTCCGGGCACACCGATGGGCACCGGTTGGAGCCTGTCGTCAAGTACATAAACTTCTGTGTTGGCAATCGGCCGGCCTATGGGGATGGGCGAGTGAATCTGTTCCGGCGCGGGTACGCGATAGCAGGACGTGAAGGTGGTATTCTCCGTGGGACCGTAGGCGGCGATCAGGATGCACTGGGGATTTTGCTGGCGCATCCTGCGAATGTGATGGGGCGACAATACATCACCCCCCGTGAGAAGCTGACGCACCGCATTCAACTCTTCGCAATGGCTATCGACCATCTGGTGAAAAAGTCCGGATGTCAGCCACAAGGTGCTGATCCGGAGGTGCGCAATGACATTAGAGAGTTTTTCGAGAGAAGGCGCCTCTGCCGGCATGATCACCAGTTTTCCACCATTGAGGAGGCATGCCCAGATCTCGAACGTGGACGCATCGAAGGCGATCGGTGCGAACTGGAGAAACACATCATCAGGAGTGAACGTGGCATAATCCGTGCCCTTCACCAGCCGTACCACAGCGCGCTGTTCGACGGCTACCCCCTTGGGAACGCCGGTGGAGCCCGAGGTGTAGCATACGTAGGCGAGATTGTCCGGTCCGGCTCCGCTTGCAGGATTATTCCCGGATTCCGCCCCGTTTCTTCCCGCTCCTCATCGAGGCAAATCAATTGAGTGACTTCTCCCCGCAATGCATCCTTGAATTTTTGCTGGGTCAGCAATACTTTCGCTCCTGCATCGCGCAACATTATCGATAGCCTGGCCTGAGGGGTGCCGGGATCCAGTGGGAGATATGCTCCTCCGGCTTTAAGAATCCCGAGTAGCGCGATGATCAATTCAAAGGATCGTTCAAGGCAGACTCCGACCAGGGCCTCGGGGCCGACCCCGAACCGGTGCAGCCGATGCGCCAGAAGATTGGCATGGATATTGAGTTCGCCGTATGTGAGCCGATCCTTTTCAAGAACAAGGGCGACAGCATCCGGACGGCGAGCGGCCTGCTCTTCGAATAGCTCTTGAATGCATGCGTTGCGGGGATATTCCGTATGCGTAGCGTTCCAGTCGACCAGAAGCTGGTCCCGCTCGGCTTCCGTAACAATAGGCAGACTCGAGATATCACAAGTCGAACCAGCCGGATCAGCAGTAACGGCAATCAACAGAGCTTCAAGATGAACTGCCATCCGATGGATGGTTTCGATGTCAAAAAGGTCTGCGGCGTATTCAAAGTACCCTGTCACCCGGCGCCCGTCGTCAACCAGTGAAAGCAGAAGATCGAACTTGGCTGTGACGAACTCATCCCGGTAGCGGGTCCCCGGCTTGTTTGCCCCCTCTTCCTCCTGTTCCTGAGCAGGAACATTTTGCAAGTTGAACATTACCTGGAAGAGTGGAGCCTGGCTCAAGTGTCGTTTGGGAGCGAGCCTGGCGACCAGCATCTCGAAAGGCATGTCCTGATGGGTGTAGGCAGCTGTTGTCACGTTGCGCACGCGCTCGAGCAGAGTGGTAAACGGAGGATTGCCTGAGAGGTCGAGGCGCAAGGCCAGCGTATTGACGAAAAATCCGATCAATCCTTCCAGTTCGCTGCGGGTACGGTTGGCGATGGGAGTGCCGATCATGAGGTCGGATTGGCCGCTGTAGCGCGACAACAGCACGCCAAAGGCAGCCAGCAGCGTCATGAACAAGGTTGCTCCTTGAGTCTGCCCGAGTGCGCGCAGCCGCGCGGTCAGCGTTGCGTCGAGCGATACGCCGCACCGTCCCCCGCGATAGCTGGATTGGGCCGGGCGCGGCCGGTCCGCAGGCAGGGCGAGTTGTGCCGGCGCATCCTTCAGTTGCGCCTGCCAATAGGCAAACAGGGCATCCAGCCGCTCCCCTTGCAGGATGCGCCGTTGCCAGCAGGCGAAGTCCGCATACTGGACAGGAAGTGCCGGCAATGCTGCCGGCTCCTGCCGGCGCCTGGCTTCATAGAGCGCGCGCAGATCGCGATGCAGCACTTCGAGTGACCAGCCATCGGCAACGATATGATGGAGCACCAGCACCAGCCAGTGATAATCGTGCCCAAGCCGCAACAGGCTGGCGCGCAGCAGCGGACCGCGGACAAGATCGAAGGGTTCGGCCAGCGCAGCGCGGGCTGCTTCCCGGGCGCGTTCCAGGCAAGCGCCTCCTGGCTCGCTGACATCCATCAGGGGCACGTCAATGCGCAAGGCCGGTGCAATGAGCTGTACCGGCGCTCCGTCCAGCGCGGTGAAGGTGGTGCGCAGTGCCTCGTGGCGGTCGAGCAGATCGCACAGGCTCTCTTCCAGGGCCTTGCGATCCAGCAGGCCCTCGAACGGCAACACCGTGCTCAAGTGATAAACCGTGCTGCCAGGATACAGTTGCTCGAAAAACCACAGCCTTTGCTGGGCAAACGAGGTGGGAAAAAGGAAAGTTTCGCTATTTGTGGCCTGTATCGATCTTTCGGCTTTTCCCATGATCCAACGCCCTTCCTTCGGGACACGTCCCCCTCGTCTATCCGGTGCTCTGCTATTTGAATTTAGTCAATCCTGCAGGAATTTCAATGTAATGAACCCGAAAAGGCCGGCTTATTTGAGTAAGGTCACTTTTCCGACCAGTTCCAGGGGACTGAGGATTCAGCCGCGCGGGATAATGCGGCATAATTCACCCTTTTCTTTCCGTACGTGGCTGGCCGCAGAATTCGCCTTGCTTGCCCAGCCTACCCAATGCCGCTGCTGTGGGGGAGTTCAGTGTCGAGCCTGTGTTCCAGTTGCTGGATGCGACCTGCGGCGATGAGTTGGCCGATGAGGTAGCCAATGAGATGCCATGGCGGATCTATGGCAGCGCTAACTGAACCGGCATTGGTGCGGGAAGTGTATTTATATTGGTTATTGAGGTATTTCTTCCTTCCATCCTGGAGTTCGCGTGACACTCACTCAACGTTTCGTGCATTACGAAAAGCTGATGCGGTTGGACAAGCCCATCGGCATTCTGCTGCTGCTGTGGCCAACGCTGTGGGGTTTGTGGCTGGCTGCGGAAGGCATGCCACGGCTGGATATTCTGTTGATATTCGTGCTGGGCACCGTGCTGATGCGCTCCGCCGGTTGTGTGGTCAACGACTATGCCGACCGCAATTTCGATGGGTATGTCGAGCGCACCCGGAACCGCCCCCTGGCGGCCGGCGCGGTGAGCACCAGAGAAGCGCTGTTGCTGGCCGCGGGTTTGAGCCTCGTGGCTTTCCTGCTGATCCAGCCGTTGAACCGGCTTACCATCGAGCTATCGTTTGTCGCCCTGTTCCTCGCAGCGAGCTACCCTTTCACCAAGCGGTTTTTCGCCATGCCGCAGGCTTATCTTGGCATCGCTTTCAGCTTTGGCATCCCAATGGCATTCGCTGCCCAGACCGGGGAAGTGCCGTTCCTTGCCTGGTTCCTGATGGGTGCAAACCTCTTGTGGGTGATCGCCTACGATACCGAATACGCCATGGTGGATAAGGCGGATGACCTCAAGATCGGCATCAAGACTTCCGCCATCACATTCGGGCGTTTCGACGTCGCTGGGGTGATGGTGTGCCACACAGTTTTTCTCGGGAGCATGGTTGCCATCGGCCTGATGCAGAATCTAGGCGTCATCTATTATGCGAGCCTTGCCGCAGCGCTGGGACTGGTCCTGTATCAATACGGCCTGATCCACGACCGCGACCGCGCGCGCTGCTTCAAGGCTTTTCTCCACAACAACTGGGTAGGTGCAACGATATTTGCCGGTATCGCGCTGGATTATCTGGCAAGGACGGCTTATTGAAGCACCGGAACCAGGGCCGGGAATGGAAGGGGCGTAAATGAGGTACAAGGACCTGCGCGATTTTCTGGCGCAACTCGAAAGACAGGACGAACTGAAACGCGTTGCGGTCGAAGTCGATCCCCATCTGGAAATGACGGAAATCTGCGACCGCCTGCTGAAGGCGGGCGGTCCCGCCGTGCTGTTCGAAAAGCCCAAGGGGCACGCCATTCCTGTGCTGGGAAACCTGTTCGGCACGCCAAAGCGCGTCGCGATGGGTATGGGGCAGGATTCGGTCGAGGCGCTGCGTGAGGTGGGCAAGCTCCTCGCCTACCTGAAAGAACCCGATCCCCCCAAAGGTTTGAAAGACGCATGGGAGAAATTGCCCGTGCTGAAACAGGTGCTCAATATGGCGCCAAAGGAGCTTTCAAGAGCGCCCTGCCAGGAAATCGTCTGGGAAGGAAATGAGGTCGACCTCGGCAAGCTGCCGATCCAGACCTGCTGGCCGGGCGATGTCGGTCCGCTGATCACCTGGGGGCTGACCGTCACCAGGGGGCCACATAAGACGCGGCAGAATCTCGGCATCTACCGCCAGCAGGTGATCGCGCCTAATAAAGTCATCATGCGCTGGCTGGCGCACCGTGGCGGCGCCCTCGATTTCCGCGACTTCACTCTCACCAATCCGGGACAGCCCTATCCAATTGCAGTAGCCCTGGGAGCGGACCCTGCAACCATACTCGGTGCTGTCACCCCGGTGCCGGATAGTTTGAGCGAATACCAGTTTGCCGGACTGCTGCGTGGTGCGAAAACCGAAATCGTCAAATGCCTGACGCACGATTTGCAGGTTCCCGCAAGCGCCGAAATCGTGCTGGAAGGATATATCTATCCCGATGAGACAGCGGTGGAAGGCCCCTTCGGCGATCACACGGGCTATTACAACGAGCAGGAAACCTTCCCGGTATTCACCATCGAGCGCATCACCATGCGCCGCGATCCCATCTACCATTCCACTTACACCGGCAAGCCGCCGGACGAGCCCGCCATACTGGGCGTGGCGCTGAACGAAGTGTTCGTGCCCCTGCTGCAGAAGCAGTTCACCGAAATCGTCGATTTCTACCTGCCGCCGGAAGGCTGCTCCTACCGCATGGCGGTGGTGAGCATGAAAAAGCAATATGCGGGACACGCCAAGCGCGTCATGTTCGGCGTGTGGAGTTTCCTGCGGCAGTTCATGTACACCAAATTCATTATTGTCACTGATGATGACGTCAATATCCGTGACTGGAAGGAAGTCATCTGGGCCATCACCACGCGGGTCGATCCAGCGAGGGACACCCTGATCGTCGAAAACACGCCCATCGACTACCTCGACTTTGCCAGCCCCGTTTCAGGACTGGGCGGGAAGATGGGACTGGATGCCACCAACAAATGGCCGGGGGAAACCAGCCGGGAATGGGGCAAACCGATTATGATGGATGAGGGGGTGAAGGCGAAGGTGGATGAGATTTGGGAAGGGTTGGAATTGTGAATAGCAATAAGAATGAGATTACCAAGCCCGAGCATTACCATATATAATTTATTTGTCATATAGAGTAGGTATTATATTGCTATTCAATAATACAGTAATTGCGAATCCGAAAAAGCTCGGGAGAGCGTCTGCTCTCCGCTCTATTTTCCCTTATTACGCTGGCTATTCGACTCAGTTTGCAGAGCAGCTGTTAAATTCTTTAGAGTTGCAAGCTGACTCTGTAGTTTTAGATCCCTGGAATGGCGGTGGTACAACAACACATGTCGCGACAAAATTAGGATTTGCAAGCATCGGATTCGATTTAAATCCAGTCATGGTCATAGTTGCTAAGGCAAATCTTTTGCCGGCACATGAGGTAAGTAGTTTAATGCCTATTGCACAATCAATCCTTAAACAAGCTCTAGCACATCAACATGATCAGGTAGGTGAAGAGCCTCTTCGAGAATGGCTGTCGCCAGAAAGTGCCCGATGTGTGCGCCAGATCGAAGTAGAAATAAATAAAACATTGATTTCGTACCCAGACTATAAATCGGTCCAGACAAGCGAAGGATTAAACGCTCTTTCCTCACTTGGTGCCTTTTTTTACGTTGTACTGTTTAGAACAACTCGGAGGCTTTTAGTAGATTTCGTTCCAACTAACCCTACTTGGATAAAAAAACCAAAAAGCTTATACCGACGTAAGCGTCCCACATTTGAGAAGATACAAGCAATATTTCTCAATGAAATAGATCAGATGGGCATGATGCTTCAAAAAATAGCCTGTTTTCCCAGGAAAAATAAAGTGCCCATAATGCTAGGCTTGGGAAACGCCGAATCCCTAGCTCTAACATCTAATAGTGTGGATGCTGTAATTACTTCTCCACCTTATTGCACTCGTATTGATTACGCAGTTGCAACAGCAATTGAACTGGCAGTTTTGAGATTCTCTAATCAAAACTTCCAAATGCTCAGGAAATCGTTAATGGGTACTTCAACAGTTGAAGCCAAAAATATCAAAATTTCTGCTTTGTGGGGGAATACGTGTGCCAAGTTTTTATCTGCAGTTTATTGTCATTCTTCAAAAGCTTCTCAAACTTATTATTATAAAAATCATTTACAGTACTTCAATTCTCTTTTTGAGAGCGTAAAGGAAATATCTAGAGTCTTGAAACCTGAAGGAGCGTGTTTTCTTGTTGTACAAGATTCTTACTATAAGGATATTCATAATGATGTGCCGACAATTACCTCAGAAATGGCTGCCGTTTATGGACTTGACTTGCTCAGAAAAGACAATTTTGTATCAAATAGATCAATGGTGGGTTTAAATCACAAAGCAAAAAAATATCTTAAAACGCGACAAACCATCGAAAGCGTTCTCTGCTTTAGAAAAACTTGAATGGGGATAAATATGGCAAGCCATCCTCAAGCTAGTGAAGTAGTAGAGCTAATTCAAGATGTCGATCTGCAATTAAGAAATGTCCATACTCAAAGTCTGGATATTTCATTTAATGAATTGGCAAGTATGGTTGCCGAGGGTGAGTTGGATATAAGCCCAGACTATCAAAGGCTATTTTTGTGGACAGAGGGTGCACGATCGAGGTTTATTGAATCTCTATTGTTGGAAATGCCTGTACCACCTATTTATGTGGTTGAAGAAGATGATGGGAAGAAACTACTTATAGATGGGCTCCAAAGATTATCTTCATATCTTCATTTTAGAGGAATGCTCGACGCACCGCATTTAAAACCACCAGTCGTTCAAGGCCAGCAATTAGAGCTGCAAGATTGCGACATAATTAAAGCGCTGAACGGAAAGACATATGACGATTTGGGGACGGCATTACAAATCAAGCTTAAACGTTCATTTGTTCGAGTGGAGGTTGTAAGAAAAGGTAGTAACCCAAAATTTAAATATTATATGTTTAAACGATTAAACACTGGAGGTGAAGCACTAACACATCAGCAACTACGAAATTGTACAATAAGATTGTTAGACCCAAATTTCAATGACTTCATAATTAATTTAGCTGATTCAAATTCTGATTTTAAAGAATGCATTTCGACTATATCAGAAGTGCAATTGTACGGAGCTTATGATAAGGAGTTAGTTCTACGATTTTTTGCCTTTAAAAATTGGCGAGCCCAATTTAGGCATGATGTTGCGGATTTTCTGACAGAGTATATGGAAGCTGTTTCTGATCCTGAGCATGCTGAGCCATTTGATTATTCTAGAGAGAAGCAAGTATTCGCGAAGACATTTCGAATACTTAAACTTACGCTAGGTGATAATTCCTTTAGTCGAGCAAATAGTAATTTGACAACGCTCGTTAGAGCTTTTGGCATCTACCATTACGAAGCTTTTACAATGGGTATTCAAGCGGTGATCGATAGGATAAATGAGAATGATCCAGAGCAAATAGGTAAGCTGACGGATCTGCTAACACAAATCAAATTAGATCGCGCTTTTGTTGGATTAACAACGGGTGGTGGCAAAAATAGCCCTGGCCCTCTGAACGATAGAATCGCTTTCGTAGAGAAACGATTACAAGTCGGACTATGAATATCGAAAGCTTCCGTGCTCAACTCGAGGATGAGTTGACGTGGCGCACTCAAGAAATTTTATTTTTTCAAAACCAATGTGAAAAGTTAGATAGCGCAGAAGAAAAGGACAAGTTTCGTCGAGCATTAATTCTACTGCTTTATTCTAATTTTGAGGGATATTGTATATTTGGGTTTAGTTTATATATTAGTGCAATTAACGAGGCTCAATTAGATTGCAAGGATGCAAACTACTCGCTCGTCGCGGCTACATTGCATGACGTGTTTGTTACATTACGCGGAGTAAAAAAAGCTAAAGAATTCAAAAATACTGATCCAGATGACTCACGGTTACATCTCTTTGCCCGGGAGCGAGATTTTGTCGAGCACTCATCTGAAATCTTCAAACGCAAAGTTTTAATTTCAGATGATGTCGTAGATACTGAATCTAATCTTGGTCGGGTTTTACCCCATTTCTCCGGACGGTTTGGTTAAGCCTAAATCCTGCTTCTGACGCATTTCCAATTGTCTTTTTTTTCTTGGGTTATGGAATCGCTCGATATAGTCGAAGATATCTGTGCGGGCC
>Ga0209941_1000928_pt1 | contig 25667 bp, 15 predicted proteins | sample ThiBiot_300_plan_FD_183945 | JGI IMG/M metagenome (GOLD analysis project Ga0209941, IMG submission 183945) | Wastewater bioreactor microbial communities from Cape Town, South Africa - Thiocy_solids_1 (SPAdes) | ecosystem: Engineered > Bioremediation > Thiocyanate > Unclassified | place: South... | reverse complement strand
TCATCCATATCACGAGGCCTTACGTCGCTAACGCATGTAGGCAGAACATAGCAATGTGTGTCATAATTTTCTTGCTTACTAATATCTATATTGGTATAGCCATAATGTGCCTTTACAATACGCTGATTAGAAACTAACAAGAGTGAGACTGGTGTTTCTGGCATAGGCAAAGCACTAGTATGCATTTGAGCTTCGTAAACTGCTTGAATACTGGGAATATCAGTGGTAGTACTTAAGATAAAAGCAACGGCTGATACTTTTTTTACATAACTTTTATCCTTTTTAACAGAAGGAAGGGGATAAGTTAGTTGCGTATCAGCTAAAGTGATATAGATAGTTTCTTCTTCCTTGTTTGAAACTTTTAAAGCTTCTATACTATTTACCAGCATTTTTTGAATGAGTTTAGGGTCACAAATCAGTTCCTGATAAGCACTTCTATTTGTAATGTGAGACTTTGTATGAAGAAGTTTAGCTTGCAAGGCTGCTAGTAAATTGTCTATAGTAATAGGGTTGATTTCTAAACGTAAATAATCTGTAGCTCTGCTTTCTATTCTTTCAAGTGCTACTGCCATGGGGGTAACAGTATTTTGTAGTTGATCGAGTACATGATCGATAGCTATTACATCTTTAAACCCTTGTGCCTTTTGTGTACGAAGCTCTTTTACTAAGCCTACTACTTTAGTAAGTTCTTGCACTTTAGCTTGCTTAAGGGTTTTAAGTAGGCGTATTTTTTCTTTAAAGATGTCTAACAGAGCCTCTTTATTTTCTTCATTTACAAGGGTTAGTGTTTCTTTATCTGTAGCGAGTTCATCGAAACGCTGTTCTTTCCTACGAGCAAAGATAAGGCCGATAAGAAGTCCAAAAATGCCTTGGTAGAGAAGTAGGTACTTAGAAGAAAAATCTAAGGATAAGTTTATTTTACCCACAAATAAGGAGTGGCAAGCAAAGGCAAGGATAATACCTAAACTTCCAAGCACTAAGGCAGTAGCCCAATCCACTAGAATGAAAAGCAAAATAATCATAATAGCTATATTGATGAGCCACTCAGTACTTCCACCTGTGAGCAAAAACATAATGGTGCTCATAAAAGGCAAACAGTATAGAATAGTAAGATGAAAAAAGGTAGGCATATAAGACTTCATGTATTTAGGCCACTTTGACTTTACCACTAATAACCCACAAGCAAGAGCTCCTATTAGGCGTAGTGTAAGCATTAAATCGGGTGCCAGAGAGCTGTTAGTACTCCACATAAAGTAAGGATAAGTGAAGTTAATACCATAAAAGGCTCCAAATAATACATAAGGAGCACCATACTCTTTTATACGCTTTTGAGAATACCGAATAATATTTGGCAAACTAAATAAATAATGACTCCATTTTTGGATGGATTTATTGTAAGGTCTTACCAAAGCACTTGGCACCTGGTAGCCACTCCTATCGACCAATACAATTTTTCCATTCTGTATAAGATGGATAACAAGAAAGCTGATTGCATTTATTATAATACTAATTATTACATCTAAGTGGATATACGCTTCAGGCAAGTACAGATGGATGAGAGCAAATCCAATTAGAGTAATAACCATAGCTCCATAAAAAGACTTTTTATCAGTTTTAAGTCCCATAATACCTGCCAGTAAAGGGCATAGTAATACAGAGCTGGATATGCGCCAGGCATTAAGAGTTAGATTAATTGTGTTAGTTGCTTTTAGTCCTATTATAATACTTATAAGGCCTATTAAAAAAGTAATATATTTAGCCCCTTTTAGTTCATTGAAGTTGGAAAAAGAATTTCGATGACCAATAATAGGCTTTATAACATCATGAGATATTAATAAGCCAGCAGTATGTAGATAGGAGTCGGCTGTAGACATTACAACAGCAAGCATGCCAGCTATAGCCAATCCTTTAACACCTATTGGTAAAATCTCCTTGATTACGTGAGGCATAACATCCGCATACTGAATGTGCGGATAAAGTACAATTGCAGCCAGTCCAATTATCATAATGGTTACTTGCAATAGCGGATCTAAGCCAGCCAAAAGAAAATATTGTTTTCTTAATTGTTCTGGACGCTTTGCCATTAAAAGGCGTTGAAAAAGAGGAGGATCTACTACTGCTAAAGGGGGTATGCTCCACATTAAAAATAAACTTAGGTAAAAAGGAAACTTTTCATGAGAAAATACTTTTAGTTTATCTGCTGGTACTTGCGCAAATAGTTTGTCGATACCTCCTATTCTGTTTAGCATTATACTAGCTATAAGGGGAATGACAATAAATAGAACTAAAAATTGGAATACATCGGTTGCAGTTACTGATTTTATACCGCCATGCGCTGCATAAATAGCTAACAAAAGTCCTCCCATTATAATTCCTAAACTTGCTGGTATGTTTAATAGTGATTCACAGACAACACCAAGCATAAATAGCTCCATACCAATAACACAAAAGGAAAATATAGCACCTAGCACTCCAGTAAGTATCTGGCTTCTTTTACCATAAAAACTGCCCATCACATCTCCCATAGTCAAACAATTAGGAAAATATTTCATGTGGGGTGTTACAAAAATCGCTATACCAAGCAGTTGAAAGACTGCTGCTAGCAAAGCACAAGTCATAATAACCCCATCTGAAAACACATCACTCGCTGTATCAAGTATATTAGCTCCGCCCGTGTTAGTAGCAAAGAAAGTTAGGACAAGAACTCCTGTGCTATACATTTTGTTTCCTAAGGCATATTCTCTAATATCTTTGATGCCTTTTCCTGCCTGTATGCCTATAATTAGCGTAACCGCTAGAAAAGCATATATAATCAAAAAATCTATGCTAAAGTAATTCATAGTAGTTATGATGTAATTAGGAGCTGCAAAGTATGCTAAAAGCTCCATTTACGCAAGAAAGTGTATTTGCAATACAATATTAAATAATCAAAATAGAGTATGGAAGGTTGTTTGACTACAAAAAGTCCATTAATAGAAAGGAAATTATTTTACTTTATGCTTTGATTGTATTCGCTTAGTTAACAATACAAGTTAGAATTGTTTGTTCAGCAGTATATAAACTCACCAGTGAAAATTAATTGATATCTACAAGTCATAATTAGAGGGGCAGTATAAGCTTGTTTAGTATAAGTTTCTAATTTCAATGGATGGCAGATTCCTTGAAGCAGGAAGCAGCCAGCGCTATAAAGAAAGTTCTTAACAGAGCCTAAGGGTTTGCAAAACAATCTTGCAGTAGTTATAGGAGTTGCTGCTTGATGTAAAGAGGGAACGCTTGGCTGCTATGTCTGTTTTATGGATTCATCTATAGCAAATTTGATACCCTTGTGGCAAGGGTAAGCGTTAGCGCACCAGTTCAGAAATAACAAGCCTAATGCATACTCTTACTGGATTGCCACGCCATATTATAAAATTGAGATAGATTACACTTTACCGGCTAGGAAAGAGCTTTTGCAGAGCCTTTTGCATACGCTCCATAGCTTCTTGTATCACTTCATCAGAAGTAGCATAAGACAGTCTAATGCAATTAGGCTCCCCAAAAGCAGCACCATCTACTAAAGTAACTTTGGCTTCTTTTAAAATATACATACAAAAGTCTTCTGCAGTTTTAATGTCTTGCTCTCCATCTGTATAACCAAAATAATAGCTGATATCTGGAAAAAGGTAAAAAGCACCAAGTGGCATATTGCATGTAACCCCTGGTATGTTGCTTATACCCTTCATTGCCAGGTCTCTTCTTCGCTTATAAATAGTTCGCATTTCTGCTATAATCTGCATATCTACATCAAAAGCAGCTAAGGCTGCTCGCTGAGAAATAGAGCAGGTACCAGAAGTAAGCTGGCCTTGTATTTTTTCGCAAGCTTTAGTAAGCCATAGGGGAGCAGCCAAATAACCTACTCGCCAACCAGTCATAGCATAACTTTTAGAAAAGCCATTAATAGTAACTACTCGGTCTTGTATACTAGCTATAGAACCTATGCTCGTAAAATCATCTGTAAAATTGATATGCTCATAAATTTCGTCTGCAACTATTAACACATGCTTATGCCTTTCTAATACTTCTGCTATAGCCATTAAAGAAGATTTCGATAGCACAGAACCTGTCGGGTTGCTCGGAGAAGAGAAAATAATGGCTTTTGTTTTATTTGTTATAGCTTGTTCTAATTGTTCGCTAGTAGGCTCATAATTGTTTTCCTTACTTCCTTTTAAGAATACAGACTTGCCACCTGCTAGTTGTACAATAGAAGCATAACTTACCCAATAAGGTGTATATACAATTACTTCATCGCCAGGGTTCAATAAACATAGAAATAGGTTGGATAAAGATTGTTTGGCTCCTGTGGAAACAACAATTTGCTCTGGCGTACAGATAATGTTATTTTCCTTAGCTAGTTTTCTTGTAATGGCAGTTCTTAGGTCTAGGTAGCCAGCTACAGGCGAATAAGTAAAATAAGATCCACTATCAATGGCTTCTTTAGCAGCTTGTTGTACATATGGAGGTGTTGGAAAATTGGGTTCTCCTATGCTTAAATCACATATATCATAACCTTGTGCTTTCAATAATTGAGATTGCTTATTCATAGCTAAAGTAGCTGATTGTGGTAGTAATTTTATTCGGTCAGAAAGAAAGTCGCTCATGTTTAATTGACATTAAGAGTATAGGGTTGTTATTATTTGAGTGGTACAAATTTATATGGATAAGCCGAAAGTTCTATATGTTATGAGAAAGGAAATATAGGAGTAAACGTTATATATTTTAGTCTTCGTCTTTTACATAGCCATTACCCTTATTTTGTTAACTGGCTAAGATATTCAAGCTACTATAATAATTATTTGTTAAGGATATGCCAAACCAGCTAATATATATCTTTTGCTTAGGGTAATAATAATATGGATAAGGTAATTGTTGTTTATGCGAATTACTAGTCTATAAGTGTATATTGTACAGTAGTTACCACACGTATATGCTTTTTTGTAGGTATATGCGTATCTTCTATAGAAAATAAACCTTGTGTTGCATGGCATATATTGCCTACTTTACTGCCTGAATCCTTAGCAAACTGTTCTGCAGCTTTACGTGCTTCTAAGGTGGCTTCTTGAATCATAATAGGTTTTACTTCGTTTAACTTAGTAAAAATGAACTTAGGACGGTATTCCCATCCATTATCTAGAACAATACCTTTAGCTACCAATTCCTCAGACTTTTGTAAAGTTTTTTCTACTAGCGCTACGTTATTGGAACGGATGGTAATAGTAGCCTGAGTAGCATACCTAAGCTTTCTGCTAGAACCAAAAGTCCTTGTTTCATTATCATCGATAGCAGGTATACCATAAGTAATTTCTTCTGAGCTAAATCCCTGGTTAAATAAAAATTCTGTAATGGTTCTATGTTGCTCTTTCAACTTTTGCTGTAGCATACCCAAATCATCTTCTGCTATACAGAAGCTAATAGTCCAAACACCTATATTTGCATCTGCTTCACGTTCAGCTAATCCTTTTACTGTGACATTTCTAGGTGCTTGGCGAGATTTTAAAAGATAGCTACCCAGAATAGCACTGGATGTAATAAAAGATAAACTAAGTAACATGATTTTTAATAAACCATATTTCCGTATATCTGATGTATTGTTCATAACAAGATAGTTTATATATATTAAGAACTTTATCGTAAATCAACTATCTCCAAATCTGTATATTTTGTTGTATCAAATTCAAAATAGCTGTCTTCAAAATCCACATCTGACACTACATTCATGATTATAAAGCTATGTGTTATACCACTGTTGTCCAAAGCTTTAATGTCCTTTATTTGATGATTTTTTTTTCCAATAGTTAAGTTAAGTTGGTTGATAAGGCTGTCTTGGTCACTAGCTACTAATTCTACTATATCATACTCTATTTTATCAATGGTAATGGACTTCAAAGCAATAGGTATAAATCCTTGCTGGTGTATATGCATAAGTTGTATCGGAGAAAATAGTTCTGCTTCTTCAGCTTCAAAATTATTAACATGTACTTCATGCAGTTCTGTTAAGTAATTCCATATAAATTCTCCGTTACTAATTATAACTTGCTCGTCTAATACAATTTTATACTTATTGCCTTTTGTCCAAACTTTGCCTTGTATTTGTTGTGCCTCTTCAGCATCTTTTTCTTGTCTAGTATAAATAAAATCTGCTTGAAGGCTGTTGGGCGTTTTAATGTTCGCTAATACTTTTCTTGCTTGGCTATGTGGTTTGATTTTTGCCAGGCTAGGAGATGAATAGCAACATACTATAAAGACCAGGCAACTTAATTTTTTATACATGCTCTTGGATTTTAAATGGCTAACAATTGTTGCTTGGTAGTTACTTTACACATTTTCTTGCTGGCTACGGAGAATCATTTCTAGACTGCGTTCGTCTGTTATTAATACCTCCCTAGCTTTACTTCCTTCAAAAGACCCTACAATGCCAGCTGCTTCCAACTGGTCTATTAATCTGCCTGCTCGATTGTAACCCAATTTCAATTTTCTTTGTATAAGCGAGGTGCTGCCTTGTTGATGTGATACAATTAGTCTAGCTGCTTCTTCAAAAAGTGGGTCAATATCTCCCAAGTCTAACTCTGCTCTGCTATCGTCCTCATCTTCTTCATAAGCAGGTAGTATATAAGCCGACTCATAGCCGCGTTGTGCACCTATATAATCACAAATATGTTCTATCTCATGTGTATCTAAGAAAGGGCACTGCAACCGGATGATAGATGAATTCATGGCAAGTAGCATATCTCCTTGTCCTACTAATTGCTCTGCACCACCCGTATCTAATATAGTTCTAGAATCTACTTTAGAAGTAACCCTGAAAGATATGCGTACTGGGAAGTTCGCTTTGATGATACCAGTAATAACATTTACGGATGGTCGTTGGGTAGCTAATACCAAATGTATACCAATGGCCCTAGCTAGCTGGGCTAATCTAGCAATAGGCATTTCTACTTCTTTACCTGCTGTCATCATCATATCAGCAAATTCATCAATAACTAATACAATATAAGGCAAAAAGCGGTGCCCTTTTTCTGGGTTAAGCCTACGTTTAACAAATTTGTCGTTGTATTCTTTAATATTTCTGGTGCCAGCTTGCTTTAATAATTCATACCGAAGGTCCATCTCTAAGCATAGCGAGTTAAGGGTATGGACTACTTTTTTTGTTTCAGTAATAATGGGTTCCTCGCTTTGTGGAAGTTTGGCTAAAAAGTGTCGTTCTAAGTGGCTAAAAAGCGATAGCTCTACTTTTTTAGGGTCTACAAGCACTAATTTAAGTTGCGAAGGATGTTTTTTGTAAATCAATGACGCAAGCAATACATTCAAACCAACAGATTTTCCTTGTCCAGTAGCACCTGCAATAAGCACATGGGGCATACGTACTAGATCTACTATTACTGCCTCATTGGAAATACTTTTGCCTAATACAATGGGTAATTCCATGTTGCTCTTTAAAAATTTATCGCTTAGCAACATATCTCTAAAAGGCACCATTTCTCGATTTTTGTTGGGTACTTCAATACCAATGGTTCCTTTTCCAGGAATAGGAGCAATAATACGGATGCCTAATGCAGCTAAGCTAAGTGCTATATCATCTTCTAAATTTTTAATCTTAGAAATTTTGACGCCTGCTTCTGGTACAATTTCATATAAGGTAACAGTTGGCCCAATAGTAGCTTTAATACTAGAAATACCAATTTTAAAATCGGTGAGCGTTTTTACAATTTTATCTTTGTTTTGCTCAAGCTCTTCTTGGCTAACTTCTTTTTTAGGCGCTTCTCTGACTTCTAATAAGTCAACGGTAGGGTAGTGGTATGCAGAAAGCTCTAGCTTTGGATCATAATCTTCTAATACATTTTCTGTACTAGGGTCTTTTTTGTTTTCATGCAATAGAGCACTGTGATTTGTAGCAATAGTGCTATTATTTTCTTCTATAAACTTTGATGGTGCATCTTCTTCTGATACAGTAGTATCTACGATAGATAAAGGTACTTCGGCAGAAGTATTAGCATAGATTTTTTCGTTTAAATAAGCATGTTTGGAATTTTCTATTTCCTCCTCCTCATCTTCTGATTCTTCATATTCATCATCCGTTTCTTTTAACTCTTCTTCTGACTCTAAAAAGCGGTTAAATGAGGTTTTTGTATAGTTGGGCGTTTGTATGTGGGTAGAAGGTAGTGTTGTTTTTTGTATAGTTTCAAGTTTGGAAGTACGTGCTTTAATAAAAGGAAATAAATTTCTAAATGAAGTAATATTGAAATAGTAAATAATAAATATTAATAAAACCGTACATAAAAAGATAAGGGTACCCCAGCCCAGTAGACTATCAAATAGTATACCTAATTCAAAGGCTACACCACCCAAGAAATTATCAAATAGTTCTTTGGTCGGGAATAATAAAGCTATGTAACCCAATGCTACATTTATCCAAAGTATACTAAACACAGAAAAAGTCGTAGCTCGATAAAGACTCCAAGCGCTCCAAACCCTACTTTGTGTAAACTTAGCACCTAGTAAATAGAGGGGAGGAATAATTAGAAAGGCGGTTATGCCTAGCCATCTAAACATAAAATAGTAGGAAGCCATGGCCCCTACAATACCTAGCCAGTTATGCATAAGCTTTCCAGCGCTTTTTATGCCTAGTTCTTGAACTGATTCTAGAGCGCCCTGGTCAAATCTCCCATGCACCAAATGTGAAATAAAGGCAACACATAAAAAGCATGCTATCCCTTGCATAAGAATACCTATTGCCACTTTTAAACGGTGGTCTATAGAGAAGCTGGGTAGTTTAAATTTTCTTTTTTGTTTGTTTGGTGTATCGTTCTTTCCTTTATAGGTATTCTGTACAGTTGCCATACGTTTATACAATTAAACCATGCTTATGATTAACTTATACCTCTTAATAAGAATTATAGTGGTACACTATGGTATAAGTTATAGGGTAAGATATAATTTATAGTATGACAAAGGTAACAGAAAACGACTAATGTATAAAATAAAGATACTGGTTGCTGCTTATAAGACTAAATGATAGATATGTATTTAACCGCTCTTTTTAGGAATTAAATATTCAAAAAAGGCTCCTGTTGCTCCATGCTGATACATAATGACGGTAGGATTAATAGATTTAAGAAATGGGGCTAAATCTGCTATATCTTCAGGGGTTGGCTCATACCTACCTATGTCTATATATGCGTCTATATTATTTCCGGAAGATAAATAATAATAAAAACACTTAAAAAAACTTTTAAAAGCACCGGTATGTTGATCTATTAATAAGAAGTAAGGTATACCAAAAACCTTAAATATTTCACCTTCTACCCAAAATTCTTCCTGTTCTGTATGGCTACAGCTTTCAAGAAATAGCTTATCAAACTCTTTAATGTCTACTTTGCTTAAGTTGCCTTTTAGTTGTCTATGTACTCCAATGAGTTCATTCATAAGTACTATCTGTCTCATAAACTTAACAAGCAACTGTATTTCTGGCTCTTCTAGTTTTCTAGCTACTAGCTCCTTATTTAAATTTTGTAATAATTGCCTTGTATCTTGCATAAGCTTATATGGATTATTAGTGGGGCTAATACGCATATATCTAGTGCCTGATAAGTCTATATTCTTTATAATTTGCATGGCAGGCTGATATATAGTATCAGTTAGTTTGTGTAACAATTTTTCCCATTTATTATCAACCAAAATTTCCCCTAGCAAAATAGGGAGGAAAGCTCGGAAACCGCAGCTTCCATTATGTTTTACTCGGTATATATCATATGTTGCTTCATATATACTAGGCATTTGTGAATGAGGAGGTGCTTTGGGTTGCAATATGTCATTTTTCTCATGGTTACCAGTATGCCAAATTCCACGAGTTGGTATAGAGCTAGTGCTTGTATCTGTTTTTATAGAACGTGTTGGTTGGTTATTGCAAGTACAGCAAAGTCCTACAATGAAGGCAAATAAAATATACACAAACGAATTAATAAAGGTATGTTGTAACATAAGAAACAAAAATAGAATACAGTGTTTTAAGATATATTAGTAGATTTCAAATTTAGTAAAAGATTTTACTATAAGTATTGTTGTATAGAAGGAGAAGGTAGTCCTTTGAAACTGCGTCTATATTTTATTTTTGATCTTATATCTTTAAGAAGTTTATTTTGTAACTTGTTATCATTTATAAAAAAAATATATATAGTGTATAGTGCCAATTTTTTCATGATATGTAATTTGGTACCTATAGATTAACTTTATAACCAAACGTGAAATATTGATGTCTAGATTATAAATCAATAAAAAAGCAGAATCAAGTAAGTGGTTTTCTTCAGCAGCTTTATAATATGAATGATAAACGATGGGTCTTTCAAACTATGCCAGAGTCTACTGAGGTTGCAACATTAGCAAATGCTATTGGCGTGGATAGTTCTATTGCTGCTTTATTGGTACAAAAGGGGATAACTGATTTTGATCAAGCTAAAAACTACTTTAGGCCTTCGCTAGAGGATTTACATGATCCATTTCTCATGAAGGATATGGATAAGGCAGTACAGCGTTTATGGCAGTCTATTCAAAATCAAGAGGAAATTTTAATTTATGGTGACTATGATGTAGATGGAGTTACATCAGTATCGTTGGTATATGGATTTTTAAAACAATACTGTGATAAGCTACGTTTTTATATCCCAGATAGATATAAAGAAGGTTATGGGGTTTCTAAGCAGGCTATCAACTGGGCTATTGAGATAGGTATTTCTCTAATTATAACATTAGACTGCGGTATAAAGGCCACAGAATGTATTCAACAAGCCCAGATAGCGGGAATTGATGTAATTGTATGTGATCACCATGAACCAGGTGAAGCCCTGCCACCTGCCTATGCAATCTTAGATCCTAAACAAAAAGCATGTCTTTATCCTTTTAAAGAGCTTTCTGGTTGTGCGGTTGGTTTTAAACTACTTCAAGCTTTTGTATTACAGCAAAACATTTCATTAGACATCCTCTATCAATACCTGGACTTAGTAGCTATTAGCATTGCCTGCGACTTAGTTCCACTTACTGGTGAAAATAGAATACTTGCTTACCATGGACTAAAGCGTTTAAATAATAGTCCTTCATTTGGTATACAAGCCATTATACAAGTTGCTAATTTACCCTGGACATTAGGAATTTCACAATTGGTTTTTGGTTTAGGGCCTCGCCTTAATGCAGCAGGCAGGGTAGACCATGGTAGCTTAGCTGTAAAGTTACTTTTGGCAGAAGATTCAGTGACTGCTAGCTCGCTAGCACGTCAGATTGAAGAAAAAAATGGTTTTAGAAGATACTTAGACAGTACTATTACAGCAGAAGCACTTCAGTTGATGAAAGCTAGCGATGAAAGTTTAATAGCTAAAACTACGGTGCTATTTAAAGAAGATTGGCACAAGGGAGTAATTGGTATTGTCGCTTCTAGATGTATAGAACATTACTACCGTCCTACCATCATTCTTACAGCATCAGGCGATAAAGCCACAGGTTCTGCACGTTCTGTGGCAGGCTATAATATATACGAGGCTATTACCTCATGTTCGGAACTATTAGAACAATATGGAGGGCATGCACATGCAGCAGGCCTCACATTGCCTTTAGAAAATATTATATCTTTTCAAGAGCGTTTTGAACAAGTCGTCTCTAATACTATTTCGCAAGAATTGCTTATTCCTGTTCAAAAAATAGATTTGTTGCTGCCACTTGAAAAGGTTACCAATAAGTTTTATAATATTCTTAACCAGATGGCTCCTTTTGGTAATGGTAATATGAGGCCTGTATTTGCAACAGAGTTAGTGATAGCTACTAAATATAGAATTCTTAAAGAAAATCATTTAAAACTAACGGTACAAGAACCTGCTTCAAGTATCTGTATAGACGCTATTGGTTTTGGATTAGCAAAATATGCTCATTTGGTATGTGATCGCAAGCCATTTAAAATAGCGTATACCATAGAGAGAAATAATTACCAGGGGCAAGTAAATTTACAGCTTAATATTAAAGGTTTACAGCCAATATAGTTACCTTAGCAGACAACAATTTTAGAAACAGGACTTTATAGTTATTATTTATTTTATGGAGCTTAGAGCTGAGAACCTTGTTAAACAATATAGAAAACGACTAGTAGTAAATCATGCTTATGCTGCAGTATCTCAAGGAGAGATTGTAGGACTTTTAGGGCCCAACGGCGCTGGGAAAACTACTACCTTTTATATGTTAGTAGGCCTTGTAAAGCCTGATGCAGGAGAAGTATACTTAGATGATCAACCCATTACTAAGTTGCCTATGTATAAAAGGGCACAGTTAGGAATTAGTTACCTTCCACAAGAAGCTTCTGTATTTAGAAATTTAACGGTAGAAGAAAACCTGATGGCCATTTTAGAACATACCAATCTTTCTCCTCAAGAAAGAAAAGACAAAATGGAATCTTTACTAGAAGAGTTTAGTATTACACACATTAGAAAGAATCAAGGCAAGGTACTTTCTGGTGGAGAACGTAGAAGAACAGAGATAGCTAGGGCACTAACAATTGACCCTAAATTTGTGCTCCTGGATGAACCTTTTGCTGGTGTAGACCCTATTGCAGTAGAAGAAATACAGCATTTAGTCGCCAAGCTCAAAGATAAAAATATTGGCATACTAATTACCGATCATAACGTAAATGAAACGCTTTCTATTACAGATCGTGCTTATCTGATGTTTGAAGGTAAACTTCTTAAATCTGGTACGGCCGAAGAGCTAGCAGAAGATGAACAGGTACGTAGGGTATATTTGGGTAAACACTTTGAACTCAAGCGTAAGTTTTAATATGGTTGCTTGCTAGTTTACACACTCACAAGTGCGCTCTTAAATCAAGCATTCCTAAAGTTAATGTTAGCTATGGGGGGGAGATAAATAAGATAATTTCTCAATACTCAATACAATAACCTATTAACTCAGGTTAGGCAAGAGGAGCAAAATTTCCTTTTAAGTGTAAATCAATGTATTAATTATTTGCTAAAAATTGACTTCTACCTAAGGGGAATTTATGAAACTTTTCTGTATAAGGTAACCTTATCTTATTTAAGAGATATCCATTAAGATGATGTTATGGTAGATAGAGCAAGAGCAGTACCAGCCATCTCGAGTATATGCGAAGCAACGCAGCAATGCATGACGGCTAGCTATTTTGTAGTCAGATTGATTATCAGTTCCTTATTGGGGCTAGCAATGATTGCAAGGGGTTGAGGTGTCTAATGCTAGTAGATATAAATTTCTAGGCCAGTTACTAAAATTCTATTGTACTCAATGTGGGCTATCAAGTAACTTAAGGATGTTTAAAGCACCTATTACTAGGTGCTTTACTTTGTTTTTGTTAATGGCTTAGATATTCAAAAATTTTTATAATTAAGCGTACATAAAGCCTGGTTATACAGCTATAGGTGCTTTAATAACAGGATGTGGATCATAGTTATCAATACGGAAATCCTCATACTGAAACTCAAATATATTCTTAACGTCTGCATTGATCTGTAAGGTAGGTAGTGGCCGAGGCTCTCTTGTAAGCTGTAGTTGAGCCTGTTCTATATGATTGTTATATAGGTGTGCATCGCCCAAGGTATGTATGAATTCTCCTACATTTAGATCACACACTTGAGCAACCATAATAGTAAGTAAGGCATAAGAAGCAATGTTAAAAGGTACGCCTAAAAATATATCTGCACTGCGTTGATATAGCTGGCATGAAAGCTTATTGTTGGCTACATAAAATTGGAAAAGCGCATGGCAAGGTGGTAATGCCATTCTGTCTAATTCTCCTACATTCCAAGCACTTACTAGTAACCTTCTGGAATCTGGATTCTCTTTTATCTGCTTGATAACTTGTTCTATCTGATCTACCTTGCCACCATTGGAAGTAGGCCAACTTCTCCATTGGTACCCATAAATGGGGCCTAAATTACCTTGTGCATCTGCCCATTCATCCCAGATAGTTACACCATTTTGGTTAAGGTACTCAATATTGGTGTTGCCTTGTAAAAACCATAGTAGTTCGTAAATGATAGACTTTATATGAAGTTTCTTGGTTGTCATTAATGGGAACCCTTCCGCTAGATCAAATCGCATTTGATAGCCAAAAATGCTTTTTGTACCAGTGCCTGTTCGGTCTTTTTTTTCTTGACCGTTATGTAACACATGTTCAAGCAAACCTAAATATTGTTTCATATGTAAAGGATATGTATTTATAGTTTAAAATTATATAATAAAGCCGCTGCGAAATAAAAAGTCGATAAAAACATTAGATTTTTGAGAGTTAAATTCACTTTTTATAAAAATTTAACCTTCGTTTTTTATACTTTAAATGCCTATTTTTATTTCTTATATTTTCTAAATTCTGTAAAATGCTCCTCTATTTTTTATGGTTCTTCTTTCGCAGCATGTCTAATATATACTAGAAGGATGACAAATTTAGATTCCAGTTTCTTTATGTGATTTTTTCAAATTTAATGAAGTTAACAAGTATGAACAATATATAAAATGGTCCCTTGTAATCTAAGAATGCAATGATCTAATCTTTTTGGTTCGTGCCATGAAAGGCTAATATAAATAAGGCTAGATAAACTAAATGTAAAAGGTAAAAATTTTGTAAAAGTATATATCGTAATCCTTAACTTTTAGATCTTTATGATGTATTTTAAAGATATGTATATACTAATTCGTTTATACACTGTGGTATGAAAAAGACTCTAAAAAATATTTGTAGGGGTTTTATTACTTTGGTTTTTGTGCTAATGTCTTTGTTGTTGGCAACAGGAGTATATATCTATCACTATCAAGAGCAAATCATACCAAAAGCTTTCCAAGCAGCTATTTCTGCATTAAAACTCCCTGTTAATGCTAAACATGTTGAAATAAGCTTGCTTAAAGATTTTCCTAGGTTAAGCTTGTTACTTCACCAGGTAACTATAAAAGATTCGGAAAATACAAATAATATATTGGTAGCTAATAAAGTAGGCTGTGTATTTAACATTACGCATTTCCTTAAAGGGAAATATATATTAGAACAGCTTTTTGTTAACCAAGGTATTTTATCCGTACCTGTACAAAAACAAGTAGCACATACTGTTAGAACTGCTAATACAATTAAGGATATACCACAAGCTAATTTTGATTTTCCTGTTCATTTTAAAAAGCTTGTATTAAATGATGTAAAATGTATATATCCAGGAAAGTTACCGTCTGAGCAAGCAATTATTCATATTCAAAAGATTTTTGCCAAGTTTAATATGCAAAATCAACACTTGTTTATGCATGTTAATGGGCAAGCTGTAGTTCAGGAAATTATTTATAAGTCAATGTCTTATGGCTCTACTATTCCTATACATATTAGTACAGATATAGAGTATAATCCTTTAAGTCAAATTTATAGTCTGCACAGAAGTACAATCAAGCAAAGTAATAATACCCTTTATCTTCAAGGTACATGGTCTACTAGTGTTACTAAGCCTTTTATAGATTTACAAGTTAAGGCATCATATCTGGCTATTTCTAAACTTTTAGCATTCATACCAGCAGTTTACCGTGAACAGGTGCTTTCTTATGAGCCAAAAGGGAAACTAGCTTGTAACCTGCAGTTTACACAACGAGATAAAACAAGTATAGCAGTTGATTTCAAGCTACATCAAGGAAAGCTACTGCCTAAAAATCTTAAACAATTCGTTCAAGTAGAAAACCTTGTGGGTAAATTAAGTATACCTAATATACAAGAATTAAATACTAGTACGCTACAAGTAGATAATTATGAAGTTAAGTTAGGGGCAAGCCAGCTCAGCGGTAGCATCCAGCTAAGTGATTTTAAAAAATTAAATATAAAAAATCAAACTAAAATTGTGTTAGATCTCCCTACACTAGTGCATGCTTTATCCTCCTCTTCTAACATGCATCCAACAGGCCAATTAGTAGGTCATTGGGATTTGGATACTAGCTTGGAAAATATATTAAAACCTAATGCTATACATAAAAGTACCTTTTTCAAAGGCCAGCTTAGTGCACAAGGTCTACAATTTATATACAACCAAACGCTGTTTCAGCTACAAGAATGTGTTTCCTTATTATTACAAGATAATGTGTTACACATCAGAGAGGTGGCCGGACATATAGAAGGAAAACCCTTTGTGCTGTCAGGTACCATTAATAATTGGAGCGCCTTTTTACGAGATAATAAACAAAAGTTACATTTCGATGCTAAGCTATATGCAGATTATTTAGCCTTAGATAAAATATTGTTAACTAGAACACAACATAATCATAAACCTATGGACTGGTCGTGGCTAACTGCTTATCTAAAAGGAGAGCTTGAGTGTGATATAGAAGAAGTAATTTATAAGCGTTTTCGTGGTAACAAGATACGCGGCAAATTTAAAATAACAGAGCAGCAATTAATAGCAGATGCTGTAGAATTGATCTTTGCAGGAGGGAAAGCTCGCTTAGCAGGTAATATTAGTACTAAAGCAGATAGTTTAGAAATATATACATACGCCAACCTACAAAATGTGCAATTACCTGCTTTATTTTATACTTTTGAAAATTTTAATCAATACTTTTTAGAAGATAGACATTTGGGCGGCCAGGTATGTTCTGATATTGAACTTACTATACAAACAGACAAGCAACTACATATTGATGTTAACTCGTTAAAGGCAGACATCGCTGTTCAATTACACAATGGGCTTTTGCGAGATTTTGAACCTATACAGCGCTTATCTGCCTATGTGCCAGAAAAAGAACTAAAGCTATTACGATTTTCGAGCTTAAAGAATAATATACATATTGAGGACCAAACTATTCATATACCTCCTATGGAAGTACATACTAGTCTTACAAGTATACAATTAGCTGGTACTCATACATTTGATGGAAAAATAGCTTATAACTTAGTGGTACCCCTGAGAAATGCTAATTCAAAAGAGATAAGAAGGCAAATGCCTGAAATTAATGAGGAGGCACTAGCAGGTCTTAATTTATATTTAAAATTAGAAGGTACCACACAGAACTACGCTTTACGCTATGGTAATTCATTATTTAAATTAAATATTAAAGAGAATCTTAAAAGGCAGGGTACTATTTTAGGAGATATTTTACAAGGAAACACTTCTTCTAAACAAGCTAAGGAATTATCTACAGATGAGTACTTTGACTTTGATTAAATTACTTGAATAATACAATTCTGTCTGAGCATAACCAGCTTCTATGCATAGGATATAAGTTTCAGTTATTAAGTCTGCTCGGAGACTCATTTTACTTTGTAATAGCCTCTTTTATATGTTATTTATAGTGCACTTTTGGTTTGACTTCAATATAATAGTAGTGAGGTTAGTTTCCTAAGAAAAATAACCAGTGGCTATAAACTACATAGTAACAACTATTAATATAAGCCTATATAATAACGCTGGTTATTTCGCTCTTCTCACTCAACACATAGCGTAAAACTATAGTATATAGATATAAGCTAGGGTGAAAAAGTTTAATTGATGGTAAATAGTATATTAAAAGGAATTAAGAATTAAAAAGAAACGTAAAAATATTACTACCTTTTAATAAGAAATATTAAAAACTTAAAACCATTGTGCAACATTATATCCTATATAAAATTGATTTCCTGCTGAATAAGTTGTAGCGGCCTGGCCTTGTCCTTTAGTATTGTACCGATCTAAAATTCCCATGCTTACACTAGTACCTAACTTTAAGCCATTTTTGAAAGTATATTCTATGCTACCAATAAGTGCTAAATCAAATGATCTCGTTCTTTGGTCATTATCTAAATCTTCTTCTTTTATTGCCGTTTGTTTTAAGTTATCTTTTTCTAATCGAAAATATTTTTTAGATAAAATCAAGCTAGGCTGAATTCCTAGTTGTAGGTTAACTCCTTTTTTTATGGATTTAGGATAATATTTAAGTAATATAGGTAATGCAATACTTTCTTCGTATTGTTTTAATTGAGCTTTCTGATAACCTTTTCTCTCATATATTATTTCTATAGCTGCAGCAAATTGGTATGTAAATGTATATTCTCCAGTTAGGCCACCCATAATCCATAAAATATTTCCAGAAGCTATGTTAAATCTTTGCCAACTAGGAATATTCTTGTGTGTACTGGGCGGCCTCGTGTTATACCTATTAAAACTTACTCCCAATTTTATCCCAAAAGAGGGCTGGCTTATATTAAGGCTCTTCTGATGTGATGGTCTAGCTTTTACATAATTAATGGTTGTACATATTAGCATGGTTAGCAGCAGTCTCTTAATAAATAATTTGTAGCGCATAACTGTATTAATTGTTTAAATTTGACATTTATAGTTGAAGGATGTTGCTTGGTAATTACTAACTAATCTAAGTCGCTAATTAAGAAAAGCTTTATTGATCTGAAAAGCTAGTAAAAACAAGAGTATTTTTCTCGGACAGATTCTGAAGATAACAGCATGCACCTTTCTTAAGAAGAGAGCTTTGATACTGCTAGTGCTAGGCTCTATTATGTTCCACATGTACTCTTTAAAATAAGCTAGGCAAGTAGCATCCTTTCGCTAAACATTGGCTTTACTTTCGGAGTAAAACCTAGCTCCTTTATCAGCTAATATATCTCCTGTCAGATAGTTGATATAAGCTAAGTCAGCAGATACCGCATTTCTAGTAGGCAAGACAGCATAGTTGGTATAATCCTTCTATTCTGCCCGACTGCCAGCAATAAGCGAGAGCTCAATAGGTATTCTAGTAGCTGTATTTTAATGCCATAAAAGCATCTACACATACTAGCTTGCCAACTTCTATAAACGTTGGCTTGTATTAACTTACATCTACCAGTGCGAATACTGCTACAAACAACTATAGGAAAAGGATCAACAATAAACACTTGAAAAAAGCTACTTGTTTAGTCCTTTCTCTTAGCGCTAAAAATAGCAGGCTTATTTGTTCTTATATAGCATGTAAGCGTCGGTTGTATGTACTCTTACCTATCTTCGCTAGCATATTAGAGATGGGTTGAGTGGCTTGTATAAAAGACCTTTCCTTAGCAATATGTCCGCCAAAGTAAAAAGCTGTCACAATAACTGTTGCCACAACTTTTGATTAGACAATTTCCTTTTTTGCCTTCTTGATGATGCAAGCACTTGAGTCATCAAGAAATACGTATATTTTTATAATTTAATTAGTTATAATTAGCTCTGACTATTAATGTGTTAAAGACAGCAATAAGTTTAGAGATTTTTTATTTCGTATTAAAATGTAGTTTAAATGTATAAAGATTAAGGCAGGTATATATAAGCATGAAGGAAAAATTAAAAGGGCCACTACAAGCAGCAGTGGCCCTTTTAAATATGGTAAATACTCAATATTCGTTTTAAAGTAATTTTGCAAGATTATAGCCTATATAGAATCGATTTCCTGCTGCTGTTATATGGTTTTTATCATCTTTTCCTTTTTTTTCACGACGCTCCAAAAGTCCCATGGTTATAGTAGCTCCCAATTTCAAGCCATTCTCAAAACTATATTCTACTCCACTGATAAGTGCTAAATCAAATGTTTTGATTTTCTTTTCTTCTTGTACGTTTTCTTTTTTAATTTCTTCTTCTACCACTTCTTTATCTATGCCTCCAGTTAAGTTATAATATTTTGTAGAAAAGGCAAAACTAGGTTGAATGCCTACCTGTAAACTAACTCCTTCGCTTACAAATTTAGGATAATATTTAATTGAAATAGGTAGTACAATACTTTCTTGTTTCACTTTCCCTATTCCTAGCTGATAAATACCTTTTCGTTCATATAATATTTCTGCAGCCGCAGCAACTTGATCTGAAAGAGGGTATTCACCAGTTAATCCACCTATAAACCATAAAATATTTCCAAAAGATTCACTCCCCCTTTGCCAGCTAGAAACTTTCTCGTAGACTGAAGATGTTTGGTTAAATCTGTTAAAACTTGCACCTGCTTTAATTCCAAAAGAAGGCTCGCTTATATTGTTAGCTTGTGCATAGGTACTATTTGTATGCATAAATACACTTAACAGTAAAGCACTTAATAATAATCGGTAATGCATAATATGTAATGTATTATAATTAATTGATTGGACATTTAGTTTTTAAGAATGCTGCTAGTTAAGTATAAAAAACCATATATACAAATTTATGCTATTAAAAGTTTGATAAAGATGTGCAGCTAACTGTTTTTCTCAGCTTGCCTTTGGCAGTTAGGTAACTTTATTGCTACTTTCGAGTTTAGTTTTTACTTGATAACATGATTCTTACACACATGCCTAAGAGATTATTGAATATACCTGTATTTATTGTAATAACTTTTGCTTGTTTCTGGGTGGTTGTTAACCCTAGGATTGCCAGTGCTGTGAATCTAAATGCTAAGCCTGGTACACAGCAAACGGCTATTTCATATCAACCTGCAGCTACCAAATTACATGACTTAATACATACTAAGTTAGAAGTGAAGTTTGATTGGGAGCAACAACAGTTGCATGGCATAGCCACTATACAGATAAAACCTCACTTTTATCCACAAAATCAGCTTGTATTAGATGCTCGAAATTTTATTATTCACAGTGTCGTTCTATTAGATAACGAAGAAAAAAAGGAATGTTTATATAGCTATAATAATCATCAACTTACCATTAGTTTAGGTCGCCTGTATACAAGAGATGATTCTATTACAGTAGAAATAGATTATACAACACAATCTATGCAAGGAAAGCCTAGGTATCATTTAAAGCCAGGTATTAATCAGGGGTTGTATTTTATTGATGCTCAGGGTGAAAATAAGGCTCCTCAAATTTGGACACAAGGGGAGCCTAATACCAGTTCATATTGGTTTCCTACTATTGATGCTCCTAACCAGCGCTGTACACAGGAAATGTATATTACTGTTGAAGATAGATTTAAAACATTATCAAATGGTGTTCTTGTTTACACTACGCTAAACGATGATCAGACACGTACAGATTATTGGAAGATGGATTTGCCCCATCCTCCTTACTTATTTATGCTGGCTGTAGGAGAATTTGCTGAGGTAGTAGATGAATGGAATGATATTCCTGTTACTTATTATGTAGAGCCAGCCTATGAAAAGCATGCTAAAAATATATTTGAACATACGACCGAAATGCTGGACTTCTTTTCAGAAAAGCTAGACTATCCTTATCCATGGCCTAAATATAGCCAGATGATAGTACGGGATTACTTTACTGGTGCTATGGAAAATACAACTGCAGTTATATTGACGGAAGCCATTCAAGGGGATGAAAGAGAGTTGTTAGATAAGATTGACCGTGATGAGATCATTGCCCATGAACTATGTCATCACTGGTTTGGTAATCTAGTTACTTGTGAATCTTGGAGCCAACTTTTACTCAATGAATCCTTAGCATCAATAGGAACACATTTGTGGTATGATTATAAATATGGGCCTTACGAGCGAGACCGGCTTATAGCTAAAAGTATGGCTAATTATTTAGAGGAGGCTCAGTTAAAACAGGTTAGCGTAGTTAGAGACTGCTACACCTATCCTATAGAATTATTTGATTGCCATACCTATCATAAAGGAACTCTTGTTATGCATATGCTTAGAACATATTTAGGCGAAGAAGCGTTCTTACAATCCCTTAACCAATATCTTAAAAAATATGCTTATTCTGCTACTGATATGCATCAATTAAGAAAAGCATTTGAAGAGGTAAGTGGACAAGATTTAAACTGGTTTTTTAATCAATGGTTTTTATCACCTGGGCATCCTGTGTTAAGGGTAGAACATACCTATGCCAATGGTAGGTTGATTTTGAGACTATGGCAGAAGCAAGCCAGTCCTAGTCCTATCTACCAGTTACCTTTGGCACTAGATGTTTGGGTAGGAGGTAAAAAGGAAAGGTATTATATAACCGTTGATAAAACTTATCAAGAATTTGTCTGGCCACTTGCACAGCAGCCCGAATTAGTTTATGTAGATCGAAATTACTTGTTAGTAGGCGAAATAGATCACCCACAAACTGTTCAGTCATCTAAATATTTATACAAACGTGGAGAAGATTTCTTTAGCAAATGTGAGGCTATAAAATACTTTAGTAATAATAAAGTGGAGCTTGTTAATTACTGTAGTTTTTTTAGAAGAGTATTAAGAGATGGCTATTGGGCGTTTAAAGTAATTGCTATGGAATCCCTTAGAAATTATGGCCGGCAAGAAAAAATTTATTCGGCTTTAGAAGAAGACCTTATAGCACTTAGTGAAGATCCACATAGTCTAGTACGAGAGGCAGCTTTACATACCCTTGGCACCTCACAATCACCTGACAAGTATACTGATATTTATAAAAATGCTTTAGAAGATCCGTCATATCGGGTAGCTAATGCTGCACTATATGCTTATGCGAATTATAGTAAGGAAGACCAAGCTGTTAAAGAAGCTATAGTAGAAAATTTTGAAGATTATAATGATATTAATATTATTACTACCTTAGCTACTTATTATGCTAATACAAGACAACCTGATAAGTATGATTGGCTTAAAGGTAAAACAGATAAACTTTATACTCAACTTGGTTTTGAAAGTTTACTAAGCTTATTAATACAATACAATACTGCGGTAATAGCAACTAATCAGCAAGAAGATACTTTAGCACTGCTTCAAAGTATTTTAGAGAATAATCCCATACCTCGTGTTTACTCAGCTGCATATGATGCTTTACAAAATATGCCAAGAACAAGAAATGTAAAAAAGCTATTAAATGAAATAAGAAAGTAAAAGTTAGTATTAGTTTTTATGTAAATGGTTTTATTAGGTATACAACTAAGTCTACAATTACAAGCCTCTTTAGTTTTTCTTAAATAAAAAGAGATAATTGTCTAAATTATTTTTGCCAATAACAAAAAAATATATAGTTTTACAGCTTATCTAGCACATCGCTAAAAGCTTGTTGTTTTTTATAAAACTTATACGATATCAAGAGGATAAGGGGGGATGCCAGAGCGGCCAAATGGGGCGGACTGTAAATCCGTTGTCGGAAGACTTCGAAGGTTCGAATCCTTCTCTCCCCACCAAATAGTTAACTATTTGATATTATGATATGGTTTTTTAAGTAGATATAAGTTAACAATAAAAAGAAATCAGGAACAATTGCGGGAGTAGCTCAACTGGTAGAGCGACAGCCTTCCAAGCTGTAGGTTGCGAGTTCGAGACTCGTCTCCCGCTCTCCTAATAGGCCGATGTAGCTCAGTGGTAGAGTACTTCCTTGGTAAGGAAGGGGTCACGGGTTCAAGTCCCGTCATTGGCTCAAAAACTACCAATCGGTTTATAAAAATGATGGCAGGCGCATTGATAAAATGATGTAAGCTTTAGGTTAAATTAAATTGATTTTTTATATTTGTTTCCGAAATTTTAAACAAAGCACTTTTCAATCATGGCAAAAGAAACTTTTGATCGCTCCAAACCACACGTTAATATAGGTACAATCGGACACGTAGACCACGGTAAGACAACATTAACTGCTGCTATTACCAAAGTTTTGTCAAAAAGAGGACTTGCTCAAGTTAGAGACTTTGGCTCTATTGACAATGCTCCTGAAGAAAGAGAAAGAGGTATTACTATCAATACTTCTCACGTAGAATATGAAACATCCAAAAGACACTATGCACACGTAGATTGCCCAGGTCACGCAGACTATGTGAAAAACATGATTACAGGTGCTGCACAAATGGATGGTGCTATCCTTGTGGTAGCTGCTACAGATGGGCCTATGCCACAAACAAGAGAACATATTCTTCTTGCTTCTCAAGTGGGCGTTCCTAATCTTGTTGTTTTCCTTAACAAAGTAGATGCAGTGGATGATCCAGAACTTGTGGATCTAGTAGAGGAAGAAGTTAGGGATCTTTTAAAAGCTTATAAATTTGACGGTGATAATATTCCAGTTATCCGTGGTTCAGCACTAGGTGCTCTTAATGGAGAGCCAGAGTGGGAGGCAAAAGTGGATGAGCTTATGGATAATGTAGATGAATACATTCCATTACCTCAAAGGCTTATTGATCGTGATTTCTTAATGCCTGTAGAAGATACAATGTCTATCACTGGACGTGGTACTGTAGCAACTGGTAGAATAGAAAGAGGTGTTATTAATGTTGGTGACCCTGTTCAAATTATTGGTATGGGTGCTCAAAACCTCAATTCTACTGTAACAGGTGTAGAAATGTTTAAAACTTCTAGATAGAGGAGAAGCAGGCGATAACGTAGGTCTTTTGTTGAGAGGTATTGATAAGGAGAAAATTCATAGAGGAATGGTTATCTGTAAACCTAAGTCTGTAACTCCACATCGCAAATTTAAAGCTGAAGTATACGTCCTATCAAAAGAAGAAGGTGGAAGACATACTCCATTCTTTAATAAATACAGACCTCAGTTCTATTTTAGAACCACTGACGTTACTGGAGAAGTTAAACTTCCAGCAGGTGTAGAAATGGTAATGCCTGGCGATAACATAGCTTTAGAAGTAGAGCTTATCAACGAAATAGCTATGGAAAAAGGTTTAAGATTTGCTATACGTGAAGGAGGTAGAACTGTAGGAGCAGGTCAGATTATTGAAATATTAGATTAAGAGCAAATTTTGGCTATTAATTAAATATTAAATAAAAGGTTATTGATTTAAAAGAATAAATGCTATAAAAACAATAGACATTTTTTGGTTATACAAGACTATTTACATAGTTTAGCAAGCCGATTTGAGAGATAACCATACGGGTGTAGCTCAATTGGTAGAGTAGTGGTCTCCAAAACCATTGGCTGGGAGTTCGAGTCTCTCCACCCGTGCAAAATATGATGAAAAAAATAAAAACTTTTATCGTTGATTCATTTCGAGAAGTGAGGTATAAAGTTACATGGCCTGCCTACAAGTCATTGCAGGATAGTGCTCTGTTAGTACTGTTAGCTTCTGTTATTTTTGCGATTGTTATTGGGCTCGTAGACCTGGCTTTTCGGAATGCTATGAGTTGGTTCTATAACATATTTTAATTAAAGATAAAGGAGTCCAAATTAGTAAATTTCTATGAAGACTGATCCAAAATGGTATGTGCTTAAGGTAGTTAGTGGACAAGAAAAGTTCGTAAAATACCATCTTGATTCTGAGTTAGAGCGGAGGAAGCTACAAGATTATGTTGCACAGATACTGATACCCTCTGAAAAAATTTACGAAATGCGAGCTGGAAAAAGACAAACTAGGGAACGTAATTTTTTCCCGGGTTATCTGATTTTACATGCAGACCTTTCCGATGGGCGTGTGTTGCATGCAATTAAAGATATACCTAATGCTTTAGGATTTTTAGGAGTAAGAGGATGGAGTAGCTCTAGTCAGCCAATTCCACTAAGAGAAAAAGAAATTAATAAAATACTAGGACGAGTAGATGAAATAGCAGAGGATGATAATGGCTTAGAAAAACCATTTATAGTTGGGGAAACTGTAAAAATAGTTGATGGGCCATTTAGTGGCTTTACAGGCAATATACAGGAAGTCTTTGAAGAGCGTAAAAAGCTAAATGTTATAGTTAAGATTTTTGAAAGAAATACGCCTATAGAGCTTACTTACACACAAGTAGAAAAAATATTATAAATACCTTACACTATT
>Ga0209941_1000927_pt1 | contig 25689 bp, 32 predicted proteins | sample ThiBiot_300_plan_FD_183945 | JGI IMG/M metagenome (GOLD analysis project Ga0209941, IMG submission 183945) | Wastewater bioreactor microbial communities from Cape Town, South Africa - Thiocy_solids_1 (SPAdes) | ecosystem: Engineered > Bioremediation > Thiocyanate > Unclassified | place: South... | reverse complement strand
CCGCGGCCACAGCCTGCCCGGGCCGTGGCGAGAGGGGCGGGTCCCTAACCCGGGCGCCAGCTTGCGGGGCCTGGACCCTCCCGGGCGCCGGCCTGCGGGGCATGAACCCTTTCCGGGCGACAGCTTGCGGGGCCCCGTCCCTCCCCCGTCCCCGAAAGCGCTGGCTCGACCTACGCCCAGGTCTCCCGCCGCACCGAGCCGTCGGCGCCGAAGACGACGTGGACGGCGTCGAGGGTCGGGTCGGTCTCCGGGAAGTCGGTGCGCAGGTGGGGGCCGCGCGACTCCTTGCGCTCCAGCGCGGCCAGGGCGATCGCTTTCGCCAGGGGGTAGGGATCGGGGATCAGGGCCGCCAGGTCGGTTGGGTTGCGCAGGGGGCCGGCGCGGCGCCAGACGGCGTCGCGGGTCTCGTCGGTCGGCGGGTCGAAGCGCCAGTCGGGCTCGGCGGGGCGGGTCTCCTCGGGCTCGGTGAGGGCCGCTCGCGCCGCGCGGCCGCCGAAGACGAAGCACTCGCTGAGCGAGTTGGAGGCGAGGCGGTTGGCGCCGTGGAGGCCGGTGCAGGAGCACTCGCCGACGGCGTAGAGGCCGGGCAGGGAGGAGCGGCCGTCGAGGTCGACCGCGATGCCGCCCATCGTGTAGTGGGCGGCGGGGGAGACCGGGACCGGTTCGGTCTGGGGGTCGAGGCCCGCTTCGGCGAGCGAGGCGAAGACGTTGGGGAACCGGGCCGGGTCGATGGTGCGCAGGTCGAGGCGGACGAAGGCGCTGCCCTCCTCGCGCATCTTGGCGAGGACCGCGGCGCTGACCGCGTCGCGCGGCGCGAGCTCGTCGGTGAAGCGCTCGCCGTCGGCGCCGAGCAGCTTGGCGCCCTCGCCGCGGATCGCCTCGGTGATCAGCTGGCCGTCGAAGGGTGTGTCGGCGAGGGCGAGCGCGGTCGGGTGGAACTGGCAGAACTCGAGGTCGGCTAGGTCGGCCCCGGCAGCCGCGGCGAAGACCGGGCCGGCGCCGATCGCGCCGCGGGGGTTCGTGGTCCGGCGCCAGAGCGCCGCGGCGCCGCCGGTCGCCAGCACCGTCGCCCGCGAGCCGAGCGCGCCCGCGTCGGTGATCACCCCGAAGCAGCGCTCGCCGTCGGACCAGAGCGCGGTGGCCGAGGTGCGCTCGCGGACCTCGATCCGCTCGTCCCGGGCGACCATCGCCGCCAGCTTCGAGGTGATCTCGCGGCCGGTCTGGCTGCCGCCGGAGTGGACGATGCGGCGGGCCGAGTGGCCGCCCTCGAGGCCGAGGGCCAGCCGCCCTTCGTGGTCGAGGTCGAAGACGACGCCGCGCGCCTGCAGGTCCCGGACCGCGGCGGGCGCCTCCTCGACCAGCGCCCGCACCGCGGCAGGGCGGCAGAGGCCGCGGCCGGCGGCGAGCGTGTCCTCGGCGTGGCGCTCCGGCGAGTCACCCGGTTCGAGCGCCGCGGCGAGCCCGCCCTGCGCCCAGAAGCTGGCGCTCAGGGAGAGCGGCGTGCGGGAGACGACGCAGACGCGGCCGCCCTGCTCGGCGGCGCGCAGTGCGGTCCAGAGCCCCGCGGCGCCGCCGCCGACGACGGCGACGTCGTACTCGGCGACCGCGGCTATCGCTCGCCGTCCCCGCGACGAACCTGGTCGATCCGCTCGCGCAGCCAGGCGGCGGCGCCTTCGCGGGCGCGGGCGCTCTCGGCGGCGACGGCTTTCTCGGCCTCCTCGGCGCGCCGCTCGGCGGCGACGATCCGCTCCTCGGCGGCGTCGGTCTGCGCCTCGATCTCGCTCAGCCGCTCCTCGGCGGCGGCGATCGCGCGCTCCTTCGCCTCGCGCTCGCGCTGCAGCTCTTCCTCGTGCTGGAGTTCCAGCGCCTTGCGATCGCGGTCCTCGGCGGCGCGATAGCGCTCGAGGTCGGCCTCCAGCGCGCGGATCTCCGCCTCGGCGCGCTTTTCGGCCGCCGCGGCGGCCTCGGCGGCAGCCGCCAGCGTGCGTTCGGCCTCGCCGATCCGCGCCGCCGCGCCGGTCGTCTGGGCGCCGCCCGAAGGCACGTTCGCCGCCGCTTCGTCGCCTCCCAAGGCGTCTGAGTGCTCGTCGCTCATCTGGCCGTCCGCTTCAAGCTCAAGCGCCAAATCTAAACCGGGGAGGCGGTCAGGTGACGATAGACCTCGATCACGCGCTCGGCCATCGGCCCGGCGGCGAGGGTCGCGGCGCGCGCCGAGCCCGCCACGCGGGGGTCGTCGGCGCCCAGGTGCGGGCGCGCCGCGGCGGCCCACTTCTCGGCGTCGAAGGGGGCGCAGAGGCAGCCCTCGATCCCCGCCAGGAGGTAGGGGGCCACGCCGACCGGGGTGGAGAGGACGGGCACGTCGCAGGCGAGCGCCTCGATCGCCGCCATGCCGAAGCCCTCGTAGTCGGAGGTGACGACGACGGCGTCGGCGGCGTTCATCCAGGTGCTCATCGCCTCGGGCTCGATCGAGCCGCCGGTGAGGAGGCGCGCGTCGGCGGCGGCGGCGAGCGCGGCGGCGCGGTCGTGGCGCTTCTCCGGGCGGGCGGGGTCGGCGGGGAAGAAGAGGTAACGGCCGTCGGGGTCGAGGCCGAGCGCCGCGCGGGCGGCGGCGCGCGGGGCGGGGGCGAAGCGCTCGAGGGCCGGGCCGCAGGGGAGGACGGCGGCGCCGGGGACCGGCGGCAGGCCGGGGCGGCCGTCCTCCTCGGCGAAGAGCGCGCTGGAGACGGCGGAGGCGAGGTCGGCCTGCCAGGCGAGCCGGCGCGAGAGCGGCCCGACGATCGGGTGGCGGACGTCGGTGCCGTGGAAGGTGACGATGAGCGGGCGGGCGCCGGCGGCGCGGGCGACCCAGCCGGCGAGGCCGTAGTGGGCGTGGACGAGGTCGAAGCGCTCGCGCCGCAGCAGCGCGCGGAGGCGCCGCGCCGCCGGCAGGTAGTTGGAGCGGCCACGCGGGAAGCCGAATTCCTCGACCTCGACCCCGCGGGCGCGGATCGCGGCGACCTGGTCACGGACCCAGCGGCCGCGCTGCGGCGTCGCCGCGTCGGGGACGAGGTTGGTGACGACGAGGACGCGCATCGCGGCAGGTTATCCGCGCCCGAGTCGGGTACGAGAACGTTCCGCGGCCGGCGAAAGTCCGTCCCGTCGCCTCCCGTTCTGCTTGAGTGCCCGTTCCGATGCGCTTTCCGCGCCCTTCGATCCTCGTCGTCCTCGCCGGTGCGCTTGCCATCGGGGCCCTCGCCGCGCCCGCGGCCGGGGCGGCGGTCCCGTCGATCTCCTTCGCCGCCCACGCGGCCGAAGCGCGCCGCTTCTGGACGCCGGAGCGGATGGGAGCCGCACGGCCGATCGAGGGGACGCCGCCGGCCCACGGCTCGGCGCTCGACCCGGCGCTCACCGCGACCTCGGAGACGATCGACGACCCGACCGAACCGCGGTACCGGGTCAACGGGGCGATCTTCATCTCCGAAGGCGCCGGGATCGGCTTCGGCCGCTGCTCGGGCACCTCGGTCGTCTCGCCGAACGAAAGCGTCGTCATCACCGCCGGCCACTGCGTCTACGACGAGGGCATCTGGTCGGACCGCAAGTGGGTCTTCGTCCCCGGCTACCACCACGGCGAACGGCCCTTCGGCACCTTCACCGCCCATTGGCTGGGGACGACGCCGGCCTGGCACGCGCACGAAAACGAGAACTTCGACGTCGGCGCGGCGGTCGTCGGGCGCAACGAAAAGGGGCAGACGCTGGCGGCGGCGGTCGGCGCCGACCGGTTGAAGACGGGGCGCTCGCCGGACCAGACCTTCGACGTCTACGGCTATCCGGTCGAAAAGCCCTTCAACGGCGGCACGCTGCAGGTGTGTCGCGAAACGAGCTTCCTGGGACACGACTTCGGCTCGCTCTTCGAACCGGGCCCGCTCGACCTGGCGATCAGCTGCGACGACAGCGCCGGCGGCTCCGGCGGCGGCTGGGTGATCGAAGGCAACGTCGTCAACAGCGTCACCACCTACGGCTACTCGAGCGACCCGTTCACCAACTTCGGCCCGTACTTCGGCAAGGACGTGGCAAAGCTCTACGCGAGGGCGAAGCAGATCAAATGAGGCTCCGTCACGTCCCCCACGTCCGAGTTCGCACTTTGCCGCGGTATGCGCGGATAACTGCGAACGCACTGGCTGTGGTGGCCGTGATCGGGGGCGGGACGCTCGCCTCGACCGCCCTCGCCGACTCCGGCGGGACGGCGGCGGGGACGCCTCGGCATCCGGTCGAAGTGGAACCGCGCTTTCAGTTCGCCGGCACGCACGGGTATCGCCTCCTGGTCTCGGCGCGGGCATCGACTGTGACGATCGGCGTCACCCACGGGTCGAGCACGCCACATTCGGGCTCCTCGACCACTTACGTGGCCCGCGGCACCGCCGGGCCGAACGGCATCCACGCCAACTTCCGCCAGTTCGGCCGCGTCGACGTCAAGTTCCACCCGACCGCGGAGGCCGTCCGCGGCCTGCCGCCCGACTGCTTCGGCGGGACGACCGGCGCGGCGACGGTCCCCGGCTACTTCACCGGCGCCGTCGAGTTCCGGGGCCAGGGCGACTACACGGTCGGCCACGCGCGCCGGGTCAAGGGCGAGGTCGTCCTGCCGCCGACCGAACAGTGCCCGCTGGTCGCCGGCGGCGCCAACCCGCTGCTCGAAGACCCGAGCGCCGAGCTGCCCCCGGCGAAGACGCGGATGACCCTCTCGGCGCTCGACAAAGCGGGCACCGGCGGCCTCCTCTTCGTCGCCCGGCGGGCGGGCAAGACCGGCTTCTACGCGGAACGCTTCGGCACGGTCGGGCGGATCGGCCTGTTGAGCTACGACTACGCCCTCGGCCCCCGCTCGAGCTTCACCTCCGACCCCCAGGTCAGCTTCGGCACCGTCCACCCGCCGAAGCCCTTCGTCGGCTCCGCGACCCTCCGCCGCGGCCCCGACGGCACGCGCTCCTGGACCGGTGACCTCGCCGCCACCTTCCCCGGCGGCGAAACGGTGCCGCTGACCGGAACCGAGTTCCACACCACCCTTTCCAGAAGCTTCCCCTAGCCGTCACTCAATTGGCACTCGCGCGTCTTGAGCCGCGCGTATTTCCGCCCGAGGATCAGACGCCTGTCAGCAAAGCGCTCGATCCTTGTGGGAGGGACTGTCATGCTTTTGGCCGTGAAGCAGCTCGTCGTCGACATCATCGCCGCAGATGCGGCCCACAACCGCCTCGGCCGGTACAAGGTCTCCGAGCGACGCCCTGACGGCTCGCTTGTCCTCGTGCCGGAGACGGTCGACGACGTGATCGCGGAGACGGCGGACCGACCGCTCGACGGGGACCAATTCCTCGCCGCGCTGGATCGACTTGACGCTGCCGCTCATCAGCGCGAACGCTGATGAGCCCGACCTATGGCCTCACCTCGGGCTTTGCCCGAGAGTTCGAGCGCCTTCCGCGCGAGCAACGTCGCGCTTTTCTCGCAGCTGTCGCCAAGCTGATCGAGGCACTGAAGAGCGGCGCGCAGCCACCGAACTCGCTCCGCATCAAGCGTGTACAAGGGACCCGGGACATCTGGGAGATGTCCTTCTCGGGCGACGGTCGCGCCACCTTCCGTTATGGCATCGAGGCGAAACCGGGTGAGACTCATGTGCGATGGCTGCGGACCGGCGGCCACGAGATCTTGTCGCGCCCGGAGTAGGGCCCACCTCTCCAGAAGCTTTCCCTAGCCGTCACTCAATTGGCACTCGCGCGTCTTGAGCCGCGCGTATTTCCTCCAAAGCATCGCCCTCGTCAAACGAGGAAGGGAGAGCGATGTTCTACGCAGTGCTGGGCTTCATGCACGCCACCCTATGGCGGCTCAACCTCGCCGTCACCCGGCGGGTGAAGGCGATCCAGGCCCTTGCCGGGGAGCGCGGTCAGGGGACGGTCGAGTACGTCGGCCTGATCCTGCTGGTCTCGCTGCTGATGGTCGGGATGGTCGCCGCGATGAAGGGGTTCAACGGCAAACAGGGGACCGAGCTGGCCGACGTGATCATCGACAAGATCAAGGAGGCCGTCGACAAGGTCGCCTTCAAATGAGCCGAGGGCGCGTTGGTCGCCCGCAGGGTGGCCGGCGCGCCTTTCGGCGCCCGTCAGTTCAGTGCTTCCGCGGTCCGCTTCTGGCAGGGGAGCTTCCCCGTCAGCGAGCGGGGGACCGGAGGCGGTAAGGGCTTCGGGTTCGCCTGATGAACGGTGCGCAGCTGTCCGGCGGCTTCGAAGGCGACCGTTTTGGGATCGTTCAGGTGGTAGGTGGTCTTCAGCCCGTACGGTTCGACGAAGATCACGATGGTCTCGCGGCCGGTGAAGATTTCGAGCGGGCCGCCTTCGTCTTCGCCGCCTCCCTCGAGCGGGATGCCGGCATGCCAGACCGCCTTGGCGCCGCGGAAGGGCTCGAGATCCTTGGGCTTGTTCAGCTCGCTCGCCCAGCGCCTGCAGGTGCTGTCGACCTGGATCTGGAGCGGTGGGGCGCAGGAGGGGTGGTCCGACCCGGACAGTTCGCAGGTCCCGTAGAGGAAGCTCCAGCCGCTCGGCGCGTGTCTTTCGTAGCCGGCGTGTCCCTCGATGTCTTCGAGTGGCATCCCCAGCACTTCTTCCCCCGCCCAATAGACCGGGTACCGATGGAAGGCCTTGGCGGCGCCGAAGCCGGGGACCGCGGCAAGGGCGCTGCCCGCAAACGCTGCCGCCAGTGCCAGGACCACGCAGGTCACCGGGACAAATGCTCGACGAGACATTGGTGGAGCCTAAGCGGCTGCCGCGACAAGCGCCGTCCGTCGCGTCCGTGAAAGGATCGCCCGCGATGACCGCCTCGCGCAGCTACGACCGTGCCCCTGCCGACATCCGACCGGTGACGATCGACCCCGGCTTCGTCGAAAGCGCCGACGGGTCGGCGCTGATCTCGGTGGGGCGGACGCGGGTGATCTGCACCGCCTCGGTCTCCGAGCAGGTGCCGCGCTGGATGATGGGGCGCGGCAAAGGGTGGGTCACCGCCGAGTACGCGATGCTGCCCGCCTCGACCGGGGACCGCAAGCAGCGCGACATCTCGAAGGGCAAGCAGGACGGCCGCGGGGTGGAGATCCAGCGCCTGATCGGGCGCAGCCTGCGGGTCGTCTGCGATTTCAAGGCGCTCGGCGAACGGAGCGTCTACGTCGATTGCGACGTGCTCGAAGCCGACGGCGGGACGCGCTGCGCCTCGATCACCGGCGGCTATGTGGCGCTGAAGCTGGCCTTCCAGAAACTGCTCGACCGCAAGGCGATCGACGTGATGCCGCTGACCGGCTCGATAGCCGCGGTCAGCGTCGGCATGGTCGACAGCCGCGCCCTCTGCGATCTCGACTACAACGAGGACTCGCGCGCCGAGGTCGACGCCAACGTGGTGATGACCGGCGACGGCGGCCTGGTCGAGGTGCAGGCGACGGCGGAGCGGACGCCGCTCTCGCGCGCCTCGCTGGACGAGCTGCTGGGCCTGGCCGAGGGCGGGATCAACCGCCTGCGCGAAGTGCAGGACCGGGTCGCGCCCTGAGGGTGCGGTCGTGATCTCGGGGTCGGCGCGGTGATCCTCGCGACCTCGAACCTCCACAAGGTGAGGGAGATGCGCGAGCTGCTGCCGGGGCTCGAGTTGGAGCCGCTGCCGGCCGACTACGAGTCCCCGGTCGAGGACGGCGAGAGCTTCGAGGCCAACGCGCTGATCAAGGCGCGCGCCGCCCACGCGGCGCTCGGCGGGGCGGTGCTGGCCGACGACTCCGGGATCGAGTCCGTCGACCTCGATGGCGCACCGGGGATCTACTCGGCTCGTTACGCCGGCGAGGGCGCGGGCGACGAGGACAACCTCGACAAGCTCCTGCGCGAAGTCGACGCCGCCGATGGCGGGCGACGCGCCGCCTACGTCTGCGTCGTCGCCCTGGTCGACGCGGACGGCACCGAGCACGTCTTCGAAGCCACCTGCGAGGGCCGCCTCCTGCGCGAGCGCCGCGGCAGCGGCGGCTTCGGCTACGACCCGATCTTCGTCCCCGACGACACCGACGACGAACGCACGATGTCGGAGCTGACCCCGGCGGAGAAGAACGCGATCAGCCACCGCGGCCGCGCCGCTCGCCTGGCCGCCGCCCACCTGGGTCTCCCAGGTTGATGGGCCGAAAAGTCCTGCTATAGGGGTAGTTTTCGGCCCATCGACATCGGGTCAGGGCGGCGGGAGGAGGTTCACCGCGGCGGCGAGCCCGACCGCGCACAGGGTGATCGTGTAACCGGTGTAGCCGCTGATCGCGAAGAGGATCGCGGCGACGGCGCAGACGACGACGGTGATGAGCCAGGATGCTCGGGCGAGTGGCACGGTCGGTATCTTCGCCTAAGTGCCCGACGCCGCCGCAACAGTTCCCGCGCCCGCGGATGCCGAGGCGGCGCTTTCGTTCCTCACCGAGATGTCACCGGACCTGCGCGGCGGGGCGATCCTGGCCGGGGACGGGACGGTGCTCGCGGCCTCCGGCGAGGCGGCCGGCTGGGCCGTGGAGGCGGTCAACCTGTTGCGGGTGGCGGACGCCGCGGGCGACGAGCCGGTCGAGCAGGTCCACGTCGCCACCCAGGCGGGCGAGGTCTTCGCGCTGCGCGCCCACGGGTTCGCGGCGGTGACGGTGACCGAGCGCTTCGCCTTGTCGTCACTGACCTTCTTCGACATGCGGAGCGCGCTCCGCGAGCTGGCCAGGGACGCGGGCTGATGCCGCCGAAGCCGCACCGCATCCTGCTCGACCGCTTCTCCGGCTACGCCGACGAGGCCGCCGCCTACATGCGCCGGCGCCGCATCTCGCGCAAGCCCTTCGCCCGCCTCTACTACCCGGGCGGCCGCGCCACCGAGCTGCCCGCCGACTCGACCACCGGCGCCGAGCTCTTCGTCGCCGCGGGCGCCGTCATCGACCTCACCGCGACGACGAAGAGGAGGGGGCGTTCGTGACCGAGTTGCTGGATCAGGAGGTCGCCGCGCGCGTCCTCTCGCGCGCGCTCGCCAACGGCGGCCGCTTCGCCGAGGTCTTCGCCGAACGGCGCGGCGGCATGTCGCTGGCGATCGACGAGTCGCGTATCGAGTCGGTCCAGTCGGGCGCCGAGGAGGGCGCCGGGGTCCGCGTCGTCGACGGCGCCACCACCTACTTCGCCCACGTCGACGGGCTCGAGCCGGCGGAGCTCGAACGGGCCGCCGACGAGGCCGCCTCAGCCCTCCGCGCCGGCCGCACCGAGCCGCGCCCGCTCACCGCCCGCCCGGTCACGCCGGTGCCGATCGAGGTCGCCCCGGAAGACGTGCCCGCCGCGCGCAAGGCGGAGCTCTTGCGCGAGCTCGACCAGCGCGGCCGCGCGATGGGCGGCGAGATCGCCCAGCTGACCGCCTCCTACGCCGAGGCGCGTCGCGTCGTCACGATCGCCAACTCCGAAGGGCTCTTCACCGGCGACGACCGCACCCGCACCCGGATCGGCGTGCAGACCGTCGCCCGCCGCGGCGACAAGGTGGAGACCGGGGCGGAGACGCTCGGCGCCCACCGTGGCTTCGAGCTGCTGGAAAACGACGCGGGCCTGATCGCCGAGCAGGCCGCCAAGAAGGCGCTCACGTTGCTCGACTCGCGCCCGGCGCCGTCGGGCTCGATGCCGGTGGTGGTCGGCGGCGGCTTCGGCGGCGTCCTCTTCCACGAGATGACCGGCCACGGCCTCGAGATCGACCACATCCACAAGGGCGCCTCCGTCTACATCGGCAAGCTCGGCGAGATGGTCGCCCAGCCGCTCCTGAACGCCTACGATGACGGCCGCCTCCCGAACGAGTGGGGGAGCGACGCGATCGACGACGAGGGGCAGCCGACCCAGCAGACCAAGGTGATCGAGGACGGTCGGCTGATCTCCTACCTCTACGACCACCTCGGCGCCGAGAAGGACGGGGTCGCCTCGACCGGCAACGGCCGCCGCGAGAGCTTCCGGGACCTGCCGATCCCGCGCATGACCAACACCTACATCGCGCCCGGTGAGTCGACTCCGGCGGCGATGATCGAGGAGGTCAAGAACGGGTTCTACGCGGTGAGTTTCGGCGGCGGGCAGGTGGATCCGGCGACCGGCGACTTCGTCTTCGGCGTCTCCGAGGGCTACCTGATCGAGGACGGCAAGGTGACCGCCCCGTGCACCGGCGCGACGCTGATCGGCAACTGCCTCGACGCCCTGGCGGCGATCGACGCGGTCGGCGACGACTTCTTCATGAAGACCGGGATGTGCGGCAAGGGCGGCCAGAAAGTCCCGGTCGGGACCGGCCAGGGCCACGTGCGGGTCGGGAAGATGACGGTCGGAGGCACCCAGCTATGAGTCGAGTTCGCAGTAATCCGCGGATAGCGCGGCAAAGTGCGAACGCAACCCGGGGGTGCAGCGATGGGTGAGCTGCCGAGCGTCGAGCTTTCGCCGGCTGCCGCGCGCGCGGTCGAGGCGACCCTCGGGGCCGGGGCGTCGGCCGCCGAGGCATACGCGTCCCGCGACACCGGCCGCGAGGTGCGCGTCCACGGCGGCGAGGTGGAGAGCCTCACCGCGGCCACCCAGACCGGGATCGGCATTCGTGCCTGGGACGGCCACCGGGTCGGTTACGCCTATGGGACGGACCTCTCCGACGCGGGCGTGGCGGCGCTGGCCGCGCGCGCCGCCGAGATGGCCGCGGCAGCCGACGAGGACGAGTTCGCGGCGCCGCCCGCGCCTGCCGAGATCGAGGCGCTGTCCGGCCTCGACAGCCCGAGCGTCGCCGAGTGGAACGCGGGCCAGGTCGCCGAGCTGGCGCTGGCGGTCGAGCGCACCGCGCTGGCCGCCGACCCCCGCGTCGCCGGGGTCGAGACCGCCGTCTACGCCGACTCGACCGAGCAGGTCGCGATCGCCTCCTCGACCGGCATCGCCGCCTCCTATGAGGCCTCCAACTGCTTCGCCTACCTGCAGGCGCTCGCCGAGGGTGACGGGGGCCGCGAGACCGGCCTCGGCTTCGGCCTCGCCCGCGGCCCCGAGGACCTCGACCCGGAGGCGATCGGCGCCGAGGGCGCGGAGCGTGCGGTGGCGATGATCGGCGCGGGCAAGCCCGCCTCGCGCTCCTGCCCGGTCGTCCTCGACCCGACCGTCGCCGCCAGCTTCGCCGGCCTGATCGGCGGCGCGCTCGGCGCCCGCGCGGTGCAGCGCGGCCGCTCGCCCTTCGCGGGCCGGCTCGGCGACGAGGTCGCCTCGACGAGCTTCGCCCTCCACGACGACGGCCGCGATCCCGCCGGCGCCGCCTCGGCCCCCTTCGACGGCGAGGGCGTGCCGCGCCGCCGCACCGCGCTGATCGAGGGCGGCGCGCTGCGTACCTACCTCTACGACACCTACACCGCCAACCGCGAGGGCACCAGCTCGACCGGCTCGGCCGCCCGCTCGGGCTATCGCTCGCTGCCCTCGGTCTCGGCCTCGAACCTCATAGTCGCCGCCGGCGACCTCTCGACCGAGGAGCTCCTCGCCCAGGCGGGCGACGGTGTCTTCGTCACCGACGTCGCCGGCCTCCACTCCGGCGTCAACCCGGTCACTGGCGTCTTCTCGGTCGGCGCCTCCGGCCGCACCATCCGCGACGGCACCCTCGCCGAGCCGGTCCGCGAGTTCACCATCGCCGGCGAGCTGGTCGCAATGCTCCGCGCGGTCGTCGCCGCGGGCTCCGAGACTCGATGGGTGCCTTTCGGCGGGTCCGTGCAGACTCCGCCTTTGCTGGTTTCGGAGTTGTCGGTCAGCGGGACCTGAGGGACGCGTCGGGGCGGGGGCCTCGCAGCTGTCGCGCGGGGAAGGGATGGGGACCCGCAAGCTGTCGCCCCGGAGGGTCCAGGCCCCGCAAGCTGTGTCGCCCGGGAGGGACGGGGACCCGCAAGCTGTCGCCCGGGGTAGGGGACCCGCCCCTCTCGCCACGGCCCGGGCAGGCTGTGGCCGTGGCGAGAGGGGCGGGTGTATGGAAGGTGTGGAGGGTCGTGCGCGGGAGCGTCACGGGAGTGCGCCGGGTGTGCGCCAGAAGTGCGGCGGGGCCGTCACCGAAGGGCGCCGAGGGACGGGGCCTCGAACGGTCAGGAATCTCCCCGGTTGGAAATCCGCGTATGGCGCGGGTTTCCAACCACGCGGATCCCCGGTCGGTCCCGCGTGGTTCGAAATGGTCGCCATACGACCATTTGGAACCACGGAAGCTCCCGGCCGCCGGATCCGTGATGGAGATGCCGGGAACTCCACGCTTCCTCCCGTGTTTTCCGACATCGACCTACGCGCTGCGTGGATCACCCGTCCTATGGCACGGGTGATCCACGCAGCGCGTTTCCGACCCCCGGCTTCCGGCTGGAAAAGGGCCTCCCGGGGCCGGGAGGTGTGACGTTCCCGGCATCTTCGTCACGGACCCGGGCGACGCGTGGAGACTCCCCGACCCGATCGTCACGTAAGTCCGACTTCCTCACGTCCCTGTGACGCCTCTCCCACGCACCCCTCACGTCCTGGGCTCCTCATGGGGGTCACAGCCTGCCAGGACCCCCATGAGGAGCCCAGGACACCCGCACCCACCACCTCGGACGGCCGGCAGCGCCACGGGCCCCCGCCGTCGATGCCCCCAGTCAAGACATAACCGACCGCTCAAGCCCTCTTTTGGCTCCCCGCGCGGTTTCCCGCCGACCGGCATTGTTAGATTGCGCCTCGACTTCAACCCCCGAGGAGGAATCTCGACGTGACCAAGGCTGAGTTTCTGGACCAACTGGCATCTGACGACCGGCTGGGCAGCAAAAAAGCGGCAAGCGACGCCGTCGACGCCGTCCTCGACGCGATCACCGGCGCGCTGGCGGCGGGTGACGAGGTCAGCTTCACCGGCTTCGGCAAATTCCACGTCGCCGAGCGTGGCCCGCGCCAGGGCGTGAATCCCCGCACCGGCGAGCGGATCACGATCCCGGGCGGCAAAGTGCCGCGCTTCTCCGCCGGCTCCGCGCTGAAGACCAAAGTCAAGGGCTGAGTTCCTGACTGAGTTCGCTGACCGGCTGACGGCGCTCGTCGAAGAGCGCCGCAGTCAGGTTTGCCTCGGCCTCGACCCCGATCCCGCGAAGTTACTGCCGGGGATCGCGGTCGAGGCCGAAGGCGACGCCTCACCCGCCGTCCTTGCGGGCCGTGCCGTCGCCGCCCACTGCCGCGAGCTGATCACGCGCGTGGGACCCCACTGCGTCGCGGTGAAGCCGCAGCTCGCCTGCTTCGAACGGCTCGGTCCGCCGGGCTGGGAGGCGCTCGCGGAGGTCCGTGAGGCCGCTCGCGAGGCGGGCCTGATCTTCCTCGCCGACGGCAAGCGGGGCGACGTGCCGGTCACCGCCGCGGCCTACGCGCAGGCGCTGGTCGGCTCGACGCCGACGCCGTGGGGCGAGGTGCCGGGCCTCGGCGTCGACGCCTTCACTGCCAACCCGCTGCTCGGCCGCGACGCCCTCGAGCCCTTGGTCGCCGCCTGCGAGGAGGCCGGGGCGGGGATCTTCGTGCTCGTCCGCACCAGCAACCCGGGTGCCGCCGACCTGATGGACGTCCCCAGCCCGGACACGCCGCTGCACGAGCGGCTCGCCTCGCTGGTCGACGCGCTCTCCGGGCGGCTCGTCGGCGAGTCCGGCCTGAGCGGCCTCGGCGCCGTCGTCGGCGCCACCGAGCCGGGGCACATCGCCCGCCTGCGCGAATTGATGCCGCGCTCGGTCTTCCTGCTGCCGGGAGTCGGCGCCCAGGGAGGCGACCCGAAGCTCCTCGGCGCCGCCTTCGCGCCGGGCCCGGCGGGGGCGATCGTCTCCTCCTCGCGCGGCATCGCGGGTGCCGCCGATCCGGCCGCCGCCGCCGAGGAGCTGCGGACGACCCTCTGGGAGATCTCGAACGCCTGACCAAAGCGGCTGGTGATCGCCTCTTTCGACGCTACGATGCCGCTCCCCGACGAAAGCCCGGCGCAGGCGCGGGGACCCACTGACCAACGATGAAGAAGCGAAGCTGGATAGCCAGACTCCTCGCGCTCGCCGCCCTGGTGGCGGCGGTTGTCGCGGTCATCGTGGTCGCCTCGAACACCGACCTGCACTCGAGCTCGGACCACAAGAACGGGCACAAGGCGCAGCAGCACAAGGAAACGGCGCCCAAGAAGAAGCGCACGAAGGCGAAGACCTACACCGTGCAGAGCGGCGACACGCTGATCTCGATCGCCCACAAGACCGGCGTGCCGGTCGCCGAACTGCAGGCGCTGAACCCTGAAGTCGACCCGCAGATCATGGTCGCGGGCGAAGTCCTCAAGCTGCAGAAGTGACCTGGCGCCGGATCGGCGCGCTGCTCCTGGTCCTGCTCGGCGCGCTGGCGCCGGTCGCGACCGCAGGCGGCGCGGAATCGTCCCAGAGCAAGGGCGCCGGCCACGGGGGCGGCAAGCACCACCAGCACCAGACCAAGGGCCCGCACGTCCTCGCCAAGTCCTGGGCGCTGATCGACGGGCGCACCGGCGAGGTGCTGACCTCCCACGCGGGCGAAGAACGGCGTCTGGTCGCCTCGACGACCAAGCTGATGACCGCCTACGTGGCGATGAAGGACCTGCCGCTCGCCAAGATCGTCAAGGCCCAGCCCTACGAATACGAATACGGCGAGTCGGTGATGGGCCTGCGGGCGGGCCAGAAGATCAGCGTCGAAGACCTGCTCTACGGGCTGATCCTGCTGAGCGCGGGCGATGCCGCCCACACGCTGGCGATCGACTCGGCGGGCTCGGTGAAGAAGTTCGTCGCCGAGATGAACCGCTATGCGGCGGCGCTCGGCCTGACCAACACCCACTACGCCAACCCGGTCGGGCTCGACCAGAGGGGCAACTACTCGAGCGCCCTCGACCTGGCGGCGCTGACGATGGAGCTGGAGAAGATCCCGGCCTTCGCGAAGATCGCCGACACGCGCGAAAAGACGCTGAAGAGCCTGCACCCGCCCCGCAAGATCAAGACGATCAACGAGCTGCTGGAAATGGCACCGTGGGTGACCGGCGTGAAGACCGGCCACACCTGGAAGGCAGGCTACGTCCTGGTCGGCTCGGGGGAGAAGCGCGGCATCCACCTGATCTCGGTGGCGATCGACGCGCCGACCGACGAAACCCGCTTCTCCGACAACCTCGAACTGCTCGAATGGGGCTTTCGCCAGTACCACCGGCGCAAGGCCCTCCATAAGGGCGAGGAGCTCGCCAGCCCCGCGATCCGCTATTCCGGCGGCGAGCTGCCGCTGCTTGTCGCCCACCCGCTGAAGGTGGCTCTGCGCGACGGGCAGAAGGTCGAAGTCGACGTCGAGGCGCCCCGCGAGGTGACCGGGCCGATCCGCCGCGGCGCCCGCCTCGGCACCGCGACGGTGAGCGTCGACGGCCTGCGCGCGGGCAGCGTCCCGCTCCTTGCCAGCCGCCGCATCCCCGCTGCCAGTGCCTTCGACAAGGCCCGCGGGTTCATCGGCGAACATCCCCTTCCCTTGGCGATCGCGGCGTGCGCGATACTGGTCGTAGCGATGCTTCTCGGGCGGTCCGTCCGCCGAATCCGAAGGGGAAAGCGGGTAAAGAAGAAGTGATCCTCACCGTGACGCTGAATGCGGCGATCGATCGCACCGTCGCCGTTCCGAACTTTCGCCTGGGCCGACGGCACCGCGCGGTGGAGAGCCGCACGGTCGCGGGCGGCAAGGGCATCAACGTGGCGCGGGCGCTGGCCCTGCTCGGCCGCCCGGTGATCGCCACCGGCTTCGTCGGCGGCGCGTCCGGGACCCAGGTGCTCGAACAGCTCCACGAAGAGTCGATGCTCACCGACTTCATCGAGATCGCCTCCGAGACGCGGGTCAACCTGGCCGTGATCGACCCGACCTCGGGCGAGCAGACCGAGATCAACGAGCGCGGCCCGGCGGTCTCCGCCGAGGAGACGAAGCGCCTCTTCGACCGGATCGGCTACCTGGCGGGCGGGGCGAAGCTCTGCGTGCTGGCCGGGTCGCTGCCCCCGGGGGCCGGGGACGACCTCTACGCGCGGCTGATCGACGACCTACGGCGGCGCGGCGTGCCTTGTGTGCTCGACGCCGAGGGGGAGGCGATGCTGGCCGGGACGCGGGCCGGCCCGGCGATGGTGACGCCGAACGAGACCGAGGCCGAGGAGCTGGTCGGGCAGGAGTTCGCCGACGGCAACGATCTGGCCAGCGGCCTGCTGGAGGTCGTCCGGCTCGGCGCCGAGCAGGCGGCGATCACCCGTCCGGAGGGGTGCGTCGCGGCGGTCGGCGAGGGCGCCGAGCGGCGCCTGCTCGAGGTCCACACCGAGCCGCTGGAGCCGGTCTCCACGGTCGGCTCGGGCGACGCGTTCGTCGCCGGCTACGTGGCCGCGCGCTACGAGGGGCGCAGCGAGGAGGAGTGCCTGGCCTACGGCGTCGCCTGCGGCGCAGAGTCGACCCAGCACTTCGGCGCCGGCTTCGTCGACCGCAACCAGGTGGAGCGGCTGCTGGGCGGCGTCTCCGTGCACGATTTGGAGGTCCCGGCCGAAGTGTAGTCTGGCTAGTTCAACGCCAGCCCTGGAGGTAGCCACTTTGGAAATCGAAATCGGCCGCGGTAAGAAAGGGCGGCGCGCCTACGGATTCGACGATGTAGCGATCGTTCCTTCGCGCCGCACGCGGGACCCTGACGACATCGACATCACCTGGACGCTTGGTCCCTACCGGTTCGAGCTGCCGCTGCTCGCCTCCGCCATGGACGGCGTGGTCAGTCCCCAGACCGCGGCGCTCACCAACAAGCTCGGCGGCCTCGGCGTGCTCAACCTCGAGGGCATCTGGAGCCGCTTCGAGAACGCCGAAGAGAAGCTCGAGGCGATCTCGGTCGCGCCCAAGCACGAAGCGACGCGGCTCATGCAGGAGATCTACGCCGAGCCGGTCAAGCCGGAGCTGATCGCCCAGCGGGTCGAGGAAATCAAGGCGACCGGCGCGGTCGTCTGCGGCTCGCTCACGCCGCAGAAAGTGCGCGAGTACTACGAGGTGGCGATCGAGGCGGGCCTCGACATCCTCGTCATCCAGGGCACGGTGATCTCCGCCGAGCACGTCTCGACCACGGTCGAGCCGCTGAACCTGAAGGAGTTCATCGCCGAAGTGCCGGTGCCGACGATCGTCGGCGGCTGCGCCTCCTACTCGACCGGCCTGCACCTGATGCGGACCGGCGCGGTCGGGGTCCTGGTCGGGGTCGGCCCGGGCGCCGCCTGCACCACCCGGGGCGTGCTCGGGATCGGCGTCCCGCAGGCGACGGCGATCGCCGACGTGGCGGCCGCCCGCGCCCAGCACATGCTGGAGACCGGCGAGTACGTGAACGTGATCGCCGACGGCGGCATGCGCACCGGCGGCGACGTCTCCAAGGCGATCGCGATGGGCGCCGACGCGGTGATGATCGGCTCGCCGCTCGCCCGCGCCAAAGAGGCGCCGGGTCGCGGCTTCCACTGGGGGATGGCGACGTTCCATCCCTCGCTGCCGCGCGGCACCCGCGTCTCGACCAAGCAGGACGGCACGATGGAGCAGATCCTGCTCGGCCCGGCGCGCGAGAACGACGGCACCTTCAACCTGATGGGGGCGCTGAAAACCTCGATGGCCACCTGCGGCTACGAGGACATCCGCAGCTTCCAGCGGGCCGAGGTGATGGTCGCGCCGGCGCTGATGAGCGAGGGCAAGAAGCTGCAGAACGAGCAGCACGTCGGCATGGGCTCCAACGGCCGTGCCGCCGTCTCCGCGGGAGTAGCCGTCTCGGATGACTGAGCAGGTCGCCGCCCGGTCCGATGTCGAGCCGGGCGGCGTGCTGCCCGCCGACGAGGTGAAGGCAACTGAGGAGGTGCTGGTCCTCGACTTCGGGGGCCAGTACTCGCAGCTGATCGCGCGGCGGATCCGCGAATGCGGCGTCTTCGCCGAGCTCCTGCCGGCGAACGCCGACATCGAGCGGATCCGGGCGCGCAAGCCGAAGGCGCTGGTGCTCTCCGGTGGGCCGGCCTCGGTGTATGAGCCGGGGGCGCCCGCCTTCCCGACCCAGCTGCTCGACCTCGACATCCCATTGCTGGGCATCTGTTACGGGATGCAGGCGATGGCGCTGGGGCTGGGCGGCAAGGTCGAAGGCGCCGAGGCGGGAGAGTTCGGGCGCACCGAGCTGACCCTGACGGGCGGCGGCGGCAGGCTGCTCGGCGGACTGCCCGAGGAGCAGAGCTGTTGGATGAGCCACCGCGACGTGGTGCGCGAGGCGCCGGAGGGGTTCACCGCGCTGGCGTCCTCGCCGAGCTCGCCGGTGGCCGCCTACGAGATGCCCGACCGGGCGCTCTACGGCATCCAGTTCCACCCCGAGGTCGTCCACACGCCCTACGGGACCGAGATCCTCACCCGCTTCCTGCGCGACGTCGCCGGCTGCACCGAGCAGTGGAGCGCCGCCTCGGTGATCACCGAACAGGTGGAGAAGATCCGCGTCCAGGTCGGCGAGGGGAGGGTGATCTGCGGCCTCTCCGGCGGCGTCGACTCCTCGGTCGCGGCGCTGCTCGTCCACAAGGCGGTGGGGGAGCGGCTGACCTGCATCTACGTCGACCACGGGATGATGCGGATGAACGAGTCCGAGCAGGTGGTGGAGACGTTCTCCCAGTTCGGCATCCCGCTGATCGCGGTGGACGCCGAAGAGCGCTTCCTCGCCAAGCTCGCGGGCGTCGACGAGCCGGAGCGCAAGCGCAAGATCATCGGCGAGGAGTTCATCCGCGTCTTCGAGGAGGAGGCGGGCAAGCTCGACGACGTCGGCTATCTGGTCCAGGGGACGCTCTACTCCGACGTGATCGAGTCCGGCGGCTCCGACCACGCGGCGACGATCAAGTCCCACCACAACGTCGGCGGCCTGCCCGAGGACTTCGACTTCGAGCTGGTCGAGCCGCTGCGGATGCTGTTCAAGGATGAGGTGCGCGCGGTCGGCATGGAGCTCGGCCTGCCGGAGCGGATGGTCTGGCGCCAGCCCTTCCCCGGCCCCGGCCTGGCGATCCGGATCGTCGGCGGCGAGGTCAACCGCGAGCGCCTCGACATCCTCCGCGCCGCCGACGCGATCCTCCAGGAGGAGATCCGCGCCGCCGAGCTCTACCGCCAGCTCTGGCAGTCCTTCTGCGTCCTGCCGGTGGTCCGCTCGGTGGGCGTCCAAGGCGACGGCCGCACCTACGCCTACCCGATCGTGATCCGCGCCGTCACCTCCGACGACGCGATGACCGCCGACTGGGCCCGCCTTCCCTACGACCTCCTGGAGCGCGTCTCCAACCGCATCATCAACGAGATCCGCGGCGTCAACCGTTGTGCCCTCGACATCTCCTCTAAGCCGCCCGCGACGATCGAGTGGGAGTAGGCACGGCGACCGCCTCCGGCAGCTTCAACGGGACGACTTCATCGTCGAAGACGACGTTGATTTCAAGGCGCCCGCCGATACCTTCGACAAAGTCCTCGAGCGTTTCCAGATAGGGGTTGCCGCCCCGCTCGATCCGCGAGACGTTGGCCTGGGTCGTCTGCAGCACCTCGGCGAGTGCCGTCTGGGTCATGTTGCGACGTTTGCGCAGCTCGGCAAGTTTCATCACCGCTCGGATTCCCGCCGAGCGGGCCTCGATTTCCTCGCGTGCGCCCGGTCGTTTGTAAACCTCGTCCGCCAGCTCTTTGAACGGCCTGGTTTCACCCTTCTTCATTTGCGGCTGCTCCTTTCGTAACGCTCCGGAGATGTGCGTCGTAAATCTTGTCGGCCTTCGCGATCATCTGACGGTAGAAGCGCTTGGTTCGTCCGGCCTTGTCGCCTCCGACCAGCAAGATCGCCACTCGCCTCGGATCGAAGGCGAAGAAAACGCGGAGGGTCTGGGTCGCGCGGAGCTCCTTCAGGTTGGGATGGCGCGAGCCGCTCACCGTGTCGACGGCGGGACGTCCGGTGGCCGGCCCCGACTCTTCGACGAGCAGGAGTGACGAGAGGACCTGATTCTGCTCCAGCTCGGTCAGCGTCTCCCACCACTCCTCGAACTCTCTCGTCCGCTCCGTCGCCCATCGCATTCGACGGTCATAACGCGGAAATTGTACAACGTGGACGTTGTTACAAAGGTTCTACGAAGAAGTCACTGTTTCGCCACGATCCGGTGGTGATTGGACCACCGGAGGGTCGTCGGCGCCGGGGCGGTCGCGTTGGGTCCAGAGGAACCAGGCGAAGCCGACCAGGGTGAGGGCGATCGCGACCCAGAAGTTCAGGCGCTGCCCGAGGATGTGGTGGGCGGGGTCGACGCGGAGGCTCTCCTCGAAGATGCGGAAGGCGGAGTAGCCCATCACGTAGAGGGCGAAGAGGCCGGGCGGGCGGATCTTGCGGTGGTGGCCGAGCCAGACGAGGAAGGCGGCCAGGGCGAGGTTCCAGATGATCTCGTAGAGGAAGGTCGGCTGGAAGGTGGCGTAGTGGAGGTAGCCCTCGGGGCGGTGGGCGGGGGAGATCTCGAGACCCCAGGGGAGGGAGGTCGGGCCGCCGAAGAGCTCCTGGTTGAAGTAGTTGCCGACCCGGCCGATCGCCTGGGCGACGAGGAGGGCGGGGGCGGTGCAGTCCATGAAGGCGGTGACCGATACTCCGGCGCGGTGGACGCGCCAGATGCCGACCGCGGCGCCCGCGGCGATGCCGCCCCAGATGCCGAGCCCGCCGTCCCAGACCGCGATCGGCCCGTACCAGGTGTGAGGCATTTCGCTGAAGCTGGTGATGTCGAAGTAGAGGCGGCCGCCGATCAGGCCCGCCGGGAACGCCCAGATCGCCACCTGGAGCGGCAATTCGGGATCGCCGCCCAGCTTGCTCCAGCGCCGCCGCACGATCAGCACCGCCGCGGTCACCGCGATCGCGTACATCAGCCCGTAGACGTGGATTTCGAACGGCCCGATGCCGAGGCCGGGCTGCGAGGGGCTGGGGATCGACGCGATCACGCGGGCGAACCCTATTCGGCGCCGCCTTTCGGTCGGTCAGGGGTCTCGTCGTCACCTGACTGAGAACGATTCTCATTATCGTGTAGTCTGCCGAGCCATGACGAACCCTCGCCTCGGCGCGCGCCGTGTTCTGCCCGTCCTCTGCCTGGCGATGCTTGCGGCGCTTGCCGTGGCCGGCTGCGGGGGCTCGGCCAGCGGCGCCGCCGACGGCAAGATCTCCGCGGTCGGGGCCGAGAACGAGTATGCGAACGTGATCGAACAGATCGGTGGGAAGTACGTCGACGTCAGCGCCGTGTTGAGCGACCCGAACACCGACCCGCACAGCTTCGAGGCGAGCGTGAGCGTCGCCCAGCAGGTCGCCCGCGCCGACGTCGTCGTCCAGAACGGGCTCGGCTACGACGGCTGGATGGAAAAGATCGAGTCGGCGTCGGCGAGCGACTCGCGCGACGTGATCGACGCCCAGGAACTGCTCGGCCTGCCGGACTCGACCCCCAATCCGCACCTCTGGTACAAGCCGGCGACGATGCCCGCGGTGGCCAGGCAACTGGCCGCCGACTTCTCCGAACTGCAGCCCCAGCACAAGGCGTACTTCGAGGCCAACCTGGCGAAGTTCGAAGCCTCGCTGCGGCCCTGGCTGAACGGCCTGAAGGAATTCAGCACCAAGTTCCCCGGCGCCGCGGTCGCCACCACCGAGCCGGTCGCCGATTACCTGCTGGAAGCGGCGGGGATCGAGAACCTCACCCCGTTCACGATGCAGGCCGACGTCATGAACGACGCCGATCCGGCTCCCCAGGCCGTCGCCCTGCAGGAAAGCTTCTTCACCGAAGGGAAGGCCGACGCCTTCGTCTACAACCAGCAGGTGACCGACTCGATCACGGAAAAGTTCCTCGGCGCCGCGGCCGCCAACGGCGTGCCGGTGGTCGGCGTCTACGAGACGATGCCGGCCGGCTACACCTACCAGCGCTGGATGGAGGCCGAGCTCACGGCGCTCGAAGAAGCCGTCGCGCACGGGAAGTCGACCGAAGCGCTGTGATGGGAGCGGATCAGTGAACGAGGCGGTGCTGTCGGTCGAGGGCCTCGGCGTGCGGATCGCCGGGCGCCAGGTCCTCGACGGCATCGACTTCGCCATCGCGCCGGGCCAGTTCACCGGGCTGATCGGCTCCAACGGCGCCGGCAAGACGACGCTCTTCCGCGCGATCCTCGGGCTTCAGCCGGCAACCGACGGGCGGATCCTGGTCGACGGCCGGCCGCGCACCCGGCGCACCGACTCGATCGGTTACGTCCCGCAGAAGTTCCTGCTCGACCCCGACCTGCCGCTGCGCGGCCGTGACCTGGTCGGGCTCGGGCTCGACGCGCGCAAGCTCGGCTTCGCCGTCAACCGCCGCCGCAAGCGCGAGCTGGTCGAGGAGATGCTCGCCGCGGTCGGCGCCGAGGCCTTCGCCGACACCCGCGTCGGCCGGCTCTCCGGCGGCGAGCAGCAGCGGATCCTGATCGCCCACGCGCTGATCTCCGGCCCGCGCCTGCTGCTCGCCGACGAGCCGCTCGCCAACCTCGACCTGCGCAGCGCCCAGGAGGTCGTCGCGCTCCTGGCGCGGGTCTGCCGCGAGCGCGGCGTCGCCGTCCTGATCTCCGCCCACGAGATCAACGCGCTGCTCCCGGTCATGGACCGGATCGTCTACCTCGCCCACGGCCGCGCCGCCGGCGGCACCAGCGAGGAGGTCATCCGCCCCGACGTCCTCAGCCGCCTCTACGGCCATCACGTCGACGTGATCGACGTCCACGGGCGCGTGCTGATCGTCGCCGGCGCGGGCGACGACGAGGACCTGCACGGCTGCGAGGAGACCGTCGAACACGCGCTCCCGGGCGAGGTGGCGCCGTGAGCCTCGGCTTCTTCGTCTTCGCGCCCGGCTTCTGGGACAACGAAGCGGTCCACGTGGCGCTCGCGGTCGGCACCGCGGTGGCGATCGTCGCCGGCGTGGTCGGCGTCTTCACGGTGATGCGGGGACAGTCCTTCGCCGGCGAGTCGCTCGGGGACATCGGCACCACCGGCGGCTCCGCCGCGGCGCTGGTCGGGGCCGGGCCGCTGGCCGGGTTCGTCGCCGTCGACGTGCTCGCCGCGGCGGCGATGGAGCTGGTCGGCGTCCAGCGGGTGCGGGGACGCGACCTGGCGACCGGGATCGTCCTCGGGGCCGCGATCGGCCTCGCCGCGTTCTTCCTCTACCTCGACAGCACGCAGGGCAGCGGCAACGGCTCCACGGTGACGATCCTCTTCGGCTCGATCTTCGCCATCTCCAGCGCGACGATCCCCGCCGTGGTGGGGCTCGCGGCGCTTGCCGTGACGATGATCGTCGTCCTCTACCGGCCGCTCCTGCTCGCCACCGTCAGCCCCGAGATGGCGGCGGCGCGCGGCATCCCGGTGCGGCTGGTCGGCGCGCTCTACCTGCTGGCGCTCGCCCTGGCGACGGCGCTCGCCGCGATCACGATCGGCACGATCCTCTCGACCGCGCTCCTGATCGGTCCCGCCGCCGCCGCGCTGCGCCTCACCCGGCGCCCGCTGCGGGCGATGCTGGGCGCGACCGCGATCGGCATCGGCGCGGTCTGGCTCGGCATCCTCCTCGCCTACGACAGCTACCACTGGCCGCCGCACGAACACGGCTGGCCGGTCAGCTTCTTCGTCGTCGCGCTGGTCTTCCTCGGCTACCTGGCGAGCGGCCTGGTCGAATGGCGGCGGGAGCGGGGCGCCTGATGTTCGAAGGCTTCATGGTCAACGCCTGGGAGGTGTCCGGCATCGTCGCCGTGGTCGCCGGCGTGGTCGGCTTCTTCACCGTCCTGCGCGGCTCCGTCTTCGCCGCCCACGCGATCCCCAACGGCTCCTTCGCGGGCGCCGCCGGGGCGGGGCTGGTCGGCGTCTCGACCATCTTCGGGCTCGGCGTCGCCGCCTTCGTCGGCGCGCTCGGGATCGGCCTGCTCGGCCGGCGCGGCCGCCACGACGCGGTCACCGCGCTGATGCTGGTGATGATGCTGGCGACCGGCGCCCTCTTCGTCAGCCTCGGCAACCAGTACGAGCCGGCCGTCTACGCGCTGCTCTTCGGCGAGGTGCTGGGGGTCAGCGACAACCAGCTCTGGCCGACGCTCGTCCTCGGCCTCGTCTGCGTCGCCGCGATCGCCGCGCTCTACCGCCCGCTGATGCTGTCCTCGGCGCTGCCTGAGGTGGGGGAGGCGCGCGGCATCGGCGCCTTCCGGATCGAGCTCGCCTTCCTCGGCGTGCTGGCGCTGGCGACGGCGATGACGGTGCCGGTGGTGGGGACGCTCCTGATCTTCAGCCTGATGATCGGCGCCCCCGCCGCGGCGCGCTCGCTGACCGACCGGCCCGGCGTCGCGATGGCGCTCTCGGTGGTGCTGGCGCTGGTGGTCGTCTGGTCCGCGATCGCCGCCTCTTACGAAACCGACTGGCCCGTCGGCTTCTTCGTCGGCACCGGCAGCGCCGCGGTCTTCGTCGCCGCGCGGCTCTGGCAGGCCGGGCGCGAGCGTTTCGCCCGGCGGCGGCGCCCCCGAGGACGCCAACCGGAGGGCCTAGGATCGGTGGCATGAGCACGGCGACCCGACAGAGTTGGGAAGGGTTCGCACTTGACGCCCTGCAGGACGCCGGCTACCGCCGCGGCGGCGCCCGCACGGCGGTGATCGAGGCGCTCGCCAAGCACGACTGCGCGGTGACCGCCCTCGACCTCGAGGAGGAGCTCCGCGACCGTGACGTCGCCGTCGGCCGCGCCAGCGTCTACCGGGCGCTAGAGCAGCTCGAGCAGCTCGGCCTGGTCCAGCGGATCGAGGTCTGCCGCGGCACCGCGGGATTCGAGCGCGTCGACCCCACCGGCCACCACCATCACCACGCGATCTGCCGCGACTGCGGCCGCATGGTCCCGTTCGAGGACAAGAGCCTCGAGCAGGCCCTCGACAAGGTCGCCGGGACGATGAGCTTCGACGTCACCGAGCACGATGTGGTCCTGCGCGGTCGGTGCGACCGCTGCACGCGCTGAGGCTTGCAGAGCGCCCGCCCGGCGATCTGGCTATCATCCACCGGCCGCGTGGGGATGTCCCGCGCTTTTTTATGACCGGTAGCGCGATGAAGACCTTTGTAGCCACAGCCGAGAACCGCCAGCGCGACTGGTACGTCGTCGATGCCGAGGGGCAGACCCTGGGCCGGCTGGCGACGCAGATCGCCGACACGCTGCGCGGCAAGCGCAAGCCGACCTACACGCCGCACGTCGACACCGGGGACTTCGTCGTCGTCGTCAACGCGGAGAAGATCCGCGTCACCGGCGACAAGCTGGCGCAGAAGACCTACTGGCGCCACAGCGGTTACCCCGGTGGGATCAAGTCGCGCAGCCTCCAGGAGATGCTGGACCGCCAGCCCGAGGAAGTGATCCGCAAGGCCGTCAAGGGCATGCTGCCGCGCAACCGGCTCGCCCGCCAACAGCTGACCAAGCTCAAGGTGTACGCCGGCCCCGAGCATCCACACGAGGCCCAGCAGCCGAAACCGATGGAGATCCAGCGATAGATGTCTGACGAGACGAACGAGACTTCAGAGCAGCAGCCGGTCGAGCCCGTGGAGGGGACGACCGAGGGACAGACCCCGGAGGCCGCGGCCCCTGTCGCCGACGAGGCGCCGCAGGCTGCCGCCGAGGAGGCACCTGCCGAGGAGCCCCAGGCCGAGGCCGCGGAG
>Ga0209941_1000918_pt1 | contig 25834 bp, 25 predicted proteins | sample ThiBiot_300_plan_FD_183945 | JGI IMG/M metagenome (GOLD analysis project Ga0209941, IMG submission 183945) | Wastewater bioreactor microbial communities from Cape Town, South Africa - Thiocy_solids_1 (SPAdes) | ecosystem: Engineered > Bioremediation > Thiocyanate > Unclassified | place: South... | reverse complement strand
TTTCGGAAGGATTTTTTCGCCACAAGGGCGCAAAGGCACAAAGGTTCACGAAGGGTTTTCTTTTCCATCGGAACATTTCATTTGTAGAAAAAAAGTTTGTCATAGATGCGGAAGCCTGTTCCGCCGAAGGCGTACCTGGCCGACGCGCCATAGATGTTTTCAAGTCTCCGGTTCCTGATTTATCGTTGTGCTGCCATCATCCGGGCGACACGCTTCAGCGGGTTGCACGGGGGGTACACGAAATGAGATTCCGATTCGCCGCGGCGAAGAGGAATCTCTAAACGAGTAAATCCGCGAAATGAAACCCTGAACTTTGAGCTTTGAGCCCTGAGCCATGAACTCGCCTACGGCGGAGCAAGCCTTGAACCTTGAACCCGGAACCTTGAACTCGCCTACGGCGGATCAAGCCTTGAACTTTGAACCTTGAACCTTAAACCTTAAAAACTTGAACCTTGAACATTGAACTTTGAACCCTCAACCTTGAACATTGAACTTTGAACCCTCAGCCTTGAACCTTCAACCTTCAACCTTGACCACCGTCATCAAAGTAGAAAACCTCTCCAAACAATACCGCCTCGGTAACGTCGGTCTCGGATCGCTCGGCGCCGACGTCAACCGCTGGTGGCAAACTAAGATATTAGGCAACGAAGACCCCTACCTGAAAATCGGAGAAGAAAACAACCGCGAGGTCATCGGCAATTCTGAATACGTGTGGGCGCTGCGCGAGAATAAAATCTTTAAATAACCATGCAACAACGAAGCACGAAAGTGATCTTCATGTGCGTTGGCAGGGCAGACTTGCGGAGCAATTGTGCTGCCCTTGACTTTTTTGCTTCTTTTTGTGTTAAGACAAAAAGAAGAGGCAAACTATGGGTATCGTAATAAAAGTAGAAGATTTAAGTAAACAATACCGCCTCGGTAACGTCGGTCTCGGATCGCTCGGCGCGGACGTCAACCGCTGGTGGCAAACTAAGATATTAGGCAACGAAGACCCCTACCTGAAAATCGGTGAGGAAAACAACCGCGAGGTCATCGGCAATTCAGAATATGTGTGGGCGCTGCGCGAGAATAAAATCTTTAAATAACCATGCAACAACGAAGCACGAAAGTGATCTTCATGTGCGTTGGCCGGGCAGACTTGCGGAGCAGTTGTGCTGCCCTTGACTTTTTTGGTTACTTTTTGGGTCAAGCCAAAAAGTGACAAACAATTTATGAGTACAGTAATAAAAGTAGAAAATCTAAGTAAACAATACCGCCTCGGTAACGTCGGTCTCGGATCGCTCGGCGCCGACGTCAACCGCTGGTGGCAAACTAAGATATTAGGCAACGAAGACCCCTACCTCAAAATCGGAGAAGAAAACAACCGCGAAGTCATCGGCAATTCTGAATACGTGTGGGCGCTGCGCGAGAATAAAATCTTTAAATAACCATGCAACAACGAAGCACGAAAGTGATCTTCATGTGCGTTGGCAGGGCAGACTTGCGGAGCAATTGTGCTGCCCTTGACTTTTTTGCTTCTTTTTGTGTTAAGACAAAAAGAAGAGGCAAACTATGGGTATCGTAATAAAAGTAGAAGATTTAAGTAAACAATACCGCCTCGGCAACGTCGGTCTCGGATCGCTCGGCGCCGACGTCAACCGCTGGTGGCAAACTAAGATATTAGGCAACGAAGACCCCTACCTGAAAATCGGTGAGGAAAACAACCGCGAAGTCATCGGCAATTCAGAATATGTGTGGGCGCTGCGCGACATCAATTTTGATGTACAGCAGGGCGAGGTACTCGGCATTATCGGCCGCAACGGCGCAGGCAAAAGCACCCTGCTGAAGATCCTCAGCCGCACGACAGGGCCTACCACCGGCAGCATCAAGATCAAAGGCCGTGTAGCCAGCCTGTTGGAAGTGGGTACCGGCTTCCATCCCGAACTCACCGGGCGCGAAAACATTTTTCTCAACGGCGCTATCCTCGGCATGACCAAGCAGGAAATCCGCAGCAAGTTTGACGAGATTGTCGCCTTTGCCGGTGTGGAGCGCTATGTGGATACGCCCGTGAAGCGCTACAGCTCGGGTATGTATGTGCGCTTAGCCTTTGCGGTGGCTGCCCACTTAGACCCGGAGATTCTGATTGTGGACGAAGTGCTGGCGGTCGGCGATGCCGAATTCCAGAAAAAAGCCATCGGCAAGATGAAGGAAGTCAGCGAAGGGCAGGGCAGAACGGTGTTGTTTGTGAGTCATAATATGGCGGCAGTCAGAACACTCTGTAACAATGGGATGGTACTCGTTAATGGAAAGGTTACATTTCAGGGCGACTCAGCATTAGCTGTCAGCAATTATCTCAAAGGCGGAACAGAAAGTATGAACTGCAGAACCTTTGGAGATGAGTTTAACAATGATGAATTTACATTATATGAGATTAGTCTTAACTCAAAAGGTAAGACCAGTGAACATCCACTTGATGAATATGATGAGATTGAATTGCATATAAAAATAGACAACAAAAAGAACGGAGAAAGACGAAGAATTATATTAGTGCTTCATGATGAAAAAGGTGATCCGCTTTTTGCGTTCACACATTTTGCAAGTGGAGTAAAGCTTATTGATGGCATGAATGAACTTATTTGTTCTTTCCCTAAGAATTTTTTAAACGTGGGAAGTTATAATATCTCGTTCCATTTAATTGAGGATGCACAAACTGCTGTTTTTGTTGAAAAAGATGTAATGACTTTTGATATACAAGAAGGGAAAAGAAATCTTGGACGGTGGATGGGAAGAGAACCGGGATTTATTAAACCTGTTTTTGAATGGAAAAATATTATCTAAAGTGAAAAATCAATTAAAACGGATATTAACTAAACTCCTCAATCCTCTGGTATATAAGCTAGGATATCGCAAAGACTATCAAGGAACTTTAATAAATAGAGGAGAATACGAAAAGTATAGCAAGGAAAACCTTTTACATAATTTGTGGAGCATAATTTCTGAAACTTCTTTTGCACCTAAGCATATTATAGATATCGGTGCCAATCGTGGCAATTGGACACGTGAAGCTTTAAATTTCTTTCCTAATGCTTCTTTTACCATGTTAGAACCTCAGGCAAACCTTAAAAGTTCGTTTGCAGATATTTTAGAAAGCAACCCTAATGTTCGGTATTACAATTATGGAGCCGGAAGTAAAGCCGGAACCTTTAAATTTACCATAGCAAACCGTGACGACAGCTCTACTTTTAGACTTTCCGAAATGGAAGCAAAGGAGCGAGGTTTAAACCAAATTGATGTACCTGTTGTTACGATGGACTCTCTTATTTCAAATGAAGGTCTTCCTATACCTGACATTGTTAAGATTGATGCTGAAGGTCTTGATATTGAAGTGCTAGATGGTTGCAATACTTTTTTTGGAAAAACAGAAATTTTTCTTGTTGAAGCAGCAGTCGTTAACAATCAGTTCAGTAATGATTTAAGGAAGGTTTTGAATTTTATGGAAACGAAGGGTTACAAATTGTTTGATTTTACTGACTTAAATCGACCATTTACACCATCTGTTTTATGGTTAGTTGAAGCGGTTTTCATAAAGAGAAATGGTATTCTTGATTCACAGAAATGGTTTTAAGCAAATGATCCCCGTAACGAAAACTTTCCTTCCTCCTCAGGAAGAATATAATGCCATCCTGAAAAGAGCCTGGGATAAACAATGGATGACCAACAGAGGAGAATTGGTCAAGGAACTCGAGGAGAAGCTGAAAGCATATTTAGGCGTACCCTATATCATCCTGACGACTAACGGCACCCTGCCTATGCAGATTGCATTGAAGGCACTGGGCATTACAGGTGAGGTCATTACCACACCCTTCAGTTATGTGGCTACTACTGCTGTTATTGTATGGGAAGGATGCAAGCCGGTATTCGTAGATATTCATCCGGAATATCTGACTATTGACGAAACAAAAATTGAAGCGGCAATTACACAACGCACACAAGCCATACTGGCTACGCATGTATATGGCAACCCGTGCTACGTTGAAGCCATTCAGAAAATAGCAGAGCGACATAACCTAAAGGTTATTTATGATGCTGCCCATGCATTTGGAGTGACTTATCAGGGAAAGTCAATCTTCAACTACGGAGACGCAAGTACCTGCAGTTTTCATGCTACAAAAATTTTCCACACAGGTGAAGGTGGTGCATTGATATGCCAAACAGGGGAACTGTACCACGAGTTATTTTACCATCACAACTTTGGCCACCATGGAACGGAACACTTCCACGGAATTGGTACTAATGCCAAGATGTCTGAACTGCAGGCAGCAATGGGCCTTGCAATCCTTCCTTATTTTAGCGAGATCGTTGCAAAAAGAAAAGAGATTGTAAATGCATACAATAATGCGCTCAAGAACTCAAGACTTAAGTTTTTAATGATCAGAGAAAATACAGACTGGAATTACAGCTATTACCCGGTCATCTTTGAATCAGAAGAACAACTTTTAAAGGCACAGAAATCTCTAAACGAAAAAAACATTTTCCCGAGAAGATATTTTTACCCATCGCTGAATACTCTTAACTACGTGGACAATACAGAATTACCCGTAACAGATTCAATTGCAAAGAGGGTTTTGTGTTTGCCTTTATATCACGATTTGAAAAAAGAAGAAATAGGTGCAATTACTAATACGCTGTTAGAGTAATGAAAATTCAAAAACGATTATTGATGCTCGGTGGTGCTGATATTCAGGTCAGCGCAATCAAGAAGGCAAAGGAAAAGGGTATTTACGTTATCACTTGCGATTACCTGCCTGATAACCCAGGCCATCAATTTGCTGACGAATACCACAATATCAGTACTACAGACAAAGAAGCCATTTTAGAAGCAGCAAGCCATCTTAAAATTGACGGCATTTTGGCGTATGCATCTGATCCTGCTGCACTGACCGCCGCATATGTCGCGGAAAAATTGAATTTACCAACCAATCCTTACAGTGTTGTCGAAATAATGTCAAGGAAGGATTTGTTCAGAGATTTTTTAAGACAACATGAATTTAATACTCCGGAATCTAAAAGTTTTAAGGGCTATGATGAAGCTTTTGAATATTTGCAGACTCTGGGTAAAAAAGCTATTATCAAACCGGTTGACTCCTCCGGTAGCAAGGGTGTTTTTACAATTGAGGTGGGAGAGCCTTTTGATAAAGAATTTCAGAAAGCGCTATCATTTTCCAGAGCCGGGCTGGTCATCGTTGAAGAATTTATTAATAAAAAAGGTTTTCAAATAGGGGGCGATGGTTTCGCGGTTGATGGCAAGTTGGTTTTCAGATGTTTTGGCGACATACACTTCTCTAAAACCAACCCCTTATTACCCTGTTCGGTAAGTGTACCTACGTTGCATGAGAAAACCATTGTTGAAAAAGTACACGAAGAGGTGCAAAAACTTTTAACTGCCATAGGATTTAGAGACGGCGCCATGAACTTCGATATTGTAGTTGATGAAAATGACGAAGTGTATATCCTCGAAATCGGGCCTCGGAACGGAGGCAATATGATACCTGAATTGACAGAATACTGTACAGGAGTTGATATGAAGGAATACAGCATTAGGTCGTGCCTCGGCCTTGATTGCAGCGATTTAAAAATGACTTATGAAAAGAAATACTTTTCACACTATGTGATTCATAGTCAAAAGGATGGTGGAGTGAAGTCTGTTTCCAAAAGCGAACTTTTAAAAAAATGTATTCTGTATGAGCACTACAATTTTAAAATTGGAGATACGGTTAAAAGATTTGAAAGCTCTGCTAATCGTTTAGGTATTATGTTGTTGAAGTATGAGAATGAAAAAGAGATGTTGGACATTATTAATAATATGACTTCTCAGTTGGTTTTAGAAACCGTATAAAAGGTGGTAAGAATAAAACCATTAGAAGAATTTCATGCAGAAACTTCATACAAATGGAGGAATAATCCTGATATATGGCAATATACTTTCAATAGACCTGACAGAATTATAACTCCGGAAATTGAGAGAGAGTGGTTAAAAAAAGTATTAAAAAACAGTGACGAAAAAAGATTTGCAATCTATTTTTTCGATAAATATGTTGGCAATATTTATTTGACTTCTATAACCAATAGTACTGCTTATTATGGAATTTTTCTTGGAGATCTTAATTATACAGGAAAAGGAATAGCAGGAGAGGCTTCCCTACAGATATTAAGATATGCAAAAGAACAGCTTTCTCTTAGTAAAGTTTTTCTTAGAGTTAAAAAGCTGAATGTCGGAGCTTTTAAATTATACACCAAACTAGGTTTTAAGGTAATTGAGGAAATTGAGGACTATTATAAAATGGAAATTGACTTGGCCACCTTAACATAAGCATTTTTATACAAAATCGATTAGATTTTAAGATACCTTTTAAATGGATTTTCAAAGTTTTAAAAATAAATACGAAAAAGTTCCGGTAGAGGAGTGCCCAAATAAGTGCAGTGTGAAACCATTACTGAGTGTATGTATTTTTACTTTCAATCAGGAAAAATATATCCGTCGCTGTATTGATGGTGCTTTGCAGCAACAAACTAATTTTGATTATGAAATAGTTTTAGGAGATGACGACTCCAACGACGGAACCCGGGAAATCTGTCTGGAATATGCTCAAAAATTTCCTGACAAAATAAGATTGCTGCTTCATCATAGAGAAAATAACATCAAAATAAATGGTCATCCCACGGGGCGTTTTAATGTACTTTATGGGTACTATTCTTCCAAAGGCAAATATATCGCCATCTGCGAAGGAGACGATTACTGGACAGATCCGTTAAAACTTCAAAAGCAGGTTGATTTTTTGGAGGGGCATCCGGATTATTCCATTTGTTATCACAAGGTCTCAGTGCTAAATGCGGCAGATGGCAATATAAAAGAGTCTCAATTAAATCCCTACACGGATTTCAGAACCTTTTCAGTTAAGGATCTAAGTCAGGGCAACTTTATTGAAACCGTGTCCGTAATGTTCCGTAATCAGAGGATGGATCAGTTGCCCGATTGGTTCGCAAAATCCCCTGTAGGAGATTATCCGCTTCACATGTTAAACGCCAGGAAAGGAAAAATTGGTTTCCTCCCTGATAACATGGCCGTTTACAGGCATCATCCTACCAGTTATTGGAGCAGCCAGTCGGGAATTAGCCAGAGAATCAATTTATTAACTACACTCGACCTATTCATTAAAGGATTTAAAGAGGATAAAGAAGTTGTAGATGGCCTTATCCGGCAAAGGTTTTCGTACATGAATGATATTGCTTACGCTAAATTGAATGAGAAAGACGAGAATTCTTTTAACTCTTTTTACAAAGCTAGTGTACAATTATATCCGGAGTTTTCAGATTATTGGTTAGATCATGGGTTTGCGCAATTCAGAAAAGAAAAAGAAAACCTTGAGCATTCCCTGAATACAATAAAGAGCTCAACCACTTATCGTACGTTGAGAAAAATCAGGATATTTAAGTAAGTCATTTGAAAATCCTCCACATTAACTCTACCGGCTACGGCGGTGCCTACCGCGCTGCCTTCCGTATTCATGAATCGCTTCAAAAAAATGGTGTGGATTCTCAGTTTATCACACTGGATCAGCCGGATGTTTTAGAGCCCGTAGTTCGGAAGAAAAATTTTATTGCACAGAAATTTCAATGGCGGTTAAGGCATCACTTCAATATTGAATGTGACTTAAGAAGAAGAATTTATAAGCAGTTGTCTGATTTGCCGGTTTTGAATTGTGAAGTCGCGAGTATCCCCGTCGCTGATTCTCAGTTTTATAATCATCCTTTGGTTAAAAATGCAGATATTATTCATTTGCACTGGGTATCACATGGTTTTGATTATATCGATTTTTTCGGAAACATAGGTAAGCCGGTTGTCTGGACTATTCACGATATGAATCCTTTTATGGGTCTTTTTCATTACGAGGCAGACCTTGCCAGAAATAAAAGTGTTGCCGGCGACTTTGATAAAATGATCCTGAAATTGAAAAAACGGATCCTGAAAAAGTTTGGATATCCTTTAATTGCTGTAGCGCCATCTTCCTGGATGCAACAAAAGATAAGAGCGGGCAGGGTTTTTAAAAACAGAAAGGTAGATTTAATCCCATACCCAATTGACAGTACCAGATTTTCGCCCCAAATAAAAAAAGCTGTACGCGAAAAGTTGGGGATGCTCCCGGATGCAAAGGTTTTAATAGCAGTTGCAGATTATACAAGTAATTATCGCAAAGGTTTTGATCTGCTGATTGATGCCGTGAAAACCTTACCCGAAGTAAAATTGTTATTGATTGGCAAGTCTGAAAAAACAGACGATGTACCCGATAATGTACAGTATTCAGGCATGATAGAAGATGATGGTATTCTATCAGATTATTACTCTGCCGCCGATGCTACGGTTATCCCAAGCCGCGAAGATAATTTGCCCAACGTCATGCTGGAATCCCTGGCCTGTGGTACTCCGGTGATTTCCTTTAAAGCAGGTGGCATGCCAGACCACATCCATAATTTTAAGACAGGACTGCTGGCAGAGGAAATGACCTCAGAATCCCTCGCGGCCACTATTCGTTTATTTTTTGAAAATCAAAAGACTTTTGAAAGAGAAGGGATACGTAAGTATGCGAAAGAACATTTTGATGAAACGTTGATTGGAGAAGAGTATAAACAGGTTTACAGACGTTGCCTGGCCAAAACGCTTCAAGGTTTTGCTGCCCGCAATCCCAGCTAAAACGCTTGAAGGTTTTGCCATCCGCAAACCTTCGGGCGTTTGCAGCGCTGGCCTGGAGCTTAGCAAAACCCCGGAGCGTTTTAGCCCGGTCAAAACGCTTCAAGGTTTACCCGCCCACGGAGCTTGGCTAAAACGCTTGAAGGTTTTCCCGCCCACTTAGCCCGGCTAAAACGCTTGAAGGTTTACCCGCTCACGGAGCTTGGCAAAAACGCTTCAAGGTTTACCCGCTCACGGAACCTGGTCAAAACGCTTCAAGGTTTACCCGCCCACTTAGCCCGGCTAAAACGCTTGAAGGTTTACCCGCTCACGGAGCCAAGCTAAAACGCTTGAAGGTTTACCCGCCCACTTAGCCCCGCAAAACGCTTGAAGGTTTTACCCGTACAACTCAAAACCCACACGCCATGCCTCCCCAACTCTCCATCATCACCATTAACCTCAACAACCTGGAAGGTCTCAAAAAAACCATGCAGAGTGTGTTTGAGCAAACATTTACAGATTATGAATACATCATCATAGACGGCGGTAGCACCGATGGTAGCAAAGAGTATATTGAACAACATGCGGATAAACTCGCGTATTGGGTGAGTGAGAAGGATGGGGGGATTTTCAACGCAATGAATAAAGGAATCGGGGTCGCCAAAGGAGAATACCTGATTTTTGAAAATTCAGGTGATTATTTTTATTCGGAGAATGTATTAAAAGATGTTTTTGGTCAAAGTCCGACTGAAGATATTATTTATGGAAATGTAAAATGGTGGCCGGTAAACTATAATGGAAATTATCCAGATAAGTTGACATTTGAACATTTTAGACATAATACTATTCCACATCAGGGAGCATTTATCAGAAAGAATTTATTTGAAACAGTTGGACTCTATGATGAGGAATATACTGTGAACTCTGATTGGAACTTTTTTGTGCTGGCTATTTATAAGTTTAATTCCTCTTACCGTCATATTGATACCATTATTAGTTACTGTAATACAGACGGAGTTAGTCTGACATTAGAAGGATCTGCTGAAACAGGAAGGATCAGAAAAGAATTTATCCAAAGATATTTTGGAGCATTTGAGAACGATCTGATGAAGTTGGAAGAAAATAAACAAGAGAATCAATATTACAAAAACCTCATGCAGCAACGCATCATGAAATATGCCTTCCGGGTCAACAAACAGTATCAGCGAATCAGAAAAGCATTGAAACGCAGATGAAAAAAGTAGTTGTCGTCATACCCGTTCATAAACCCGCTCTCACCCAGAATGAGCTGGCATCATTGAAGCAATGCTACAATATTTTGGGCAGCCACCCCATTCGCATTGTAGCTCCGGAAGGAATGGATATGAGTGTGTATCAAAATGCCGTACCCGGATGTGAGGTTATTTTTATTTCCCCCGAATGGCTCTCCGGCATTCAGCAATACAACAAACTAAAAATCAGTAAATACTTTTACGACCTCTTCAAAGATTACGAATACCTGCTGACCTACGAATTGGATGCATGGGTATTCAGAGATGAATTGTTGTATTGGTGCGATAAGGGGTATGATTTTATTGGGGCGCCATGGTTTGAGGTTTCCGGGAAGAGCCATTCAAATGAATTCAGGGGTGTGGGAAATTCTGGGTTCTCTTTGCGAAGTATAAAGTCCTGCAGAAGAATTTTAAGAAAAATTGAAATCTTAAAGAAAATTCGTATTCTATGGTATCAATCAAAACTTCAATCAATCGTAAGAGTTGAAATATTGTTTCGAAGACTTTCATTCCTTTTTTCGATTAAAGATATTCAGGCAATCGAAAGATTGATTTTTGATGGATGGCATCCACATGAGGATGATAACTGGTGTATTTATGTGACAGCCGCTTTTAAAGATTTTGAATTGTCCAATTGGGAGGATGCAATTAAATTTAGTTTTGAGGTTAATCCCGATTTATTATTTAGGAAGAACAATTTGCAATTACCATTCGGATGCCACGCCTGGGAAAAATACGAAGTTAATTTTTGGTTATCACAAATTCACTTATAGATAGATCAATAATATATTATTCGCTTAAAGGAAAACTAAATTGATAGATGATGAAAAGAATTATTTCTTTCAGCCTTTGGGGTAACAACGAAAAATATACAATTGGAGCAATTGAAAATGCAATACTTGCACAAGAACTTTATCCGGAGTGGATTTGTCGATTTTACATAGGTCAAACGACTCGGATCGGATCGCCAAATGTTATTAGCCGGTTGGATTCTCTTTCAAATACAGAGTTAGTGTTTATGGATGAAAATGGTAATTGGAATAGTACCTTTTGGCGATTTACCGCATGTTCTGACCCTGCAGTTGAATATGTCTTATGTCGGGATTGTGACTCACGTCTTAGCATTCGTGAGAGGAATGCCGTAGAAGAATGGATACAATCTGAAAAAGTATTTCATATTATGAGGGATCACCCTTGGCATGAAGCCTTGATCTTAGCAGGTTTGTGGGGCTGCAGGTGTGAAGGTTTAAGAGATATAAACGAACTGGTAAAGAATTATATTAAAACCCATACGGTTACCTATAGTGCTGATCAAGATTTTCTTAGAACTGTAATATTCCCCAGGATTAAGAATAGCTGCTTTATTCATGATGAATTTCATGGAGGAAGGAAATTTCCATTAAAAAGAAGGAATCTTGAATTTATTGGACAAGTATATGATCCTGCTAATGAAAGAACATTTGAACATCGCGAAGTATTAAAAACAATATTGGATAAGCGCAAACCGTATAACAAAATAAAGTATGTACTTAGATCTATTTACCGCAGCTTAAAAGTTAACAAATTTAAAAATGAAAAATAATCTGTCTATATGATTTCGAGGGATATTTTGATATCTGTAATAACTATTAATCTTAATAATGTTTCTGGATTAAAGAAGACAATGAATAGTGTCTTTAATCAAACGAAATTGGACTTTGAATATATAGTGATTGACGGGGGGAGTACTGACGGAAGTAAAGAATTCATTGTTGAGTGTGAAAAAGACCTGGACTTCTGGTTAAGTGAAAGAGACAATGGTGTTTATTATGCGATGAATAAGGGCATTAAGCATTCTTCGGGGAAATATATTTTATTTCTAAATAGTGGTGACTTTTTCGCAGATGCCAATAGCTTAACTGAATTGTCGAAAGAAATTGGTAACGCTGATATTATTTACGGAGATCTAATCATTAATGAAAAAGGGAGGCTTTGGCGAAAAGTATTCCCTGATGAATTAACTTTTAAATTTTTTCTTCGAGATTCTTTGCCTCATCCTGCTACACTTATTAATCGCAGGCTCTTTGGAGTTGCTGGTATGTATAATGAAAATTTAAAAGTAGTATCAGATTGGGAATTTTTCATGAAGGTAATATGCGTGCTTAATTGTAATTATAAACATATAGACAAAGCCATTGCTGAGTTTCAATTTGACGGATTAAGTAGTGGGGTAAATGAGAAACAAATTTTGACCGAAAGGCATCTTGTCTTGCAAAAGAATTATAAACTATTTTTAGATGATTATGAAGAGGCAGAAAAAGTGCGGAATCGTTTTTTAAGACTACAAAATTCAAGGTGGATGAGACTGAGAAAGGTTTTAAATAGAGTAGGGATCTAACGAATATTTTTGCAATCACAATACTATAAAAATTGATATAAAGTTTTCTCTAACGTGAATCCTTAAATATTGCTTCCAAAAATATCCATAGTCACCCCCTCCTTTAATCAGGGACAATTTCTGGAGGAAACAATCTTGTCCGTAATCGGGCAGGGCTATCCCAATCTGGAATACATCCTCATAGATGGAGGCAGTACAGATAACTCTGCGGAGATCATCAGGAAGTATGAAGGCAGGCTGGCGTACTGGGTGAGCGAATCTGATGGTGGCATGTACGAAGCGATTCAAAAAGGCTTTGCCAAATCTACAGGCGAAATAATGGGGTGGATAAATAGCGATGACATCTTACATCGAAATGCTCTCTTTACCATTGCAGAACTCTTTACCCTGCCCGGCGTATCCTGGATTCAGGGGATACCCAATGTGATAGACGAAAAAGGAAGGTTAGTTCAAACAATCAATCTCGGCCCCTGGTCGGAACTGCGGTTTTATACTGATGATTATTGTATTCAACAGGAATCTACTTTCTGGAGAAGGGAACTGTGGAATAATGCAGGTGGCTATATATCTACCGAATACAAACTGGCAGGCGACTATGAATTATGGAGCAGGTTCTTTCATCATGCAAAATTGTTTACGCCGTCATGTATGTTGGGAGGATTCAGATTGAGGAGAGAAAACCAATTGTCGCTGAATTGGGACGCATACAAAACGGAAAGAAATATTGTCAGAGAAACGGCTATACAAAATACCATTACTGAAAAGGTTCAAAAGATAAATCATCTTCAAAAGTTGAAAAAGATTTGTAGCAGATCAAGGTTTTTGAATGTTATTTTTTTGACTTCGCGCATTGAAAGAAAAATGATAGAGATTCATGAATATCCTTCTGATATTATTTTTGACAGGAAAAGTCAGAAGTTCATGTTACAAAAGCAGGTTAATTGAAAATTGCCATTTTATATATCTGCACCGGAAAATATTCTATCTTCTGGCAGCAATTTTATGAAAGTGCGGAAAAATATTTTCTTCCCTCTCATGAAAAACAATATTTCGTATTCTCTGATACTTTAGATAATCCGCATAAAGAGAATGTAAGCCTGATATATCAGGAGAAGATGGGTTGGCCCTACGATACGCTGATGCGGTTTCATCTCTTTGCATCTATTCAGGGCAGGCTGAATAATTTTGATTTTATCTTTTTTTGCAATGCCAATCTATGTTTCAAAAAAACAATTACCGAAGAGATTTTAAGTGAAAACGGACTTCCGTTTGATTTGATTGTTGTGCGACATCCATTCTTCTACTGGGTAAAAGACCCAAAAGATTTCCCGTATGAAAGAAGAAAAAAATCACTTGCATATGTATCAAAAGGTAGCGGACATACGTATGTAATGGGAGGTTTTAATGGAGGAAAGAGTGAGGAGTACATGGAAATGGTAGCTACTTTGAAAAACAGAATTACAACGGATAAAAAAAATGGAATCATTGCATTGTGGCATGATGAATCACATTTGAATCGCTATATCAATGAATCAAAAAAAAGAATTAAGATTCTTGATTACACCTATGGATTTCCTGAAGGGCATGATCTCCCACTAAAGAATGATGTATATATTACCTTTCTGGATAAAGAAAAATTTGGTGGTCATGACTTTCTAAGAGGCCAGGAAAATTCCATTCCTTCTATCCCTGTTCAGAAATCATTTTACCCAATCCGATGGCTGAAACAAAAGATAAGAAGCCTCCTCTGATCATTGAAGTAGCCGGTGGATTAGGCAACCAGATGTTTCAGTATGCCTTTTTTCTGAAGATAAAAAGTCTGGGTTATCCCTGTAGGCTGTATTACGACAAAACACAGAAAAAACATAAAGGATACGAACTGGATAAGGTGTTCGGTATAAATGAGCAGTTTGCTGCGGAAAGTGAATTAAATAAAGTACTGGGGAAAGATACTTCTTTTGTTTCCCGCCTGAAAAGAAAATGGACAGGTTACCATCCTTCCTTTTATTGGGAACACGATAAAGGCTATGCCTATAAACCTGAAATTTTTAATCAGGCAAAGCCTATTTATTTGCAAGGATGCTGGCTTTCAGAAAAATACTTTGAAGATATTGATGCTGAAGTAAGAAAGGTATTTGTATTTCACCCCTGTTCAAATCAGAGCAGTGCGCTTGCTGATAAAATCAAGGATGATACTTCTTCAGTGAGCATCCATCTACGGCGGGGTGATTATTTGCAAAGCGACATACATCTAAAATTAGATTATCCCAAATACCTGGCCGGCGCAATAAGAAAAATAAAAACGAGGGTTGAAAATCCCTCATTGTATATTTTTTCGGATGATATGGATCATACGAAAAAACTTTTTTCGGATAATACTATCAACGGGTTTCCGCTGCATTTTGTGGATTGGAATTCGGGTGAAGATTCCTGGCAGGATATGTATCTCATGTCTCTGTGCCGGCACAATATTATTTGTAATTCCACCTTTAGCTGGTGGGCAGCCTGGCTGAATAAAAATCCGGATAAGATGGTTGTTTGTCCGGAGAAATGGTTTACTACTGATTTTCTGAACGATAACGATATTGTACCGGAGGGGTGGATACAGATTTAATATTATTTACCAGCCACGGAGGCACCAGGACACAAAGCAAGACAAAGAAAGACCTTCGTGAACCTTAGAGCCTTAGTGCCCTGGTGGCAAATAATATGTCCAGTCATTAAATTCATAGCCTCCATTTGAAGAAATTCGTGATGGACAACATCCGCATAGCCTACATAACTCCCGAAGCACCGCCTTTTTCAGGCGGAGGTATCGCCACCTTTATCAATAACATCACTAAAGGGATGAAGAAAGCAGATGTCTATTGTGAAGTGTTTGCCCCTTCGGATACTGGTCATACCGGAACCGCAATGCTCAATGGCGTTCCCGTTCATCGTATAGCCGTACCGGAGTCTTCATCTTTCAAAAATGAAATAGTGCCTTTTTTTTTATCAAGACATGAAGAAGTGCATTTTACCATTGTTGAGAGTTGTGAAATACACGCCTCCCTTTTTGAACTGATCAAAAACAAAAGGCCGGAATTGAAATATGTAATCAGGGTACAAATGCCGGTCGTATTGCAAATGAAGTTGAATCTTACATACCAGTCCATTCCATCCAAACTACGGTATGTGCTGGGGGCATTCAGGCGCTTCAGATGGGACCTGGGATTTTGGAACCGCATGGATGTCAAAAGGGAAAGTAATCCTGAATACCTGGTTTGTGAACAGGCAGATGCCATCATAGCTCCTTCGTATTCCTTTAAAGAATGGCTCACAAACTTTTGGAAATTGCCGGAAGAAAAGATTTCCGTGATTCCGCATTTGTTTGATTTTTCTACTATGGAGCAGGTCATGGGAAAAGTTTCCGAAAGGGACAATCACATCACCAGGATTTTATTTACAGGCAAATTAAATGTACATAAAGGAGTAATTAATCTGGCTAAAGCTGCGAATCTGCTGCTGAAGAAATATCCAAATGTGGAATTTATTTTAGTGGGAGAAGACTGGCCTTCTGTTTATGGGAATCGAACCGTGAAGACCTCTGAATTGATCAGGTACATTACAAATAATCATCCGGCTGTGAAGCTGACAGGCAAGATACCTTATAATGAAATGGCACAATACTATGCGGAGGGTGATATATGTATCTTCCCGAGTTTGTGGGAGGCATGGGGTTATACCTGTACAGAAGCGATGAGCATGGGCAAAGCGGTGATCGGCAGCAAATACGGGGGAATGGCAGATGCGATTAAGCACGGAGAAAACGGATTATTGATTGATCCGTATGATTATATGGATATAGCGGAAAAGATAGAGCAGTTGATAAATAATAAAATATTGCGGGATAAATTAGGATCGGCCGCCAGGGAAACAATACACAATGAATTGAGCTTTGAAAGACTGGTGCGGAAGAATATTGATTTTTACGAAAAAGATTTACCGAAGGGTCGCCCGCCGCGGCGGGCTTGACTGTTTCTATTGGAATCATAACCTTGGAGCCTTAGCGCCTTGGTGGCAGGGAAAAAAGATCAGCCACTAAGGCACCAGGACACAAAGCGACACAAAGAAAGACCTTCGTGAACCTTAGAGCCTTAGCGCCTTGGTGGCAGGGAAAAAAGATCAGCCACTAAGGCACCAGGACACAAAGTAGCACAAAGTAAAACATTGGAGAACCTTGGAGCCTTAGCGCCTTGGTGGCAAAGGAAAAAAGATCAGCCACTAAGGCACCAGGACACAAAGTAGCACAAAGTAAAACATTGGAGAACCTTAGAGCCTTAGCGCCTTGGTGGCAAAGGAAAAAAGATCAGCCACTAAGGCACCGGGACACAAAGTAGCACAAAGTAAAACATTGGAGAACCTTGGAGCCTTAGCGTACTGGTGGCAGGAAAAAAAGATCAGCCACTAAGGCACCAGGACACAAAGCGACACAAAGAAAGACCTTCGTGAACCTTGGAGCCTTAGCGCCTTGGTGGCAAAAAAAAATAATGCAAAAAACTTTCCTGTTCATCTCCACGCTTGAACACCTTCCCTGGGGAGGGTGTGAGGATCTGTGGTATAAAACGGCACTCATTGCACTGAAAGAAGGGAATGAGGTCTTGGCGCTTGTTTTTAAACATGATACAATACCTGTGCATATTCAGCAATTGCAAAAAGCCGGAGCTGAAATTTTCTTTCTTGAAAGACCCACCCAAAGGGTAACTCTTTTTAAAAAAGCGAAACAAAAGATATTTCCCAACGTGCGTTATAGAAAAGTGTTAGAGGCCGCAGATAAAAAGATAAGCAACAAGAACACCACGATCATCGTCAGCCAGGCAGGCGGCTTTGATTTCAGCTATGGGTATTTGGATGAAATATCCGAATGGTTAACTCATAAAAATCTTCCGCTGTATGTGATAGTTCAAAATGTTCCCGATCTTGGTTTTACTTTATCTGTGGAAGGCATTGAAAAACAAAAGAAGATTTATAACAGAGCACACAAAGTTTTCTTTGTCTCAGACCGAAACAGAATTTCCAGTGAAAGGATTTTGGCGGCACATCTTGATAATGCAACAGTTGTTTGTAATCCTTTGAATGTTTCTTTGGCAGATAAACCATCGCCCTTTCCGTCTGTTTCAGGAAGAATAAAATTTGCGGAAGTAGCTGCTTTGCGTTGCTTTCACAAAGGGCAGGATGTTTTGTTGCAGGTGTTATCGGGCGATCAATGGAAACAAAGAGATTGGGAACTTAACCTGTTTGGTGAAGGACCGGATAAGGATTACCTGAAAAGACTTGCTTCGTTTTATGGGATTGAGGATCGTGTACACTTTCATGGCCATGTAAAAGACATACGGGAAGTGTGGAGAGAAAATCATATTCATGTATTACCCTCTTTGGGAGAGGGCACTCCATTGGCGTTGATAGAATCCATGTATTGCGGCAGGCCGGCAATTACTTCTGATGTTGGCGGAAATGCTGCATATTGTGAAGATTCAATCTGTGGCTTTATTTGTGATTATCCCACTCCGGCTGCTTTGGAACGGGTGATGGAAAGAGCATGGGTTGAGAGAGGGCGGTGGGAGGAGATGGGGAGGAAAGCATCTGAAAAAATAAATAAAGATTATAATTTGGAGGGATCGTCAACCCTATACGAATTCATTTCTGCGTGAGACAAAAAGAAGAGCATCACGCAGAGCCGCAGAGTCCGCAGAAAAGAAAAAACAACCCCAGTCTCTGCTCCTCTACGTCTCTGGGTGAGGCAAAAAAGCAAACTGCGCCCTCAGCGCCTCTGCGTGAAACAAAAAGAAGAGCATCTCGCAGAGCCGCAGAGTCCGCAGAAAAGAAAAAACAACCCCAGTCTCTGCTCCTCTACGTCTCTGGGTGAGGCAAAAAAACAAACTGCGCCCTCAGCGCCTCTGCGTGAAACAAAAAGAAGAGCATCTCGCAGAGCCGCAGAGTCCGCAGAAAAGAAAAAACAAACCCAGTCTCTGCTCCTTTACGCCTCTGGGTGAGACAAATAAACAAACCGCGCCCACTGCGCCTCTGCGTGAGACAAAATGAAGAGCATCTCGCAGAGCCGCAGAGTCCGCAGAAAAGAAAAAACAAACCCAGTCTCTGCTCCTCTACGTCTCTGCGTGAGAAAAGAAAAAGGTATCACGCAGAGCCTGCATTCAAAAAATACTTCTTAAACAACCATTCCATGCACGAAAATGAAATCTCAGGAATTATTATTGACGTGGCCTATCAAGTTCATACCAGACTTGGCCCGGGGTTACTGGAATCAGTTTATGAAGAAATCATGTATTACGAACTCCTCAAAAGAGGATTGCAGGTTGATCGGCAAAAAGGAATTCCGGTTGTTTGGGAAGACATAAAAATGGAGGTAGGGTTTCGCGCAGACCTGTTTGTTGAGAAAAAGGTCATCGTTGAATTGAAATCAGTTGAATTATTAGCAAAGGTTACTCCTAAAATAACGCTCACCTATATACGGTTGGCTGACATAAAACTTGGGCTGATCATCAATTTCGGAGAAAGATATTTAAAGGATGGGATAAAGAGAATTGTGAATGGCCTTTGATAGCGGCATAAGGCAGAAAAAAACAAACTGCGCCCTCAGCGCCTCTGCGTGAGACAAAATGAAGAGCATCTCGCAGAGCCGCAGAGTCCGCAGAAAAGAAAAAACAACCCCAGTCTCTGCTCCTCTACGTCTCTGGGTGAGGCAAAAAAACAAACTGCGCCCTCAGCGCCTCTGCGTGAGACAAAATGAAGAGCATCTCGCAGAGCCGCAGAGTCCGCAGAAAAGAAAAAACAACCCCAGTCTCTGCTCCTTTACGCCTCTGGGTGAGACAAATAAACAAACCGCGTCTCTGCGCCTCTGCGTGAGACAAAAAAGCAAACTGCACTTCTGCGAGAAAGCACCAATTAGCAGATGACCCACATCATCCATTTCCATAATGGCTCCAGGGGCGGAGTGCTCTCCGTCATCAGAAACCTGATCCGGTTTTCGCAGGAACCGCAGATAAAGAACCATGTCATCTTTACTTTAAATGAAAAGATGCCTCAGGATTTTGTGGTTCCGAAAATCTTCGGGGCAGAGGATATAAAAATTTTCAGGTATTCTTCGCGCTGGAATTTTTACCACACCTGCCGGCAATTGGCAAAACTGTTGCCTGATGAAAAAGCCGTACTGGTAGCACACGACTGGCTGGAATTGGGTATGGCAAGCAATCTGGGTTTACAAAATCCGGTTGTGCAGTTTTTGCACGGGGATTATGATTATTATTATGAGTTAGCCGAAAAACATGCAGAAGCGATTGATGAATTTATTTGTGTCAGTCCGGTGATTGCACGCAAACTTATTCTGCGTTTACCTGACCGGAAAGATGATATTCACGATTGCCGGTTTCCGGTACAGGAGGTACTAAATGATAAGAAATTCATTTCTGAAAAAATAAGAATTCTGTTTTGTGTGCGGGATATCAATGATGAAAGCAAGCAGTTTAATTTACTGCCCAGAGTTCATGAACTGTTATCTGCAAGCAATTGTGAAATACAATGGACTATTATCGGCGGCGGCAAATCTGAGGATGAAATAAAACCATTGCTGGGCAGCGATGCAAAATATTTTTCCTCACTTAACAACCAACACGTGCTTGAAGAGATGAAGCAAAATGATATTTTAATACATCCTTCGCTGATAGAAGGTTTCCCGGTAGTAGTTGTAGAAGCTATGAAAGCAGGTCTTGTTCCACTCATTACGGATTGGGCCGGGTCAACGAAAGACTTGGTAGTTGAAGGGGAGACAGGTTTTTATCTTACACCCAAAGATGCATTAGGTTATGCAGAAAAAATCAGGGTGCTCAATGGAAACCGGAATCTGTTAGCCCAATTATCAGAAAACGCAAAGAGGAAGGCAGAACAATTGTTTAACCCATACCACAATACCCAAATCATTGAAGGAGTTTATTGTGAGGCGCTTAAAAAAGAAAGAGAAAAATTACCGAAAAGAGTGTATGGGTCAAGGTTAGATAAGAGGTGGATACCGAATTGGGTGGTGGAAAGAATGCGAAGGAAAAAATAGAAAATATATTCTTAATCATTGGCAATAGGCACTGAATAAACAGGAAAATATGGTTGAGTCTCTTAAAGAAACTTTTTTACAAAAACGGGTGGAAACACCGGATGGGAACCAGTTACCCTTACATTCACACACATCAGAAAGTCAGGGTTATTTTTTACAGGAGATGTTTGATTTGATTAAACCCAAATCTACGTTAGAGGTGGGAATGGCCTATGGTATTTCATCTTTATTTATTTTGGAAAAGCACAGGGAATACAAGAATCCTGAAAAATCACATTTAATTATTGAACCCTATTCCTGGCAGGGAGTTGCTGAACATTATTTTGAAAAAGAGAAGTTGAGTTATTTAACGGACATCCGTTACAAAAAATCGGATGAAGTACTGCCTAAACTATACTACGAAAGCCACCGCATTCAATATGCCTATATAGATAAAACTAAGCTATTTGATGTTGTAATGCAGGATGTTTATTTCATTGATAAAATTCTTGATGTCAATGGAGTGCTAATTTTAGATGATTGCGGTGGTTATTGGCCGGGAATACAAAAGGTAGCCAGATTTCTGAATTCTTTGCCTCATTATAAATTTTTAAAAGGACACAAAAAATATACTCATCGTGTTAGAAGGGAATTAGGTGAAAATCTTACTTCCTTATTCTTAAACATGGTTCCCTTTAGAAAAAAGTTTATTTCTGAACTGAATTTAAAAACCAACCATCACCTCGGACTTGAATATCGTTGTATTGCATTCCAGAAAATTTCAGAAGATAAAAGAAATTGGGATTGGGATAGGCCATTGTAAAACTGCCTCATTGTGAATAAACAACCTTTGGTTTCTGTCCTCATGACCGCCTACAACCGCGAAAAATACATCGCGGAAGCCATAGAGAGTGTGCTGGCATCTACCTACAAAAATCTTGAGCTGATAATAGTGGACGACCATTCATCTGAAAATACAGTATCCATTGCCCGGAAATATGAAGCAAAAGATTCAAGAGTAAAAGTATTTGAAAATAACAACAATCTGGGTGATTACCCCAACCGGAACAAGGCAGCATCTTATGCTAAGGGCGAATTTATTCAGTATGTAGATTCGGATGATTCAATCTATCCGGACGGTCTCGAAAAAATAATGCAGATATTGGATAACCTTCCTGATGTTTCTTTTGTTACAAGGGTATATGATAATAAGATTTCATCGCCAATTCTTCTCAATAGTAAGAAGTCTGTTTATACGCATTTTTTTGAGAAGCCTTTTCTGACATTAGGCCCCGGAGGCACCATGATTCGCCGGAGCCTGTTTGAAAAAATAGGAGGATTTCCTGTGAAGTACGGTCCTGCCAATGATATGTATTACAATTTAAAGGCAGCAAGTAATGGTAACACAGTGCTGATTCCATTTGAATACATGAATTATCGAAGACACGCTGGACAGGAGATTAACGATCGGTTTTCCTATTTGTTCAATAATTATCTGTATCAGTCTGATGCGTTAAGAGAACTTCCATTGCAGTTGAAGAAGAATGAAATTGATTGGCTTATGTTGAAAAACAAGAGACGATTTTCTGTGAATCTGATAAAATACTTTTTTAGAACTTTTAATGTGAAGAAATTAAGATACGCTATTGCAAGAGCAAACTTTACTTTCGGAGATTTTCTTCAGGGAATTTTTCACACAAACAGATTGCTTAAGAAAAAAGATTGAGGTCTATTTGTCAAAAGAAGCACATTGAAATTACCTTCTGCCGGATATTATTTAAGAGTCTATAAGAGATTTGGATTTCCTGCTGTTTTATTTTTGGTTGGTTCCAAATTGAAAAGGAACAAAACAGATAATCTGAAAATTAGAGGCGCTGAATACCCAATCACACTAAGTAATTTCTCGTATGATGTCACCACTCTTTTTCAAATCTTCTATGCAAAAGAATATGAGGTAAGGTTAGAAAAGGATCCGGCTTACATCATTGACTGTGGCGCCAACATCGGTTTGTCGGCCGTTTATTTTGCTACCACATTTCCTAATGCTACTATTTTAGCAATTGAACCGGATGAAAATAATTTCAGGATTTTACAAAAAAATATAGCACCATATAAGAATATCATTGCCCTTAAAAAAGCTGTATGGCACCACAGAACTGTGATGGAAACCGTAGATACCGGTAACGGAGGATGGGCAGTGCAGACGAAGGAAAGTAGTACCGGCAGCGGGATTGAGGGTGTTACTATTCAGGAATTAGTCAGCGAATACAAATTTCAACGAATTGATTTGTTGAAGATAGATATTGAAGGTGCGGAACAGGAACTATTCAGTGAAAATTATGATTCATGGCTAAGCATAACTTCTTGCATAGCTATTGAACTGCATGAATTTTTAAGAGAAGGTTCGTCCAAAAACTTTTATAAAGCCATAGCGCCATATCATTTTTCCTTTTCTTCCAATGGAGAAAATCTGATTTGCAAAAGAACCATTGAATAGCACGATCTCACATACGGAAATGGTACCGCAACCTTTGGTTTCAGTTATCATACCTTGCTACAATGCTGCGAAATATTTACGGGAGGCATTAGAAAGCGTTTTAAATCAGTCTTACACCAATCTTCAAATCATTTTGATTGATGATGGCTCCACGGATGAAACAGCAGAAATAATAAAAACGTATCATGACCCGCGGATTGAATATTACCTGCAGGAAAACCGGGGCCAGTGTGCGGCATCCAATGCAGGCATTGAAAAGGCAAAAGGCGACTATGTCAAGTTTTTTGATGCAGATGACGTGATGAACCCGGAGCATATTGAAGCACAGCTATCAAGGCTTAATGGAAGTACCACCGCGCTGGCTTCCTGTGCATGGGGCAGGTTTTATGATAACAATTATTTATCGGCTAAGTTTATTCCTGAAACAGTCTGGAAAGATATGCAACCACTTGACTGGCTTAAAACCAACCTGCGGCAGAAGTATGATATGATGGGAGGTTGGCTGTGGCTGATTCCGGCACCGTTATTAAAAAAGGCAGGTGGATGGGATGAAAGGCTTTCGTTAAACAATGATTTTGAATTTAGCATCAGACTGGTCTTGCATGCAGAAAAGATATTGTTTGCAGGGGATGCGAAGATGTATTATAGAACGAATCCATATCAATCTTCATCATGGGTGATGGATTACAAAAATATAAAAGCCGGTATTCTATCTACTGATTTAGGATGTTCATACTTATTGAAAGCTGATCCTTCAGAAGAAACAAGGTTAATATGCGCCAACAGATATCAAGAATGGGTTTATAGAGCTTATCCGGTTTACAAGAATATTGTAGAAGAATTAGAAGACAAAATAAATCAATTTGGGGGGAGTGACAGAAAAACGGATGGAGGTTGGGTTTGGAAAATTCTTTGTTCTATAATGGGATGGAAAAAAGCCGTCCGTTTGAAAAATATATTAAAAAAAGCAGGCTATAAAAAATTGCCATTTAATTAATTATAAATATATTTTTGAATTAAATATTTATTATGAATTATGAAAAGATACTAGAGCAGGGAGGATTCATTTATAAAGGAGATTTTTATAAATTGACTTCTGCAATTGATAGTACCGAGGCTGAATTTTTAAAAAAGTTGATAGAAAAGCATAAACCAATGTCAACTTTGGAAATAGGGTGTGCAGAGGGTATTTCTTCTATGGTGATTTGTGAAACTATTCCAACAAAGGGTATTCATTTAATTCTGGACCCCAATCAATCTACTGAATGGAAAAATATGGGGAAAAATAATTTACAGAATGTTGGTTTAAATAATTTTGAAATTGTTGAAGAATACTCTGAATTTGCCCTGCCGGAATTTTTAAAGGACGGGAAAAGGTTTGATCTGGTGTTTGTTGATGGGTGGCACACTTTTGACCAAGTTCTTTTAGAATTTTTTTATATCAACAGGCTTTTACCAATTGGAGGGATTGTTGTATTTGATGATTCTTCTATGCCGGGTATTAATAGAGTTATGAGATATATATCTAACTATCCCAATTATGAATGTCTTGGAAGTAATCGGTCTGGCACAAACAGTAAAAGAAAGGCTTTTAATAAGATAAAGATGATAATTAAATTTGGAGCATCAATGTTGCCATTAAAGGTAAGGCGTGAAATATTTAATGATCTGACTTTGAGATCTGATAAATCGATAGGGATTGACGGATCTATGGTTGCCTTCATGAAAAAGGGAGAAGACCAGAGAGACTGGGGTTGGTATAAAACATTTTAAATGATTGCTCAATTCTTTGAATTGAAAGTAAATTTTATAAATAGTAATGTTCATTTCTCCCTCATCGGTTGCGGCCGCATCGGTCATCGCCATGCTGAACTGATTTCACAATTCGGTGAACTGGCGGCTGTGTGTGATGTGATACAGGATCGCGCAGAGGAAATTGCACATAGATATAACGTACCTGCTTATACAAAGTGTGAGGAGATGTTTGCATCGCATCCCGAAACGGATGTTGTGGTAGTCTGCACACCCAACGGATTGCACGCAGTTCATACCGTCGCCGCATTGAAAGCCGGCTTCCATGTGTTGTGCGAAAAACCGATGGCAATTACCGTTCACGATTGCGGCGAGATGATCAACACTGCCGACAAGATGAACAAGCGGTTGTTTATTGTAAAACAGAACCGCTTTAATCCGCCGGTAGTGGCGGTGAAAAAAGCATTGGATGAAGGCAGGCTGGGAAAGATTTTCAGTATTCAACTGAATTGTTTCTGGAACAGGGATGAAGCGTATTATTCCAATTCGTGGAAAGGAACTAAAGATTTAGATGGAGGCACATTGTTCACTCAATTCAGCCATTTTATCGATCTGATGTACTGGATGATCGGCGACGTGAAAAAGGTGCATGCCATCCTGCACAACTACCACCACCAGGGCATCATAGAATTTGAAGATACGGGCGTGGCTACACTGGAATTTGAAAACGGCGTTATCGGAACGCTCAATTACTCGGTAAACAGTTTTGAGAAAAATATGGAAGGTTCGCTGACGATTTTCGGTGAGAAGGGAACTGTAAAGATTGGAGGACAATATCTCAATGAGCTGGAATACCAGGAAATAAAAGATTATGAAATTACCGGTTTACCTCCGGGCAATCCGCCCAACAATTACGGTCATTATGTGGGCAGCATGAGCAACCATGATAAAGTGTATCAGAACGTAATTGATGTTTTGCAAAACGGTGCCAGTGTGGCTACCAGCGGTTTTGAAGGGATGAAGACGGTGGAGATTATTGAGAAGATTTATGGGAGGAGAGATTAGCTATTGTGGCCGTACCAATTGCAATGTGTATTGATCTGCCTGTCTCCGGCGAAACACACCCCGGAGCGATATTGTCATCATGAGTGAA
>Ga0209941_1000917_pt1 | contig 25838 bp, 20 predicted proteins | sample ThiBiot_300_plan_FD_183945 | JGI IMG/M metagenome (GOLD analysis project Ga0209941, IMG submission 183945) | Wastewater bioreactor microbial communities from Cape Town, South Africa - Thiocy_solids_1 (SPAdes) | ecosystem: Engineered > Bioremediation > Thiocyanate > Unclassified | place: South... | reverse complement strand
GGTAACCTCGAGAGAGGCGTGCGCCGCATACGATGGCAGCAACGAAGTGCGCCAAAGCGGCGCCGCATGAACGCGGAGGAACCCCGATGACGACCAAGACGACACCCGGCCCCGTATCCAGCTACCTGAGGCACCACTACCGGCACTTCAACGCCGCGGCCATGATCGACGCAACCGACGCGTACATCGCGCACCTGGACGCCGGCGGCGCCATGATGATCACCCTAGCTGGCGCCATGAGCACGGCAGAACTCGGGTTGTCACTCGCCGAGATGATCAGGCAAGACAAGGTGCAGATCATCACCTGCACGGGCGCGAACCTAGAGGAAGACGTCTTCAACCTCATAGCCCACGACTTCTACGAGCGCGTGCCGCACTACCGCGACCTCACTCCGGAAGACGAACAGGCGCTACTCGAGCGCCACATGAACCGCGTTACCGACACGTGCATCCCCGAAGGCGAAGCCATGCGCCGCCTCGAAGGCGCCCTCCTCGCCGAGTGGACGCGCGCAGACCAAGCAGGGGAACGCCTCTTCCCACACGAGGTCCTCTACCGCATCCTGCTAGCGGGCCAGCTCGAGCAGTACTACCAGATCGACCCGCAAGACTCGTGGCTGCTCGCGGCCGCCAAGAAGAACCTCCCCATCATCGTGCCAGGCTGGGAGGACTCGACGAGCGGCAACATGTACGCCGCCCATAACCTCTCAGGCGAGATCAAGAACGTCCACACGGTGCGCACCGGCATCGAGTACATGATGTGGCTCGCCGACTGGTACACGGACATGGCCGCCAAACGCTCGGTTGGCTTCTACCAGATCGGCGGCGGCATAGCGGGCGACTTCCCCATCTGCGTAGTGCCGATGCTCGAGCAGGACCTGCAGCGGCCAACGCCGCTGTGGGGTTACTTCTGTCAGATCAGCGACTCGACCACCAGCTACGGCTCTTACTCGGGCGCAGTGCCTAACGAGAAGATCACGTGGGGAAAGCTGGGGATAGACACGCCGAAGTTCATCGTCGAGTCGGACGCCACCATCGTAGCGCCGCTCATGTTCGCCATGATCCTGGGGCAGTAGGCGCCGCCCAACCCATAAGAGCAGGGCGCGCGGCCAGCAACTACTGGCCGCGCGCCCTTGAAGCGTGTGCCTGGCAGAGTCACCTGCCAGGCACGTCGGCTAATGGTCAGCGAACCTCGAACTCCACGTAGACCGTGTAGACGCAGGCGCTGATGATGTCGTTCGGGAGGTGCGACATCGAGTAGGTCTTGTTGTCTGCAGGCCCTATGGACAGCGGCACCTGGTTGAAGGTAGCCGTCTGCTGCATGTGGCACTGATCGGTCGGGGAGCCCGCTGGGTCGTCCTCGTATACGTCGACCGTGGTGACCAAGGCCTCCGAGAGGGGCCGGATGCGGGTGACGGTCCAGAAGGTCAACTTGTCGCCGTCCTCCGGGTAACGCCAACCGTTATCCGACAAGTTGGTTGCGCCGAAGCGTGCCCCGACGTCGTAGTGGAACTCGCCGACGCCACCTCCGACGTCGACGTCTCCGTCGCGCACTACGTCGATCCTGAACGTGATCGTTACGAGCTGGTCAGGGACAAGTGGGTTGCGGCAAACGGCGGGGTTGGCTGTGGTGCACACGGTCAACTCGGCGGCGTCGTTCGTGCCTTCGCCGTCACCGTCCGTGTCTGCCTTGGTTGGGTCGGTGCCGAGCACGAACTCGCTACCGTCGACCAGGGTGTCGAGGTCGGCGTCCGCCACGAGCGGGTCGCTGAACACCTGGTACGACGCCTGGCCCGCTACCTGGACCACGAACGGCACTTGTAGCTCTGCGCCATCAGTGCGGAGGTCGTTGTCCGTGTCCGCGTCGAGAGGGTTCGTGCCTGCTGCTACCTCAGCGGCGTCGTCGAGGCCGTCGCCGTCGGTATCCGGGTTGCGCGGATCGGTGCCGCGCAGGAACTCAGCCTGGTCATCTAGGCCGTCACCGTCAGTATCTCTGAGGCTCGGGTCGGACGTGACGTTGCGCGTCACTGCGGCAGGTTGTACGTGCGCGGTCACCGAGACTGGATAGGTCGTGACGGTCCAACCGGTCGTCTCGACGAAGTTGACGAGGCCGTCGCCGTCGTCGTCGAAGACCATGTCGCCGTCGTTGACGCGCGGGTCAACGCCCAAGTCCCTCTCGGCGCCGTCTGGCAGGGTGTCGCCGTCCGTGTCTGGGTTGAGCGGGTCCGTGATCACGCCCGTCAGTGCGCCGCCGAAGCGCAGCTGCATGTTGAAGCCGTTGACTTCCTCGCCGTCCGTAAGGCCGTCACCGTCGGTATCGCGGCGCTTCGCGTCCGTGCCGAGCTGGAACTCGGTCAGGTCGTCAAGGCCGTCGAGGTCGGAGTCGGCGCGGGCGCAGCTCGCGTAGCCCTGGTAGTCGCCGCGGCCGATGACGCTAACGCGCCAGCCGACGTACGACTCGAAGAGGTCGCTCAACGTGTCGCCGTCAGTGTCGACCAAGACGTCGGAGCAGCCGAGGGTGTACTCCATCTGCGCAGGTACGCCGTCATCATCCTCGTCCTGCACGAATGCGAGGGTCATGCCTTGCCCGGCGGTGAGGACCCGCCCCTCCACGTTCTGGTCGGCCGCGGTGATGCCTTCCGGCGTGAGCACGAACCAGCGCTTCAGTGGGTTGCCGAGTTCCTGAGAGACGCCGCGAACGCGCCACATGACGTTCACGCCGCCGATCATGCGGGTGGCGTAACTGCTCTGAATCTGAACGGGGTTAAGCGAGGCGGTAGGCGTCTCGACCTCGTCGTAATGAGTTAACCCGAGCACGGAGCCAAGGGCCTCAGCCAAGGTGATGCCGACTTGGCGGCCGTTGGCGTCGAACACCACGCGGTCGAGGTCGTCGATCACGCCGTCGCCGTTCTCGTCGGCCAGGGCGCGGCCCGAACTCGTCGCTACCTTCAGGCGCTCCGTCAGGTCGCCCTCGCCGTCGCCGTCGCTATCCGCCGCCCCGTAATCGAGCACGACGGTGGCGGTTCTGTCGTTGACGTCCTGCGAGGTGAAGGCGAAATTGCGACCGAACTCGTCCGTGATGTCGAAGTTCGAGATCTTGAACACGAGACCCGTGGGGTCCTGCATGAGTTGTTCGACGAGGGCGGGGAAGACCTGATCTGCCACGAAGACTAGTGGTCCGCGGGTTGGTACTAGCGGCCCGAGGGTGTACCCGCCAGCTGGCGCCTGCTCCGGTACGAGCGTGGCGATGGGCACGAGCCGCCCTGGGATGCGGGCGTCTTGGATGAACGCCGAGACCTGGACGTTGGAGATGGTGAAAGCGATGTCGCCGAGGCTGCGCAGGCTGACGGTGAGCTTGATGCTTGCCCCCTGCACCTCGCGCGTGAGGGACTCGTCAACCTGCAGTTCCCGCTGTGACTCGGTGGAGCGAGCGTACTCATCTTGGGTCGCGCGAGTCGATTCGCGCGTGAAAGCGGAACTCCACTGCCCCGTGTACCCGGTCTCCACGCTGAACTTGCCTGACGCGCCGAAGTCGACGCTCGCCTTCCAGCCGAGCTCGACGCCCGCCTTGACGGAGAACTGCTGGGTGTTGCTGTCGGTGTTGCTCGTCGAGCGGGTGTCGCTCTGGGTGAGGGTCGAGCTGAAGCTCTTGGCCTCGAGTTCACGCGTACCGCGTTGACTCGTCGCGTTGAAGCGCACGTCGAGTTGCAGGTCGACGGCGCCGACTTCGATGCCAGGTCGCGGCAGGTCCGCGAGTCGCGGGTTGCGGTTGCCGAGGTTTATCTCGTCGCCGTCCGCTATCTGATCGCCGTCCGAGTCCGCGAGGTTCGGCGAGGTGCGGAAGAAATTGAACTCCAACCCGTCCGTCAGGCCGTCTGCGTCGGTGTCCTGGTTGGTCGGGTCCGAGTAGACGAAGGTGAGTTCCCAGTAATCGGTCAACTGGTCTGCGTCCGTGTCGGCCGAGCGCGGGTCAGTCATGTAGGTGCGTTCGTCGCGGTCGCTCACGCCGTCGCCATCCGTGTCTGCGAGGAACGGGTCGCTCGTCACGGTCCGCGTGATCAACGAGCCGTCCAACTGGCGCACGCGCACCGTCCAGCCGCGCTGCTCTGCGGCGTCGGAGAGGCCGTCGTTGTCACTGTCCAACCCTGGCCCGCTCGCGGCGGTGCCCACGAACGTGACGATGTTCGGGTTGTCGCGGTCGGGCGGTGCGACGAGGTTGCCTGCCAGGTCCGCGATGGCCACCCCTTGCAGGCGGTAGCTGATATCGCTCTGCGTGAGGGTCGTCAGCGTCACCGCGCGGCCGGATGGCGAGAGCACGGCCGCCGTTACGTTCAGCACGGAGTTTGCCGCCACGGAGCTCTCCGACGCCGCCGAGATCTGGTAATGGCCAGGGTTCTCGGCGCTCGCGAGGCCGCCACGAACTGGCTCGCTGAAGCTGACGAGCACGCTGGTTGGACTGGTGGACACGGCCCCAGTTACGCGTGGGGGCGTGACGTCCGGCGTGCCGACAGGCGTTGGCCCGATGACGACGACGCCCTCGCTAGTGAGTTGCCGCAAGACGTTGCCTGCTAGGTCGGTAAGGCCCGTGACCGTGAGCGTGTACGGGTAGCCGGCGGTAAGGTCGGCTACGGACAGGCGCGCCCGGGTGCCGAGCTGTTCGCTCACCACGCCGTTGATGCCGATGGCGCTTGCGCCCGGCCCCTGTAACGCGAAGGCAGCACTCGTGAGGGCCGCGGGCGACAGTGGGTCTGTTACGGGCTCGCTGAAGTGGATGATCACAGTGGTTGGGTCTGATGCCCAGGCTTCGGCGATGTACGGCGCGCTGCCGTCCACGAGCTCGACCGGCCGGAACTCCAGTGCGGCCGCGGTCGGGTCAAGGAGCATCTGGCCGTGGAACGTCGTCGCGCCGCGCACGCTTACCTCACCCTGCGTCATGGCCATGGCGGTCGTCGTGAGGATGACGGCGCTGCGGTCAGGGCCGCCGCCTACGACATCGAAGGCAGCCGACAGCACGGTGACGCCAGGGTTGACTGCGTAATTGCCGGGTATGAGAGCGTCGTCGCTCAACGGCACCGGCGCTCCTCGGCGGTCGGCGAAGGTCACGAGGAGCGCGTCGTTGGCAAGCGCGACGGCCCTGGCGAGCAGTGGCGCCGGCGTTAGGCTGCCGCTGAAGCCGCCAGCCGCTACGGCGCTTGGAGTCACCGCGGCCGCCGCCGTTGCCACCCTGGCGGGCACCGTTTCGGCGGTCAGCACGTAACTGACGGCGCTTTGCGGCGCCGTTGCGAGCGCAACGCTGAGACCGTTGGTGCGGGGGTAGGCCGCCAGCACCTCGAGCTCGTGCCCGTCAGGGCCGGTAATGCGGTAATGCGCTACGTCCTGTGCCGAGGCGGCGACGGGCCGGTCGAACTCCGCCATCAGGGAAGTGTTGCTCGTGGCCCTTACGGAGGTTAGCTGCGCGAGCTCGACGGCTGGGGGAGGGGGCGTCTTTGGCCCGGCGCAGGCGGCGAGCACGCCGAGCGCTAGTGCTAGCAGCAGTGCGCGCAGGGTAGTAATGCGGCCATGACGCACCTTCGTGAGTGAGCGTTGATTGCTATGCATGTGGGCTCCCGACTCCTGTGCGCGGCGGCAGCGCACGTGGTTCGTCAGCTAGGAAGGCGGCCGATCGTCCTGCCTGAGCAACTGATGAGAAAGTATGCAAGAATCACCCTGTCCTGAAGCTGTCCGTCGCCCGTGCCCGCTAGGGTGGGGCCTTGGAGGTGCACGTGGCACGGTTGCGAACCCTCGGTGGCCTCGAGCTGGCAGGCAGTAGCTTGCCTGGCAAGCGGCCCCTGTTGTTGGCTACCTACCTCGCCGTCGAGGGCGGCCAGACACGCGGGCACCTCGCCGAGCTGTTCTGCTCCAACGCTAGCGACCCCCTCAACCAGCTGTCCGTCAACCTCAGCCGCTTGCGGCGCCACCTGCGCGCCGCGGGAGACGCTGGCGCCATGCGAGCTGACGCCAAGCGCGTGAGCGTGACGCTGGAGACCGACCACGCCAAGGTGGTGCAGGCGCTCAAATTGAACGACGTCGTCGCCGCCGTCGACTCATACGGCGGCCACTTTCTCGCGGGGGAGGAGGAGCACGTCGCGGACGAGTTGGCCAGCTGGATCCTCGGGCGCCGCGAGGCGCTGCTTGGCGAACTGCAGCGCGCGGCCGTTCGCGCCGCCCAGCGCATCGCGCTCGACGGCCGCCTTGCGGAAGCTAGCTCGCTGGCGGCCAGCGTCAAGGAGCTATCGACCGCAGCGCACTCAGACCCGCTCCCGCTCGCCGCCCTCACAGAGTTGGCCGCGGGCGCCGCGCCCGCACCAAACGTCACCGTGAGATCCACTCCAACGAACCTGCGCCCGCTGGATACCCCGGTGAGCGGCAGAGAGCGCGAACGGCTGGAGCTGGCCGCGCTCCTGCGCGCACGGGGCAAGCGGCTCATCACCGTCCTCGGCGAGGGCGGGGTCGGCAAGTCGGCCCTCGCCAGGCAAGTCGCCACTGATCAGTTAGCTGGGATGGACTTCCCAGACGGCGTGTTGCTCGTCGCCGCGGAAGGGCGATCTGGCGCGGGCGTCTGGGAGAGCCTCGCGACCGCGGTGGCCGGCGCGGGCCTCGGCGACGCACAGAGCGCAGTGGCGTTGTTGCGCGATAAGCAGGTGCTCCTCGTGGTCGACGACCTGGATGACGACCGCGGTGAAGCTGGGGCCGCTGCCGCCGTCGTCGGCATGCTCGAGGCACTGCGTTACGCCAAGGTCCTGGTCACGGCTGACCGGCGCCTAAGGGCACCCGCTGAAGTCGTCTACATAGTCGAAGGGCTCAACGTGCCGGAGGACGGCGCACAGCGAGGCCAGGACGCCGCCGCCGACCTCTATCTCGAGCGTGCGGACGCGCAGCACCACGGCCGCGTGGTGGGGGCGAACGACCGCGCCGGCCTGCGCCAGTTGGCCCGCACGCTTGGGGGCAACCCCCTGGCGCTGACCCTGGCCGCGCGCTTCGCTGCCGTCTCTAGCCCAAGTGAGCTCGCCGCCCTCTTCGGCCGCGACCCTCACGCGCTTGGCGAGTTCAGCCCCCTAGTCCCAGGGAGGTTGCGCGGGCCAGCTGCGCGACACCGGCACGCCATCATGGGACTCGAGCAGGCGGAGCGCGAACTGCTGGTGCGCCTAAGCTACTTCGCGGGCAGCTTCACGCACGAGGCCGCGCAGGCGGTGGCGGACGCAACGGCCCTCGGGCTCGTCGAGCTGAACGACGCCATGCTCGTGGTTCCGGGGAGAGACGGGCGCCTGAGACTCGCCACGTTGGCGGGGCTCTTCGCACGGCGCGAGTTGGCTGACCTGCCAGATGTCGAGGCCGAGGTCGCCTTACGCCATGCCGCCTACCAGGCCAACCTGCCATACCGCCACTACCAGGCGGCTTTCAGCGCCGATCACGCCGCGGTGCAAAGCCTGTTGTTGGCCGAGCTGCCGAACACCCTGCTCGCGTACCGCTACGCCCTCGCGCGCCGGGACGCCGAGACCGTGCGGGGCCTAGCGCGCGGCCTATACGCCCTCTACGGGCGCATGTCGTGGACAGAGGCCGCGCTCGAGCTAGTGGCTGAGGGGCTGGCGGCCCTCGCGGACATGAACGCCCCCGGTCCCATCGGTGAGCTCCTCGCCATGCGCAGCCTCAACCTCCTGTGGAGCGGGCGCCCGGACGAGGCGACGGTGGCGGCAGAGGAGGCGCTCGCCGTCCTGCTGCCAGCCAACGAGCAGTGGGGCGCCCGCAACGCTTACCTTGCGCTTGCCAACGCTGCTCTAGGTCGCCAACAGGTGAGCGAGGGGGAGCGTTACTTCGAGTTGGCGCGGTCAGCCGTTCCACTCGAGTACCCTGCGGCCTTCAGCAGCGTCACCGGGATGGTGAAACTCGCGTCCGGCGACGTAGACGGCGCCATCGATGGACTACGGCTCGCCGCCACCGAGCACCGCGCTCACGGCAACGGTGTCCAGGAAGCGGCCACGCGCTACCGCCTGGCGACGGCCCTCGTCGAGCAGGCGAAGTTCGGTGAGGCCCTGCGCGAGTACGAACTCGTCGTACGCCTGGCGGCGGGTCAGGCCCCGTACTACGTCGAGGCCGCGCAGCAGGGCCTTGCGCAAGTCTTGGCGCGGTTGAACGAGCCGCGACAGGCTGGCGACTAGGCAAGCGGACGCCTTGTCGTCGCTGGCCGCGACGCCACGTATCATGTGGCGCGCTAGGCCAGGGGCCAACTTTAGGCGCGCTAAGGACCAGTCATGCCAAGTGGCTTCTCGAGCCCGCGACCACGGGCGCTACTCACGTTGCCTGCAGCGATCATGTGGCTGGCCGCCTGCACGGTTGCGCTAGGCCAGGCCGCCCCAGAGCCGTACGTCGCCAGCGGCCGCGTCGTGGACGCGCGCGGCAACCCACTGGCAGGCGTTCAGGTGTTCGCGGACAACACGGCCTACTACAACTTCAACGTCTTCGCGGTCACGGATGAGGACGGGCGCTACCGCATCGAGCTCGGTGACGTTACGCCAAGCAGTTGGCGCGTCGCTGGCTACGTGGAACGGCGTTACAACGACGTCCGGCTGCAGCTCCCACTCCGCCCTAGCGCCAGTCAAGCTTTCGCAGGCGCCACCGGGGCGGTGCGTGACTTCACCTGGTTGATGCAAGGCGAGACCCCTGAGGGTGACCATTACGGCGTTACCGTCTACCTCTACGACGCGAGTTGTTGCGACAACTACGTCGACGACACCGCCCGCATCGAGGTCACGTTCGTGCCGCTCGCTCCACTGCTCGACGGCAGCGAAGGCGAGGTCGTGGTGCGCTACCCGGACGGCACGCATTTGGTCGACGTGCCGGTAACCAAGTACCGCGTAAGCGCTCGTTACGTCCCGGAGGGTTCCGCGCCAGTCGCCATGCTCATCAAAGAGCGCCGCGCAGACGATTTCACGCCGACGACGGACGCCGACTTCCACGACGTTTGGGGCTACCTCGGCATGGAACTCGAGGTCATGCTCCCTTAAAGTTGGTAACGGAGCCAACGCGCGCCCTGAGGAGGTAGCGATCATGGCTGAAGTAGTCGTCTTCCACCATGTGCTTGGACTGACGAGCGGCATCCTCGAACTAGCCGAGACGTTGCGGCAGGCGGGCCACACGGTCCACGCCCCCGACCTGTACGAGGGCGTGGTGCTCGGGTCGCTAGAGGAAGGTATGAAGCACGTGCGGTCCCTTGGCTTCGAGGCCGTGGTGAAAAGGGCGGAGAACGCCGTCGCGGGCCTCGCCCCCGGCCTCGTTTACCTCGGTTACTCGCTAGGGGGCATTCCGGCGCAGAAGCTCGCCCAGAAGCGACCAGGCGCCCGCGGCGCGGTCCTGGTTGCCGCATGCCTCCCTCCAACGGAGTTCGGTGGCGCGTGGCCAGAGGGAGTGCCGCTGCAGATCCATGCGCAGGAGCACGACCCAGAGTTCGATAACGGCTACGACCTCCCCACCGCCAAAGCGCTGGTGGCTGACGTTGCCGACGGAGAGCTCTTCCTCTACCCCGGTGACCGGCACTTCTTCGCGGACAGCTCGACGGAAGAGTACGACCAGGAGACCGCCATGGCGTTCACGCGCAACGTACTGGCGTTCCTGGCCCGCCTGAACTAAGCTTTCTGGTCACCGTGCTAGCATCCCAACTCGGCCAGCATGCTCGGCCCCGGACGAGCGCGACGTACCCGGTGAAGACAAGACGTCGCCATGGAGGTTCATCATGGCGTGGGTCGTTCTGATCGTCTCAGGGCTGTTCGAAGCCGTGTGGGCAACTGCGCTCGGCCGTTCGGATGGCTTGACCAAGCTGTGGCCGTCGGTACTGTTCTTCATCGCGCTAGTGCTAAGCATGGGGGGCCTTGCCTACGCCATGAAGACACTGCCAACCGGCACTTCTTATGCTGTGTGGGTCGGTATCGGCGCCACCGTCGCCGTGATCGTGTCGATGGCTACGGGCGCCGAGGCGTTCTCGTGGCCGCGCGCTTTCCTGCTCCTCGGCTTGGTCTCGTGCATCGCCCTCCTCAAGGTGGTGCGGTGAGGTCGGCCGCGGCCGCGCGTGATACCTTCACGACTAACTGCCGCGGGAGCGGCGCTACTTGGAGGTCGCCAGCGTGAAGCCAACACCGCTAGTGCTGCTCGTCGTGTTCCTCGCCATCGGCGCCTACTTGCTGTGGCGCGCGCTGCAAGGCGGCGGACCCGTCTACTACTTCCTGTCAGCGGTCGCTTTCGGCATGGCCATCGGCGTGATGCAGGGCATCAACCGCGGCAGGCGCGGCTAGCGGGGCAAGGCGGTGGCGCCTGGAGGGGGGTCGGAGCGGGCCGACGTGGTCTCGGCGTTCCCCTTCGCTACTAGCAGACAGGCCGTTCGACCTGGCCGCGTTGCCGTTGCGCCGGCCGTATGCGGGCGCGCTTGGAGCTTCGGGGCTTTCGAGCTCGAGCTTCACGCTGACCCTTTAGCGCAACTCGTCGTGAGAGCGAGCGGTAGCAACGGGGTCTTCCGTTCACCGCCCGGCCGCGCCTGGCTGGCGGCCGCGCAAGGAAGCTACCGCGCCACCGGCCGTGCTGGCCACCTCCGCCCAGTCGAGAAGCTCGACCTGCGTTTCCGCCACCAATGGTTGGCCAGCGTCGACGAGGACACAGTCGACGGGCGTCCCGCCCTGCTGCTGCGCGGCCACCTCGCCCTTGAACCGGATGAACTGAAGGCCACGGCAAGAGATGGGACTGCGCACGTCGCATACGAACTGCGCCTCGTCGATATCGACGGTCGGCGCTGCGGCGTGGAAGTCGACTTGCTGCCTCCAGCCGGCGCCGACGGCAGTTGCTTCGCCGAGCTCTTGTGGGAACAGCCGCCAAGCGCGCGCGTGTTCGGCTTCGGCGCGCAGTTCACCTACCTCGACATGCGTGGGCGGGAGGTGCCGATACTCACGGCGGAGCAGGGCGTCGGCCGCGGCGCGCAGCCCCTCACGCGCTACACGGAAGCTTTCGGGGGTGCAGGCGGCGACTGGTGGAGCACGTACGCCCCGGTGCCAGGCTTCGTCACCACCGAGCTATGTGGGCTGCTGCTGCGTAACACGGAACCGATGCGCTTCGACCTGCGCCGGCCGGGCGTTGGCAGCGCGCGCGTCTACGCCGCGCAACTGCGGGCGTTGGTGTACTGCGCCGACGCGCCAGCGGAGCTCCTCGAACTGCACACGCGCGCTACGGGCCGCATGCCTGCGCTGCCAGACTGGGTTCACAGCGGCGCCATCGTCGGGTTGCAAGGCGGGAACGAGAAGGTCGAGCAGGCCGTCGCCGACCTCGAGGCGGCAGGCGCCAAGGTGGCTGGCGTGTGGCTGCAGGACTGGGTAGGCAACCGCCAAGTGCCGTTCGGCACGCGGCTGTGGTGGGATTGGCAGCGCGACGAGGAGCGCTACCCCGACTGGCACGGCATGCGAGGGCGATTGGCGCGCAACGGCGTGCGCATCCTGACTTACGTGAACCCGTTCCTGGCGCCGATGACCGACAGGCCGGGCAGCAAGCCCGGACTCTTCGATGCTGCGGACGCCGCTGGTTACTTCGTCAAGACGGCGACCGGTGAGACGTACCTGACCGACCAGGGCGACTTCCAGGCTGGCCTGATCGACCTCTCCAACCCCGAGGCGCGCGCCTGGTATCTGGAGGTCCTCGCCGAGAACCTAACCGAGAGTGGTGCGTCTGGCTGGATGGCCGACTTCGGTGAGGGGCTACCTCTCGACGCGCACCTTGCCAGCGGCACGGCGCTCGCGTGGCACAACCACTACCCGGAGGCGTGGGCGGCGTTCAACCACGACCTCCGCGCTCGGGTCGCGGAGCTGAGCGGCGGTGCGGGGGGCGATTACGTGACGTTCTTCCGCTCCGGCTTCACCCGCAGCCCAGGCAACGCCGGTTTGTTCTGGCTCGGAGATCAGTGCGTCACGTGGGATCGCTTCGACGGCCTGGCTAGCGCCCTGACGGGGCTACTGTCAAGCGGCTTCTCCGGCTTCGCCCTCAACCACGGCGACGTCGGTGGCTACACTTCGACGCTCTCGCCGCTGCCCGTCACCGTGCGGACGCCCGAACTCCTCGCACGCTGGGGCGAGCTCATGGCCTTCACGCCCGTGCTCCGCAGCCATGAAGGCAACCGCCCGCAGCACAACGCCCAGGTCTACTCGACGGCCGAGACGCGCGGCGCGTTCGCGCGCGCGGCACGCCTGCACGCACAGTGGGTCGACTTGCGCCGCGAACTCATGCGGCAGGCGGCCGCTACTGGCGTGCCTGTCGTCCGCCACCCGTGGCTGCAGTACCCGGCAGACGCGCAGTGCGCCGACCTCACTGGTCAGTTCTTCCTTGGCCCCGACCTGCTGGTTGCGCCGGTGCTGCAGGCGGGGGCAAGCAGCGTCCGCGCCTACCTACCAGCTGGCAGCGGCACGTGGCGGCACCGCTGGACGGGCGCCGCCTACGCAGCGGGCGCTGGCGCCTGGGTGGAGGTACCCGCGCCAGTAGGGCAGCCTGGGCTGTTCGACCGCGAGAACTAGGGGCTAACCGCGGCGCCTGCCGCGCGGGTCGAGCACGTCGCGGAGCCCGTCGCCCAGGAGGTTGAAGGCAAGCACTGTCAGGAGGATGGCGAGGGCTGGCGCTGAAGACGCCCATGGCGCCTCGGCGATGAACGACCGCGTTTCCGACACGACGGCGCCCCACTCTGGGGTGGGCGGCTGGGCGCCGAAGCCGATGAACCCGAGACCCGCCGCCGTGAGTATGGCGCCCCCGACGTCGAAGCTCGCCTGCACCAGCAGTGGTGTTAGCGCGTTGGGCAGGACGTGCTTGAGGGCCTGACGCCAACGGCCCGCTCCAAGCGCGCGTGACGCGTCTACGAAATCCAGTGTCTTGAGACTCAGCACCTGGGCGCGCAACAGGCGGGCGTAGTAAGGCCAAGACACGGCGGCGACTGCGATGATCAGGTTAGTGAGGCTGGGTCCGAGGGCGCCAGCTATGGCCATCGCCAAGATGAGGGCGGGGAACGCGAAGAAGATGTCGGTGATGCGCATCGCCACTTCGTCGACGACGCCGCCGAAGATGCCCGCGAGCAGCCCGACGAGGCCGCCGATGACCAAGGAGGCCGCCACGACCGTCAGGCCGATGCGTAACGAGATACGCGACCCGAACACGACGCGCGACCACACGTCGCGGCCCAACTGGTCCGTGCCGAGCAAGTGCTGTGCGCTCGGCGGCTTCAGCCTCGCACTTAGGTCCTGAGCGAGCGGGTCGCCCGCCAGGTACGGGGCGAGGATGGCGACGAGGACGAGCGACACCGCCAAGATGGTGCCGACTAGCGTTCCGGGGTTGCGGAAGAAGCGCCGCATGGCCTTGTTGCGGATGAGGGGCTGGCGGCCAGGCACGCGCGCGGTCATGCGTACGCGATCCTAGGGTCGAACACGACATACAAGACGTCTACCAAGAGATTGATGACGCTGTAAGCCAGCCCGGCGATGAGCGTTACGCCCATGACGGCCGGGAAGTCGAGCGCGGTGGCGCTAGCGGTGGCGTACGAGCCGAGACCGGGCCAGGAGAAGATGGTTTCCGTTAGTACCGCGCCCGTCAGGAGCGCCCCGAGCAGACTGCCGAGGACGGTGAGCACGGGCAGTGCGGCGTTACGCAGCGCGTGCTTGAGCACGACCTTGGTATCAGGCAGGCCCTTGGCCTTGGCAGTGCGCACGAAGTCTTGAGATAACACCTCTAGCATGGCGCTGCGCACCATGCGGGCGACGAGGGCGGTGGAGAAAGCTCCAAGCACCAGCGCTGGCAGCAGCAGGTGGCGCAGTGCGTCTCCGAGCACTTCCCAATCTCCTGCCAGCAGGGCGTCGAGCGTGAGGATGCCGGTCACCCGCGGTGGCGCCAAGAGGTAAGCGTCCAACCTCCCTGGGCCAGGCAGCCACCCGAGTTTCGCGTGAAAGAGCTGAAGCATCAAGATCGCCAGCCAATAGACGGGCGTAGCGCCCCCAACCAGAGCGAGTGTCCTGACGCCGAGGTCTAGCGGCTCGTCCTGCTTGACGGCGGCGAGTATCCCGGCCGGAATGCCAAGCGCCAAGGCGAACAGCATGGCGGCGATGGTCAGCTCGAAGGTGGCGGGGAAGAAGTCCCTAAGGTCGTTCAGGATCGGTCTGCCAGTTCGCAGGGAACGCCCGAGGTCGCCAGTCGCCAGCGAGCGCATGTAGAGCAGGTACTGCTGCCACGGCGGCTTGTCTAGGCCGCGCTTCTCACGGTAAGCAGCGACTTGCGCGGGGCGGGCGTTGTTGCCGAGCGCCGCCGCCGCCGGATCTGCCGGCACTACCTGCGAGATGAAGAAGGCCGCGAAGCCGACGCCCCACACCACGAACACGAGGGAACCGACGCGCCGCAATATGAACGCTAGCACCGGGTCTCCTTGGCAGGGTTAGGGAGGGCCCGATTACCAGGGCCCTCCCGCGTGCGGCTTCGGTTCAAGTAGCGCCCGCCGAGATCAGGGGAGCTTGCTTATGCGGTCGAGTTCCACGTCGCCGCCTGCGCTGCGGACGAAGCCCTCGACCTTTGCCGAGGTGACGATGGGCTTGTACGGCTGGTAGAGCATGTCGTACGGGCCTTCTGTCGCTACCAACCGCGTGAGCTGCCCGTAGATCTCGGCCCGAACGGCCGGGTCGATAGTGGTGGCGCCCTCGGTGGCCAGGCGTCCGGCCTCCGGGTTGTTCCACACGTTGCGCCAAGCGATCGAGGACGCGTCGTAATTGGACAGTGGCGTGGCGTTGCCGTCGGGATCCGGGTAGTCGGGGCTCCACGCCGCGAGCACGATCTGCGCTTGCTGCGCGCGGTAGATGGTGTACAGCTCGCTGGCTACCGTCTGCTTGATGTTGGCCGTAATGCCTGCCTCAGCGAGGTCGGCCTGGACCTTGGCGGCGAGGTCGGCGCAAGGGATGCCGCCGCCGCAGGCGCCGGTCGGGATGAGGAACTCGACGGTCAGGCCGGTGGCGCCAGCCTCCGCGAGGAGCGACTTGGCCTTCTCGACGTCGCGCTCGTAGTAGATGGTCGAGTCAGCGCCCATGAGACCGGCGGGAATGATGGTCTGCATGCGGCGACCGAGGCCGAGCAGCAAGCTGTCGATGATGGCCTGCTGGTCGACCGCGTAGCGCACGGCGTCGCGGACGCGGTTGTCTTCGAACGGTGCGCCAGGGCCAGAGTTAAGGCCAAGGTAGGTCATCTGGAAGGTGTCGGTCTTGTAGGTCTTGAGGTTCGCGTTCGACTCGGCGGCCTGGAAAGCCTCGGGGGTGTAATCGTACGCGATGTCGATCTCGCCAGACTCTAGCGCCGTGCGCTGCGCGTTCGCTTCTTGCATGTAGCGCAAGATGACGCGCGTGATGCTGCCAGGCGTGGCGTACTCGGGGTTGGCGACGAGCACTACTTGCGCGCTGCGATCCCACCGTTCGAGCATGTACGGGCCAGAACCCGCGGAGTGATCGTTCAACCACGCCTGGCCGTAGTCGCCGTCCTGGAAGTTGGGTTCGACCTCGGCCTGGTCCATGACCCCACCGATGTTGAAGGTCAGCAGGTTGAGGACGATGCTCGGGTTGATGCTGGCTGGCAGGTCGAGGCGCACGGTCTTGTCGTCGAGCGCGACAATCGAGCCGATGTCCATGCCAGCAACGTCAGTGAAGAGGAACGAGGACGGCCCCCCGATCTGGATGGCGCGCTCGAACGAGAACACCACGTCGGACGACTTGACGGTTCGGCCCGTCGAGAACTTCGCGTCTTTGAGGTGGAAGGTGATGCTCGTGCCGCCGCCGCCTTGCTCCGCGATCTCCCAGCTCTCTGCCAGGCCTGGCACGACCTTGGAGAGGTCAGCGCCGTCGAACTTGACGAGGCGCTCGTAGATGTTGTCGATGATCACGGTGCCTGAGAACTCGTAACTGACGCCGGGGTCGATGGTGAGCAAGTCGGTCCAGTCCCCGCCGATCACGAGGGTGGTCTGCCTAGCCGATTGAGCGCTGCCGATAGCCAGTGAAAGGGCGACTACGAGCGCAACCGCTAGGGTTGCAATCTGCTTTAACCGCATGCTGCCTCCAAGGTGAGGACGAGACTGTTGGCCCGGCGGGGATGTCGGGTAGGCGAATTCTACACCCCTGCCCTCAGGTGCCAAGCCCTTGCAGCATGTTGGTGGCGGCTTGCTTCTCCACCTCGTCGGAAGCGCGGGCCGCCGGGAGGCTAAGCGCCTTCTCCAACTGAACCCGCGCTTCTGCCGGCTTTCCTAACGCGATCAGGGCCCTGGCGTACTCTACGCGCAGGTTGACTTGGTCAGGCGCGGCGGCGATGCCCTTGGCTAGGAGCGGTTCGACGGCGTCCTTGCGGCCGCCGTACAACCACCCGACGCCGTTCTCGACCAGCTCGAGGTGCCACATCGCCAGCCCCACGAGGGCGTCTGCGTTGTTGGGATCCAGCCGCAGCGCCTTGTCGAAGAGCCCCTTGAGTTCGGGCGCAACGCCAAGGTTCTGCAAGATGCCAGAGCGACGCGCGATCTCGCCCTTGGCGCGCGCGAGCTGCACGACGGCCGCGGCGGACGTGGGGTCCAGCTTCACTGCCGCTTCCCCTGCCGTGACGGCGCGGTCAAGCCACGTCAGTTCCTCGGCGAGCGGGGCGCCCTCGAGGGCGAGGTGGTAGACGACCTCGTCCGAAGCTGCCCGTGCTGCGGTCGTCTGCATGGCGGCCGTCTGCACCGAGCTTGCCTTCTCCCAGGCGGCGGCGTAGTCGCCGCGGTCGCCGAGCGCGGCCGGGGTCTGAGCGAGGGCGGTCGGCGCTAGCAGCAGCGAGCAGGCGGCTAACAGCGCCATGCGGCGTGCTACGCGGCCACCGAGGCTGGGATCAGAACGCGAACTCGAGGCCGATGCGGAACTCGCTGTTGTCGGTCCATGCACCATACATGCTCCCGTCTGGGCCGTAGAAGATGGTGGCCGCCGCCGTACCCGTCAGGCCGTCCGCGAACGAGTAACTGAGGGCCGGTCTGACGACCCCGCTGCCGTCGAGCCACTCGTGCAGCCACGAGACGTCGAGGCCGGTGCGGTTGTCTGGGTCGAAGGTGGCGGAGACGACGGTGGAGAGCGAGTGCGTTGGGTCCGCGCCCGCGTCTGGCGCGGTGCGTTGGTACGCGCCTTGCAGCGCGACGAACGGTCCGCCCGAGATGTTCGTCTCTACCCCTAGGACTGCCGCGAGAGTGTCGTTGCCTACCGTTGGGTCCGTGCCGTCCGGGTCCTCCGCGAAGGTGTACGCCGTCTCGCCACGCAGCACGTAGCTTCCTAGCACGACCGAGAAGTCGCTACCGAGCAGCGTGACGTGGTCGTAGGTCAGGCTCGGCTGCAACTGGACGTGGCCGACGGTTTCGGTCGGGACGAGGTTGGCCGAGACGGTCGGCAGGTGCCTGAAGCCGCGGTACGCGACCACGCTGACGTCTGCGCCGCCGCCGATGTCGAGGTCAAGCGTCGCGCGGCCGCCGAACTGGATGTTGCCTACCGAGAACTCCGGCACCTCCTCGACGGGCGCGACCACCCCGACGATCGTCATGCCCGGCGGTAGCTGCGGCATGACGACCGCTGGTTGCCAGCGGGCGCCCGGCAGGGTCGATGGCACGAAGACTGGCACGACGACGAGGTCGACCGTTACGCCGTCCTGGCCGTGCACCGTTGCCCGGAGCAGCGGCGTTGGCAGGCGTTGGTCGCTCGGGTTACCGACCGGGTTCGCCAGGTCGCGCGGGTTGATCACGTCGACTGGGTTGACGGCGTCGGTCGAGCCCCACGCCACCACCTGGTTGCCGACGCTGAGGTCCACTGGGCCTAAGTAGACGGTGGCGTAAGCGCGGCCGAGGCGCGCGCTGAACGGTTCGGCAGCTGCCGCGTCGTAACGGGCGCCGACCTCGGCCACGAAGATGGCGTCTGGGAAGAAGCCAGAGCCAACCTCGCCGTCCAACCGGAGCTTCAAGTCGGCTGCCGCGACCGGGATGGTCCCGTCGATGGCCACGCCGAACTCGGTTGCGACCTTACCGCCGAGGCGGTAGCTCACCTGGGCGGAGGCGGTTGCTGCGAACAACAGTGCGCTCAGGAAGAGCGCGAGGAGTGAATAGGGGCGCCTAAGCATGCGTTTCACCTCGTGATCTGGCTAGGCTCAGCGCTGGAGGAAGCGCTCGGTGAAGACATCGGCTGGGATGTCGCCGTCAAGCGTGAAGTCCGACTGGTCGATGGTGGTGAACGAGCCGGTTGCGACCGTCTCCATGCGGATGACGCTAGGCAGCGTGTAATCGCCGACGGTGACCGTGCCGGAGATGGTGAGAACCTTGATCAGTTCACCTGCGCGGTAGAACTCGACGCGCTGCGGGATGAGCGTTGCCTCCGGGACCTGGTAGACGATGCGGTCGTAACTACTGGTCCCGCCAGCGGCAGCCGTGCCTTCCATGACGTAGACGGGGCCGGGCTGGACCTCGAGGAGGGTCGTCGTGAAGTCGTCGCCGAAGTCGCCGCTGAGGCTCGAGATCTCCTCGTACGAGAAGTCGGAACCGAAGAAGGCATCCTGCTCCTGCCCGCCCGCTACGCGCCTGACGCGGCCGAGGGCGGGGAGGTAGATCATCGTCTCCGTTTCGCCTGACGCCTTCTCGATCGAGAGGAAGCCGGAGCCGCGCACGTCGGCTGGTTCGAGGAACTTGATTAGTTGCGAGCGCCCCTCGTCAGCCGTCCAGATCTGCATCGAGCGCGTGAGCGAGTGCCCAGACCCCGCGGTGATGGTCATGCGCAGGGTCGCGACCGTCGTGCTTGGGGCTGGCATGGCGTCCATCGCCGCCGTGATCTCGGCGGCCGTGCTGTAGCGCTGGGCGCTGACCGCGCCCCCGATGAGCAGGGCTAGGACGAGGGCCGTAAGCAGGCGGGTTAGCGAGCGGGGTTCAGTCATCGGGTGACCTCCTTGGTCAATCGGCCGCGCGGGTGGCCGTTGCCGGCGTTGAGCCGCGCGGGTTGCGTAGGAACACGAGGCAGGCGGCGGGCAGGAGCGTTAGCGACGCGGTCCCGACCGAGAGCACGGTGAATGCCATGAGCGAGCCGAGCGTGCGCACAGGCACGAACTGGCTGAAGACCATGGCGAGGAAGCCCGCACCCAACGTGAGGGCGGTGAAGAGGATGGAGCGGCCGGAGGAGTGCAACGCTTGACTCATGGCGGCCTCCGGCTGGCGGCCACTGCGGCGCTCCTCCATGTACCTGACCGTCAAGTGGATGGCGTAATCGCCGACGCCGATGGCGAGCGCGCCGAGGAGCATGGTCGAGAGGTCGAGGGGGATGCCCAGGAACCCTAGGACGCCGTACTGCAGGGCGATGGTGAGCAGCAGGGCGAGGATGGTGACGAGGGCGGCGCGGAAGGAGCGTACGAACGAGTCGATGATCACGACGAGGATGATGGCGAGCGACAGGCTGATCACGAAGTCGTGCATGAGCGAGTCTTCGATGTCGAGCTGCAGCAGCGTTGAGCCCGTGTAGCCGAGGGTGGCGTGTTGGCCTAACGTCGCGGCGCCGGCTGCCTCGATGTCGTTGACGATGCCCCGCATGATGGCCGTCGACTCCGATTTCGTGGCGATGTCTACTAGCCCCTGTTGCGAGTCGAGGGTGAGGTACTGGCTGACCTGCTTGGGGTCACCGGAGAGCTGATAGAGCAGGAGTTCCTGCGCTATCTCCTCGCGCGTGGTTGGGAGGCCGTCTACCCCTGTGAGGGTGTAGTGGATGGCGCGTAACACCGAGGCTATCGACGTCGTCGGGCCGACGCCTTCGATGGTGGCAACGCGCTCCTGGAAGGCGAGCATGGACTGCAGTGTTGCTGGGTCGCTGATGTCGCCGGTGACGAGCACTTGAACTTGGCTCGAGCCCCCGAAGGCGTCTTCCACGATGGCGTAGTCCTTGCGTAGGGGTGAGTTGGCGTTGAAGTAGTCGATGACGGCGGTGTTCGGAACGATGCGCGTGGTTCCTACGATCGCGAGGACCAGGAGCAGGCCTGCCGCAACGAGGATGCCGTAGCGCCGGCGGTCTGCGAAGCGCGCGATCGCCTCGAGGAAACCGGCGATCATGCCTGGCTGTTCAGGGTCCACGACGCGGCGCGGTGCCCGTAGCAGCCCAAGCACGGCAGGCAGAAGCACGAGCGCCGCCACGAGCGTGCCGAGCACGCCGCCAGCCGTTAGCAGGCCTAACGCCCTGACGGTTGGCATGCCGGAGAGGGTGAAGGTGGAGAGCGCGGCCGCGATGGCTAGGCCGGAGATCAGTACGCCGAGGCCCGTCTCCTTGCGAGCGGTCGCGATGGCCTGGTGCTTGTCCTTGCCGTGCGACAGCTCTTGGAAGAAGCGCCCGAGCAGGTGCAGCGAGAACGAGCTTCCGACGGCGAGGATGGCCACCGGCGCGATGACACTGAGGGTGCTCAGTTCGGCGCCGATCCAACCCATGACGCCAAGTGACCAGAGGAGTCCGACGAGCACGGTCATGAGGGGGAGGAGCGCGCCGCGCACGGTGCGGAAGTTGAGGTAGAGCATGACGAGGATGAGGAGCGCAGCGACGCCGCCGAGGAGCGGCATCTCGCGCGCGAGGGTGGCGCGCATCTCGCCGTCGATGAGAGGGCCGCCGACGAGGTGAACTTTGCCCATTCCGGCGCCCTGCCAGTCGCGGTCGAGCGCCTCGCGGATGGCGCTGCTCAGTGCAGAGGAGTCGACGTCTCCCGAGACTTCCATGACCACGTTGGCGGACTTGCCGTCTAGTGCCACGAGCAGTCCGCCGCGGTACAGGGGTGACGTCTCGAGGTAGTCGCGCGCGGCGGCCAAGTCGGAGGCCGTCGGGGTGGTGGGCAGGAGTTCTTCGATGACGAGGAAGCCGTCGTCGTCGAGCATGCGTTGCGCGTTGCCGGCGCTGGTCACGGCGGTGACGCCTGGAACCTTGGCGAGGTCGTTCGAGAGTTGCCGTAGCGCGGCGACGGCCTGCGGCGTGTAGATGTCGCCCTCGACGAGCGCCACCATGATGCCGTCTGCGCCGAACACGTCGGCGACCTCGCGCTGGAGCTCCGTGACGGTGCTGTTGTCCGGGAGCATGGCTGCCACAGAGGCGTCGAGCTTCAGGCGCAACGCCCCGAGCCCGAGGCCGACGGACACGAAGACGAATGCGGCGACGATGAGCCAATCGCGGCGGCGTTCGGACTTGGTCATGCGCTGCCCCTCGTGGAACGCTCGTTCCAGTTGGCGTGTGGGTCGTTAGCGGTGTGGCTCATGCTGCTGAAGGCCTCCTAGGGGGTTGGTTACTGGATTACCGGGTGTGGTCGGTGGTCGTCGAGGGCGTGCAACGCGATGGCGGCGTAGCCCTCCAGCGTGTCCCGGCGACTGGATACTTTAGCCACGAAGCCGAGGTTGAAGGCGCTGAAGAGCAAGTAGCGCGCGAGGTGCTCTGGTGGGTACGTATCAGAGATGTCGCCGCGTTCGGTCGCTGCCGTTATGAGGTTGGCGACCATGGTGATCAGCTCGCTTAAGTACCGCGAGAGGAAGGCAAGCACGTCTGGCTTGCTGGCTGCCAACTCGATGGCGGCCCGCAGCGTGAGGGAGCTCGTGCCGCCGCCAGAGGCGAGTTCGTCGATCAGGGCGTCTAGCAGGTTCTTGAACTGGTCGCGGAAGGCGCCCGTTCCCGTGAGGAAGAGGCGGAGTTGGTCGCGTTCGATCTCCGCGTGGGCGGCGAGCGCCTCCATGAAGAGCTGCTCTTTGCCGCCGAACGCCGCGTAGAAGGAGCTTGAGCTAATGCCAAGCTCGTCTAGCAGGTGCCGGACGGACGTGGCCTCGTAACCCTGCCGCCCGAAGAGAGCGGCGGCTTTGAGGACAGCCTCGTCATGGTCGAACTCCTTGGGCCTCGCCATCGATGCGAGAATACCACGTTATGGAACAAACGTTCCGTAACGTGGCGAACGCTGTTGGCTCGGCGTCAGTCGACGAGCTTGTGGCGCAACTTCTCTAGCGTCTCAGGAGTCAGGCCGTTGCTCTCGAGGTACGCGATGGCGCCGCCGAAGCGGGCGTCCAAGTGCTCGAGCGCCGGACCGATGAGGTCTGGCGTTGCGCCAAGCAGGCGCGCGAAATCGCTGCGCTTGATGCCGCGCCCCTCGGCGTCCGCGAGCAGCCGCTGACGCAGTGGCTCGATGCGGTCGTGGGTGAGCGCGAAGTCCTCGACTATGGTGGCACGGTCGACGCCGACGGCCTCGAGCAACAACGCAGCCACCAGACCGGTGCGGTCCTTGCCTGCCGTGCAGTGGAAGAGGGCCGCCCCCGGCGCGTCAGCCAGCAAGGTCAGGACGCGCACGAAGGCAGAACCCGCATGATCGAGGGCGCGGATGTAGAAGGCCGTGATGTCGAACGGGTCGGACGGTTGAGCGCCGGCAGCGTCGATGTGACCCCAGATCTCGACGTTCTGATAGTCGATGTCGCTGTGGGTTGCCAGGCTGTTGGGGTCGCGCTCGAGTTCTTGCGGTTGGCGCAAGTCGATGACCGTGCGCAACCCGAGTTCGTGCAGGCGCTCGAAGTCGGCCTCAGCCAACTGCATGGGGATGTCCGAGCGGTAGAACACGCCCGAATGGGTCTTGCCGTTGCCGACTACGGGCAGGCCACCGAGGTCGCGCGTGTTGAGAGTGCCGTTCAGCGCGATGAAGCGCGCATCGTGATGGTCGTGGTTAGCGGTGCTCATTGTCCGGAGAGTCTACCGTGCCCGCCCGCGAGTCGGCACCGCCGCATGCCGTGAGCAGGTGTAGCATGCCACCACACGGCGCTACTGGCGCAGGGTCAGGTAGCTTGCCAGCCAACGGAACGCTAGGAGTGGCCTCGTGAAGTGGGAAGACACCGGTCGAAGCAAGAACCTAGAGGACAGGCGAGCTTCCGGGCCCGGCCGCGCCGCGGTGCCGCTCGGCATTGGCGGCGTGCTCATCGTCCTGGCCCTCAGCGTCATCACGGGCACCGACCTGTTCTCGACCTTGGGACTTAGCCCAAGCGCCTCACAGACCCAGACCCCACCGAATCAGGCTGAGCTGCAGGCGCAGGAGCCCGAAGTGCGCTTCGTTTCGTTCGTACTTGACGACGTCCAGGCGTACTGGGCCGCGGTCTTCCAGGCGAGCGACTTGCAGTACGCGGACGCGAAACTCGTCCTCTACCGCGACGCCGTCCAGACCGCCTGCGGCCTGGCGCCAGCAGCGACGGGCCCGTTCTACTGCCCTGGCGACAAGACCGTCTACCTCGACCTGTCGTTCTTCGACGAGCTCAGTCAACGACTCGGCGCGCCAGGCGACTTCGCGGAAGCGTACGTCATCGCTCACGAACTCGGTCACCACGTGCAGGACCTCCTCGGCGCGCTAACTGGTGGCCAGTCCTCGAGCCAATCCGTCGCCACGGAGCTGCAGGCCGACTGCTACGCGGGCGCGTGGGCCTCCTCGGCAGAGAGCCGCGGCATCATGGAACGCGGCGACCTCCAAGAGGGCCTTACCGCGGCCTCGTCGGTAGGTGACGACACCTTGGCCAAGCGCGCTGGGCGCGTGCCGAACCAGGAGACGTTCACGCACGGCAGCTCCGCGCAACGCACGAAATGGTTCGACACCGGCTACAAGACCGGCGACCCAAGCGCCTGCACCACGCTCTGAGCTGAGCGCCCGACCGTGCGGCTTGCCCTGCCACCGCCGCGTCCAAGCCACCATTGACCCACTGCCAAGCGAACAACTATGCTCACTGTCAACGTCAATTTCGGACAGTGCGTTGACCACAGCGGCCGCGCCTACGTCCTGACGGGTGGCCGCAAGAACCGGTCCAACCCGGCTCATGGCCACCTCAGCTGGGCTCAGGAGGAACAAGATGCTAAAGAGGTTCACTAAGTCTGCGGTGACGCTGCTCGCCATTCTGCTGATGGGGAGCGCGGCGCTTGCCCAAACCGAGATCGTCTACTGGACGCACGAAGACCCTAACCGCACCGCGTTGGAAGAAGAGTTGATCGCTCAGTTCGAAGCCGACTACCCCGAGTACAAGGTCGTGCGCGTGACGAACCCGACCGACCAGATGTCGCAGCTCGTGCTCGCCGCCTTCGCCGCCAACCGCGGCCCCGACATCTTCAACATGGACATCTCCAACGAGTTCCCGTACATCGTCAACGGCCGCGTGGCAGAAGTTGACGCTAAGGCCGCCGGCTTCGACAGCACGCAGGCCATCTACGACGCCTACCTCCCAGGCGTGTTCGACCCCGTTACTTACGAGGGCGGGCTGTACGGCCTCCCCCTCGAGGTCACCAACTGGTCGATCTACCTCAACATGGACGTGTTCAGGAGCGCCGGACTGGACCCCCTCACCGACTACCCGAAGACGTGGGAAGAGATGATGGACGTCGCCGAGAAGCTCACCCTGCGCGACGGCGACATCATCACGCGCCGCGGGTTCGACTTCCGCTACCCCTACTACCTCAACTTCGTGGTTCCGATGGCGGAGCAGCTCGGCGGGCAACTTATCTCTGACGACGGCAAGAGCGCCATCGTCAACGACGAGGCTTGGTTGAGGGTCCTCGAGTACTTCCAGCAGTGGGGGCCGAACGGCAAGAACCTCGGCTCGCCGACCTACGCCGCCGCTCGCAAGCTCTTCAACTACAACAACAACGACATCGGCATGATGGAGTCCGGCCAGTACCAAGCGGAGCGCATCGTGTTCGACAACCCCACCTTCCTCCCGGGTGAAGGCTGGATGGTCGTCCCGTTCCCGCAGTGGGAAGACGCCGTTGCTGACGTTGCCGAGCCGTACTACGGGCACTACTGGCTCGTTAACGCCCAAGCCACGAGCGAGAAGCAGAAAGCCGCCTGGACGTTCCTTGGCTACTTGGCCGACCGTGCAGACGAGTTCTTCGAGCGCGTCGCCGTCCTTCAACCCACCCAGGAACTCGTGAACTCCGACCTGTTCAAGAACTCGCCATACTCCGACGTCTTCATGAGCGACCTAGCCAAGGCCAAGGTCGTCTATTACGCGGAGGACGCACCCCGCGTGCAGCAGGTCCTGAAGGACGCGGTCGAGGCCGTCATGCTGCAGGGCAAGGCACCAGCCGACGTACTCAAGACCATGCGTGAAGGCGTAGAACGCGCCATCCGCGGCGAGTACTGAGCTAAGAGGGTGGCCCGTAAGGTTCCTGGCCTGACGGTGGCCACCAGAAGAGCGTTGTGGGGCTGGGTGTTCGTACTCCCAGCCCTCATCTACTTCGCCGTCTTCAGCTTCTACCCGATCTTCAACGCCCTCTGGCTAAGCCTTCACAGCAAGAACGTCCTCTCGCTGCGGCCGCCGCGCTTCATCGGCCTGCGCAACTACCTCGACCTACTCAACTCGGGCACGTTCTGGAACTCGTGGAAGGCGACGGGGCTGTTCACGGTCAGCACGGCCGTGCCGCTCGTGCTCCTCAGCCTGCTCCTCGCCACCCTGATCGTCTCAAGGCTGCGGCTGCAGCGCTTCTTCCAGATGGCGCTTTACGCCCCCGCCGTCATCCCTGGGGTGGTAGCCGCGGCAGTGTGGCTACTACTGCTCGACCCGCGCGGCATCGCCAACCAGTGGGTGAACTTCGTCATCGGCCTCAGCGGCGTAGACCACAAGTGGCTGGCCAACCCCGACATGGTGAGGCTAAGCACCGTCCTCGTGTACTTGTGGGGCAAGCTCGGGTTCTTCACGATCATCTTCATCGCAGGCCTCGGGGCCATCCCGCAGAGCGTGAAGGAGGCGGCCAACGTAGACGGCG
>Ga0209941_1000916_pt1 | contig 25864 bp, 24 predicted proteins | sample ThiBiot_300_plan_FD_183945 | JGI IMG/M metagenome (GOLD analysis project Ga0209941, IMG submission 183945) | Wastewater bioreactor microbial communities from Cape Town, South Africa - Thiocy_solids_1 (SPAdes) | ecosystem: Engineered > Bioremediation > Thiocyanate > Unclassified | place: South... | reverse complement strand
CCGCCGAGACGCTCGTCAGCGGAAGCGCCGCGCGCGCGGCGGCGCTGCACATTCTGGCATTGCAGGCCGTCATCACCGCGCACGAACAGACGGGCGGAGCCGAGGCGCTGATGGAAATCGCGCGCGACTATGCCGTCACGCGCAAGGCGTTCGGGCAACCGATCGGCGCCTTCCAGTCGATCAAGCACCGCATCGCCGAACTCTACGGCCTCGTCGAACTCGCGCGCGCCAATTGCATCCACGCGGCCTCGCGCGAGGGGCAGAGCGACTTCGTGACGGCGGCCGCCGCGGCGCGGCTTTCGGCGACCGAAGCCTATGACACCGCGGCGCGCGATTGCGTGCAGATCCACGGCGGCATCGGCGTGACCTGGGAAATCGGCCTGCACCTACATATGCGCCGCGCCCGCACGCTGGCGCTTGAACAGGGAAGCAGCCTGTTCTGGGAAGATATATTGGTCGACCGCCTGGCAGGAGAAGCAGCATGAGCGATCTCGAAGCCTATCGCGCGAAGGCCGCAGCCTGGTGCGAATCCGTCGCGCCCACGTTCGGCAAGGCGGCCCGCAAGGGCCTGAGCGTCGAAGAGGATCTCGCGCTCGGACGCCGCTATCAAAAGGCGAAATTCGATGCGGGCTTCGCGGGCATCAACTGGCCTACCGACCTCGGCGGACAGGGCCTTGGCCATATCGAGAAGATCACCTTCGAAGCCGAGGAGATGAAGCACGGCTTCCCGAACGTCTATTTCGGCATCTCGCTCGGCATGCCGGTGCCGGTGCTGATGCAGTTCGGCTCTGACCGCGATTTCGTGAAGGAGCGCGTGCTCAAGGCGCTGCAGGGCGAAGAAATCTGGTGCCAGCTCTTCTCCGAACCATCGGGCGGCACCGATCTTGCCGGCCTGCGCACGCGCGCCGAAACCGATGGCAACGGGTGGAAGATTAACGGCCAGAAAGTCTGGACGAGCTGGGCGCAATATAGCGACTATGGCGTCATCGTCGTGCGCACCGACCCGACCGTCGCCAAGCACAAGGGCCTTACCTATTTCTGGGTCGACATGAAAGCGCCCGGCGTCACCGTGCGCCCGATCAAGCTCGCCGGCGGCGACAGTCACGTCAACGAAGTCTTCTTCGACGATGTGAAGATCAGCGACGACCACCGCATGTCTCCGGTCGGCGGCGGCTTCTCGGTCGCGCTCGCGACCCTGATGATCGAACGCTATGTCGCGACCGACAGCGCCGGATTCGGCCCGCACCTCGACCTGTTCGTCGATCTGGCGAAAGACCTGATGATCAATGGCCGACCGGCGATCGAGGATGGCCGCATCCGGCAGCAGATCGCCCGCAACTATGCGATGCGTTCGGGACTCGATTCGATCAATGTCCGCGCACGATTGATGATGCAGGCGGGTATGACGCCGGGGCCCGAAGGCTCGCTCAACAAGCTGGTTGCGGTTCGCTCGCGCCAGAAGCTGTCCGAACTCGCGATCGACCTGCAGGGCGTCGGCGGCTTCCACTTCGACGAGCATGCCTCGCCCAAGGACGATTGGGCATCGAGCTGGATCAACGCGCCGACCGGCCGCATCGCCGGCGGATCGGACGAAACGCTGCTCAACACGATCGCCGAGCGCATCCTCGGCCTGCCGCAAGACCATCGCCCCGACAAGGGCGTCCCCTTCAACCAGATTCCAGCCTGAGGAGCCTCCCCATGAAACTCGATTCCTCGACCGCGGCCGTCGTCACGGGCGGCGCGTCCGGTCTTGGCCGCGCAACCGCCGAAGCGCTTGCCGCCGCAGGCGCGAAGGTCGCGATCTTCGATATCAACGACGCGCTGGGCGAAGAGGTGGCGCATTCGATCGGCGGCCTGTTCGTCCATGTCGATATCACCGACGAACAGTCGGTTCTCGACGGCTTTACCAAGGCGCGCGCCGCTCATGGTCAGGAACGCATCGCGGTCCACTGCGCGATGACGTCGCGCCGCGGCAAGACGCTCGCCTATGACAAGGAAACGGGCAAATTTCGCCGGACCCCGACCGCCGATTATGAATATGGCGTCGCGGGCATATTGACCGCCAGCTACCGGATCGGATCGATCGCGGCCGAAGGCATGGCGACATTGCCCGAACTCGAAGACGGCGAACGTGGCGCAATCATCTTCACCGCCTCGGTCGCGGCGCAGGACGCGCAGATCGGTCAGGTCATCTACGGGTCGGCCAAGGCCGGGGTAAACGGCCTCGTCCTGCCGATGGCGCGCGATCTGATGGACCTCGGCATCCGGGTCAATTCGATCATGCCCGGCGTGTTCGGTACGCCGTTGCTCGGCAATATGAACCCCAAGGTCAAGGAAAGCCTCGAAGCGTCGGTCCCCTTCCCCAAGCGGCTCGGCAAGGCCGAGGAATATGCCAGCCTGGCGATGGAAATGATCCGCAACACCTATTTCAACGGCCAGGCCGTCCGCCTCGACGGCGCGATCCGCATGGCGCCCCGGTAAACCTCGCGGTGGCCGCATAGCCCCTCGTCAAGACTTTCAAGGAAGGAACATCGTCATGGCCGAAGCCTATATCATCGACGCCGTCCGCACGCCGCGCGGGATTGGCAAGCCCGGCAAGGGCGCACTGTCGCATCTTCACCCACAGCATCTCGCCGCGACCGTCCTCGCGGCGATCCGCGACCGTAATCATCTCGACACGGCAACGGTCGACGATATCGTCTGGTCGACCTCATCGCAGAACGGCAAGCAGGGCGGCGACCTTGGCCGCATGGCGGCGCTGTCGGCTGGATACGACACCAAGGCCAGTGGAACGACGCTCGACCGCTTCTGTGGCGGCGGCATCAGCTCGGTCAATTTCGCCGCGGCGAGCGTGATGAGCGGAATGGAAGACTGCGTCATCGCCGGCGGCACCGAGATGATGAGCTACACCACCGCCTTTGCCGCCGAGCAGGCGAACGCGGGACTGCCGCCGCGCCTGATGGGATCGGGCCATGAAGCGCTCGACGAAATCCACCCGCAATCGCACCAGGGCATCTGCGGCGACGCGATCGCAACGATCGAGGGCATCAGCCGCGAAGCGCTCGACGCGCTCGCGCTCGTCAGCCAACAGCGCGCCGACAGAGCGATCAAGGAAGGCCGCTTCAACAAGTCGGTCGTGCCCGTCCTGAACCCGGACGGCAGCGTTGCGCTGGACCATGAAGAGTTCCCGCGCCCCGAAACCACCGCGGAGGGCCTTGCGTCACTCAAGCCCAGCTTTGCCGCGCTCGCCGATTTCGACATGGGCGGCGGCTTCACCTTCCGGAAGCAGATCAACCGCCGCTATCCCGACCTTGAAATCCAGCATTTCCATCATGCAGGCAATTCGTCGGGCGTTGTCGACGGCGCCGCCGCGATTTTGCTGTCATCCAAGGATTATGCCGACAAGCATGGCCTGAAGCCCCGCGCGCGCGTCGTCGCCTATGCCAATATCGGCGACGATCCGACGCTGATGCTCAACGCCCCGGTTCCGGCGGCCAAGAAGGTGCTCGAAAAAGCCGGACTGACCAAGGACGACATCGACGTCTGGGAAATCAACGAAGCCTTTTCGGTGGTCGCCGAAAAGTTCATCCGCGACCTCGACCTCGATCGCGAAAAGGTGAACATCAATGGCGGCGCGATGGCGCTCGGTCATCCGATCGGCGCGACCGGTTCGATCCTGATCGGCACCGCGCTCGACGAACTCGAACGCTCGGGTGGCCGCTATGGCCTCGTCACCATGTGCGCCGCGGGCGGCATGGCACCGGCCATCATCATCGAACGCATCTAAGACAATCATCGTCATTGCGACCCCGGCGAAAGCCGGGGGAAGCAATCCAGGGCGGTTTACGCCCCTCCTGGATTGCCGTGTCCCCCGGATTAAGTCCGGGGTCCTCGCAATGACGATGCAGGCATGGGAGACACAACATGGCCGGACCCCTCAAGGGCATCAGGATCATCGAATTTGCGGGGATCGGTCCCGGCCCCTATTGCGGGATGATGCTCGCCGACCATGGTGCGGAGGTGATCCGCATCGATCGTCCCGGCGGTTTCATGGACCCGCGCGATCCGCTGTCGCGCAACCGCACCTCGATCGCGCTCGACATGAAAAATCCCGATGCGGTCGCGATCGCGCGCGATCTGTGCAAGAGCGCCGACGGCATCATCGAAGGCTATCGTCCGGGCGTCATGGAGCGGCTGGGGCTCGGCCCCGATGTGCTGCTCGCCGACAATCCCAGGCTTGTTTACGGACGCATGACCGGCTGGGGCCAATATGGCCCCTATTCGCAGGCGGCCGGACACGACATCAACTATATCGCGCTGTCGGGCGTCCTCCATACCGTTGGCCGCGCTGGAGAAAAGCCGGTGCCGCCAGTCAATTATGTGGGCGATTTCGGCGGCGGCGGCATGATGCTGGCCTTCGGCATGGCAAGCGCGCTGCTGCACGCCGCGAAGACCGGCGAGGGTCAGGTCATCGACTGCGCCATGACCGACGGGTCGGCATTGCTCGCGGGGATGAGCTGGGGCTTTTATGCCATGGGTCGGCTGCGCGACGAGCCGGGGGTGAACATGCTCGATACCGGCGCCCATTTCTACGACACCTATGCGTGCGCCGACGGTAAGTTCATCTCGATCGGCTCGATCGAGCCGCAATTCTATGCCTTGCTGCGCGAAAAGACCGGGCTCGACGCCGATCCCGCCTTCGATGCGCAGATGGACCCGTCGCAGTGGGAACCGCTCAAGGACAAGCTGACAGCGCTGTTCGCGACCAAGACGCGCGACGAATGGTGCGCGCTGATGGAAATGACCGACGTGTGCTTTGCCCCCGTCCTTTCGCTCGCCGAGGCGCCGCAGCATCCGCACAATGTCGAGCGCGAAACCTTCCTCTCGGTCGGCGGCGCCACCCAGCCCGCCCCCGCTCCGCGCTATTCGGCGACGAAGGCCGACACGCCGCGTCCCGCTCCGGCGGTGGGCGCCGATGGCGACGCGGTGCTTGCCGCGCTCGGCTACGACGCCGAGCGAATCGCCGCGCTGCGCAGCGGAGGCGCGGTCCGCTGAACCGATGCGGCACCGGGCGCCGATCCGCGCCCGGCGACGCCATCTGCAACTTGCCAGAACAGACCGCGGGGCATAGCCTGTGCGCGGTACAGGAGACGTGATGATGGGCGAATTTCTGAGTGTCGAGCGGCGGGGAAAGATCGCCATCCTGACGATGATCAAGCCCGAGAGCATGAACGCGATCGGCACCCATGCCGACTGCGACAATATCGTCAACACGCTCCGCACGCTGGGCGAGGATCGCAGCGTCAGCGCGATCATCCTGACGGGAAGCGGCAAGGCGTTCAGCGCGGGCGGCAATCTCAAGTCGATGCAGGATCGCAAGGGGATCGGCGTGCTCGATCAGCCTGATTCGACCCGCGCCAATTATCGCCGCGGCGTGCAGGCGGTGATCCGCGCGCTGATGGACTGCGAAATCCCGATGATCGCCGCGGTCAACGGCCATGCCGTCGGCCTCGGCTGCGACCTTGCCTGCACCTGCGACATCCGTATCGCGGCGGAGAGCGCCAAATTCGCCTGCAGCTTCATCAAGGTCGGCATCGTCCCCGGCGACGGCGGCGCCTGGCTTCTCCAGCGCGTCCTCGGCTATCCGCGCGCGGCCGAACTCTTCCTGACCGGCGACCGCTTCGATGCGCAGACGGCAAAGGACTATGGGCTTGTCACCGAAGTCGTCCCCGACGCCGAACTGCTCGACCGTGCGGTGGCGATCGCCGAGCGCATCGTGTGCAACCCGCCGCGCGCGCTGCGGCTCACCAAGCGGCTGCTCCGCGAGGCGCAGCACAGCCGGATGAGCGACATCCTCGAACTCAGCGCCGCCTATCAGGCGATCGTTCACGAAACCGCCGACAACCGGGAGGCGATCAACGCCTTCGTCGAAAAGCGCCCACCCGTCTTTACCGGAGAATAGCCATGATCGCCGACCGCGTCCTGCCGCTTTCGGGCATCCACAATTTCCGCGACTATGGCGGCTATGCGGTCGAGGACGGCGGACGGCTGCGGCAGGGACTGCTCTGGCGTTCGGCGCACCATGAACAGGCGACCGACGCGGATCTGGGCGCGGTCGATGCGCTGGGCCTCGAAACCGTGATCGACCTGCGCGGCGACGATGAGCGCGAAATGCATCCCTGTCGCCGCTCCGACAATTTTTCGGCGCGCGTCCTGTTCGCGGGCGGCGTCACCGCCGGCCTGGCACCGCATCTTCAGGCGGCGGGCGGCGCGATCGATGTCGAGACGGCACGGGCGCGAATGATCGACACCTATGCCGGCATGCCCTATCGCTCGGCGCTCGTCGCGACGCTGCGCCTCTATCTGGCGGCGCTCGCCGAATATGACGCGCCGAGCCTGGTGCACTGCGTCGCCGGCAAGGACCGCACCGGCTTTGCGGTCGCGATCGTCCACCGGCTCGTCGGCGTGCACGAAGATGACCTGATGCACGACTATCTGCTCACCAACACGGCGGGCAAGATCGAGGAACGCATCGCGCAGGGCGCCGCGCACATCCGCGCCCGCTATGGGGCGGAGATCAAGGACGAGGCGGTGCGCGCACTGATGTCGGTCAATCCCGCCTATCTCGACGCCGCGCTGGCGACGGTGCGCCGCGATCATGGCGATATTCCGAGCTATGCCGAGGCGGTGTTGAATTTCACCCCCGCGATGCGCGAAGCCCTGATCGACAAGCTGGTCGTCTAGCCCCTTTCCTCAAGGGCAGATTATTCGCCCTTCACCAGCACCCCGCCCTTCACGACCGCGGCCACATGCTCGAGCCGGGTTACATCGGTGAGCGGGTCGCCATCGACCGCGATGATGTCGGCGTAGCGACCGACCGCGATCGCGCCGAGGTCGTTCGTCATGTCGAGCGCTTCGGCGCCGCTGACCGTCGCGGCGCGGATCGCCTGGAGCGGGGTCATCCCCCACTCAACCATCTTTGCGAACTGCTTGCCGTTATCGCCGTGCGGATAGACGCCGGCATCGGTGCCGAACAGCATCCGCACTCCTGCCTTCACAGCGCGCTGGAAGGTCTGGCGCTGGGCAAGGCCGATTGCCTTTTCCTTGTCGAGGCTTTCCTGTTCGGTGCCGTTGGCGGTCCCGGTCGCGAGGATATAATCGTCGTTATAGATATCCATGTCGAACCAGGTCTTGTGCTCGATGGCGAGCTTGATCGCCGCATCGCTCGCAAGGCTGGCATGTTCGATCGTATCGATGCCGGCAAGGATCGCCGTCTTGATCCCGTCGTCGCCATGCGCGTGGGCCGCGACCTTCAGCCCCAGCATATGCGCCTCGTCGGCAATCGCCTTCATCTCGTCGAAGGTCAGTTGCTGGGCGCCGACGCTGTCGCCGAGCGAAAAGACGCCGCCGGTCGCGCATATCTTGATGACGCGCGCGCCATATTTGTGCAGCCAGCGCACCTTCGCGCGCGCCTCTTCGGGGCTGTCGATCACCGACGCCTCCTTGCGGTCCATAGACGGCGGCAGCCCGCCGCTGTCGCAATGGCCGCCGGTCGCGCCGATCGCCCACCCCGCCGGAATGATGCGCGGTCCCTGAATGAAACCGCCCTCGATCGCCTGCTTCAGCCCGACATCCTCGAAATCGGCCGAGCCGACATTGCGCACGGTGGTGAAGCCCGCGTCGAGCACCTTCTTCGCATTGGCGACGCCGACGACGGTCCAGAAGCTGTCGGTGTAGCGCAGCCCCTGATATCCGCCGACTTCGGCGAGCGAGGTCAGATGGACGTGCATGTCGATGAGGCCGGGCAACAGCGTGCGATCGCCAAGGTCGATCTGCCGGACGTCGGAGCCCCAACGCACGGTGCGCGCATCGGCGATGCCGGTAATGCGGCCGTCGGGCCCGACGAAGATCGCGGGATGCTCGACGGTCTTGCCGGTCAGCACGTCGAGATAGCGTGCCGCGGTAATCACCGTCTTCTGCGGCGCCGCCGCGTCCTGTGCCGACGCTGTCCCAACGGCGAAAATCGCCGCCGCACCGATCGCGATTCCCCGGAGAAAACTGCCGAACTTCACACTGGATTGCATCACGCGTCCGCCCTCTGTTGCTGCCCGCAGACTTGATGGCAAAAGGCGCCCGTGTAGGACAGCGAAAATTGCGTCAGGCGGCGATTTTATGCTGCGCAAGATAGGCATAGTCGGCGCGGCACGCGTCCGCGACGGCCTGGGCCTCGGGCGACAGCGCCGCCGCCGGCTTGTCGGGCGCACCGAAGCCCGTGCTGGCCGCAACCGCGTCATACCAGTGCGACGCCCATATGCCGTCGGTGGCTTGGATTCCGGGTTGCCACCGCAACATGGCGGCGTCCCATCCGATGCCGAGCGCTGCGCACAATTTCTGCAGCATCGCCGCCGGATCGCGCAATATGTCGGCGCTGTCGATCACCGGCGGCGCATGGCCGAGCCGGTCGGCCTCGCGGTCGAAAAACTCGACCTGACGCGCGGTGCCGAGATGGTCGGGGCGGACCATCACGCGCTTGGCCGCATAGCTCGCGACGACGCGCGCCGGGTCGCGGATCAGGAAGGCGTGGCGAAGCCCGGGCAGATCGTGATGCGCGATCGGGCCGACCATATGGTGCGCCATATGCTTCTGATACCAGATCGGCGTGGCGGCGGGATTCGGCCCCGACAGGGTGTGCGCGACGCTGCGCCAATCGCAGTCCATCGACGCCATGACCTGCTCCATCATCGGCTGCGGGTCGCCGGTTTGCCGCAGATAGGCGCCGTAAAAGGGTTCGTCGGTGACGAAGCTGTCGGCGCGGCTGCCGAAACTGCGCATCATCGCGGTCGACAGGTTGCGCGGCCCCGACCACATGGCGATGCGGATGCAATCGGTCACGGTCGTCCCCGCACCGCGATATCGGCCTCGATCAGCGCGCGATAGAGGCCCTGCAGGCGTTCGACCATCGGCCCGCGCCCATCGGTCAGCTTGCGCCCGTCAATCGTGTGCGCCGGCACGACGCCGGCGAAGGTGCCGGTCACGAATGCCTCGTCGGCTCCATAGACATCGGTCAGCGAAAAATTCCGTTCATGGACCGCTATTTCGTTGTCGCGGCAGATGCGGATGACGTTGCCGCGCGTGATCCCGCCCAGGCAATAATCGCCGGTCGACGTCCACACCTCGCCCTTGCGGACGATGAAGAAATGGGTCGAATTGCAGGTCGCGACGAAGCCGTGCGGATCGAGCATCAGCCCCTCGTCGGCGCCCGCCTGCGCCGCCTGGATGCAGGCCGTGATGCAGTTGAGCTTCGAATGCGAATTGAGCTTCGGATCCTGCACCGCGGGATCGCCGCGGCGGACGTGGACGGTAAAGAGCGACAGCCCCTTTTCGACCGTCGCGGGCAGCGGATCCTTATATTCGGCAATGATGACGATCGTCGCGGGCGAGACGATCACGCGCGGATCCTGATAGGGGGTCGAGCGTATCCCCCGCGTCACCATCAGGCGGATGTGGCACGCGTCCATCCGGTTGGCATCGATCGTGTCGTAGAGCCGCCGCTCGAGCGCTTCGCGCGAAATGCCGATGTCCATCGCGATCGCCTTTGCGCCCTCCCACAGCCGATCGAGATGCTGGTCGAGAAAGGCCATGCGGCCGCCGTGGACGCGGATACCCTCCCACACTCCGTCGCCGAGCATGAAGCCACTGTCGAACACCGACACGCTGGCTTCGGCGCGCGGAACGAGCGCGCCGTTGACGTTGATGAGGATCGCGTCGTTGCGCGGATCGAGGACGAAGTCGTGCGTGCCTTGTGCCATCATTCCAACCTAGCCGCTTGGACGGCGCTGTCGAGCGGTCATGCCGGCCCGGCGCGCTCCGAACGCGCCCACCATGCGGCCGCCAGCGCGAAAGCCGCGCCGAGCAGGGTGCCGCCGACGACATCGCTCGGCCAATGCACGCCGAGCATGATGCGCGACAGGCCGGTGAGGCCGATCATCAGCATCGCGAAGGTCCATGCTGGCCGCCGCCATCGCACCGGCGCAAGCAGTGCCAGCGTCAGGTAGAGCGCCGCCGCGCTGGTGGCGTGGCCGCTGGGGTAGGAGGCGCTGCTGACATGATCGAGATGCGCGATCAGGTCGGGGCGCGGGCGATCGAAGGCGGCCTTGAGCAGGCTCGATGCGATGTTGGCGAACAACACCGCAGCCACGATCGCCAGCGCCGGACGCCGCCCGCCCCAATAGCGCACCGCCGCCGCGATCAGGCCGACCAGCACCCAGCGCGGCGTGCCGCCGCCGATCCAGCTTATCGCCTTCATGAAGGTGATCAGTGGTGCGGGACCGGCGCCGTCGGGCCACGTAAAATGCCGCGCGATCGCGGCGTCGAGGGCCGTGACATGATCGGCGCGAGTCAACAGGCCGAGCGCCAGCACCGCGACAGCAAGCATCACGACGATGACCGCCCTGTTCTGCAAACGCGCCGGTGGTTGCGCCACGATCAGGCTTGCCTCATCCGGTCGGCGGCGGGCTTGCGCCATGCCTCGAGATAGGCGGCAAAACGGCGCAGTTGCTCGGTGCCGCCGTCGACGTCATTGTCCATCAACCGCAGCACGCCCGGCCCCTGATCGGTGCGATAGGCGAGATAGAGTCCGTGCCGGAAACGCGCCCCCAATCCAACCGATACGGAGAGGTCGCCCGGAAGGCGATCGGCGCGATCGACGAGAAGCTGCGTGATGTCGCGCGCATCGACCGATGCGACCCCGGCATCGTGCAGCAAATCGGAATAGAGGCGCCCGTTCTCGATCCTGGCCGCAACGCGCGCGGTGGCCGCCCGCCTCCCATGTCGCGCCGCATAGAAGAGGCAGCCGCATCCGGCCCCGATCAGCACGATCATATGCAACGGTGCCAGCGGATCGCGCCGTGGCGCCGGCGCGGGCCACAAGCCGCCGGCGAGAGGCACTGGCGGCGGCGGCGGGGCGTGGGCGTCGTCGTACATCAACCCGGCCACAACGAAAGCCACGACCGCAAAGGCAAGGAAGAGCAAGGCCTTCCCGCTATTGCCGCCGCGCGAATAGTGAAGGATCGACGGGTTCAAGCGCGATCAGATATGCAGCGCCCGCCCATAGGCGCCGAGCACCGCTTCGTGCATCGTCTCGCTGATCGTCGGGTGCGGATAGACGGTGTGCATGAAATCCTGTTCGACCAGTTCGGCGGTCTTGCCGACGGTATAGCCCTGGATCATCTCGGTCACTTCGGCGCCGACCATATGCGCGCCGAGCAGTTCGCCGGTCTTGGCGTCGAACACGGTCTTCACGAACCCTTCGACCTCGCCGAGCGCGATCGCCTTGCCGTTGCCGATGAAGGGGAAATTGCCGACCTTGACGTCATAGCCCGCTTCCCTGGCCTTCGCCTCGGTCAGCCCGACGCTCGCGATCTGCGGGTGGCAATAGGTGCAGCCGGGGATGTTCTTCGCATCCATCGGATGCGGGTGCGCGTCCTTGTTGCCCAGTTCCTTCGCAATCGCCTCGGCCGCGATCACGCCTTCGTGGCTGGCCTTGTGCGCGAGCCACGGCGGCGCGGTGACATCGCCGATCGCCCACAGGCCCTTCACATTGGTGCGGCAATAGGGATCGGTGTCGATATGCCCCTTCGCCGTTTTGACGCCGAGCGCTTCGAGGCCGATATTTTCGGTGTTGGGAACGATGCCGATGGCGACGATGGCGTGGCTGTAGTCGCCCGCCTGAACCTTGCCGTCCTTCGTCTTGATCTTCGCCGAAACGCCGCTCGCGGTCGCTTTCAACTCCTCGACGCCGGCGCCGGTCAGGATCGTCATGCCCTGCTTCTTCAGCGATTTTTCGAGGAAGCTCGACACGTCGGCATCCTCGACAGGGACGATGCGGTCGAGCATTTCGACGACCGTCACCTCGGCGCCCATATCGTTGTAGAAGCTCGCGAATTCGATCCCGATCGCGCCCGATCCGATGACGAGCAGCTTCTTGGGCATTTCGGCCGGGGTCATCGCATGGCGATAGGTCCAGATGCGCTTGCCGTCGGCGGGCGCGAAAGGCAGGTCGCGCGCGCGGGCGCCGGTCGCGACGATGATATGCTTGGCGGTCAGCGTCTCGCTGCCCTTGTCGCCCTTCACCTCGACCTTGCCCGCACCGGCGAGCTGGCCGTCGCCCATATGGACCGCGATCTTGTTCTTCTTCATCAGGTGCGTGACGCCCTGATTGAGCTGCTTCGCGACGCCGCGCGACCGCTTGACCACCGCATCGAGATCGGCGCTGATGCTGGCGGCGGCGAGGCCATAATCCTTGGCGTGGCTCATATAGTGAAAGATCTCGGCCGAGCGCAGCAGCGCCTTGGTCGGGATGCAGCCCCAGTTGAGGCAGATGCCGCCCAGATTCTCGCGCTCGACGATCGCGGTCTTCAACCCAAGCTGCGCCGCGCGGATCGCCGCGACATAACCGCCGGGGCCCGAACCGAGAACGATGAGGTCGTAATTTTCAGCCATGTTACGCCACCAGTCCGAGCGGGTTTTCGACGATCTGCTTGAACGCCTGCATCAACTGCGCGCCGTCTGCGCCGTCGATGGCGCGGTGGTCGAAGCTGCCCGTGGCCGACATCACGGTCGCGATGGCGAGCGCGTCGTCGACGACATAAGGCCGCTTCTCGCCCGCACCGATCGCCATGATCATGCCCTGCGGCGGGTTGATCACCGCCTCGAACTGCTTGATGCCGAACATACCCATGTTCGACAGGCTGGCGGTGCCGCCCTGATATTCGTGCGGCTGGAGCTTGCCTTCCTTGGCGCGGCCCGCAAGTTCCTTCATCTCGGTCGAAATCTTGCTGACCGACTTGTCGTCGGCGCCGACGATGATCGGGGTGATCAGGCCGGCGGGCACGCTGACCGCGACCGAGATGTCGGCGCGTTCGTAGCTGATGAGCTGATCGCCGGCGAAGCTGACATTGCATTTCGGCACCTGGATCAGCGCCTTTGCCAGCGCCTTGATCAGCAGGTCGTTGACGCTGAGCTTGACGCCCTGCGGCTCGAGTGCCGCGTTGAGTTCGCCGCGCAGCTTGAGCAATTTGTCGAGCTGGACATCGACCGTCAGATAGATGTGCGGCACCTCCTGCTTCGACTGGGTCAGGCGGCGCGCGATCGTCTTGCGCATATTGCTGAGCTTTTCCGTGCTGTGCGGGATGTCGGTTTCGAACGGCTGCGCGGGGGCGGGCGCAGCGGCGGGCGCAGGGCTGGGCGCGGCCGCGCTTGCCGGGGCGGCGGTCGACGCTGCAGCGCCTTCGAGGTCGGCCTTGACGATGCGGCCGCCGGGTCCGCTGCCGGTCAGCGCAGCGAGATCGATGCCCTTGTCGGCGGCGATGCGCTTGGCGAGCGGGCTCGCTTTGATCCGCTCGCCCTGCGCGGCAGGGGCCGGGGCGGCGGTCGGCGCCGGAGCGGGTGTAGCCGCGGGTGCAGCCGCGTGAGCAGGCGCGGGGTCGGCCTTGGCGGCAGGCGCCGGTGCAGGTGCAGGCGTAGGCGCAACCTTGGTGCTGCCCGCATCCTCGTCCTCGCCGGCGATAATGGCGATCACGGTGCCGACCTTCACATTGTCGGTGCCTTCGGGGATCAGGATTTGTGCGATCGTGCCTTCATCGACCGCTTCGAATTCCATCGTCGCCTTGTCGGTTTCGATTTCGGCCAAAAGGTCACCTGACTGGACGCTGTCCCCCTCCTTCACCAGCCATTTGGCGAGGGTCCCTTCCTCCATCGTCGGCGAAAGGGCGGGCATCTTCAGTTCAATCGGCATCGTCGCTTTTGTCCCTGTCAGTCTTGCAGGCGCAGGCCTGCCGCTACGGATTCGTCCTCGTCATAAGCGCATCGCGGGTCAAGGTCTATCGGGCGGAACTTGCCTTTCATACGAATGTGACGCACTGTCCGCCCGCAAAAGGCATAGCGGGGGCCGGGGCATGCGCACCTATCTGGTGGTTATCGACGACAGTCCGGAGGCGACGCTGGCGCTGCGCTTTGCGGCGCGGCGCGCGGCGCGCACGGGCGGCGGCGTGATGGTGCTGGGAATCGTGCCGCCGCAGGATTTCGTGGCGTTCGGCGGCGTCCAGGCGACGATCGAGGCCGAAGCGCGCGAACATGCCGAAGAACTGGTCGCCGCCGCCGCCGATGCGATCGCGCAGGAAGCGAATGTGACGCCGCAGATCATGGTCAAATCGGGCAAGCCGGCCGAGATCGTGCGCGACGTGATCGGCGCGAACGACGAGATCGCGGCGCTCGTCCTTGCCACCGCCGCGAGCGGAGCGCCGGGGCCGCTGGTGGCGCATTTCACCGGGCACGACGCGGGAACGCTGCCATGCCCGGTGATGCTGGTTCCGGGCGCGATCGACCTCGCCCGGCTCGACGCGCTTAGTTAGGCCGCCGCAGCGCGCGGGAGCGCTGCCGCGCCCTTCGCTTCGAACAGCGCGAGTTCGAGAACGACAACCGCCTGCACGATCAGGATTGCGATGCCGGTCCAGCTCATCTGGGCCGCGAACATCGCCAGCACCGCAAAACTCGCCGCGACCCAGCCGAGATTGCCGATGGCGATCAGATTGGCGAGCGCGCGGCTCGGGTTCTTCTGCCCGGCAACGAACAGCATCAGCGCCGCCGACGGTAGCCCGATCCAGCCCGCGGCGGAGACAAGACCGGTCGGCAGACCGAGCAGCGCCGCGACCGGCGCGGTCGCGAACACGCACGCCAGGAACAGGATGCTGCAGGTAATCGCATCGATGACGAGGCTGTTCTTGAGATTGAAATAGGACATGACGGATTCTCCTTTCGAACCCGTCTTGAATGGCGCCGCGACGTCATCGCGTCGATTACGCGGCAGGTAATGGAAATCGCGCGCCGCCGTCGCTAACCAGAGGCGAAAGGAGACAGGCGATGCAGATGGTGCCGCTCGGCGAGCAGCTTCGCGAATGGCGCGCGCGGCGCCGGATGAGCCAGATGGACCTCGCCCTCGACAGCGAAATTTCGACCCGGCACCTGAGCTTTATCGAAACGGGACGCTCGAAACCGAGCGCCGCGATGCTCCAGCGGATCGCCGATTGCCTGGACGTGCCGCACCGAGCGCGCAACGCAATGCTGCTCGCCGCCGGATACGCCCCCGATTATCGCGAGCGCCCGCTCGACAGCCCCGAAATGACCGGGATGAGGGCCATCGTCGACCATGTACTGAAAGGGCACGCGCCCTATCCCGCGCTCGCGGTCGATCGGCACTGGAACATGGTCGCCGCGAACGACGCCATCGCGATCCTGACCGCGGCCGTGTCCCCTGCCCTGCTCGAGCCGCCGGTCAACGTGCTGCGCATCGCGCTCCACCCCGAGGGGCTGGCGCCGCAGATCGTCAACCATGCCGAATGGCGCGCGCATATCCTGCACCGCCTGGATCAGCAGATCGAGGCGAGCGCCGATTCCGGGCTCGCCGCGCTGCGCGACGAAATCGCCGGCTACCCCGCGCGGCCGGGCGATCAGCCCGCCCCGCCCGCAAGCAGCATCGCGGTCCCGCTGATCGTCGACACCGCCGCCGGGCGGATCGGCTTCGTCTCGACCGTTACGATCTTTGGAACGCCGGTCGACATCACCCTGTCCGAACTGGCGATCGAGGCCTTTTTTCCTGCCGATGCCGAGAGCGCGGCGTTGCTGCAGCGACTGGCGACGGAGCCATAGGCTTCGTCAGTGCAAGGAGCCGAAGGCAAGGAGGCAATCTCCGGCTTTCCGCGTTGCGGAAGGTGGCAGGCTGGAGATTGCTTCGTCGCTGCGCTCCTCGCAATGACGAGGGCGATTATCGGCGCTTGCCCTCATGGCGGATATTGCCGGGCCGTCCGCGTTTACCGACCGCATGCTTGCCCGCCTTCTTCACACCGTCGCGGCGCGGCGGTCGATTGCGGAAGCCGCCTTCGGGCGCGTCGGGCAATTCGAAACGCAGCGCGCCGCTGACCGGGTTCGCCTCCATCAGCCTGAGGTCGAGCCGCTGGCCGACGCTATAGCTCACCCGGCCATGTTCGCTGTCGAGCGTGCGCGCGGCTTCATCGTAGAAAAACCGCTCGCTGCCGAGCATCGAGACCGGCACCAGTCCGTCGCCGCCGAGGCCATCGACGGTCGCGAAGAAGCCGAACGGCTGCACCCCGGTTATCCGCGCCGGCACGATTTCGCCGACCTTGCCCGCAAGATAGGCGGCAACATAGCGGTCGACCGTCTCGCGCTCGGCCTCCATCGCGCGGCGTTCGAGCCCGCTGATCGCCTCGCCGATGCGCGAAAAGCCCTTTTGGTCGGCCTCGCCGAGCCCGCTGCGCTCGGGCAGGCCCTTGGGCTTGCCGGGCACTTCGAGACGATAGCTGTCGACCAGCGCCCGGTGGACGAGCAGATCGGCATAGCGGCGGATCGGTGAGGTGAAATGCGCGTAGCTGCCAAGCGCGAGGCCGAAATGGCCCGCATTGGCGGGGCCATAATAGGCCTGCGTCTGGCTGCGCAGGATCGCCTCCATGATTTCGGGCAATCGGTCGTCGCCCGAAAAGCCGTCGATCACGCGGTTGAACACCGCCGGCGTAATGACCTGTCCCAGCGCGAAGCTTTGTTCGAAGCTTTCGAGATATTCCTTCAGGCTGACGAGCTTTTCGCGGCTCGGCGGTTCGTGGATGCGATACATCACCGGCGATTTCTTCGCCTCGAGCGCCTTCGCCGCCGCGACGTTCGCCGCGATCATATAATCCTCGATCAACCGATGCGCGTCGAGCCGTTCGCGCACGCGGATTTCGGCGATACTGCCCTGCGCGTCGAGAATGACCTGCCGTTCGGGCAGGTCGAGGTCGAGCGGCGACCGCGCCGCGCGCGCCTTGGCGAGCAAGGTCCAGCAGCCCCAGAGGTGGCGGAGCGCCGGCAGCACGTCGGCGTCCCAGCCTTCGTCGGGCGCGTCCGCATCATAGGCCGCCTGCGCGCGTTCATAGGCGATGTTAGCGCGCAGCCGCACCAGCGCGCGGGTGAAACGCCATGACGTCAGCTTGCCATGCTTGTCGACGGTCAGGTGGCACGCCATCGCCGCGCGGTCCTGCCCCGCTTTCAGCGAACAGACGCCCGCCGACAGCGTTTCGGGCAGCATCGGAACGACGCGGTCGGGGAAATAGACGCTGTTGCCGCGGCGCCGCGCCTCGCGGTCGAGCGCACCGTCGGGGCGGACATAATAGCTGACGTCGGCGATCGCGACGATCGCCTTCCACCCACCCTTGTTGCCGGGATCCTCGTCAGGGATCGCCCACACCGCGTCGTCATGGTCGCGCGCATCGGCGGGGTCGATCGCGACGATCGGCAGATCGCGCAGATCCTCGCGCCCTTCGGGCGTCAGCGGCAGCGTCGCGGCGCGCTCGGCTTCGGCGAGCGTCTCGTCGCCGAACACATGCGGAATGTCGTGCTTCGCGATCGCGATCATGCTGAGCGAGCGCGGCGCGAAAGGGTCGCCGATGCGATCGATCACGCGCGCCTTGGTCGCCGGACCGCGTCCCGACAGTTCTGCCCGGACCAGGTCGCCGATTGCCGCATCTCCCATGTCCGCCACGGCGAAGTCGAACCGCGCGCGCTTGTCGGCGGGGCGCAGCCAGGTCATCGGCTTGCCGCCGGGGCCGGTATCGGCAACGAGCACGCCGATCACGCTTTCACCGCCCGACTGGAGCTTTTTCATGGGATGCGCGACATGGCCGGTGCCGCGCTCCTCGGTGCGGGCAAGGATACGGTCGCCGACACCGAGCGCACTCTTGCGGCCCTTTTCCATCACGCGAAGGCGCGGCGCCGGGCCGCTCCCTTCCCAGCGGTCGGGTACCGCCCAGACCGTATCGCCCTCGACCGCGGCAACGCGCAGCACGGTGACTTTGGGGAGGCCGCCATGCTTGTGGAACGCCCGCCCCGGGGCCATGTCGACGACGCCTTCGTCGGTCATGTCCTTGAGCAGCGCCTTCAGCGCGATCTTGTCGGCACCGCGCAGCGCGAAATGCTTGGCAATCTCGCGCTTGCCCACCGCACCGGGGCTGTCCTCGATGAAACGCAATATCTGCTCGCGCGAGGGCAGACCCGCCGGCTGCGGCCGCTTCGGCGCCTTTGCCAATTAATAGGTCCGCCCGATGAGCACGCGTTCGACCGCGGGCTCGCCGGTGAAGAAGCAGGCGCCGTCGGCGGGCGCGGCGTCGAGGGGGGTGTTACGCATCGTCAGCTTCAACGCTTTCAACTGTTCAACGATCCCTTCGAGCGCGGCACCGGTCGGGCGCGACCATTGCACCTCGGCCCAGCCGACGAATTTGTCGTCGCCGCCGAAATGCGCCGCAAGGTCGGTGACGTCCCGGCGGATGTTGGCGTCGAGGCGCGCCTTCGCGTCGGCATAAAGCCCCTGCTGGATCGCCTGAAGCATCGTCGCGGCTTCGGCGACGAAGGCATCTTTCGCGACGAAGGCGGTGTCGAGCTTGCCGCTCTCCTGATACAATCGGTCGCGGCGGATGACCGCGACATTGCCGCCCGCGACGTCGCGCGGGCCGACCTCGACGATGATCGGCGCGCCCTTCTTGACCCAGCCCCAGCGCTTGGTCTGCGCCTTGTTCGCGCCGGTGTCGAGCAGCACGCGAACCGGTTCGCGGAACGCGTCGAGCGCCTTCAGCTTCATCTCGAGGTCGCGGCAATAATCGAGGATCGCGGCGTCCTCGTCATTGTCGCGCAGCATCGGCACGATGACGATCTGGTGCGGCGCGATGCGCGGCGGACAGCGGAGGCCATCGTCGTCGCCATGCGTCATGATGACGCCGCCGATCATGCGCGTCGACACGCCCCAGCTCGTCGTGTGGCAAAGGCTGTGGCCGCCATCCTTGTCCTGATAGCGGATATTTGCCGCCTCGGCGAAGCCGGTGCCGAGATAGTGCGAGGTGCCGGCCTGCAGCGCCTTGCCGTCCTGCATCATCGCCTCGATAGAATAGGTCGCGACGGCGCCCGGAAAACGCTCGTTTTCGGGCTTTTCACCGGCGACCACCGGCATGGCGAGGACGTCCTCGGCAAAACTGCGGTACATTTCGAGCGCGCGCAGCGTCTCGGCCATCGCGTCGCCTTCGTCGGCGTGCGCGGTATGGCCTTCCTGCCACAGAAATTCGCTGGTGCGCAGGAACATGCGCGTGCGCATTTCCCAGCGCACGACGTTCGCCCACTGATTGACTTTGAGCGGCAGATCGCGCCAGCTCTGCACCCAGCGGCTCATCGCGGCGCCGATCACGGTTTCCGAGGTCGGGCGAACGATCAGCGGCTCCTCGAGCTTCGCCTCGGGATCGGGGATCAGCTTGCCCTTGCCGTCACCGATCAGTCGGTGATGCGTGACGACCGCCATTTCCTTCGCGAAACCATCGACATGGTCGGCTTCCTTCTCAAAGAAGCTCAAGGGAATGAAAAGCGGGAAATAGCAGTTCTGCACCCCCGCATCCTTGATCGCGGCGTCCATTACCGCCTGAATCCGTTCCCAGATGCCATAGCCCCACGGCTTGATGACCATGCAGCCGCGTACGCCCGATTCCTCGGCAAGATCGGCTTCGGCAATGACATCCTGATACCAGGCCGCGAAGTCGGCCTGACGGGTTACGCTGAGCGCATGCTTGATCATCTGTCCTGTTTTCTGTGCTGGGGGCGGGAGAGGCCCCGATGTGTCACTTCTTTTTGGCGAGCTCGGCCTTGAGGTCGGCGATTTCGGCCTTGAGCGCGGCAATTTCGGCATCCCTGGCCTTGCCGCCGCCGACACCCGGGATGAAGGCGCCCGCCGCCTGCTGGAACATTTCCATGTTGCGGCGCGTCAGTTCGGCGAGCGGGTTCGATCCCAGCGCGCCCTCGAACGCGGCACGCACATCCTGCTGGTTCTTGCGGAACGCGGTCATCGACGCTTCCAGATATTGCGGCACCATCGACTGCATCTTGTCGCCGTACATGCCGATCAGGTGGCGCAGGAAATTGACCGGCAGCAGCGTTTCGCCGCGCGTTTCGGTGTCCATGATGATCTGGGTGAGCACATTGTGCGTGATATCGTCACCGCTTTTGGCATCGACGACCCGAAATTCGCGCCCCTCGCGCACCATGGCGCCCAGATCGTCGAGCGTGATGTAACAGCTGCGTTCGGTGTCATAGAGCCGCCGGTTCGCATATTTCTTGATCGTAACGACGTCGCCCTCGGCGGTCGTCTTGGACTTGGCCATGCTGCGGCGGCTCCTCTTCCGGCGCGGCGCGCGATCGCTTGCCGCGGCACCGATGTGACAAAGCCCGGCATTAGCATCAATCCATGACGCGCCGCAACATAAGTAGGGTGCGGCGGCGAATTTGCCGACAAGAGCTGACGCGGACGATGCTGATCTGCCGAAAGCGCAGCCTTTTGGCCGGCTCAGCACCATTCCCGCGCAAACCGCGCGCCCAGCCCCGTCAGCAATTCATATTGCGACAGTCCGCTCGCGGCGGCGGTTGCCGGCAGGTCATAGTCAAGCGCCAGCCAGTCGCCCCCGCCTATGCCTTCGGCGGCGCTTGCGTCGAAGGCGGTGAGATCCATCGAGACGCGGCCGATCAGCGGCAGGGCGCTACCCTCCCATGTCGCGCCGCCGGTACCGGCGTGGCAGCGCAGATAGCCGTCGGCATAGCCGAGGTTCGCCACCGCCACCCGCGTGGACCGCGGGGCGGTCCAGGTGGCGCCATAGCCCACCGTTTCGCCCGCCGGGACAGTCCGCACCTGCAGCACGCGCGTTTCGGGATAAGCGACCTGCCGGATTTGCCCCGCCGCCTCGCCGCGCGGTAAGCCGCCATAGAGCGCAAGCCCGGGACGGGTCAGGTCGAAGGCATAGTCGGGGCCGAGGCAGATGCCGGCGCTGTTCGCGAGGCTGTAACGCTGCGCCGGGATCTCGCTGCGCACCGCGCGGAAAGCAGCAAGCTGCTGCGCATTTTGCGCGCTGTCCTCATCCGCCGAAGCCAGATGGCTGAGCAGATTGACGATGCCGAGCCCGTCGAGGGCGCCGTTCAGCGCCTCTTCGACACGCAGGCCGAGCCGGTTCATGCCCGTGTCGACCATCACGTCGCACGGACGGCCTTCGCCTGCCGCGCGCCAGCGCGCCACCTGTTCGACGCTCGCGAGCACAGGACGCGCGGGCAGCGTGCGCGCGGCGACCATGTCGGTCACGCCCACGCCGTGCAGCACCGATAGCGACACGCCCGCAGGCAAGGGCATCAGCGCCGCCGCTTCGGCCCAGGTGGCGACGAAGAAATGCCGGCATCCCGCCGCCGCAAGATGGCGTACGATGGCGCCAGCGCCGAGGCCATAGCCGTCGGCCTTCACCGCCGCGCCGCACGCCGCGGGGCCGCTGCGTTCGGCCAGCCAGCGCCAGTTATGGACGAGCGCGGCGGAATCGAGACGGAGCCGGAGCGGCGAAGCAATGTCGATCATCGCTTCGCCCTAGCCGGGAACGAACCCGCCGCCAATGGCCGTTCAGGCGTCGGCGGCGCGCTTGTCCCACTCGCCGGGCACGGGCTCCTTGAGCATGAAGGCGGCGACCAGGAACGCGACGAGCACGACGCCCCATGTGTACCACAAGCCCGCATAGGCATTGCCCGTCACCGCGGCGATCAGGCTGGCGATGAACGGCAGGAAGCCCCCGAAATAGCCGGTGCCGATATGATAGGGGATCGACAGCGAGGAATAGCGTACGTGCGGCGGAAACATCTCGGCGAGCAAGGCGGCGACGGGGCCATAGGTAAAGCCCGACAGCGCGCTGAGGCCGAGCAGCGCGAGCAGGATCACCGCGAGGCTGCCCACCCCCGGTACCTGCTTGTCGAAGCCATAGCCCATCGCCTCGAGCGCTGGCCGCAGCAGCCCCGGATCTTCGCTGGCGACCTCGCGGCCGCCGATATGGATTTTCACGCTGTCCAAGCCGCTTCCCGACGGCTGCACCTTATAGGGCACGCCCAGCTTGGTGAGTTCGGCAATCGTGCGGCCGCAAGCCGTCGTCTGCTGCTTCTGTTCGAAGGGATTGTATGAACATTGGCTGCCGGTCACGACGACCGGCGCCTTTGCCGCTGCCTCCTTGAGCGCAGGATTGGCAACTGCGCCCATCATCCAGAAGAGCGGAAAGAGGACAACCAGCGTCACCGCATAGCCCCAGACGATCGGCTTCTTGCGCCCGATCCGGTCCGACAATTTGCCCGCCCAGATGAAAAATCCCATGCCGAGCGCGGCGGCGAGGCCAACGATGACCTCGGCCGCGGTATCGTCGACCTTCATCGGGCCTTTCAGGAAAGCGAGGCCCGAGAACATCGCGGTGTACCAGATGACGGTCAGCCCCGCCGCAATCCCGAACAGCGCGACGAAGATGCGCTTGGGGTTGCCGGGATAGGTAAAGCTTTCCTTCAGCGGATTCTTGGCGATCTCGCCCTCTTCCTTCATCGCCTGAAACACCGGGCTTTCGGAGAGTTTGAGCCGCATCCACAGCGAAATCGCGAGCAGCAGCAACGACAGCAGGAATGGCACGCGCCAGCCCCAGCTTTCCCAGACATCGGCGGGCATCGCCGCCTTGCACGACAGCACGACGATCAGGCTGAGGACAAAGCCGCCGACGACGCTCGCCTGGATGAAGCTGGTATAGAAACCGCGCCGTTCGGGCGGCGAATGTTCAGCGACATAGACCGCGGCGCCGCCATATTCGCCGCCGAGCGCCAATCCCTGCAATATGCGCAGCAGGATGACGATGATCGGCGCCGCGATGCCGATCGTCGCGGCCGAGGGGATCATGCCGACCCCGGCGGTGGCGATCCCCATCAGGGTGACGGTGACGAGGAAGGTATATTTGCGCCCCAGCCGGTCGCCGAGAAAGCCGAACAGCACCGCGCCGAGCGGCCGGAAACCGAAGCCGACGGCAAAGCCGGCCCATACCAGGAGCACTTCCAGCGTCGCGTTGTCGCTCGGGAAAAAGGCTTTGCCGATGATCGCGGCTAGCGTGCCGTAGATGAAGAAATCATACCATTCGAAGATGGTGCCCGCCGACGAGGCGGCGATGACCATGCGAATATCCTTCGCGGTCGGTTCATAGACCGCGCCATGATCGGCGACGGCGGCTGCGTCGGTCATATACTCTCCCCTGCCCCGGTTCGGGCTTGCCACCGTTTCTAGCGGGCGCCGAACCGCGCGCAAGCCTTCGCTTGGCGCCACCGCATATCGGTGGCAGATTGCGGGCCATGCAGTTCATCGACCTTTCGATCCCGATCACCAACGACGTCGTCTCCGACCCGCCGGTGATGCGCCCGCAAATCAGCTACATGACCCACGAGACGACGTGGGAACAGATTGCGATGTTCTTTCCGGGACTCGCGAAGGATGACCTTCCCGACGGCGAAGGCTGGGCGGTCGAAAGCCTGACGTTGAGCACGCACAACGGCACGCATATGGACGCGCCCTGGCATTTCCATTCGACCACCGATGCGGGCGCAACGCCTGCGCCCAGCATCGACGAGGCGCCGCTCGACCTCTTTTTCCGGCCCGGCGTCAAACTCGACTTTTCGGATCGTCCCGCCGGCCATGTCGTCAGCGCGGCCGAGGTGGAGGCCGAACTGGCGCGGATCGGCCACACCCTCCAGCCGTTCGACATCGTGCTCGTCCAGTCGGGCGCGATCTACGGCACCGACAATTTCACCGATCAGGGCTGCGGCATGGGGGCCGAGGCGACGCTTTATCTGACGGAACGCGGCGTGAAGGTCGTCGGCACCGACGCGTGGAGTTGGGACGCACCGTTCAGCCACACCGCGAAACGCTGGGCCGAAACGCGCGATCCGTCGATCATCTGGGAAGGCCATAAGGCGGGACGGATCCGGCCCTATTACCAGATCGAGAAGCTGACGGGCCTTGCCGCCCTGCCCCCGACCGGCTGGACGCTGTCCTGCTTCCCGGTGAAGATCGAGCGCGCGAGCGCCGGCTGGATTCGCGCCGTCGCGCTGATCGATGGCGCACCGGTTTCGCACACCGATTGACGGCGGCGGGCGAACGGCGCAGCATCGCGCCATGGCTTTCACGATCACCCCAAGCGGCCAGGCGTGCGGCGCCGCGATCACCGGCGTCGACCTGACGCAGCCGCTTTCGGCCGGCGACGTGGCCGACATCCGCGCGGCGTGGCTCGACCATCATGTCCTCGCCTTTCCCGGCCAGTCGCTGCTTGACGACGATCTTGAGCGGTTCACGCAATATTTCGGCGGCTTCGGTGACGATCCCTTCATCGCACCGATTGCGGGCCGCCGCCATGTCATCGCGGTCAAGCGCCGCGCCGACGAAACCGCGCCGCTATTTGCCGAAAACTGGCACAGCGACTGGAGCTTTCAGGCGCGGCCACCGGCCGGAACCTGTCTTTACGGCATCACCATCCCGCCCGTTGGCGGCAACACCGAATTTGCGAACCAGCATGCGGCGCTCGCCGCCATGCCGGACGCGCTGCGCGCCCGGATCGAGGGGCGCCGCGCGATCCACAGCGCGCGCGGCGGCTATGCCCCCTCGGGCATGTATGGCGCCAACGACAAGGGCCGCAGCATGGACATCCGCCCCGGCGAAGCGGCGATGGCGACGCAGGCGCACCCGATCATCCGCCGGCACCCCGAAACGGGCCGCGAGGGCCTGTTCGGCTGCGCGGGCTATATCGTCGGGATCGAGGATATGGACGATGCCGAAGCGCTGCCGCTGATCGTCGAGTTGTTGCACTGGCAGGGGCGCGAGGAATTTCGTTACAGCCACAAATGGGACGCGGGAACGCTGCTGATGTGGGACAATCGCTCGGTCCTCCACCGCGCGACCGGCGGCTATGACGGCTATGACCGCCTGCTCCACCGCACGACGATCGCCGCGTGGGACGGCTGACGGCCGCACAAAGCGCCACCTATTTCGCACCATCTCCGGAAAGCTCTCCCATGCGTCTCCTCGCCCTTGCCCTGCTTCCCTTTGCCGCCTTGCTCACCGGAGGCGCCGCGCCGGAGCGCCCGCGCGCGCCGTTCGATGGGGCGTGGATGTCCTGCGAAACCTATCGCGGCGCGCAAATCTGTTCATACAAGCTGATGCGGCAAAGTGGCGCGCGCGTGTGCGGCGTTCAGCAATATTTCGCCACCAATGCCTATTATGTGCAGCGTTTTATCGCGAAGGCCGACGGCAACAGCGCGCGTGTCGAACGCATTTGCGGCGATCCCGGCTCCGAAACGTCCAGCTATTGCACAGGACAAGCGCCTGACGATGCCGCCAGAGTCGGATGGGAAACGACCGACCATATGCTTCATGCCTGCGGCAACCGCCTGTACGAGAGCGACCCCGACCAGAGCTTCAACTGCGCGACCACGCGACGGGATACGGGCGTGCCGAAGGTTCGCTCGCTCGCCGGAAACGGCCCCGCGCCGGAGGATGCAGCCTGGATGGCGTCGTGTATCGAAGGCAACGACGATTAGCGGACGCCCGGCGCTAGGCTCGATCCCTCTCGCGGCTCAGTGTCGATACGACGCCCCAGGCGATCAGCGCCTGCCCCGCGAAATAGAGCGGCCAGACGAGCCACAGGGTGACGTCTTTCGAAAGCGCGTCGCCTTCGCCGGCAAAGATGAACAGGTCGCTCGCCAGGAACAGCATCGCGCCGATCCCGGTGCGATAGCGCGGAAAACGGCTCGTCCACGCCGAAGCTGCCATCGCGGCGACGAGCGCGGTATAGCCGACCGCCGCCGCGCCGTCGGGCGCACCGCGCGTCAGCCCCCACGCGATGACGAGCGCCGCCGGAACGGTCAGCCAGCCGAGCCAGCGCTGCGGGGCCGACAGTGCCGGGCGCCGGTT
>Ga0209941_1000897_pt1 | contig 26388 bp, 26 predicted proteins | sample ThiBiot_300_plan_FD_183945 | JGI IMG/M metagenome (GOLD analysis project Ga0209941, IMG submission 183945) | Wastewater bioreactor microbial communities from Cape Town, South Africa - Thiocy_solids_1 (SPAdes) | ecosystem: Engineered > Bioremediation > Thiocyanate > Unclassified | place: South... | reverse complement strand
GCCCTGCTGGATGCCGGCGTCCACTCGCTCTACGTGGCCAACCGCACGCCGGCACGCAGCGAGGCGCTGGCGGATGCGCTGGGCGAGCCCGGCCGCGTCCATCCGCGCAGCCTTGACGACCTTGACCGGCTGGGCGAATTCGACCTGCTCATCAATGCCACCTCCGCCACCCGCGGCGGCACCCTGCCGGCGCTGCCGATGTCGCTGGCCGGCCAGCGCAGCGTGGCGGTGGACCTGAGCTATGGCGAGGCGGCGGTGGCGTTCCTGGCCTGGGCCCGCGCCGCCGGCTGCACGCAGGCGCTGGACGGGCTCGGCATGCTGGTGGAGCAGGCCGCGGAGAGCTTCCTGCTCTGGCACGGCGTGCGCCCGGAAACCGAAGCGGTGTATGCCGAGCTGCGTGCCCGCAACGATGCGCTGGTCACCGGCGACTAGGCCGGCACGTCACCCGCGAGATAGGCATCCTTCAGCCGCACGTAATGGCCGGCGCTGTAGTACAGCGCTTCGATCTCGGCCTCGCTGAGCATCCGCGCCTTCTTCGCCGGGTTGCCCAGCCACAGTTCGCCCTCGCCCACCACCTTGCCAGGCGCCACCAGCGCGCCGGCGCCGATGAAGGCGTGTTTCTTCACCACCGCGCCGTCCAGCACGATCGCGCCCATGCCCACCAGCACCGCATCCTCGATGGTGCAGGCGTGGATGATCGCCTTGTGGCCGATGGTGACGTCGCTGCCGATGCGGGTGGCGAAGCCGCCCAGCTTGGCGTGTGGGCCGTCGTGGCTGACGTGGATGACGGAGCCGTCCTGGATGTTGGTGCGGTCGCCGATGCGGACGAAGTTGACGTCGCCGCGGATCACCGTGAACGGCCACACCGACACGTCGTCGCCCAGCACCACGTCGCCGATCACGCAGGCGGCGGGGTCGATGTAGGCGCGCGCGCCGAGGGTGGGGGTGATGCCGCGGTAGGGTCGGATGTTCATGGCTGGATTCTAGCGCCGGCGCGACTACACTGACCCGTATGGACACCGCCGACACCCCGCTCCACGACCTGCAACCCACCCTCGCCCGCCTGCGCGCGGCCTGGCAGGCCAACAAGCCGGACCATGCACAGCGCCGCGACGACCTGCAGCGCCTGCGCGACGCGCTGAAGCGACGGCTGGACGAGATGGCGCGCACGATTGCCGCCGACTTCGGCCACCGCTCGCTGGACGAAAGCCGCATCGCCGACGGCATGACCGCGCTGAACGAGATCGACCACCTGCTCAGCCACCTGCGCGGCTGGATGAAACCGCGACGGGTCGGCGTGGGCTGGCGCTTCCTGCCGGCGCGCGCGCAGGTGCTGCCGATGCCGCTGGGCGTGGTCGGCGTGATCGCACCGTGGAACTATCCAGTGAACCTGGCGCTGATTCCGCTGGCCACCGCGATCGCCGCCGGCAACCACGTCTACCTGAAGCCATCCGAGCACACGCCGCGCACCAGCGCCTTCCTGCGCGAGCTGCTGGCGGAAGTCTTCCCGACCGACCGCGTCGCCGTCGCCACCGGCGGCGCCGATCTTGGTGCCGCCTTCGCGGCGCTGCCGTTCGACCATCTGGTGTTCACCGGTTCCACCGCGGTGGGCCGCAAGGTGATGGCCGCCGCCGCGCCCCACCTCACCCCGCTGACGCTGGAACTGGGCGGCAAGTCGCCGGCCTTGGTCTGCGACGACTATCCCGTCGAGAAGGCCGCCGCCCGCATCGCCACCGGCAAGTGGTTCAACTGCGGCCAGACCTGCATCGCGCCCGACTACGTGCTGGTCCCGGCCGGCAAGCGCGATGCCTTCGTCGAAGCGCTGCGCCGCGAGATCCAGGCGCGCTACGGCCACGACCTCGGCAACCGCGACGACTACACCCGCATCATCAACGACGGCCAGTACGCGCGCCTGCAGGGCTATCTCGACGACGCGCGGCAGCGCGGTGTCGACATCGTCACCCTGGCCGGCAGCGCCGACCCGGCGCAGCGGCTGCTGCCGCCGACCGTGCTGCTGGAGCCGGGCGATGACGCGAAGATCATGCAGGACGAAATCTTCGGCCCGCTGCTGCCGGTGAAGAGCTACCGCACGCTGGACGAGGCGATCGTCTACATCAACGGCCACGACCGTCCGCTGGCGCTGTATCCCTTCAGCCACGACCGCGCGTCGGTGGAGAAAGTCCTGCATGCCACCCTGGCGGGCGGTGTCTCGGTCAACGACACGCTGTTCCATTTCGCAGTCCCCACATTGCCCTTCGGCGGCGTCGGTGCCAGCGGCATGGGCGCCTACCACAGCCGCGCCGGCTTCGATGCGATGAGCAAGCTGCTGCCGGTGCTGTGGCAGGCGCGACGCACCGGCGGCGACCTGCTCAAGCCGCCGTACTCGAAAGCGAAGTGGCTGATCGACCTGATCGTGCGATAGGCACCAGGGCGATACCGGATGACGGCGGGCGCCTCCGGCGCGACCGCCTCGCAACATGAACGAATGACCCGCCACCGATCCGCCTGATCACGGCGCCTTCATCGTCGGGACGGTTCTTTTGTCCGCATGGTGTCCGCCGCGAAATCGCTGCTTGGCGTCTTGCCGCCACCCACCTCCGCCGCGGATGAAATCGACGGCGGGCGGCGACTGTCGGCCGTCCGCAAGCCGGAAACGGTCCGCATCCGCGTGGGCTGCGCCGGCTGGTCGATCCCAGCGCGCCATCGCGACCTGTTCGGCGATGGCGAGAGCACGCTCGCGCGCTATGCCACTACCTTCTCCACGGTGGAAATCAACTCCTCGTTCTATCGGCCGCACCAGGACAGGACCTACGCGCGCTGGGCGCGCAGCGTGCCGGAGGACTTCCGTTTTTCCGTCAAGATGCCGCGCGCGATTTCGCACGAGCGACGGCTGCGCAATGCCGATGCGTTGCTCGACCGCTTCCTCGACGAGGCCGGTGCGCTCGGCGACAGACTCGGCGGGTTCCTGCTGCAGCTGCCGCCGAGCCTTGCGCTGGATGCGGACGACGCTGACGCATTCTTCCGCGCGTACCGCCAGCACAGCGGCGCGCCACTTGCCTGCGAGCCACGCCACCCAAGCTGGTTCACGTCGTCCGCGGACGCCCTTCTGGCGGAGCACGGGGTTTCGCGCGTTGCGGCCGATCCGCCGCGCGCCGTGATCGGCGCCGTTCCCGGTGGCGATCCCCGCTGGCGCTACTGGCGCTGGCACGGTTCTCCGGACATCTATCACAGCGACTATCCGCTGCCGCGCCTGCGGGTATTGGCGACCGCGATCGCCGACGCCGGCGCGTTGTGCGAAGCCTCGGTGATCTTCGACAACACCGCGCGCGGCCACGCCATCCCCAACGCGCTGCGCCTGCAACAGCTGCTGGCCACGGCCGCGGCAGCGGGCCACGGCGATGCCTGAAGGCCCGTCCATCGTCATCCTGCGCGAGGCGGCGGCGAAATTCCGCAACCGGACGGTGCGTGAGGTCGGGGGCAACAGCAAGCTCGACCTGCGGCGCATGCACGGCCGCAGGGTCGTCTCGCTGCGCAGCTGGGGCAAGCACTTCCTGATCGGGTTCCGTGGCTTCAGCCTGCGCGCGCACCTGCTGATGTTCGGGTCCTGGCTGATCGACGCGGAGAAGGACGCAACACCGCGGGTGTCGCTGCGCTTCGACAACGGCACGCTCAACCTCTACGCCTGTTCTCTGAAGTACATCGAAGGCCCGCTGGAGGACACCTACGACTGGCGGGGCGACGTGATGGCGCCGGAATGGGATCCGGAACTCGCCCGGCGCAAGCTCAGGCAGCAGCCCGAAGTGCTGGTCTGCGACGCCCTGCTGGACAAGGACGTGTTCGCCGGGGTCGGCAACATCATCAAGAACGAGGTGCTGTTCCGCATCCGCGTGCATCCCGCCAGCGAAGTCGGCGCATTACCACCGCGCCTGCTGGGCAGGATGATCCGGGAGGGGCGCGACTACAGCTTCCAGTTCCTCGAATGGAAGCAGCGGTACGTGCTGCGCCAGCACTGGCTGGTACACAACAAGTCGCAGTGCGCGGAGTGCGGCGGCATGCTGACTCGCCAGCACATGGGAGCGCGCAACCGGCGGACCTTCTACTGCGAACGCTGCCAGCCGCTGTATCCGCCCCCGGCCTAGACGTGCAGGCCCAGCATCCGCAGCACGTCCCCCGGCGCCAATCCGGATAGATCGGCGCCGAACGCACGATGCGCCTCCGCGCCGCTCATGCGCAGCACGTAGAGAAAGCAGGGGCCAGGGCGGGCGTGACGACGCATTCGGGTTCCGGGTGGCGTGCGCAGCTGCGGGTGGCCGGCGGTGCGACCATCGACGCCCAGTGCGGTAGGCTGCGCCGCATCCGACCCGCACTGCGCCCAGAGTCTGCATGAAGATCGCCAGCTGGAACGTCAATTCCCTCAATGTGCGGCTGCCTCAGCTGCAGCAGTGGCTGGCGGAATTCTCGCCCGACGTGGTGGGGCTGCAGGAAACCAAGCTGGAGGACCACCGCTTCCCCGACGACGCCCTGCTGGAGGCCGGTTACCGCAGCGTGTTCCACGGCCAGAAGACCTACAACGGCGTGGCCATCCTGGCGCGCGACCGGAGCATCGCCGACGTGCAGGTCGCCATCCCGGGCTTCGACGATCCGCAGGCGCGGGCGATCGCGGCCACCGTGGGCGAGGTACGCATCGTCAATCTCTACGTGGTCAACGGCCAGGACGTGGGCACCGAGAAATACGCCTACAAGCTGCGCTGGCTGGAGGCCGTGCATGCCTGGCTGAGCGACGAGCTGCGCCGGTATCCGAAGCTGGTGGTGCTGGGCGATTTCAACATCGCCCCGGACGCGCGCGACGTGCACGACCCGGCGGTCTGGAACGACGACCACATCCTGACCTCCACCGCCGAGCGCGAAGCATTGCAGCGGTTGCTGGCGCTGGGGCTGTATGACGGCTTCCGCCTGCACAACGACGAGGGCGGCATCTTCAGCTGGTGGGACTACCGGCAGGCGGCGTTCCGCCGCAACCTCGGCCTGCGCATCGACCTGACCCTGGTTTCGGAGGGGCTGCGGGGCGCGGCGGTGGCATCCGGCATCGACCGCACGCCGCGCCAGTGGGAGCGCCCCAGCGACCACGCCCCGGCATTCGTCGTGCTGGACTGAGCGGCGTCGCCCGCGCGCCTGAAAAGGCGAAGGCCCGGGGTTACCGGGCCTTCGTGGGACATCCCTGTCCTGACATCCATGTCAAGCCGTGTTTCAGCGCACGCGGCCGCGACGGAACAGGTTGACGATGGCGAGCAGGATGATCGCGCCGAGGAAGGCGGACACGTAGGCCATCACGCCGGCGCCACCGATCAGCGGGGCGATCAGCCAGCCGCCGAGCCACGAACCGACGATACCGACGACGACGTTGAGGATGATGCCCTGCTGGCCGTCGGTCTTCATGACCAGGCTGGCCAGCCAGCCGATGATGCCGCCGATGATCAACCAGATGATGAGATTCATTGCGTGCCTCCTGATGGAATTTGGGGCCCGGATGGGCTTGGCTTGCCTTGACCCGGCGCACGATGGCGGGGGGCGGCTGCAGTCTTCCCCAGCCCATGTGATGACCGCGTTCGCGTCGCCGTCCACTCGTTCAGCGATGCCCACGCGGCGTGAAGGCGGCACGCGCCGCGGCATACTGTGCACATGACCGTGGACACCAACGCCCTGCGCCCCGAGCTTGAAGCCGGGCTTGCGCAACTCTCGCTCGATCCCGCATTGGCGCCGCCGCTGCTGGATTACCTGGCGCTGCTGGCGCGCTGGAACGCCACCTACAACCTCACCGCGGTCCGCGACCCGCGCGAGATGCTGTCCAAGCACCTGCTGGATTCGCTGGCGATGCAGCCGTTCGTGCGCGACATCGCCACGCTCGCGGACCTCGGCACCGGCCCCGGGCTGCCCGGCATCCCGCTGGCCATCGCCACGCCGAACCTGCAGGTCACCCTGGTCGAAAGCAACGGCAAGAAGGCCCGGTTCCTGCGCGAGGCAGTGCGCCAGCTCAAGCTGGCCAACGTGCAGGTGGCGGAATCGCGGATCGAGGCATTCCGGCCAGGCACCACCTTCGATGCCATCACCGCGCGCGCACTGGCCACCCTGCCGCTGATCCTGGAGCTGGGTGGCCATCTGCCCGGGGCCGACGGCAGGCTGCTGGCAATGAAGGGCGTGCTGCCCGAAGACGAGATCGCTGCGCTGCCGGCCGGCTGGCGGGTCGCCGCGATCCATCCGCTGCGCGTGCCGGGGCTTTCCGCCGAACGCCATCTGCTGGAAATCGTCCGTACCCGGGCATAAGGCATAATCCTCTGTCGCCTGCCTGCCCCGGCGCAGGCCCAGCCTCGGGAACACACGCCGCATGGCCCGCATCATCGCCATTGCCAACCAGAAGGGCGGGGTCGGCAAGACCACGACCGCCGTCAACCTCGCCGCCGCGCTGGCGCGGACGCCCAAGCGCGTGCTGCTGGTGGACCTGGATCCGCAGGGCAACGCCACCATGGGCAGCGGGGTCGACAAGCGCGAGCTCGGCGCCTCGGTGACCGATGTCCTGCTGGGCGAGGCGCTGCCGGCGGATGCGGTGGTGCACTGCGCCGACGGCTACGACCTGCTGCCCGGCAACATCGACCTGACCGCCGCCGAGATCCAGCTGATGGACGCGGTCAACCGCGAAGGGCGGCTGAAAGCGGCACTGGAAACCCTGCGCGGCGGCTACGACTTCGTGCTGATCGACTGCCCGCCCTCCCTGTCGGTGCTCACCCTCAACGCGCTCACCGCGGCGGATTCCGTGCTGGTGCCGATGCAGTGCGAGTACTACGCGCTGGAAGGCCTGTCGGCGCTGATCGACACCATCGAAGGCCTGAAGGGCCGGTTCAACCCGCAGCTCGAGATCGAAGGCGTGCTGCGCACCATGTTCGACGTGCGCAACAACCTCGCCAACGCGGTGTCGGCCGAGCTCACCAACCATTTCGGCGACCTGGTGTTCCGCACCATCGTCCCGCGCAACGTTCGCCTCGCCGAAGCGCCTAGTCACGGCCAGAGCATCCTCGGCTACGACAAGGCCAGCCGCGGCAGCGTGGCCTACCTTGGCCTTGCCGGCGAAGTCCTGCGCCGCCAGCGCGAGCGCAGCCAGAAACAGAAGGAGACCGCCGCATGACTGCTGGCAAGGAGGCCGCAAAGGGCGGTGCCAAGAAGCGCGGCCTGGGCCGCGGACTGGAAGCGCTGCTCGGCCCCAAGGCCGCGGCGGAGGCACCGGCGCTGCAGGCGATGCCGGGCGACGTGCTGCGCACGCTGCCGGTGGATGCGATGGTCTCGGGCAAGTACCAGCCGCGCCGCACCATGGACGACGCCAAGCTGGAGGAACTGGCCGCGTCGATCCGCGCGCAGGGGGTGATCCAGCCGATCGTGGTGCGCGAGCGCCTCGGCGCCGACGGCAAGGGCGGCCGCACCTACGAGATCATCGCCGGCGAGCGCCGCTGGCGTGCGTCGCAGCGCGCAGGCCTCGCTGAAGTGCCGGTGGTGGTGCGCGAAGTCGACGACCGCACCGTGGTGGCGATGGCGCTGATCGAGAACATCCAGCGCGAGGACCTCAACCCGCTGGAGGAAGCGCAGGCGCTGCAGCGCCTCATCGACGAATTCGACCTGACCCACGCCGCCGCAGCCGAGGCGGTGGGCCGCTCGCGCGCCGCGGTGTCCAACCTGCTGCGGCTGCTGGAGCTGCCGGAAGCCGTGCGCGTGCTGGTGCAGACCGGCGCGATTGAAATGGGCCACGCGCGCGCGCTGCTGCCGCTGGCCGAACCGATGGCGGTGGCACTGGCGAAACAGGCGGCCGAGGAAGGCTGGTCGGTGCGCCAGGTCGAACACCGCGTCCAGCAGATCGCCGCCGGCAAGGTGCCGGTGGAGCCCCGGAAGTCCACACCCAAGGCGAAGCCGCCGCAGGCCGACATCGCCGCGCTGGAGCGCGAGCTGTCGGAGACGCTGGGCAGCAGGGTCAACGTGCTCAACGGCCGTGGCAACAAGGGCAAGCTGGTGATCCACTACGCCAACCTCGACGCGCTGGACGGCGTGCTGGAGCGGCTGCGCAACCGGTCGTGAGGACACAGCGCGCATGAGCGGATCGCCGCAACTCTCCGTCGTCGTCCCGGTCCATAACGAGGAAGACAACGTCGCCCCGCTGGTCGGCGAGATCCTCGCCGCGCTGCGCGGCCGTATCGACTTCGAGATCGTGTACGTCGACGACGCCTCCCGCGACGCCACCCTGGCACGCCTGCACGAGCTGCAGGCGGCGACGCCGGAACTGCGGGTGGTCCGCCACCTGTCCAACGCCGGCCAGAGCACCGCGGTGCGCAACGGGGTGAAGGCCGCGCGCGCGCCGTGGATCGCCACCCTCGACGGCGACGGCCAGAACGATCCGGCCGACATCCCCGACCTGCTGGCCAAGCGCGATGCCTCGGCACCGGAGGTGAAGCTGTTCGCCGGCTGGCGGGTCAACCGTCAGGACAGCGGCAGCAAGCGCTGGGCGTCGAAATTCGCCAACGCGATCCGCAGCCGCATGCTGCGCGACGCCACCCCGGATACCGGCTGCGGCATCAAGCTGTTCGCGCGCGAGGCCTTCCTCGACCTGCCCTACTTCGACCATATGCACCGCTACCTGCCGGCGCTGATGCAGCGCGCCGGCTGGCAGACCGTCAGCGTGCCGGTGAACCACCGCCACCGCACCGCCGGCGTGTCCAAGTACAACAACCTCGGCCGCGCCATCGTCGGCATCAAGGACCTGTTCGGCGTGTCCTGGCTGATCCAGCGCAGCCGACGCACCGGCACCGAGGAACTGCCGCGGTGATCGCGATGCTGGCGGCGCCGCCGGTCGGCTTCATGGACACGCCGCTGGCGGCGCTGGCGTGGACCGGCATCCACATGAGTCCTTGGAAGCTGATCGGACTGGTCGGCGCACTGATGTTCGGCGGCCGCTGGCTGGTGCAGTTCATCGCCAGCAAGCGCCACGGCAAGCCGGTGATCCCGCGGCTGTTCTGGTACATGAGCATCCTCGGCAGCCTGATGACGCTGAGCTATTTCGTGTTCGGCAAGAACGACGCCGTGGGCATCCTGCAGAACCTGTTCCCGAGCTTCACCGCCTGCTACAGCCTGTACCTGGACATCCGCCACCGCGGCTGGAAGCGCGACCGCGCCGGCCATTGAGCCGCGTGCCGCCGGTGCTACGATCCCGGCACCCCGCCACCGCCGGTTCCCGCCCCGTGAAGTCCCTCGTCCGCGCCAGCCTGCTGGCCCTGTGCCTGTCGCCCGCCCTCGCCCTTGCACAGACGCCGCCAGCCGCGCCGGCCGTCACCCAGTCGGCCAATGCCGCCGATGCCGCGTTCCGCGCGATCTACCAAGACGAATGGAAATGGCGGATGCAGCTGGCCGGGGCGTGGACCGAGGACAGCGATGAAACCGGCCGCAAGCCCTCGCGCACCCTGCCCGACGTCAGCCCGAAGGCGCTGCAGAAGGAACTGGCCCATCTCGACGGCGTGCTGCGCCAGCTCGATGGCATCGACGTGGCCGCGCTGTCGCCGGGCGAGCAGGTGAACTACGCGATCTACCGCCCGCAGATCGAACACAGGGCGGCGGAGATTCGCCTGCGCGACCACGAGATGCCGTTCAATTCCGACAGCTCGTTCTGGTCCAACCTCGACTTCATGGCCCGCGCCAACCTGCGCAGCGCCGACGACTACCGCGCCTATGCGGCGCGCCTGCGCGACGTGCCGCGCTACTTCGACCAGCAGATCGCCAACATGCGCGCGGGGCTGGCGCGCGGCTTCTCGGTGCCGCGCGCCGTGCTGCCCGGTCGCGACCTTTCGATCGCGATGACCGCGGAGCTGAAAGACCCGGAAGCCGCGTCGCTGTGGGCGCCCTACAAGTCCATGCCGGCCGGCATCCCCGCCGCCGAGCAGGACGCACTGCGCGCCGAAGGCCGCGCCGCGATCCGCGATGCAGTGATTCCCGCGTTCGCCAAGCTGCTGGGGTTCTTCCGCAGCGAGTACATGCCGAACGCGCGCGCTACGCTGGCGGCGGAAGCGATGCCGAACGGTGAAGCCTGGTACCGCGAGCAGATCCGCAAGTACACCACCCTGGACCTGACCCCGGACCAGATCCACGCCATCGGCCTGCGGGAAGTGGCCGGCATCCGCGCGGAGATGGAGGCGATCATCGACGGGCTGGGCTTCGAAGGGCAGTCGAAGGCAACCCGCTTCAATGATTTCCTGACCTTCCTGCGCACCGACCCGCAGTTCTATGCAAAAACGCCGCAGGAGTTGCTCAACCACGCCGCCTGGATCAGCAAGCGGGTGGACGGGCAGATCGGCAGCGTCATCGGCACCCTGCCGCGCGGCCGCTTCACCATCGTGCCGGTGCCGCCGGCGATAGCGCCGTTCTGGACCGCCGGCCGCGGCGGTGCGGGCACCTACTGGGTGAACACCTACGACCTGCCGTCGCGCCCGCTGTACAACCTGCCGGCGCTGACCCTGCACGAATCCGCCCCCGGCCACGCGCTGCAAGGCGCACTGGTGCAGGAACAGGGCGAAGTGCCCGGCTTCCGCCGGGAGTACATCAGTGCCTACGGCGAAGGCTGGGGCCTGTACAGCGAGTGGCTGGGCAAGGAGATGGGCATCTACGAGACACCCTACGACGACTTCGGCCGGCTCACCTACGCGATGTGGCGCGCCTGCCGGCTGGTCATCGACACCGGCGTCCACCACAAGGGCTGGACCCGCGAACAGGCGCTGGCCTACCTGCGCGACAACACCGCGCTGTCCGAGCACGAGGTGACCACCGAGGTCGACCGCTACATCAGCTGGCCGGGCCAGGCGCTGAGCTACAAGCTGGGCGAGTTGACCATCATGCGCCTGCGCCGCGAGGCGGAAGCCGCGCTGGGGCCGAAGTTCGACGTGCGCGCCTTCCACGATGCCATCCTGTCGCAGGGCTCGGTGCCCCTGCCGGTGCTGGACGCGCAGATCCGCGCGTGGGTGGCCTCGGTCCAGGCCGCCGCGCCCTGATCCACGCGGTTCACCGCCCCCCCGCGACGCCAAGTGTTTGCACGCAAAGGGAAAAGCCCGCATAATGCGCGGCTCGCTGCTTCCTGCAGCGCTTCCCGTCGTGGATTCCACGCCGGGGCCGCCGTCACCCGGGCTACGGGCGACAACCACACACCATCGAGGTGCACAGTGTCCAAAGTCTGCCAAGTCACCGGCAAGCGTACGACGACCGGCAACAACGTCTCGCATTCGAACCGCAAGACCCGTCGTCGCTTCATGCCCAACCTCCACGAGCGCCGCTTCTGGGTCGCTTCGGAAAACCGCTGGGTCAAGCTCCGCATTTCCAATGCCGCGCTGCGCACCATCGACAAGAACGGCATCGATGCCGTCCTGGCCGACCTGCGCAAGCAGGGCGAGAAGGTCTGAGGAGGACTGAACCATGGCGACCAAGCGCGACAAGATCCGTCTGATTTCCTCGGCCGGCACCGGTCATTTCTACACGACCGACAAGAACAAGAAGAACACCCCGAACAAGATGGAGGTCAGCAAGTACGACCCCGTCGTTCGCAAGCACGTGATGTACAAGGAAGGCAAGATCAAGTGACGCAACGGCGCGGGCGCGCATCGCGCGCTCGCCCTTGCCGGCGCGTCATCCCCGAATGCCCTTGCCGGGGATCCAGCTTCCTAAACAGAAAGTCCGCCGGATCAGTCTGTGTAAAAGACAGCTGACTGTCCAGGATCTCAACAGCGCCCCGTCAGGGGCGTTGTTGTTTTTGCAGGCGACCTGCTGCGCCGCAACCAGCCGCTGCTGAGTTGCCCCGTCCCCAGCACCCGGATCGCCCGTTTCAGATTCCATATCAGGGCGCCTGTCGCCATTTCGGTGCCGGCTCCCCCGATGCCGTGCAGCAGGAGCCGCGGCTTCTCGATGATTCGGTGCTTCAGGCTCGCCAACGGATGTTCCACCGTGCAGCGTCGTCGCATTACCTCCGGCGTTGCCCGTGCATGCTTGCGTGGCAATGCCTCTTCGTGCAGGTGCCTTGCACCAGGCGACGGGTTCGTGGGGGGTACTCTGATTTCTGCGGACACAGGCCGCAGCCCTCCGGCCGTGCGTGATAGATCACGGTGGCGTCCCCCGCGACTCAGCTGCCTGCGCGTCAGCGTGTGACCCGCCGGACAGGTCAATATGGCGCTCCCCTTCTCGTAGTGGAAAGCGGCAGGGTCGAACAGCCGGTCATCATCCTGGCTGCTCACCGCTTGATTGGCCGGAATATGGGCCAACGCATCTCGCGCCTCCAGTGCGGCGGTGTGTTCGCCATTGGAATAGCCCATCGACGTCCAAAGCGACCCGACCTGCAAGGCATCGCGAGCGACATCCATCTTCGGCCGCAGGCATCGGTTATCCGTCGCGTCCGCCACCACGGAGTACGCCACGATCAGCGCCTACCTACCATCCGCGGCGCAACCGGCCGGTGTGCTCGAGAGTGCGGTGGGCCATTGCGTGGACAACACAGCATGTGAAGGCATTCTTTGGAATGCTCAAGCGCGAGCGGATCCACCGCATGGCCTACCCAACGCTCGATGTCGCACGGGCCGAAGTGTTCTAATACATCGGGCGAACGTCCGGCAACAAATACCCCTCAGCGTTTTCCATAGAATTTTTTTGCGAACGAACGACGGTAACTCTGGTGGCAAGCCAGACAGCTTTGCTGGGTTCTGGAGAAGGCCGCGATGACTGCCTGACCGTCATTCCGCCTTGCAGCTTCACCCATGGCGGTCGCGGCGTCATGGACCTCGCCATCAAGACTCCGGAACTTTCCGGCGTCTGCCCCGAGCCAGTCGAGGATGCGCATCTTTTCCGACATGGGCGGCTCGGCATGCTTGGCGATTCCCGGCGCCAGCTCGGCGACCCGTGCCCATTCCTCCTTGGAAATCGCACCGGCGACGGCTTGCATGTCACGACCAAGTTTCTCCATGACGGCGCGCAGCGCCGTTGGTTTCGCGGCTTCTGCGGATTGCGCGCCAAGCCCCGGAGCGGTGGCCGCCAAGGTCACGGACAAGGCGACATTGAAAAGCGAACGGATGTTCAAGGAAAGGCTCACGGGATTCTCCATGGAAGTTAATGATGAATGCCTTGTAGATGGCGGTGGGTGACGGACATAGTCAAAGTTCGATGCTCAGGGCAATCGATCCGAAGGCGTGGTCGCCGACCTGCTGATCGAACTCACGGGTTCTCCAAACGCGCATCACGGCGAGCCGCACGCCACGTCCAGCAACGATCCATTGGCTGCTGATGCCGAGAGCTGCTTGCGCGACCCAAGGCCGCCGGCTGACGTGATGGCTATGCCGGAACATGTTTCCGTCGAGTGAGAAGTCCCAGGCGACGGCTTTACCCTCCAGATTCAGGAAGACATGTGCCCCAGGTTTGGGCGCCAGGACCGACTGCGGCGTTGTCGTGCGCAGATCGGCAACACCAGAGGGCGGGCGGTTCTCTGCGCCAGGGCGGATCGGATAGCTGCCGAAGTCGTTCGGTATGTTCCAGCCCGCGCGAAACTCCACGCCGGTACTGGCGGCGGTTTCGATGTTTCCGACCCGCAGGGCATAGCTGCCGATCACGTCGCTGCCCCATCCAGGACGGACAGCACCCTCGGTGTACGGCTTGAACTTGCGCTCCATGGCCATCTGAAACGCCGGTTCGTTGCGCAACTGGTTGTCCCAGCCGCGAAATCGCTCAATGCCGCGTGCCCGATGCACCAGATCCTGAGATTGCTCGGCCAGCGACCAGGGGCCGATCACGCCCAGGGTCAGCTCACGCACGTCAAGCATTTCGTAGCTGGCGGCTTGTGGGTGGATGCGGCGATTCCACGCCAAACCCAGGTAGAGCAAACCAGCGTACGGTCGGTCATCTGGAATCACGTCGGTGCGCGTCTTGTTCTCGGGCGTGTACATGGACTGGCCAAAGCGCACGACGAGGTTCTGCGACGATGTCTGGGCGCCGGAATCGCGCCAGAACCCGGGATCAGCCCAGCCGATGAAGCGGGCGTACAAACCAATCGGCTGAGGCAGGCACTCCGGAAGGAGCCCGCCTTGCAGATCACGTGAGACTGCTGTTAGCGCGACACCGTTGGTGTAGTTGCGATCGGAGCCGGTGAACAAATCGTTCTCCAGACGCAGAGTGCCGCCCCGCCAGCGCAGGGATTGCTCTGGTGAGCAGGAGGGAGGATTTGCAGAGAGCGAGACTTCGGAACCGAAAGCAGCAATCGGGCTGAACAATGCACCCGCAATCAACACGGTGACGCACTGCATCGGCTGCCGCACCTTGGTGCCGCGCAGGCTCCAGCGATACCCGTCGATGCCAATCATTTTGCCCCATCGCCTGCCGCCCTGTTGACGTAAAAGCGTTCGAGGGCACTGACGATTTCCTCCGCATCGTCTACGCAGGTGAACAAGTCGAGATCGGATGAAGAGACATAGCCTTCGTCGAGCAGAAGATCGAAATCAACTACGCGACGCCAGAATGCACGGCCGACCAGCACCACCGGAACACGCTGCATCTTTCTGGTCTGGATCAAGGTGAGCACCTCGAACAGCTCATCGAGCGTTCCATAGCCACCGGGGAAGGCCACCAAGCCCTTGGCGTGCAACAAGAAGTGCATCTTGCGCAGCGCGAAATAGTGGAATCGGAACGCCAAATCCGGGCACATGTAGGGGTTGGGTGCCTGTTCGTGGGGCAGCGTGATGTTGAGGCCAATCGAACGTGCGCCGACCTCGAAAGCACCGCGGTTGGCGGCCTCCATGATGCCGGGCCCACCCCCGGTGACGACGACGAAATCACGGCGGTTTTGCTGCTGGAAACGCGCCGAAATAAGGCCCGAGAAACGCCTCGCTTGCTCGTAGTGACGTGCCTGTTCGACCCGGCGATTGGCCCGCGCAAGCTCTTGCCGCAGCCCGACATCCTCCGGAGTGACGAGCGCCTGACGCTCCAGAACGCCAAGACGGGCTTCTGCCGTCTCGGCATCGCTCACGCGTGCGCTGCCGAAGACCACTACCGTCGAGCGAATGCCTTGCTCGTGCAGGATGCGCTCGGGCTTGAGCAGTTCGAGCTGTAGTCGCAGCGGCCGCAGTTCGTCCTGGCCAAGCAGCTCGATGTCTTCGTACGCAAGCCGGTACGTTGGCGACTCGCGGATGGCGCGCAGGCGTTCATCGAGATCTTCGGCGGGCTTCATCACTCGTGCGCCAGAAAGTCCGGCCAGCGCAGCGCATGACCATGCTCGGGCACCGTGACCTGCCAGCCGAGTTGCTGTTGCAAGAGTTCGGCGAAGGTCTGGGCGGCGGACAGTTCCCCATGCACCACGAAGGTTTGCGCCGGGGGGTGAATAAAACCCCGAGCCCAATCCAGCAACGCCTTTTGGTCGGCATGCGCCGAGAGGCCATCCACGCTGTGGATCGCAGCACGTACCGGAATGTCCTCACCGAAGATGCGCACGCGTTCGGCCCCCTCGATCAGGCGCCGGCCAAGCGTCCCCTGCGCCTGGAAACCGGGAAACAAGATGCTGCATTCGCGGCGTGGCAAGTTGTGCCGCAGGTGGTGCCGGATGCGTCCCGCATCGCACATGCCGCTGGCAGAAATGATGATGGCTCCGGAGCGGATCCGGTTCAGCGCCATGGACTCCTCAGCGCTCGCTGTGAAACTCAGGTATGGGAGGTTCTCGCCGCGCGCGTGCCAGCCGGCCAACCGCTTCGCCTGTTCGTCGAACAATTCGAGATGCTCGCGCGTGATGCGCGTGGCCTGCGTGGCCATCGGCGAATCGACGAATACCTTCGGTTGCCGCAGCCGCCCCTCGCAGGTGAGTCGGTGCAGGTGATAAAGGATTTCCTGGGTTCGGCCGACCGCGAAGGCCGGCACGATGACATTGCCGCCGCGTTCGAACAATGTCTTTTCGACGATGCCGATCATTTCCTCTTCGGTCGCCGAGAAATCCTTGTGCTGGCGGTTGCCGTAGGTGGACTCGATGACGAGGATGTCGGCGTCCTCGATGGTTGTCGGGTCGCGCAGTATCGGGCGCCCCGGCTGGCCGAGGTCGCCACTGAAAACGAGCTTTGTCGGGTCGCCATGTTCGGTGACCCAGACCTCGATGATGGCCGACCCAAGAATGTGCCCGGCATCGCGGAATCGGGCGCGCACCCCGACGCGGGGCGCGAACTCCCGGTCGTATTCGATGCCTCGCACCTGCTGCAAGCAGTCGCTGGCATCCTGCAGCGTATACAGCGGCGGCAGTGCGTCCTTTCCGCGGAGTCGCTGCGCATTGCGTTTTGCATCGCTCTCCTGGATGTGGGCACTGTCGGGCAGCATCACGCCCAGCAGATCAACCGTGGCGGGAGTGGCGTAGATGGCCCCCTTGAACCCGGCGCGCGTGAGTTTGGGCAATAGCCCACTATGGTCGATATGGGCATGGGTCAGGAGCACGAAATCAATCGACGCCGGGTCGAACGGGAATGGCTCATGGTTGCGCGCCGCCGCCGTGCGGCCGCCCTGAACCATGCCACAATCCACCAGGAAGCGTACGTTGAGCGCTTCCACCAAGAAACACGACCCGGTGACTTCGCGCGCAGCGCCCAGAAAATGCAGTTTCATGGGATGCTCACTCCGGTTTTTTCTTTTGTATCGGGCAAGTGCTCAGGCCAAGCAGACGGTAGCCCGGACAGCGGCCAGCCAGGCCGGTGATGAGCGGCATGAATCCAATGAGTCCCAGCCAACGCCAGGATGAATCCAGCCACAGCGGGAGGCTGAGCAGAACCAGTCCGACGACGATGCGGACAATGCGGTCGAGACTTCCAACGTTGATTTGCATGACGGTCTCCTTGTGTTGAGTCAACGGCTTGAAAACGCGACGGGGGCGGCAGCGCCCCGCAGCGGATGGGTTGCGGTCGATGCCGTCGTGGATACGTCCCAGCCGCCACCAAGGGCCTTGTACAGCGCCACCAGTTGCACGGCGGCGTTGGTATGTGCGCGCGCGGCTGCGGTTTCGGCTTCGTGCAGGCTGCGCTGGGCGGCCAGCAGTTCGACCAGCGCAATGTCGCCTGCCGCATAGCGCGCCTTGGCGTGGCCGTAGCTGGTGCGCGCGGCATCCAGTGCCATACCGCGGCGCTCAAGCGTGTCTAGCCCGCCGTGGTAGTCGCCCAGCGCGCGCTCGGCGTCGCCCAGCGCCGTCAGCACCGCCTGCTCATAGGCCAGCGCGGCCTGCCGCTCGGCCGCCTCGCGTGCCCGAATTTCGGCGCGCACACGGCCGCCGTCGAACAGGCGCCAGGAAATCAGCGGCAGGATGGAAAAACGCGAGCTGGATGCATCGAACCAATCGCCCGTACTGAGCGCTTGGAACCCGCCGCCGACACCGATGGAGAGTTTGGGGAACAACTCGGCCGTGGCCACGCCGATGTCGGCGGAACTCGCTGCCAGGCGACGTTCCGCAGCCAGCACGTCCGGGCGCCGGCGCAGCATCTCTGCGCGCTCGCCCACCGGCAGCGCCCGCAGCGTGCTCGGCGTCAAGGGGCCATCCAGTAGTGCCAGCTCCCGCTCCGGCGGCGCGCCCAGCAGCACGCCCAGGCTGAGTATCGCGGCGCGCTGACGCGCCTGGATATCCGGGATGAGCGCGTTGACTGCTGTCCATTGGGCGTACGCCGCCTCCACGTCGGCGGCCGACGCGTCGCCCAGCGCATGCCGCAGGCGCACCAATTCCAAGGTCTGCTGCAGCGTATCCAGTGTGGCCTGTTGTGCGTGCAACTCGTAGCGGGCGCCGACGGCGGTGAACCAGGTGCGCGCGACCTCGGCCACGATGCGCATGCGTACGCCCTGCGCCTCGGCTTCGGTCGCCTGCAGGCGGGCGCTGGCGCCTTCCAGCGCCCGCCGCTTGGCCCCGAACAAGTCGGCCTCCCAGGCCGCGTCGAAGCCCGCGTCGTAGATGGTCTGCGTGGCGTCAAGGCCGGGGATCGAACCTACGGGCAGGGGTCCGTTCTCGCTTTGACGGCGCCGGTTGACGCTCGCGCCAGCGGCGGCGGTGGGCAAGGCCTCGCCGGCCACACGATCGCGCAGGGCGCGTGCCTCATCGATGCGTGCCGCAGCCTGGCGCAGATCCAGGTTCTGTGCCAGCGCCGTGGCCATCAGGCGATCGAGGATGGGATCGTCCAGTGCAGACCACCATTGGCTCAAGTCTGCGGACTGGGATTCGCTTGCCAACGGCAAGCTCCAGCCGCTGCCGACGTCGACCGGCGGCGGCTCGCGGTAGTCAGGGCCCACGCTTGCGCAGGCGGTCAGCAGCACGCAGGACAAGGCCAGCGCGAGCGGACGCGCGCGGCCAGGGGTCAGGCCGGTGATGGTTGCGCGAAGAAGGGAAGTGCGGGGCTTGGATTTCATTGCAGGCGTCCTCGGACGAATACGGTGGCCATCGTCAGCGTGGCCAGGGCGATGACCGCCAGCGGCCACAGGCTGGCGAGAATGTCGCCGGGCGGCATGGCCTTGAGAAAGCTGCCTTCGACGATGATGAGGAAGTGGGTCAGCGGAATGGCCTGGGCCAGCCATTGCAGGACGACGGGCATGTTTTCCACAGGCGTCGCAAAGCCGGACATCAGCACCGCCGGCACGCCGATGGCGAACGCCCCCAGGATGGCCTGCTGCTGCGTCATGCTGACCGCGGAAATCATCAGACCGATGCCGACCACCGACAGGATGAACAGCACCAGGCTGGCGAGCAGGAGCGCAAACGAGCCCGTAAACGGGATGCCGAACAGGAATACGCCCGCGCTGATCATGAACAGGCCCAGCGCGGTGCCAATTGCGAGTGCCGGCAGTGACTTGGAAATGATGATCTCTGGCGTCGAGGTGGGGGACACCAGCAACTGGTCGAAGGTGCCGAGCTCGCGTTCGCGTGCAATCGACAGCGAGGTGATGAGCAGCGCGCTGAACAGCGCCAGGATGCCCGTGAGGCCGGGCACGATGAACCAGCGGTAGACCAGATTCGGGTTGAACCAGTGGCGCACGACCACGGGCGTTGGTGCCTGGGCGTCGGGCACGACCTCGGCGCCGACATCGGCGGCGATGGTGGACAGATAGGCCACGGTGATCTGCCCCGAGTTGCTGCGCCGGCCATCGACCAGTACCTGCGCGCGGCCACTTTCGCCGGCGGCGATGGAGCGCGAAAAATCCACCGGGATGGCAAGCGCGGCGATCACCTCGCCACGGTCGATCAGCTCGTGCAGCTGCTGCTGGCTGTCGACATGCCGGACATGGGTGATGAAGCGGGCGCTGTCCAGGCGCTGTACCAACTCGTGCGACCAGCGCCCCGCGTCCTGATCGTAGACGGCGATATCGACGTTGCGCACTTCCAGCGTCGCGGCAAAGGCGAACACCAGCAACTGCAGGATCGGCGGCACGAACACCACCATGCGGCTGCGCGGGTCGCGCAGGACGCTGAGCACTTCCTTGATGAACTGGGCACGCAGGCGGGTGAACGAGAATGCGGAGGTCAACATCGCTTCACTCCAGGTTCTTGCGCGTGGCGCGCTTGGCGATCATGAAGAACAGCACCCCGATCGCCGCCATGGCCGCCAGGTTGGGCAGGAACACGGCCCAGATATCGCCGGCCAGGAACACCGTCTTCAGCGAATCGACGAAGTAACGCGCCGGAACCAGCCGGGTGATGGCACGGATTGGCGCGGGCATCGCGTCGATCTCGTACAGAAAGCCCGACAGCATGAAAGCCGGCAGAAAACCCGTGAACAGCGCGATCTGCGCCGCCAGGAACTGATTGCGCGCCAAGGAGGAAATCAGCAGGCCCTGACCCAGCGCCGGCACCATGAACACCGCCGACAGCAGCAGCAGCGCCGCCAGCGAGCCCCGCATCGGCACGCCGAACACAAATACCGCCAGCGCCGCCGCGCCAAGCGTGGACAGCATGCCGAGCACGAAGTACGGCAGCAGCTTGCCGATCAGGATTTCGGCCACCGAGGCCGGTGTGGACAGCACCGCCTCCATCGTGCCGCGCTCCCATTCACGCGCGACCACCAGTGCAGTCAGCATGGTGCCGATGATGGTCATGACGATGGCGATGGCGCCGGGAATCAGTGCGCGGCGGCTTTCCAGCTCGGGGTTGAACCAGTAGCGCGGCTCCAGCATGACGGCCTGCGCGGGCGCCGCGACATCCAGCCCCGCGCGCCAGGACTGGACCACGCCGCGGGCGTAGTTCTCGACGTAGTTGGCGGTATTGGGGTAGGAGCCATCAGTGACGATCTGCACCAGCGGCTCGCTGCCACGCCGGGCCAGACGCTGCTCGAAATCCTGCGGAATCACCACGTAACCGCGCAGGTCGCCGGAGACCAGCTGGTCGGCTACTTCGCGCCGGTCATGGGCGAAGCGCGTATTCAGGAAGCGGGTGCCCGAAAACGCTGCGGCCAGCGACTGTGCCGATGCGCCGGGCGACTCCAGGACCACGCCGACACGGACATCCTTCGCATCCAGCGACACCGCATAGGCGAACAGCAACAGCAACACCACCGGCAGCACGAACGCGATCAGCAGCGTCGAGGGGTCGCGCAGCGCCTGGTAGCTTTCCTTGGTCACCAGGGCGATCAAGCGCCGCAGATCAAAACGGCGCAAGTCGGTCTGCTGTGGTCCACTCCCGTCTTTGTGCTTTGTGGTGCCGTTCATATGGTGGCCTCCAGCTCGCGGTCCGCCGACTCCACCAGGTGAATGAAGGCGTCCTCCATCGTCGGGTCGGGTCGTTCGGGACTGACCGCCGAACGCTTGAGCGCGTCGGGCGTATCCAGCGCAATCAGTTGCGCACGCGACAGCATGGCCACGCGATCGCAGTATTCGGCCTCGTCCATGAAGTGGGTGGTGACCATGATGGTCACGCCCTTGCGGGCCAGGCCGTTGATGTGGGTCCAGAATTCGCGCCGGGTGATCGGGTCCACGCCCGAAGTGGGTTCATCCAGGAACAGCACCGGGGGTCTGTGCATGAGCGAACAGGCCAAGGACAGGCGCTGCTTGTGACCCAGCGGCAGGGAATCGGGCGTGGCGGACAGCCAGTCGCCCAGATCGAAGGTTTCGATCATCTCGGCAATGCGCTCGCGCCGGGTGTTGCCTTCCAGTCCGTAGACGCCAGCCGAGAATTCCAGGTTCTGCTGCACCGAGAGCAGGCCGTAGAGCGAAAACTTCTGCGCCATGTAGCCGAGTCGGCTCTTGGCGGCGCCGGTGGCGCGGCGCAGATCATGGCCCACCACATGCGCTTCGCCAGCAGTGGGTTTCAACAAGCCGCACAACATCTTGAAGGTGGTGGACTTGCCGGCGCCGTTGGGGCCGAGCAGGCCGAAGATTTCGCCCTTTTTCACCTCGAAGCTGACATTGTCGGTGGCGGTGAACTCGCCGAAGCGCTTGGTGAGGTTTCGGCACGACACGGCAATGTCGGAACCCAGCTCAACCGGCGGCAGACGCTCGGCGAGCTGCGAAGTGCCGCCGGGGCCGCCACCGAGCAGATCGATGAAGGCGTCTTCGAAGCGCGCGGGCACCTGCGCCAGCTCCACTCGCGCCTGATCGGACAGGGCCTGAAGCTGCTCCGCTTGAGCGCCCTCGCGCAACACCACGCGCACGCCGGCGCCCTGGATCACGCCATCGCTCACGCTGGGCAGGTCGAGTGCCTGGGTCAGGACCGCTCGGCGCTCGGCACCGACGTCTTCCAGACGGAAACTGCGGCCTTCGAGCTGTGCGGTCAGCTCCTGCGGCGGGCCATCGAACAGGAGCTGCCCTTGGTTCAGCAGCAGCACGCTCTCGCAGCGCTCGGCTTCGTCGAGATAGGCGGTGGACCAGACCACGGCCATGCCGTCATCGGTCAGCGCCTGCACCATGCGCCACAAGTCCTGGCGGCTGACCGGGTCGACACCCACGCCCGGCTCGTCCAGCAGCAGCACCTTCGGCCGCGCCATGAGCGCACAGGCAAGGCCCAGCTTCTGCTTCATGCCGCCGGAGAGCTTGCCGGCCAGGCGTTTGGTGAAGGGTCCGAGCCGCGTGAAGTCCAGCAGCTCGGCAAACAGATCGGCGTTGCGGTCCGCATCCATGCCGCGCAACTGCGCATACAGGCGCATGTTCTCCATCACCGACAGGTCTTCGTACAGTCCAAAGCGTTGCGGCATGTAGCCGCTGGCGACGTGAATGGCGTCGTTGTCCTTGACCACGTCATAGCCTGCCAAGGTGACGTGGCCGGCGTTCGGCACCAGGAGGCCGGTCAGAATCCGCATCAGCGTCGTCTTGCCGGCGCCGTCCGGGCCGACCAGACCGGTCAGCCGCCCATAGTGGATGCGCGCGCTCAAGCCCCGCAGCGCCTTTATGTCGCCGAAATACTTGTCCACGCCCTCGATGACGACGGCAGCGTCTTCGCCCGCACCCGCAGGCACGGCGGCGATAGCAGGGCTTGCCTGCATTTCAACGCTCCCCCGCCGGAATACGGGTGCCGGCTTTCGCATCGACCTCGATCGTCACCGGCATGCCCTGGCGCAAGGCACTGTCGCTGTCGGCTTCGTCGATGACGATGCGCAGGCGGTAGACCAGATCCGTGCGCAAATCCGTCGTCTCCACCGTCTTGGGGGTGAACTCGGCGCGCGGCGAGATGAAGCCGATCTGGCCGCGATAGACCTTCTCTGATGAATCGCTTTTGACGCGCACCACAGTACCGGGCGCGATGCGCCCCAAGTCCGACTCGCCCACGTAGGCGCGCACGTAAACCGGCTTGTCCAGGCTCAGGCTGTAGACCGCGCTCTGGCTTGCGACCATGCTGCCGGGCTCCCGCACTCGTGCGATGACGGTGCCGCTACTGGGCGCCATCAACTCGGTGTCCGCCAAGGCTGTCGTGGCTTGCGCTGCGGCGGCCTGTGCGGCCGCAAGGCGAGCTTCTGCCGCGGCGATGTCTTCCTTGCGAAAACCTTCGGATGCTTGCGATAGGGCCGCCTTGGCCGCTTCGACGCCAGCGGTTGCCTGGTCGCGCGCCGTGCGGGCGGCATCGACCGTGCGCTGGCTGCTGGCGCCCGATGCCAGCAGGCCACTCTGGCGCTGGAAATTGCGCTCGGTCTCGGTGGCGAGCGCCTGGGCCTGCCTGAGGGCTTCGCGCGCCTGGGTGATTTCCTGCGGTCGCAGGCCGCGGCGCAGCTTGGCCAGTTCCGCCTGCGCCACCTGCACCTGGGCCTGTGCTGCCGCAAGTGCTTCCCGATAGGGTTGCGCGTCAAGCGCCGCCAGGCGCGCGCCCGCGCTGACGGCATCGCCCTCATCGAAAGCCATTTGCATCACGCGCCCGGGCTGACGGAAGGCCAGTTGCACCTCGCGGATGTCGACGTTGCCGTAGAGGCGCAATGCATCTTGTTGTCCATGGTCGCGCGACAGCCAGAACGCCAGTGCGCCGCCAAGAGCGAGCACGACGACGGCGATCACGACCCAACGGGTTTTCTTGAAGAGGAGGTTTGGAGTTTTCATCGATGGGTTTCCGCTGGATAAAGGTGCTCAGTGCTCGCGTGCGACCGGCGCATTCGCCGCTGACCGGCGCCAGGCGATGGCCGCTATGCCAGCCCACACCAACGTGCGCAGCGTCATGGCGACCACCGTGCGTCGCTCCCAGGCGCCACCCAGAGCCACATGCACTCCGAAAGCGAGGAACACGAGTGCGGTCGCCACCGTGATGACAATCGCCAACCACGCGGCCCAGCGCCGGCGCATCCACAAGCCGACGCCGGCGACGATGTAGGCGAACCCGGCCAGAAAATTGAACCAGAGCACGAAAGGCACATAGTGGCCGGCGGCTTGGCGCGCCGCGCCGTCGACAAACAGAACGGCGCCGCCCTCCCGAAGAGTGAGCAGGCCGAAGCCGATCGCGAGCAGGGAGATCAGCCAGTTCCAGAGGCTGCGTTGTGGATGAGTGGTCATCTTCATGGCCTTTACTTGATCGCGGAAACTCCCAAGCCTTCGCCGTCGTCGCGGCGTGCGTGTGCGTTCCGCCGGGCGGTCGGGCTGAGTGTTGAATGACGCGGATTCGCGCTGGAGGCGCAACGCGATCGCATGACCGTGGTGTGCCTCTCGGCCGACCGGGCAACTGCGTGGCGGCAGGATGGAAGGCGTTTCATCGGGTGTGCGTGATGCCACGGAGATAGATGGCAAACACGGCTGGCGCATCACGACGAATGCGACTGACCTTGCCGGCCAACAGCGACTGCATGACCAGTCCCTGGATCGTGCCGATGAACAACACGGCGGCGGCATCCACGTCCAGATCCGCATCCAGGTCGCCTTGCGCCTTGCCTGCCTCCATCAGGCGGCGCAGGCGCTGTTCGTATTGACGGAGCAAGGTCTGCACCATCCGCTTGGCGAGCGTCTCGCCAGAGCGTTGCAGTTCTCCGAACAGCATGCGCGGCACGCCGGGATGCCTGGCCACGAAGTCGATGTGCGTCATGAACATGGCTTCGAGTGCTGCGGCAGGCGACGCGGCGCCTTCGGCCGCCTTGTCCACGCGCACCAGCAGACGCTCGCCGACCCAGGTCAGCGTCGCCTCCAGGATCGCGTCCTTGGTGGGGAAGTGGCGAAACAGCGCGCCCTGCGTCAGACCCATGCGATCGGCGATGGCTGTGGTCGTGATTTCGGCCGGATTCTGCTCGGCAGCCAAGTCGACCACGGCCTGCACCGTGGCCGCACGTCGCTCTTCAGCCGACAGATATTGAGGACGTTCGTTCACTGCCCAGACTCCATATAGTAAGTAACCTATTACTACCTTAGCACGCAAAAAATCCGCGTTGCAAGATCGAAATCGGGGCCAATGGCGCGCTAAAGACAGTCCAAGCACATCTAAAGCCTTGACCTGGCGAATCCTCCCGCAGGACATAGGATAGTAATAAGTTACTCTCTATAAAGGAAAGTCGAACATGAGCCCCCCGTCATGCCTGACAGGTCCGCGCCAGCGACGACCGAAGCCGCCCCCCGATGTCCTGAATATCCTTGCGAGCGTCAGGCGGGCACGCTGCACCGGCGATTTGTCGCCAGCGGCGGGTTTACTGGCTTGGTACGGTTGGGCGCTGCACCTGAGCCTTTCGCCGGGCAAGCAGCGCAGCCTGATCGAAAAGGGGCTGCACAAGCAGCGACGCTTTGCACGCCACGTCGCAGCACGCTGCGAGCAACCATGGCTGCCCCACGTGCATCGAGCTATCGGAGCAGGATCGGCGCTTCGAGGCGCCGGCTTGGCAATAGCGCCATTCAAGGTGATCCATCAGGGATTCCCGCTGCAGCAACAGTGGCGACACAACGCCACCACCGGCGTGCGCGGCGTGCCTCGCCATCACGAGAGCATGGCCACTTCCGCCGGGCGGCAATGGCTGGATATGTTGTCGCCCTCGAACTTCGCCCGAGCCAATCCCGAAGTGCCGGACGCCATCAAGGCCGGCAGCGACGCCAACCTGCGGCAAGGCGCCATGGCTCATTTTTTCCGACGTACGTGTCGGCAAAAATCGCCAGACAGGCCGATACAAGCGCGTGCGATCTGGTCATCCTGAGTGCTCACGGGCGCCGTGGTGTGGATCAACTACTTCTTGGCAGCGACGCGGTGCAGGTGACGCGCATCGCGCCGGTTCCCGTGACGCTGGTACGCCAACCACACCACAATGGAATCACATGAGCGAACGAGTCACTGAAGATGTTCCTGCCGCTGCTTCCAGCGGCGTCGAGCTTCCGATCGCCATGTCAAAACCATGGCTCCATTGCGCACCTCCGTGACACAGTCTTGCATCCTGCTGCGGCTTCGCGGCGGGATATCCGGGTCGTGCGGAAGGCGCCGACCTCCCCGCTCAACCGCCGGCAGGCACCACCGACGCATCATCGTCACCATCGAAGGTGAACACGTCGCCGGCGGCATTGACCAGCACCAGCCGCGGCATGTCGCCGGCCTTGAAACGCATCGCCAGCCGGCCCTGCAGCCGCTTCGCCACCTCGCCATCCAGCCGGGCCAGCGCCGGGTCGGCGCAGCGCGTCGGCGCGAAATTGAACGGCTCCACCACCAGCCTGTCCGCGGCCGGCGCATGGCGCGCGCTCATCACGTTGCAGGCATTGCCCACGCTGACCAGCGAGGCGTTGAAGTCCAGCTGCAGCGGCAGCTGCGGGCGCACGAACAGCGCATCGATGCGGCGGCCGGCGGCGTCCACCGCGCCGGACAGGCGCCAGTGGTGGCGGGCCAGGGCGAGCACCGCGCGCAGCGCGCCGGGAGGCGCCGGCGCCGCCTGCTGCAGTTCCGGCGGCGGCTCCGCGCGCGGCAGGGGAACCGCCTGCGCT